>Ga0208490_100087_pt1 | contig 76569 bp, 71 predicted proteins | sample SubbioAug_CSWold_FD_184818 | JGI IMG/M metagenome (GOLD analysis project Ga0208490, IMG submission 184818) | Serpentinite rock and fluid subsurface biosphere microbial communities from McLaughlin Reserve, California, USA - CR11Aug_CSWold (SPAdes) | ecosystem: Environmental > Terrestrial > Deep...
CTCCCAGATGTCGTGGGAGGCGCCGTACAGGTTCTCGACCGTCAGCATCGCCGTCATCATCGAGTGGTCCTGGTTGTTGTACCGGTGCATGCCGTTGCGGCCCACGGGGTGGACGTTGGAGACGTTCGCCTCGATCCAGCGCCGCAGCACGCCCACGTTGCGCTGGTAGAGCTCGTCGTACACCGGGTACGCCTTCGGCATCCGCACGACGTAGCCGGTCTCCACGTCGCTGGCGTCGATGAGCCCCAGGCTCACCAGCTCCTTGGTGCCCGTCTCGATGAGGTGCTCGTCCGTGGCGGTCCACCACTCGTCGCCCTCGTCGACGGTGTACTCGAGACCGAGCACGTTGCGTCCGTCCTTGACCAGGTACGGGGACCAGGACCCGAAGTTCTGGATCCGCATGGTCTTGACGTCGGGGTCGTGGATGTAGATCCAGTTGTCGGTCCAGGCGACCTTGTCCTCGGGGACCACGAGGGAGACGGACAGGAAGTCGCGGAAGTGGAGGTCGTCGGCGGCGGCCAGGACCTCGGCCGGCGGCGGCGGATCCATCGCCCGGAGCAGGGCGGGGAACGGCATCGTCGAGATGACGTGGTCGGCGGAGTGTGTGGTCTCGGCACCGGACTCGTCGGTGGCGGTGACCGACACGGCTCGCCCGTCGCGGTGCGCCACGCGGGTGACCTCGGCACGGAACTGGACCTTGGAGCCCTGGCCCTCGACCAGCTCGTGGCAGCGCTCCCACATCATCCCGGGCCCGTACTTGGGGTACTGGAACTCCTCGATCAGGCTCGTGACCTGCTTGGACTTGTCACGGCGGGAGAAGCGGCCGCGGATGGGCTCCCACACGGCGTTCCAGAGCGACATGCCCTTGATGCGCTGGGCCCCCCAGTCGGCGGACATCTCCGACGGCGGGACGCCCCACACCTTGGTGCTGTAGGTCTCGAAGAAGTGCTCGTAGAGGCGACGGCCGTAGTTGGAGACGATGTAGCCCTCGAGGGTGGTGAGGTCCTTCGGCGGGCGGACCCGAACCCACAGGAACGACACCCCGCAGCGGGTCGCCTCGAGCAGCCCGAGGTTCTTCAAGGCGTTCACGACGTTGATGGGGTAGTCGTAGAACTTGCCCTGGTAGTAGATGCGACTCGACCGCGGCCGCTGCATGAAGTCCTCGTCGGGGAGGATCTCGTGCCAGAGCGCCTCGACCTCCTTCACCTTCGTGAAGAAGCGGTGGCCACCGATGTCGAAGCGGTAGCCGTCGGCGACCACCGTGCGGCTGATGCCGCCGACGACGTCGTCGGACTCGAGCACGGTGGCGGTGCCACCGCGCTTGCCGAGCTCGTAGGCGGCGGTCAGGCCGGCGGGACCGGCGCCGATGACGACGACGTCCCCCGGGTCGGTGGTGGTGTTGGGTTCGGTGGTGTCGTGAGGCACGGCGTGGTGGTGGCGATCTCGGTCGTTCGGCGGGCGGGACAGCGGTGGCTAGCGTACGCCGGTGGCCGGTCCCCGACGGAACACCGCCAGGCGTGCCGACGGCGGGCTGGCGGCCATCGACGTGCTCGGCGTCGCCGCGCTCGTGGTGCTCGGCGTCGTGCTCCGGTTCGTGACGACGTCCCCGCTGTGGCTCGACGAGGCCCTCAGCGTCAACATCGCGTCGCTGCCGCTCGGCGAGATCGGTGACGCCCTGCGCCAGGACGGGCACCCGCCGCTCTACTACTGGCTGCTGCACGGGTGGATGTCGGTCTTCGGCGAGAGCGACGTGGCGGTGCGGGCCCTGTCGGGCGTGGCCGGGCTGCTGGCGCTGCCCCTGGCGTGGGAGGCGGGGCGCCGTCGCGCCGGGAAGGCGGGCGGGCTCTGCGTCCTCGGGCTCACGGCGATCACCCCGTGGTGCGTGCGCTACGCCACCGAGGCCCGCATGTACGCGTTGGTGCTCACGCTCGTCTTCGCGGCCTGGCTGCTCGCCGACGACCTGCTGGGCCGACGGGACCGGATCCGCTGGGTCGCCCTGGCCGTGGTCACGGGTGGCGCGGTCCTCTCGCACTACTGGGTGCTCCACCTGGGCATCGCCGCCGTCGGCCTGCTCGCCCTCCGCTGGTGGCGGGGCGGCGAGGAGGAGCGGGCCGGCTCGATCCGGGTCGCCTCCGCGCTGGCGGTCGGCTCCCTCGCCTTCGTGCCGTGGCTGCCGGCGTTCTTCGACCAGCTGTCCAGCACCGGCACCCCGTGGGCGTCGGCGGGTCGTCCCACCGGTGCCCTGGTGGAGCTGATGGCCGGCATCGGCGGGGGCACCAAGTACCCCGAGGCGACCCTCTACGGGGTCGCGTTCTTGGTGCTGGTCGCCGCAGGGATCACGGTCGTGGCCCGCGGCGCCTGGGAGCTGTCGGTGGACCTGCGCAGCGTCGACGGCGTGCGCCGCGAGGTCGTCGTCGCCGTCGTCGCCCTGTCGGTCGGCCTCGTCGCCGGCCAGCTCGGCGACGCCGTGTTCGTCGCTCGCTACGCCGCCGCCTTCCTCCCGCTGCTGCTGATCGCCGCCGGCGTCGGCCTGTCGAGGATGCCGGCGCCGTCCGTGCGCCGCACCGTCGCCGTCGGCCTCGTCGCGCTCGCGGCCGTCGGCCTCGGAGGCAACGTGATCGAGGCGCGGACCATGGGCGAGGAGTTCGCCGGTGCCATCACCGCCGGCGCCGGGCCGGGCGACGTGGTCGCCATCTGCCCCGACCAGCTGGGCCCCGCCACGCTGCGCTCGCTGCCGGACGACGTCGACGTCGTCGGACTCCCCGCGCTGGACCGGCCCGACCGGATCGACTGGCGGGACTACGCCGAGCGCAACCAGGCCGCCGACCCGGCGGTGGCCGTCCAGCACCTCCTCGACCGGGCCGAGGGCAGCTCGGTCTGGTTCGTCATCAACACCCACTACCGCACCTACGAGGGGTACTGCGAAGCGGTCCAGTCCGGGCTGCAGGCCGCCCGGCCGACGTCGGGCATCGCCGTGCCCGACCGGGGCGGCGAGGTGTTCGAGGGCGGCACCCTCATCCGGTTCCTGCCCGGCTGACCCCGACCGCTCAGCCCACTGCCCGCAGGACCGAGGCCTCGTCGGCCCGGCGCACGATCAGGATGTCCGCGGTGCGCACGCTGGCGACCCGGGTCGACCAGCAGTCGACGACGTCGCGCCCGTCGCCCAGGTGGAAGAAGGTCGTCATCGGGCCCTCCTGCTGGTAGGCGTCGGCGCCGACCACGAGCTCCACCGTCTTGTCCCGCAGGGTCACCTCGTAGCTGGTCATGTGCTGACCGTACGAGGGGTCCCCTGTGCGGAGGAAGGGGGACAACCCTGTGTCTTGCCTGTGCAGGACCTGTGGTCGTCTAGGCCGAGCGGTGCTCGTCGCCGGCCCGGTGCGGGGACGGACGCTCGGCGCGCAGCAGGCGGAGCACGCGACCGCGGTGGCCTCGGTAGGGCTCGAGCAGCTCGAGCATCTGGGCGTCGGTGCCCCGGCCCTCGCCGAGGAACGCCCACGCCACGAGGTGCTTGCTGCGCTCGTCGCCCATCGGGACGGCGTCGGCGTCACCGAGGGCGACCTGCCGGACGACGGCTGCGGTCCAGGCGCCGACCCCGGCGATCGACCGGAGCCGGTGCTCGGCCTCGTCCGGGGCCTGGTCCACGACGGATTCGACCGTGACCGCGCGGGCGGCGGCTCGGCGGATCACGTCGGCGCGGGCCCGCTCGAGGCCGAGCGGGTGCAGGTCCTGGTGGCTGATGCTCGCCAGCACCCGTGGGTCGGGGGGCACGGTCAGCTCGATGCCGGTGGGACCGGGGGCGGCCTCGCCGTAGGCCTGCATGATCTGGCGGTGGGCCCGCTTGCCCTCGAAGCCGCTCACCCGGTGCGCGCACACGGCGGGCACGAGCGCCTCCATCACCCGGTGCGAGGCGCCGATGCGCAGGCCCGGGTGCCGGCGGACGAGCTCGGCCACGATGCCGGTGCCGGGATCGAACCCGTCGAGGTCGTCCTGCTCGCCGACCAGGAGGGGCAGCTGGTCCAGGGCCCAGTCGCCGCCCGGTCCCCACGCCTCGGCCTCCAGCGCGCCGTTGCGGACGACGAGGTGGACCGTGGCCGGTCCCGTCGGCGTCCGGGTCGTGCGGTAGCACTCGTCGGATCGCAGCAGGCACGACGGATCACCCTTCCCGTAGCGGGTCGGGGCGAGCGTGAGGCGCAGGTCGAGCGGACGGGTCAGCGTCAGCCGGCGCGTGTTCGGCGGAGCGATCATCGTGGCGGGGCCACCCGCGCGGTGGAACGGGAGGCGCGACATTCTCCGGCAGTCCACGCCGTGGTGCCAAACCGGAGCGGGCGCTCAGCGCCGTCGCCGGGCCCGCCAGTCCTCGACGTCGATCGCCCAGCGCTCGTGATCGCGCCACTCCCCGTCGACCAGCACCAGGCGGGGGGAGTAGCCCTCCAACCGGAGCCCGCACCGCCGCGCGAGGGCGCGGGAGCGCTCGTTCGCCGGCTGGATGTCCGCCTCGAAGCGATGGAGGCGCAGCTGGGTGAACGCGACCTCCATCGCGAGGGACACGCCGTCGGTGAGGTGGCCCTGCGCGACGTAGGGCGCGAACGCCGCCCAACCGGCGGTGGCCCGCTGGACCGCGCCCCGCTGGATCCCGTTCAGGTTGACGAAGCCGGCGATGCCGTCGTCGGCCCGGCAGCAGATCAGGTACTGCTCGACCTCGGGGCGCTCGCCCCGGGTGAGCCACTGCCGGAAGCCCCCGACCTCGGTCGGCGGGAACGCCCACGGCGCCAGGTGGTCGCTCGCCACGACGCGAGCGACGAACTCCTCGGCATCGGCCAGGGACGGCTTGCGCAGGTACGTGCGCGGTCGCGTCGCGACGGCACGCCGCACTCAGACCTCACCGGCCGCGACCCGCCGCGCCCAGGCGTAGTCGGGCTTGCCGCTGGCGCTGCGCTGGACCCGGTCGACCACGACGAAGGCCTTGGGCAGCTTGTACCGGGCGAGGTGCTCGCCGGCCGCGGCACGGACCGCCTCGGTGTCGAGCTCCGGGGCCGCCGGGTCGGGGGCGACGACGGCGACGATCTCGGTCCCCCAACGCTCGCTCGGGCGACCGACGACGAGCGCGTCGTAGACGTCCGGGTGGGCCTTCAGCGCCTGCTCGACCTCCTCGGCGTGCACCTTCTCGCCGCCGGTGTTGATCGTGACCGAGTCGCGCCCGAGCAGCTCGATGCACCCGTCGCTGCGCAGGCGGGCGCGGTCGCCGGCGATGGCGTGCACCGTGCCGTCGATGCGCGGGAACGTGGCCCGGGTCTTGGCCTCGTCGCCGAGGTAGCCGAGCGGCACGCGACCACGCTGGGCCAGCCACCCGCGCTCGGGGTCACCGGGGCGGAGCTGGCGCGTGCGGGACTCGTCGAGGACCACGGTGGTGTCCGACGGGGCGAACACGCCGGGCTCCGCGTCGGCGTCCGTCGCGGTGGTGGCGAGCCCGTGGCGTCCGGTCTCGGAGGACCCGAGGATGTCGACGACTCGGAGCTGGGGCAGCTCGGCGACCAGCTGGGTCTTGATCGCCGGGGAGAGGACCGCGCCACCGGTCATGAGGGTCCGCAGGGCGGTGAGGTCGCGGGGCCGGCGGCGGACCTCGTCGAGCAGGGGACGGGCGAAGGCGTCGCCGACGATCAGCAGCGAGCCGACGTGCTCCCGCTCGCAGGTGTCGAGCACGTCGGCGGGATCGAGGTGCTCGGTGTCGTGCTGGATGACGACCGTGCCGCCGGCGAGCAGGCACGACAGCGCGTTCCAGTGGGCCGCGCCGTGCATGAACGGGGGAGCGGGGAGCGCTCGGGGCCGATCGGGGCGCCGGGCGCGCCCGACCAGCTCGTCCTGGGACCCCCGGATGCCGAGCGCGGTGTGGAGGAAGTCGCCCTGGCGCCACAGGACGCCCTTGGGGCTCCCGGTGGTGCCGCCCGTGTAGACGACGTAGCGGTCGTCGGGGGACCAGACGACGTCGGGCCGGGCACCCGACGCATCGGCGAGCAGGGCCTCGTACCCGATGGAGCCGGGCACCGGCTCGACGCCGGAGCCGTCGTCGACCACGACGAGGACCCGAACGGTGGGCACGTGGGGGAGCGCGGCGGCCAGCACGGGTGCGAAGCGGGCGTGGTACACGACGGCGGTGGTCCCGGCGTCGGCGAGCACGAACGCCAGCTCCTCGGCCGTGTAGCGGTAGTTGATGTTCGTCGCCGCCGCCCCGGCCTTCCACGCGCCGAGCATGGCCTCGAGGTACTCGTTGCCGTTGGTCAGGTAGAGCGCCACGTGCTGGTGCGGGCTCACCCACCCGGGGGCGTCGCGGTCGTGGTCGACGGCGCCGCCGACACCTCGGTCCAGCAGCCCGTTGGCCAGGCGTCGGGAGCGGTCGTTGACGTCGGCCCAGCGGAGGCGCCGGTCACGCCACACGATGCACTCCCGGTCGGGCACCGCCCCGGCGATGGCCTCCTGCAGGGTGGCGATGGCGTGCTCGTCAGCGGCGACGGGGCTGGGGTCGGGCACATGGAAGTATGCATCGATGGCCACCCCCACCGCCGACCTGACCACCGTGCTCGCCGAGGACATCCGCCCCGGCGTGCGGATGCTGACGATGAACCGCCCCGAGCGGCTCAACGCCATGGATCACCAGCTGGTGTCGGAGCTGCACGACCGCTTCGACGAGGTCGCCGCCGACCCCGACCTGCGCTGCGTGATCCTCACCGGCGCCGGCCGGGGCTTCTGCGCCGGCCTCGACCTGAAGGACAGCGCGGCGGTGCCGGGCACCGAGGACCTGGGCCGGCCCCAGCGGGGCCTCGCCACCCAGCAGCACATCGCCACCCTCATCCCGCACCTGCGCTCGCTGAAGGTGCCGGTGATCGCCGCGGTGAACGGTCCGGCGGCCGGCGGCGGGTTCGCCCTGGCCCTCGGCGCGGACGTGCGGGTGTGTGCGACCTCGGCCCGCTTCAACGTCGCCTTCGTGCGCATCGGGCTGTCGGGCTGCGACATCGGGGTCAGCTGGATGCTGCCCCGCCTGATCGGTGCGGGCCGGGCGTTCGAGCTGCTCCTCACCGGGCGCATCTTCGACGCGCAGGAGGCCGACCACCTCGGCCTGGTCACCAAGGTGGTGGAGGACGGCGACGTGGTCGACGCCGCCCTCGAGATCGCCGAGCGCGTGGTGGCCAACAGCCCCTTCGGCGTCTGGATGACCAAGGAGGTCATGTGGAGCCAGCTCGAGATCCCCAGCCTGCAGGCCGGCATCGACCTCGAGAACCGCACCCAGATCCTGTCGTCGTTCACCGAGGACTCGACCGAGGCGATCCAGGCCTTCCTCGCCAAGCGGCCCCCGGAGTTCCGGAACCGCTAGGAGCTACTTCTCGGTGATCTTCACCGACTGCATCTTGTCGCCCACGGCGATCGACTTGGCGACGTCCATGCCCTGGGTGACGTAGCCGAACAGGTTGTAGAGCTTGTCCAGCTTGCGGGTGCAGTCGTCGATGGTGATGAAGAACTGGCTGCCGTTGGTGTTGGGGCCGGCGTTGGCCATGGCGAAGGCTCCCTCGACGTACTCGCCCTGGACCGGCTCGTCCTCGAACCGGTAGCCCGGGCCGCCGCGGCCGGTGCCCTCGGGGTCACCGCCCTGGATCACGAAGTCGGGCACGACGCGGTGGAACGTGAGGCCGTCGTAGAAGCGGTCGCGGGCCTTGCACACGAACTCGTTGACGGTCTTGGGGGCGAGCTTGGGATCGAGCTCGCCGACGATCGTGCCCTTGTCGGACTCGATGGTGACCTCGTAGACGGTGTCGAGGTCGATCTGCATGTCGTAGGGCTTGGCCATGGGGAGCGACCCTAGCGGCCGTCCTGGAGCGTCCCTCCGGGTGGGTTGCTGTCGTCGTCGAGGGACGACACCCCGTCCCAGATGATCTGGGTGAGCAGCGCAGCGAGCCCCTCGGGGTCGATCTCGCCGTTCTCCAGGGTGTGGATCGCGGCTGCCTCGAGCATGCCGATGACGCCCCGGACCAGGAGGCGAGCCTCCGGGGTGTCGGTGATGGATGCGGCGATCCGGTCGGTGCGGGCCTGGATCGCCTCGCGCACCGCAGGGTGGCGCGACGCGCTGGCCGAGGCGATGAGCTCCCACGAGCTGCGGTGCCGCCAGGCGAAGCCGAGGTACGCCGACACGGCCCGGGCCAGGCGCTCCCGGTCGGAGCCGAGCGACTCGAGCGCGCCGTCGATCTCGGCGTCGAGGCGCTCGAGCTCGTGGTTGTACGCGGCGGCGAACAGGCTGCCGCGGTCACCGAAGTAGGAGTAGACGAGGCTGCGCGACACGCCCGCCTCGTCGGCGATCAGCTCGAAGGAGACCTCGCTCGGATCGTGCTCGGCGAAGACCCGCGCCGCGGCCTCGGCGATCTGGCGCCGCCGCACCGCGGGATCGAGCCGCGTTCTCGATCTCGGACGTTGTTCGCTCACCACGGCCTCGGTCCCCCCTCCGGCCGGACGTTCACCGCTGGGAACCGACCCCCACTGGTGTGGATCCCGCCGGGGGCGCCACCCCGCCGACCAGCGGGAAGTGGCACGCCACGTAGTGGTCAGGACCGATCTCGCGCACGAGGGGCTCCTCCTGCGCGCATCGCTCCTCGGCCCGGGGGCACCGGGTCCGGAAGCGGCAACCGGATGGGGGGTTCATCGGCGAGGGCAGGTCTCCGTCGAGTGCCACCGTGTCCGGGACGACGGTGGGGTCGGGGAGGGGGATGGCCGACAGCAGCGCGGCGCTGTAGGGGTGCGAGGGCCCCTGGTACAGGTCGTCGGGCGAGGCGATCTCGCAGATCTTGCCGAGGTACATGACGGCGACGCGGTCGGAGACGTTCTTGACCACTGCGAGGTCGTGAGCGATGAACACGAGGGTGAGGCCGTAGCGCTCCTTCATGTCCTCGAGCAGGTTCAGGATCTGGGCCTGCACGGACACGTCGAGGGCCGACACGGGCTCGTCGCAGATGATCACGTCGGGGTCGAGCACGAGCGCCCGGGCGATGCAGATGCGCTGGCACTGGCCGCCGGAGAACTCGTGGCGACGCTTGGGCCGGGCGATCTCGGGGTCGAGGCCGACGTCGTAGAGGACCTTGTCGACGACGGAACCGGTGTCGCCCTCGTGGCCCCAGATCTCCAGCGGCTCCGCCACCACGTCACCGATCGGTCGGCGCGGGTTGATGGAGGACACCGGGTCCTGGAAGATCATCTGCAGCTCTTGGCGCAGGGCCCGCAGCTTGGAGCCCCGGAGCGAGGAGATCTCCGCACCGTTGAAGGTGATGGTGCCGCCGCTCAGCGGCACGAGGCGCATGATCGCCTTGCCGGTGGTGGACTTGCCGCAGCCGGACTCGCCGACGATGCCGAGCGTCTCCTTGGCGGCGACGTCGAAGCTGATGCCGCTCACGGCGTGGACCTTGCGGCCCCGCCCGGCGGGGAACTCCACGACGAGGTCCTCGACCCGCAGGACGATGTCGTCGCGGTCGTCGCGCAGGTGCGCGGTGCCTGAACCGGCCATCAGGCGCCGCTCCCGGCGGGCTGCACGATGGAGACCTCGGCCTCGTCCTGGGCTGGGGTGCGGCCCTCGGCCTCGTTGCGGGCGAGCGCCTCGCGGCCGGCCTCGGTGCCGACCGGGAAGTGGCAGGCGTACAGGTGACCGGGGTCGTCTGCGGGCACCAACGGTGGCTCCTCCTCCAGGCAGCGCTCCTGGGCGTAGCGGCAGCGAGGGGCGAAGCTGCAGCCCTTCGGGGGGTTGACGAGGTCCGGCGGACGGCCGGGGATGGAGGCCAGTCGGGTGTGGCTCCGGTACTCGAGCTTGGGGATCGACTCCAGCAGGGCCTCGGTGTAGGGCATGCGCATCGAGGCGAACAGGCGGGTGGCCGTGGCCTTCTCGACGATCTTGCCGGCGTACATGACGGCGATGTCGTGGGCCCGTCCGGCGACCACGCCGAGGTCGTGGGTGACGAGCACCATGGCCATGAAGCGCTCGCGCTGCTGGGCGTCGAGCAGGTTCAGGATCTGGGCCTGCACGGTCACGTCGAGTGCCGTGGTGGGCTCGTCGGCGAGGAGCAGCTTGGGCCCGCAGGCCAGGGCGATGGCGATCACGACGCGCTGGCGCATGCCGCCGGAGAGCTGGTGGGGGTACTCCCGCACCCGCTTGGCGGGCTCGGGGATGCCGACCGAGGTGAGCAGGGCCACGGCGAGGTCGTTGGCCTCGGCCTTGTCCATGTCCATGTGGTAGCGGAGCGACTCGGTGATCTGGCGCCCGACCCGCATGACCGGGTTCAGCGAGGTCATGGGGTCCTGGAACACCATGGCCATCTCCGGGCCCCACACGTGGCGCATCTCGGCCTGGGAGTAGTCGGAGATGTCGGTGCCGTCGTAGCGGATGGTGCCGGTGCGCTCGACGTTGCTGCGGGGGAGCAGGCCCATGATCGACCGGGCCAGCACGGTCTTGCCCGACCCGGACTCGCCGACCACGCCGAGGGTGCGGCCCCGCTCGAGGGTCAGGGAGACGCCGTTGACGGCCCGCACGCGACCCCGGGGGGTCCGGAAGCTGGTGCGCAGGTCCTCGACCTCGAGGAGGGGCGTGTCGGTGTGGTTGGTGGCGGCGGTGATGCGGCGGCGGGCCATCTACAGCGCCCCTTCCCGGACGGTGAACTTCGACTGCAGGACGTCGCCGATGTAGTTGAGGGCGAGGATCGTGAGGAACATCACCCCGGCGGGGAAGAAGGTGATGTGGGGCGCGTTCTCCAGCTCGGGGCGGCCCACGTTGATGAGCTTCCCCCACGTGGAGGCGGGCGCGCTCACGGAGAGGCCCAGGAAGGCGAGGGCGCCCTCGGCCACGATGACCACGGCGATGACCGTGAGGCTGAACACGGCCATCGGCGGGATGACGTTGGGCAGGATCTCCTTGCGCAGGATCCGACCGTTGGTGGCACCGAGCGTGCGGGCGGCGGTGACGAACTCGCGCTCGGAGAACGCCAGGGTGATGCCGCGGGTGATGCGGGCCAGCGGGGCGACCGACAGGATCGACAGCGCCCCGATGACCACCGGCATGTTCGGCCGCACGGTCGATCCGTCGCTGGCGAACACTGCGATCATGGCGAGGGCGAGCACCAGGGCCGGGAAGGCGAGGAGCACGTCGATGATGGCGGAGATGACCCGGTCGATCCGGCCGCGGAAGAACCCGGCGATCATGCCGACCAGTCCGCCCGAGATGAAGCCGAGGATGACGACGGCGAAGGCGATGAACAGCGAGACCCGCCCGCCGTACACCACCTGGGAGAAGAGGTCGTCGCCGTTCTTGTTGGTGCCGAACCAGTGCGCACCGGAGGGACCCGCTGCGGTCGGGTTGGCGATGCTGAAGGTGCCCGGCTTGTCCACGAAGCCCAGGTAGGGCGCCAGCATCGTGAGGGCGGCCACGATGACGAGCCACACGGCGCTCAACCAGAAGCCGACGCCGAGGCGGCGCTTCTTGGAGCGGCCGTCGTCGGTGGTCTCGGGGGCGTCGGCCGCGGGTGACGCGCCACCCGTCTCGGCGAGGCCGACGGTCCGGTCCTCGCGGTGTTCAGGCAGCAGATCGGACACTGCGGATCCTCGGGTCGAGCACGGCGTACAGGAGGTCGATCAGGAAGTTGATGATCACGAAGCCAGCGGCGATGACGGCCACGACGCCCTGCACCACGAGGATGTCCCGGCGGAAGATGGCGTCGACGAGCATCGTCCCCATGCCGGGCATGCCGAAGATCGTCTCGATGATGACCGTGCCGCCGAGGGCGGCGCCGGCGTTGATGCCGATGGTGGTGACCAGCGAGAGGCTGGACGGGCGCAGGGCGTGTCGGAACAGGATCGATCGGGTGGTGAGCCCCTTGGCCTTGGCCATCCCGATGTAGTCCTCCTGCAGCGTGGCGATCATGTCGGTGCGCAGCAGGCGCATGTACACCGCGACCTGGCCGAGCGCCAGGGACGCGGCGGGGAGGAGGAAGCTCTTGAAGTCGGTGACCTTGAGGTCGGACGCGGTGATGGAGGGGAACCACCCCAGCCGTAAGGCGAAGAAGTACACGAGCAGCACGGCGAGCACGTAGTTCGGGATGGCCAGCATGCCGATGCTGCTGCTCGACAGGCCGCGGTCGAACCAGGAGTCCGCCCGCCAGGCCGCCAGGATGCCGGCGGGTATGGCGAGCCCGAGCGCCAGGATCTGGGCATAGAGGACCAGGGCCAGGGTCCTCGGCAATCGGGTCTGGATGCGGTCGGCGACCGGCTCCTGGGTGGAGTAGGAGCGGCCGAGGTCGCCGGTGAGGGCGCTCCCCAGCCACTTCCCGTACCGCACCAGGAGCGGGTCGCTGAGGTTCAGGTCCTCCTCGATGGCGGCTCGGCGCTCGGGGGCGCCGGCCTCGATCTGGAGGAGCGTGTTCACCACGTCGTCCGGGGAGTTCGTGATGAAGGTGAGCGAGTAGGTGAAGAACGTCGCCGCCAGGAGCACGACGACGAGTTGGACGAGCCTGACGGCGACGAACTTCACGCTTGGGAGAGCTCCCTACTCAGATTCCGGACTGGTGCTTCGGACGGCGGCGATCAGCCACGCCACAGCTGGGCGACCTGGTGGGAGCCGCCGATGCCGTTGCCGTAGATGGTCGGGCTGCCGTCGGGCAGCGTGAAGGCGTTCAGGCCGTTGACGTCGGGCTTCTTGCCGATGCCCCACACGGTCCAGCTGCTCCACAGGTTGTAGGCCTGCTCGCCGAACTGGCGGTTGATGGCCTCGGCGGCCTCCTGGACCTCGGCCTCGTCGTCGCTGGCCCGGATGATGTCCAGGTTCTCGTCGATGACCTCGTCCTTGATGCGACCGAAGTTCAACGCCAGGGCCCCGAAGTCGTCAGCGGTCTCGCTGTGCCACCAGATGCGCTGGGAGTCGGGGTTCACGCCGCCGTGGTTGCGCCAGCCGAACATCTCGAAGTCGCCGGTGAGGGCGGTGATGATGAACTGGCCCTGCTCGATCTGGGCGAGCGGGATGCTGAAGCCGACCTGCTCCCAGAACTGCTTGAGCAGCTCGGCGGTCTGCAGGTTCGCCGGGTCCGTCGTCGTCGTGTAGGCGATCTCGACGGTGCTGTTGCCGGTCTCCTCCTTGTACTCGTCGAGGAGGCGCTTGGCCTCGTCGGGGTCGTACTCGGGGTAGCCGGTGTCGTCGAGGTGGCCGACCTGGTCGGGGCTGAACGGGCCGTTGGCGACCTGGCCGATGCCGGCACCACGACGGTCGATCAGCACCTGGCTGTCGAGGGCGTGGGCCAGCGCCCGGCGCACCCGCACGTCGCTGAGGTGCGACTCGGGGTCACCGACGTTCATGAGGGTGTAGTTGGTCTCGCCGTAGGCCGTGGTCTCGTCGAGCTCGATGCCGCTGGCATCGCGGAGCTCGGAGATCACCTCGCCGCTCGAGCTGTGCATGATGTCGATGTCGCCGCTGAGCAGGGCGTTCTTGCGGGCCTGGGCGTCGGCCAGGACGCGGTACTCGATGCGGTCCAGGTAGGGCAGGCCCTCGTCGGCACGCCAGTAGTCGGCGTTCTTCGTGGCCACGAACGAGCCACCGGGCTCGTAGGACTGGAACACGAACGGGCCGGTTCCCACCGGGCGGGCTTCCTGGGCGGTGTCGCCGGCGGCGGCCTCGAGCCACGTGGGCGACGCCATGTAGCCGATCTGGCCGCTCAGGAACACGGGGAAGTTGCCCCACGGGCTGCTCATCGTGACGACCGCGGATGCGCCGTCCTCGCTGAGGGCGACGCTCTCCATCTGCAGGAGCGCCTTGGCGGTGAGGAAGCTGGCCTTGTGGGCCTCGAGGTTGGCGACGATGGCGGCCGCGTCGAACGGCGTGCCGTCGTGGAACACGACGCCCTCACGGGGGGTCAGGGTCCACTGGGTGTTGTCCTCGTTGGCCTCGAAGGACTCGAGGAGGTTCGGCTGGACGGTCTCGTCCTCCCCGTACAGGGTCAGCGGATCGAAGACCGATCGCATGACCATGTGGCAGGAGATGGCGCACACCGACTTGGCCGGCGTCCACGGGGTGGCGGTGTCGGCCTCGAGGCCGTACACGAGCGAGCCGCCGGGCTGCGGTTCGCCCTCGTCCTCGGCTTCGGTCTCGGTCTCGGTGTCGGTCTGGTCGCCGGAACCGTCATCGGTGTCCGGCGTGGCCGAGCCACCGTCGTCGTCGTCGCCGCAAGCTGCAGCGAGCAGCGATAGGCCGAGTAGCAGTGCGAGCAGCCGGAACCACCGGCTGGACGTGGATCTGCTCGTCAAGATTCCCCCTTGGTTGGTGGCGTCGGGAAGGTCCCGCACGCCTGGTCGTGCACCGCCATGTGCCGGCGGTCACGTCTGCCGGACGTTAAATCCCTTGTTGGCAGAGTGTCAATAGTGCCGCCGGGCGTGCCTGACCCGGAGGTCAGTCCCAGCGACGGGTGACCCTAGGCACACGCGACGCCTCGCGGTTGGCACCCGGGCAGAGCGTCATCGATTCGACACGCCATCGACCATGACGCCAATCGGACAGGTCGGGAGGCATCGGGCGCGACGCCTCGCGCACGGTGGGTGCTCCCACACGGAACGTGCGATCGGGGCCGCCCCGCCGCGGGAGGGGTGCGTCGCCGCCGCCGGCGAGCCAGGCTGGGCCCATGGACGCGAGCGTGGACGTGGTGGTGATCGGCGCCGGCCCCAACGGGCTGGCGGCGGCGATCGAGGTGGCGCGCGCCGGCTGCTCGGTCACCGTGCTCGAGGCCCGGGACACCCCCGGCGGCGGCGCCCGCACCAGCGAGCTGACCGGTCCCGGCTACCACCACGACGTCTGCTCGGCCATCCACCCCCTGGCCACCGGCTCGCCCTTCTTCCGCAGCGTGCCCCTCGCCGAGCACGGCTGCGAGCTGGTCCACCCCGACATCCCGGTGGTGCACCCCCTCGACGGCGGTCGGGCCGGGGTGTTCCACCGGTCGGTCGCCGAGACGGCGGCAGCGGCCGGGGTCGACGGCAAGGCCTGGGAGGCCCTCTTCGGTCCGCTCGTCGAGCACTGGGACCACGTGGAGACCCACCTGCTCGGGCCCGTCGTGCGCCCGCCGCGCCACCCGATCTCGATGGCGCGCTTCGGGCTGACGGCCGTCCGCCGAGCCGAGTCGGTGGCGGCGCAGTTCCGGACCGACGAGGTCCGGGCACTCTTCGCCGGCGTGGCCGCCCACGCGTTCTTGCCCCTCGACCGGGTCCTCACCGCCTCGTTCGGGCTGATGCTCGGTGGGCTGGCCCACGCCCACGGGTGGCCCATGGTCCGCGGCGGCACCCAGCAGCTCACGAACGCCCTGGTGTCGTACCTGGAGGACCTCGGCGGCACGGTCGTCACCGACTGCCACGTGACGTCGCTCGACGAGCTCCCGCCCCACCGGGCGGTGATCGCCGACATCAGCCCGCACCAGCTGATCCCGATGGCGGGCGACCGCCTCGACGCCCGGGGTCGCCGGCGCCTGGAGCGCTTCCGGCACGGTCCCGGCGCCTGCAAGGTCGACTTCGCCCTGTCGGGTCCGGTGCCGTGGACCAACGAGGACGCCCGGCGGGCCGGGACCGTCCACCTCGCCGGAACCTACGAGGAGCTGGCCCTGTCGGAGGAGATCACCGCCGCCGGCGGTCACCCCGACCGTCCCTTCGTGCTGGCGGCCCAGCAGAGCCTGTTCGACGACACCAGGGCGCCGGCGGGCAAGCACACGCTCTGGACCTACGCGCACGTGCCGAACGGATCGACCCTCGACGTGTCGGAGCGGATCACCGACCAGATCGAGCGCTTCGCCCCCGGCTTCCGCGACCTCGTGATCGACAAGCACGTGATCACCGCGGCCGAGTACGAGCGGTACAACCCGACCTTCGTCGGGGGCGACATCGGCGGTGGCTCCCACGGCGGGCTGCAGCTGGTGTTCCGGCCCTGGCCGGCCGTCGACCCCTACGCCACCCCGGTGGAGGGCGTGTTCCTGTGCTCGGCGTCCACCCCGCCCGGTGGCGGCGTGCACGGCATGTGCGGATCCCACGCCGCCGCGTCCACCCTGCGCTGGCTCGGCACGCAGGCGGCGTGAGGCAGACTCGCAACGCGGGGTACCACAGGCGTGCCCGTCCCACCGAAGGAGTGCAGCTATGAGCGATCGCGTGCAGATCGACGTGGCCGACGGCGTCGCCCACGTCCGACTGAACCGCCCGGACAAGATGAACGCGCTCGACGGCGCCATGTTCGCCGCCATCGCCGAGGCGGGTGAGACCGTCGCCGCCGACACCTCCGTGCGGGCGGTCGTCCTGTCGGGTGAGGGCCGGGCGTTCTGCTCCGGCCTCGACTTCGGCTCGTTCCAGGCGATGGCCGACGGACCGAAGGCCGACCCGGGCGACAGCGCCTCGATGGGCGCCATCGGCGAGACGAACGACCGGATCACCCACCTCGGCCAGCAGGTCGCCCACGTCTGGCAGGAGGTCCCCGTCCCGGTCATCGCCGCCATCCACGGGGTCGCCCTGGGTGGCGGCATCCAGATCGCGCTCGGCGCCGACATCCGGATCATCGCCCCCGACGCCCGCATGAGCGTGCTCGAGGTGAAGTGGGGCCTGGTGCCGGACATGACCGGCACCTGGATGCTGCGCCGGCTCGTCGGTCTCGACGTGGCCAAGGAGCTGACCTTCACCGGTCGCATGGTCGAGGGCGAGGAGGCCGTCCGCATCGGACTGGCCACGCGCGTCGCCGCCGACCCGCTGGCCGAGGCCAAGGCCCTCGCCACCGAGATCGCCGGCAAGAGCCCCGACGCGGTCCGGGCGGCCAAGCGCCTGCTGAACCAGTCCGGCCTCGTGCCCATCGAGCAGCAGTTCGCCGACGAGCGCCGCGAGATCGGTGCGCTCATCGGGAGCCCGAACCAGGTCGAGGCCGTGATGTCGGGCTTCGAGAAGCGGGACCCCGTCTTCACCGACCCGAGCTGATCACCACGTGGCCGTCGCGCCCGTGAGGGCGCGCGGGTCGGCCGCACCCGCCAGCGTGCCGTCCTCGGTGCGCTCGATCATGTGGGCGTGGCCGTAGCCGCTGTTCCACGGGTCCTGCACCGACACCTCGTGGCCGCGGTCGCGCAGACCGGTGACCCACCCGTCGGGGGCACCCTGCTCGATGCCGACGAGGGCCGGACCATCGCCCTCCCAGGAGTCGAAGCCCCCGTCGCCGAGGCGCCACCTCGGCGCGCCGATGCAGCGGGCCGGGTCCTGGTCGGCCACGAGGAGGCGGGCGAGCAGCTGGAGCACGACCTGGGGCTGGGTGTCGCCGCCCATCGTCCCGAGCACGGCCCGCAGGGTGCCGTCGCCTCGCTGGACCAGCGCGGGTGCGAGGGTGTGCGGCGGACGCCGTCCGGGCCCGTACTCGGCCGGATGTCCCGGCTCCAGCGAGAAGCCCTGCCCGCGGTTGTGGAGGAAGATCCCGATCTCCGGCACGGCGAGGTACACGCCCCAGCCCCGAGCGTTCGACTGGATGAGCGACACGGCTTGGCCTTCACCGTCCGCGGTGCACAGGTAGATGGTGTCGCCCGGCCCGGTGGACGCCGGGGGCGCGCTGCGGACCTGGGGGTCGAAGCGCTCGGCCCGGGGGGCGAGCCGTGCATCGGACACCAGCTCCTCGCCGTCCGCGTCCTCGTGGAGGGCAGCGATGCGGTCGTGGCCGGCGAGGCGCGCCGCCTCTACCAGCAGGTGGACCCACTCGCCCGTGCCCGGGCGGTGGTCCAGGCCATGGCCGAGCCCGACCAGCTCCGCGATCCGGGCGGCGGCGAGGCTCAGGTACCCCTGGCTGTTCGGCGGGACGGTCCAGGCCCGGTGACCCCAGAGATCGATGCCGAGCGGATCCACCCAGTCGGCCTGGGAGCGGGCGAGGTCGTCGGCCGTGAACAGCCCGTCGCCGATCCGGCGCAGCCCGGCGCCGAACTCGCCCTCGTAGAAGGCGTCGCGACCGTCGGTCGCGACCGCGGCCAGGGTGCGGGCGACGCCCGGCCGGCGGATCACGGTGCCGGCGCGGACCGGCTGGCGGGTGTAGTCGTCGGCGCCCTCGACCTCGGCGACGATCGGCACCATGAAGGCGAGCAGGGGAGACGCCGGGAAGCCCTCGTCGGCCAGCACGCGCGCCGGCTCCAGCACCTCGGGGAGCGGCAGGCGGCCGTGGCGCTCGTGGAGGGCGACCCAGCCGTCGACGCAGCCGGGGACGGTGACCGCCCGGACGTCCCCGTCGGTCGGCATCCGGGTGTGGCCCTCGTCGCGGAGCTGCCCGGCGTCGGCACCGGATCCGGCCCGGCCGCTGGCGTTGAGGCACGTGGGGTCCGCGCCGTCCGCGTGGTGGACCAGGGCGAAGAGGTCTCCGCCCATGCCGCACATGTGCTGGGTCGTGACGGCGAGCGCCGCGCTGGTGGCGATGGCGGCGTCGACGGCGTTGCCACCGGCGCGCAGCACCGAGATCCCGGCGCTCGAGGCCAGGTGGTCGACGCTGCAGACCATGCCCTTCCTCGCGTGCAGGGTGTGGAACGGCACGAGGGGAGCGGGCACGCCGGCGGACGGTACCGGCCGGAGGCACACTGGCCGGGTGGAGGCCCACCGACGTCGCTCGCTGCTCCGGGCCCTTCGGTCGATCGTCGGAGACGACCACGTGGTCGTCGACCCGGACGTGCTGGCATCGCACGAGGTCGACTGGACGGGCGGCTTCGTCGGGTCCACGCCGGCGGTGGTGCGGCCGGCGACGACGGACCAGGTGGCCGAGGTGGTGCGGGCCTGTCGTCGTGACCGCATCGCCCTGGTCCCCCAGGGCGGCAACACCGGGCTGGTGGGTGGCGGCGTGCCGCTCGCCGGCGAGGTCGTCCTGTCCACCCGCCGCCTCGTCGGCATCTCGGACATCGACGGTGACGCCGGCCAGCTGACCGCGGGCGCCGGGGAGACCCTGGCTGCGGTGCAGTCGGCCGCCGTGCGAGCGGGGTGGCGCTACGGCGTCGACCTCGCGGCCCGGGACTCGGCCACCATCGGCGGGACCGTGGCCACCAACGCCGGCGGCCTGCGGGTGCTGCGCCACGGGGCCACCCGGCGTCAGGTGCTCGGGGTCGAGGCGGTGCTCGGCACCGGCGACGTCGTGTCCCGCCTGGGCGGGCTGGTCAAGGACAACACCGGCTACGACCTCGCCGGGCTCCTGTGCGGCAGCGAGGGGACCCTCGGCGTGGTGACCAGGGTCCGTCTGGCCCTGGTGCCGGCGGCCGGCCCGTCGGTGACCGCCCTGATCGGGCTGGCCACGGTCGGCGACGCCGTGGCGCTCGTCGGTCACCTGCGCCGTGCGGTGCCGGCGCTGGAGGCCGCCGAGCTGGTGCTGGCCGACGGTGCGCGACTGGTCGCCGACCAGACCGGCGTCGCACCGATCCTGGATCCCGTGCCGCCGGTGCAGGTCGTGGTCGAGGCCGTGGGTCCGCCCGATCCCACCGAGGCGCTGGCCGCCGCCCTCGACACGGCCCCGGGCGTGACCGCCGTCGCCGTGGCCACCGAGGCCGCTCGAGCCGCCGCGCTGTGGCACGTCCGGGAAGCCCACACCGAGGCGATCGCACGCCTCGGCGTCCCGCACAAGTACGACGTGACCGTGCCCGCGTCGCGCCTGGCCCGCTTCGTCGACGAGGTGCCGTCGGTGGTCGCCGACGTCGACCCGACCGCGTCGATCTGGGTGTTCGGGCACCTGGGCGACGGGAACATGCACCTCAACGTCACCGGAGCCCCATCCCGAGCCGGCAGCGGTGGCGAAGCAGCGCTGGATCCGATCGCCGATGCCGTCCTCGCCCGGGTGGTGGCCGACGGGGGATCGATCAGCGCGGAGCACGGAGTCGGGACCGCGAAGCGGACGTGGCTGCTGCGCGACCGGTCCGCCGGCGACATCGCCGCCATGCGGGCGATCAAGGCCGCCCTCGACCCCGACGGGATCATGAACCCGAACGTGCTGCTGGCGCCGGACTAGTCCGCGCAGGCCACGCACCGGCTGGCGGTGGGCACCGCCTCGAGCCGTTCGTCGGGGATCGGCCGGCCGCACGCCTCGCAGCGCCCGTAGTCACCGCCCTCGATCCGTCGGATGGCCAGCTCGACCTCGGCCAGCCGGGCCCGGGCCGACTCGAGCAGCGCGGCGACCTGCTGGCGCTCCCAGGCGATCGTGTGACCCTCCGGGTCGTGCTCGTCGTCGGTGGCGACCTGCTCCGAGGCGGCGACGATGTCGTCGAAGCCCCGCTGGAGCGACGTGATCTGCTGGACCGTCCGCGCCCGCTCCGCCGCCAGCCGCTCCGAGTGACCGGGCCCCACCGGACTAGTCCGCCCTGGTCCGCAGGCCGCCCTTGTCGATCTTGCCGGTGCCGACCTTGGGCAGCTCGGCGAGGATGACCACGCCCTTGGGGGCCTTGAAGTGGGCCAGGCGCTCCCGGACGAAGCCGATCAGCTCGCCCTCGTCGGCCGTCGCGCCGGCGTGCAGGGACACGTAGGCGAAGGGCACCTCGCCCCAGCGCTCGTCGGCCCGACCGACGACGGCGGCCTCCCGCACGGCCGGGTGCTCGCAGAGGGCGTGCTCGACCTCGGGCGTGGCGATGTTCTCGCCGCCGCTGATGATGAGGTCCTTCTTGCGGTCGACGATCTGCAGGTAGCCGTCGGGCCGCACGATGGCGAGGTCGCCGGTGCGCAGCCACCCGTCGCGGATCACCTCGGCGGTGGCCTCGGGTGCGTCGAGGTAGCCGGCCATGACGTGGTTCGAGCGAGCGCAGACCTCGCCGACGGTCGTCGCATCCCAGGGCACCTCGACGTCGTCGTCGCCGAGCACCCGCACATCGACCCCGACGATCGGCAGGCCGGTGGTGGCGCGCCGCTCGGCGGAGGGTGCCTCGCCCGGCTTGTCGAGCGAGCGGGTCAGGGTCGGGCTCGCCTCGGTCATGCCGTAGCCGCAGATCGCCGTGCACCCGAAGGCGGCCTCGATCTCGACGAGCATGGCGGGCCCGACCGGGGACCCGCCGACGGACGCCGTGCGCACCGACGACAGGTCGCGGGTCGCGAGGTCCGGGTGGTCCAGCAGCATGCGCACCATCGCCGGCACGGCGAACAGGCGGGTGACCCCGTGGGCCTCGATCAGGCGGAGCACCTCGCCGGCCTCGAAGCGGGGGAGCATCACGTGCGTGCCGCCCAGCCCGGTCAGGTAGTGCGGCGTCCCCCAGCCGTTCACGTGGAAGAGCGGCACCAGGTGGAGGATGACGTCGTCGCCGCTGATGTTGTTGGTGAGCGCGTTGTGGACGGCATGCAGGTACAGGTTCCGATGGGTCAGCACGGCGCCCTTGGGCATGCCGGTGCTGCCGCTGGTGAAGAAGATCTCGGCCGGGTCGTCCTCGTCCCGGACGTCGGGCTCCACCGCCCCGGCCGCCTGGCGAGCCAGGGCCTCCTCGAACTCGGCGTCGACCACGACCTGGCGGACCCGCGCCTCGGGATCGGGCTGGTCCGGGTGGCGGAACAGCACGGTCGCGCCGGACTGCTCGAGCACGTCGCGCAGCTCGGTGGGGGAGAGGCGGATGTTGAGCGGCAGCAGCACGGCGCCGGCGAGCAGCACGCCGTAGTACGCCTCGAGCAGCTCATGGGTGTTGCCGCACAGCCACGCCACGACGTCGCCACGCTGCACGCCGAGCTCGTCGGTGAGGTAGCGGGCCTGGCGGTCGCAGCGGTCGGCGAACTCGGCGTAGGTCCACTGCTCGTCGCCGTCGATCACGCCGACCCGGTCGGGGAAGTAGCGACGGGCCCTGGTCAGCAGGTCGAGGGTGGTGAGCGGGACCCTCACGGGTGCCAGATCCCGCGCTCCTCGAAGACCTCGCGCAGGACCGCCGGCCGGTCGGTCATGATCCCGTCGACGCCGGCGTCGAGCAGCGACCGCATCTCGTCGGGGTCGTCGATGGTCCACACGTGCACCACGATCCCGTTGGCGTGCGCGACCTCGACGAGCTCCCGGCTGGCGAGGTCGCGGCCCTCGTGGTCGCGCGGCGGGATCTGCGCCGCCTGGGAGCGGAACGTGACGTCCTCACCCTGGAACGCGCGGATCAGGCCGACGAACTCCTCGGGTCCCATGCCCGTGCACAGCTCGGGGCCGAGGGCGTCGCGGGCCCGGTCGATGCGGTCGTCGGAGAACGAGCCGATGCAGACCCGGTCGATGGCGTCGGTCCGCCGCAGCACCTGGATCAGCGGTTCGACCGCGGCGTCGGCCTTGGGGTCGATGTTCACCCGCGCGTCGGGCCACGTGGCGAGGATGTCCTCCAGCAGCGGGATGGGCTCCCGACCGTCGATGCGGGCCTCGGACACCTCCGCCCACGTCAGCTCCTCGACTCGACCCCGGTGGTCGGTGACCCGGTCGAGCACGTCGTCGTGGAAGGCGATCAGCACCCCGTCGGCCGTGGCGTGCACGTCGGTCTCGAGGTAGCGGAAGCCCAGGTCGATCGCGTGCTGGAAGGCCGGGAGGCTGTTCTCCGGCGCCTCGGAGGCACCGCCACGGTGGGCGAACGGGATCGGCCCGGGATGATCGAGGAACGGGAACGGGCGCATCGGGGGCCGACGGTAGCGTCGGGCGGTGCCCACAGGACCCACGCGGAGGCGGCTGTGACCGAGGCGCCGGTGGCACCGTCGGACGGTTCGCTCATCCCCGGTGTGAGCGAGCGGCGCCTCCAGGTCTCTGCGGTGTCGGTCGCGCTGATGGGCGTCCTGCCGGTGTTCATGACCGGCGCGCTGGCGGTCCAGATCGGTCGGGACGTCGACTTCGGCGCCACCCGCCTGGGGATCGCGTCCGGTGCGTTCTTCGGTGCCGCCGCGATGGCGAGCGCGCTCATGGGACGCCTGGCGGAGCGGATCGGTCCCGGCCGGGCGATGCGCGGCGCGGCGATCGCGTCCGCCGGCCTGCAAGCGGGGCTGGCGCTCACCCCGAGCTACGCCTGGTTGCTGCTGGCCCTGCTGATCGCCGGCCCGGCCAACTCCCTCGCCCAGGTCGGGGCCAACCTCCTGCTGGCCAAGGGCATCCACCCGACCCGCCAGGGCTGGGCGCTGGCGGTCAAGCAGGCCGGCATGCCGGGAGCCACGCTCGTCGGCGGCCTGGCCGTGCCCGTCCTCGCCGTCACGGTCGGGTGGCGCTGGGCCTTCGCCGCCGGCGCGCTCGGTGCCGTCGCCGCCGCCATCTGGGTGCCGGTCGGCGCGGTGGCCCCCGGCGGTCGCCGCCCGGTCGGTCGCCGCGTCGACGTCCCGATGGGCCCGCTGGTCATCTTGGCTGCCGCCGTCGGGTTCGCTGCCGCCGCCAACGGGACGCTCGCCACCTTCGTCGTGTCGGCCGGGGTCGACGCCGGGCTGGGGGAGTCGGCCGCCGGCCTCGTCCTCACCCTCGGCAGTGCAGCCGGGATCTCGATGCGCCTGGTCGTGGGCGCACGGGCGGACCGACGTGGTGGGAGGCACCTGCCCGTGGTCTCGCTGCTGCTCGTCGGTGGCGCGCTCGGGTACTTCCTCCTGGCGCCCGGTCTGGTCGCCACCCACCTGCTCGGAGCGCTGGTCGCGTTCGGGTCCGGCTGGGCCTGGCCGGGCCTGTTCAACCTGGCCGTGGTGCGCCTGAACCCGACCGCGCCGGCCGCCGCCACCGGCATCACCCAGACCGGGGTGTACGTGGGCGGCCTGACCGGGCCGATCCTGTTCGGCGTCATCGTGGACTCGGCCGGCTACGGCCTGGCCTGGCTGCTCGCCGGTGTCGCGTCGGCGCTGGCCGCGGCCGGGGTGGCGTACGGGCGCAGCCGCGTCGTCTCCTCCCGACGAACGCTCAGATGATGCCGGACTCGTGGCCCTGCCAGTACTCGTCCTTCAGCAGGCGCTTGTAGAGCTTGCCGGTGGGGTGGCGGGGGAGCTCGTCGCGGAAGTCGACCGAGCGGGGGCACTTCACGTCGGCCAGCGTCTCCCGGCAGAAGGCGATGAGCTCACGTTCGAGCTCGGGGCCCGCCTCGACGCCCTCGGCGGGCTGCACGACGGCCTTGACCTCCTCGCCGAAGTCCTCGTTCGGGACGCCGAAGATGGCCACGTCGTAGACCTTGGGGTGCATGGCCAGGACGTTCTCGGCCTCCTGCGGGTAGATGTTCACGCCACCCGAGATGATCATGTACGCCTTGCGGTCGGTCAGGTAGAGGAACCCGTCGTCGTCGAGGCGCCCGACGTCGCCGAGCGTGGACCAGCCCCGGCCCTTCGGGTCGCGCGAGCCCTCCGTCTTCTCCGGGTCGTTGTGGTACTGGAACGTGGCGGCGTTCTCGCCCTCGAAGTACACGGTGCCCGGCTCGCCGACGGGGACCTCCTCGCCCGTCTCCTCGTCGACGATGTGGAGGGTGCCGATGAGCGCCTTGCCGACCGACCCGGGGTGGGCCAGCCAGTCCTCGCTGTTGGTGTAGACGAAGCCGTTGCCCTCGGTGCCGGCGTAGTACTCGTGGAGCACCGGGCCCCACCACTCGATCATCCTGCGCTTGACCTCGACCGGGCACGGCGCCGCGGCGTGGACGGCGGTCTGCAGGGACGACACGTCGTACTTCGACCGGACGTCCTCAGGGAGCTTCAGCATGCGGATGAACATGGTGGGCACCCACTGGCTGAGGGTGACGCGGTGCTTCTCGATGAGCTGCAGCGCCTCCTCGGGATCGAAGCGCTCCATGACCACGACGGTGGCGCCCGACATGTGGACACCCATGCAGAAGCGCAGCGGGGCCGCGTGGTAGAGCGGCGCGGGGGAGAGGTAGACGCTGTCCTCGGTGAGGCCGAAGAGCATCGCCATGAGGCCGTACACGGCCGTGCCGGAGTCCTCGAGCGGCTGGGACGGCATCGGGGGCTTGACGCCCTTGGGCTTGCCGGTGGTGCCGGAGCTGTAGAGCATGTCGGCGCCGGCGATGCGACCCTCGAGCGGCCCGGCGGGTTGGGCCGCGAGGGTGTCCTCGTAGGACTCGTAGCCGTCGACGGTGCCGTCGATCATCAGCCACGTCTCCACCTTCGGCGCCTGGCCGAGCAGCATCTCGGCGGCCTCGCGCTTGTACGCCGTGGTGATGAAGGCCCGGGCGCCGCAGTCGTTGAGGATGTACTGCATCTCGTCGTCGGTGAGCCGGGACGACATGGCGGTGTAGTAGAGGCCGGCGTAGTGGCAGCCCCACGCCACCGCGAGGAAGCGGGGGTGGTTCTCCATGCAGAACGCCACGTGATCGCCCGGCTGCAGGCCGACCGAGCGGAAGAGCTGGCTCAGCCGGTTGGCCTCCTCGTCGAGCTCGGCGTAGGTCATCGTCTGACCCGTGCCGGCCATGATCACTGCCGGGTGGTCGGGCCGAGTGGCGGCGAATGCACCGGGGTACATGAGGTGGCGGTCTCCTGGAACCGAGGGACTGGACGTGCGCCGAGGCGCTCGGCAGACCGTAGCCGCGGGTCGGGTCGCCCTCGCCCGGCAGCCGCGGTTCTCGGCGCACGCCAGGCGGCAGGGGGATACCGTCGCCGCCGTGGAGGTCACCGAGCGCTTCGCCGAGCTGGTCTCCCAGTCCGACTTCCCACTCGACGAGGCCGCCCTGCTCGTCGCCGCCCACGCGGATCCGTCCTGCGACCTCGCCGCCAACCTGGCCCGGCTCGACGAGCTGGCTCGCTCGGTGCCCGAGCCGTCCCTGCCGGCGTTGACCACGTCGCTGTTCGGGCGGTGGGGCTTCGTCGGGGACCAGGTCGACTACTACGACCCTCGCAACTCCTACCTGCACGAGGTCCTCGAGCGCCGGCGTGGCATCCCGATCACGCTGTCGGTGGTGCTCATCGAGGTCGGACGTCGCGCCGGGGTGCCGCTCGCCGGCGTGGGGACGCCGGCGCACTTCATCACCTGCACCACCGCCGGACCCCGGCGCTGGGTCGACGCGTTCGCCGGCGGCCGCATCCTCGACCGGTCCGACCTCGACGACCAGTTCTCCCGCCTGGCGCCGGGCATCGACCTCGACCCGTACCTGGAGCCGGTCGGCGCGAGCCAGATCATCGCCCGGATCCTGGCGAACCTGGTCGCCGTGCACCGCCAGCGCAACGACCGCACGGCGCTGCTCTGGAGCTCCCGCCTGCGCACCCTGGTGCCCGGGGCCACCCCGGACGACCGTCGCGCCTACGGCGGGGCGCTGGCTGCGTGCGGCGACTTCGTGCGTGCCGCGAAGGTGCTGGAGTCGCTCGTCGAGGACGGCCACGCCAGCGACCCCGACGACGAGCTCGCCAAGGCCCGACGGCTCCGGGCCCGCCTCAACTGAAAAGCGCTGGCCGGGTCGACCGGCCCGTCCTACGGTCACGGCACCGGCCGACGAGTCGAGGAGGCGCACGGACATGACTGCCCGATCTGCGAACCGCATCGTCGACCGCGCGCCCCGGAGCGCCTGAGGCGCGGGAGCTCCCGCGGGCGGTCGAGTCCTCGACCGTTCCGCACACCCAGGAGCTCCCTTGCCCCTCTCCGATCCCGATTGGCTCGTCGACGACCCCGTCGAGGAGCACGACCTCGGCACCCTGCGATCCGGCAAGGAGGCCCAGATCGACGTCGTCGAGCGGGTCGGCGCCGACGGCCGCACCTGCCTCCTCGCCCGCAAGCGCTACCTGCCCCGCACCGTCACGGCCAAGGGCACGCTCGAGGCACTCGGCGTGCAGCGGTCGTCGGCCTTCCGCCACGACGTCGAGTACCGGGAGGGTCGCCAGTTCCGCAAGAGCCGCGACCGGCGAGCCGTCGAGGCCATGACGACCTACGGCCGCAGGCTGTTGCAGGACCGCTGGCTCGGCCACGAGCACGACGTGCTCGAACAGCTCCACGCTGCCGGGTGCAAGGTGCCCTTCCCCGTCTCCTACGCCGACGACGTCCTCCTCATGGAGTACGTCGGCGAACGGGACGGCGCCGCCCCCCAGCTCGCAGCGGCTCGCCTGTCCCGCGACGAGGTGCGCACGGCCTGGCACGACGTCGTCGACGGGCTCCGTCGCATCACGTCTGCTGGCTGGGCCCACGGGGACCTGTCGGCCTACAACGTCCTGTGGTGGCAGGGGGAGGTCTGCTTCATCGACTTCCCCCAGGCCGTCGACATCGCGCAGAACCCGCAGGGTCTGGGCTTCCTGCACCGCGACGTCGTGAACATCACCGGGTGGTTCGCCCGCCGGGGTGTGGACGAGGACCCCGAAGCCGTGTTCGCCGACCTGGTGTCGGTGGCGTTCGGATGACCGCACCACCCACCTACCCTCGGCCGGGTGATCGATCGTGATGTGAAGAAGTGCCTCGGCCAGATGGCGAAGGGGGTCCAGGTGGTGGCAGCGCGCCACGACGGCGTGACCCGCGCCTACACCTCCCACTGGATCAGCCAGATCTCCTTCGAGGAGCCCGTGCTGCTCGCGTCGGTGTCGCCGAAGCACGACACCCACCCGCTGATCGAGGCGAGCGGCTGGTTCACCGTGTCGATCCTCGGCGGCGACCAGGTGGAGGAGGGCCAGTACTTCTCCTACCCCGGCCGCAAGTTCCACCGCCTCTTCGACGAGTACCTCACCGAGACCGAGGTGGAGGGCGTGGGCCCGGTGCCCCACGTCGTCGACTGCCTGGCTTGGCTCCGGTGCGTGGTCCGCCAGAAGCTGGACCTCGGGCTCGACCACGACTGCTACGTGGTCGATGTGGTCGACGTCGGCGAGGGCCGCCTCAAGGAGGACCCGCTCGTGTACTCCTCGCGCCACGGGTGGCGCATCGCCGGTGCGAGCGCCCGGACGAAGGGGGAGTCGGTGCGCGACCGCCTGCTGGAGCGCCTGGAGGCGGCGGGGATCGAGGGCTGAGGCCGGCTCCGACTTGCCTTGACCGACCGGTCAAGTACGATCGGCACATGGCCGTCACCGAGACCCGTCCCACCGCCACCGACCCCGACGAGCAGCGCGTCCTGGACGCCGTCGACGCGCTCCTCGAGCAGCACCCGCCGAAGGACACCGACGTCGTCGAGTTCCTCGGGGCGCAGTACGACGCCGGTCTGGCCTGGGTCCACTACGACGAGGGCTTCGGTGGCCTCGGCCTCCCCGCCAAGTTCCAGAAGGTCATCAACGAGCGCCTGCACGCCGCCGGCGCGCCGAACGCCATGGGCCGCAACCCCATCGGGCACGGCATGTCGGCGCCCACCATCTACACGCACGGCTCCGACGACCAGAAGCGCCGCTACCTGCGCCCGCTGTTCACGGGTGAGGAGATCTGGTGCCAGCTCTTCTCCGAGCCCGGTGCCGGCTCCGACGTGGCCGGCCTGTCCTCCCGGGCGGTCAAGGACGGCGACGAGTGGATCGTCAACGGCCAGAAGGTGTGGACCACCCTCGCCCACGTGTCCCGCTTCGGCACCCTGGTGGCCCGCCACGACCCCGAGGCGGGCAAGCACGCCGGCCTCACCCACTTCGTGGTCGACATGCACGCCCCTGGCGTCGAGGTCCGGCCGCTGCGCCAGATGACCGGCGACGCCGAGTTCAACGAGGTGTACTTCACCGACGTCCGCATCCCCGACGCCGAGCGCCTCGGCGAGGTCGGCGAGGGCTGGCGCGTCGCCATCACCACCCTGATGAACGAGCGCGTGTCCATCGGTGGCGCCATCCCGCCACGCGAGTCGGGTCCCATCGCCATCGCCAAGCAGGCGTGGCAGGACCACTGCGACACCGACGACGGCGCCGTCAAGGACGAGCTCATGCAGCTCTGGGTCCGGGCCGAGGTCTCCCGCCTCACCAACATCCGGGCCAGCCAGATGCGCAAGCTCGGCGACCCCGGCCCCGAGGGCTCCGTCGCGAAGCTGGCGATGGCCGAGCTCAACAAGGAGATCATGAGCTTCGCCGTCGACTGCATGGGCGCCCACGGGATGCTCTACGGCAGCTACGACATCGAGCGCACCGGTGGCGTGGGCATGTTCGGCGGGTCGACCCAGCAGTCGTTCCTGCGCAGCCGGGCCAACTCCATCGAGGGCGGCACCACCGAGGTCATGAAGAACATCCTCGGCGAGCGCGTGCTCGGCCTCCCCGGCGACGTCCGGGTCGACAAGGACAAGCCCTGGTCGCAGGTCCCCCGCAGCTGAGCGGACGCTCGCCACGGCCGGGGATGGCGCTCGCCGTCCTGGTCGTGGCCACGGCGTGCGCTGGGGGAGGCGGCGACTCGTCGCCCTCCACCACCGCGCCCACGACGATCGAGGCATCGCCGGCGACCACCGCGCCGCCAGCGACCATCCCCGGGGTCGGGGGACCGGGTGACCTTCCGCCCCCGCCCGACGCGCTCGAGATCGTCTACCGGGTCGAGCGGCTGATCACCGGCGTGGTCGACACCGAACAGCGCCTGGTGCGCTCGCCGTTCGACGTGCGCATCGAGACGCATCGGGTCGAGCCCGACGACGTCGACCTCGATGCCGATCCCGAGATCCTCGACCTCGCCGTGCTGGGCGGTGCCGAGACCGGCCCGCCCGACCAGGAGCGCCTGCTGGTCGTGGTCCCGCCGACGCCGGCCCTGCGCGGCGCGCACCTCGGCACCGACATCGACGCCGCGACGGAGGCGGGCGTGCTGGAGCCCCTCGGCTTCGGCCGGCGCGTCGCGGGGCGGGCGTGCACCGAGATCCGCACCGGCGCCGCCCTCGACGGTGGCATCCTGCGCGCCCCGACCGACGACGACCGCAACGACGTCTGCGTCGACGACGAGGGCATCGTGCTGCGGGAGGAGATCGTCCAGGGAGGCCAGGTCGTGGAGCGGCGCACGGCCGTGCGCGTCGACCTCGCCCCCGATCTGGACGGCGAGGTGTTCGAACCGCTCGGCCGGCGCATCCCCGAGCTCGACGGTGGCGGCCGCGTGCGACGGGTGACACCCGACAGCCGCCCGCCCGACGTGACGCACTTCCAGCTGGCCGACGTTCCCGGGTCCCTCGAGGTGGTGGGCCGCTTCGGCGTCCTCACGGACAGCCCCGTCGGCGGGAACGTCGCCGGGTCGGTGGAGCAGGTCATCTCCATGGTCGACGTGCTCGCCGGGGGCGGTGACGTGCTGGTCGTCGAGAACGGGGCTGCGGTGCGCGGCGGGCCCGTGCTCGGACCGGGCGACATCGAGGTTCCGTTGCCCTGGGCGCCAGAGGCGACGGCGGTGTTCCTCGCCACCGGGGTCGAGGTGCGGGCCCCGCTGCCCTCCGGGCGGTTCGTGCGCATCACGTCCACGCTGCCGCTCGAGCAGGTCGTGGCGATCGCCTCGGCGCTCGTGCCGGTCGACGGGCCCGGCGAGGTGGTGCCGGCCGACGACGAGGCCGACGTCACCGGCCGCCTCGGGTAGCGGCCGGCGATCGTCGCGGCGTCAGCCGCAGCTGCGGCAGGGCGGGTCGTCGTCGTGGCGGTGACCGTCGGCGTCGTGGTCGAGGGTCTCCTTCTCCTGCGTGCGGAAGATGGGTGCCGGGTCGTCGCCGAAGGCGAAGGGGTCCTGCTGGGGCCACTGGCCCGCCTGGTAGCGAGCGCCGTTGTTGGACTTCATCAGGATGCCGCGCCCGTTGTTGTTGAGCTCGTCCCGACCCGTGCCGTTGGCGTCCCACCAGACCTCGACGAAGTCCTTGATGGCGCCGGGGTTCTCCTGGGTGAACTTCACCAGCGGTGCGTTGACCCGGCCACCCGTCGCCGGTGCGGCGAAGAGGCCGTCGGCGAAGTTCCGCGGGTTGAGCGCGGGACCCGCGTAGTGGATGCCCGTGAAGATGAGCTGGATGGGGGACTGGACGACGTTGGCGCCGGCGCCCTTCTCGATGCCCGGCTGGACGTGGTCGAGGGTGCGCCACCCCGAGCTCTGGGCGGTGTCGTCGGTGAAGACCCACAGGGGGCTCATCCCGAAGGCCCGACCCCACTGGGTCTGGTCGTAGGTCCGCCCGAAGAAGGTGGTGTCGAGCAGGCCGGTGCCGGTGATCATCCACTCCGGGTTGTAGCCCTGTCGGGTCGCTTCGCCGGTGAGGAAGATCGGGTACAGCGGGTCACCCACGAAGATGACGTGGTTCACGCCCGAGGTGATGAGCTGGCCGATGATGTTGGTGGCCTGGGCCTGGTTCTGGGCGATGTCGAACTGGTAGCCGATGTCGGTCTCCAGCTTGACGCCGTACCTCGCCAGCTCCTTCTTGAAGCCCTCGACCGCCGGCTTGATGCGGGGGTTGACGTCGGCACCGGAGCCCTCGAGGAAGACGAGGCCGAACTTGCGCTGGTCGTTGAACCCGCCCCGGCCGAGCGGTGCCGGGCCGGCGTGCTTGGCCGGCTTGGCCTTCAGCCGCTTGCCGACGTACTCGGCGATGCTGGTGTAGTACTCCTCGAGCACCGGCAGGATCGTGTAGGCGTGCGGCGCGAAGTCGGTGTACAGCGACCGCGGCGACGACGTGGAGCAGAGGCAGATGATGCCCCGGGCGCCGAGCTCCTCGGTGAAGGCCCCACCGATGGCCACGTTGTGGTGGAACACGGCGAAGGGCTTCATGTTCTGGGCGATGGCCACGGCGTCGGAGCGCAGGACCTGGTCGTTCTGCGGGTCGCCGGTGCCCTGGAACTCCTCGATCACGACCTCGCGGCCGTAGGTCTCGCGGTGGAGGTTGTAGTAGCGGGCGAAGGCCTGGACCTGGGCCCGGATCACGGCGTCGCTGTCGGCGGCGCCGATGCCGGCGAGCGCGGCCTGCGTGGCCACGTTGGTCTCGTCGTTGTACCAGACGAGCTTGACCTTGTCGCCGCTCACCCCGGTGGAGGTGGCGCCGCCGTTGTCGCCGCTCCACTTCGGCAGGCAGATGGGCGAGTACATGGAGAAGTCGCCCATGGCGCCGTCCTCGCGGCAGCCGTCCTCGGGCCCCGCGGGCGGGTAGCTGCCCGGACCCCAGGTGCCGCTGAAGGCCTGGCCGCCCCCCTCGCCGCCACCGCCGCCGCCCTCGCCACCGCCGCCCTCGCCGCCACCGCCACCCGCACCCCCGCCGGCGCCACCGCCGCCACCGGTTGCTCCGGGACCGGTGGTGATCCCACCGGCACCGCCGCCGGCGGTGCCCGACGTGCCCGAGCCCGAGAACCCGCTCTGGGCGTCGAAGGTCTCCGAGGTGCCGTCGGCCATGGCCTGGTCGCCGGTCACGAGGCCGCTCGGGCGGTCGATGTTGCCGGGCACGAGCGCGGCGAGCAGCACGATGGCCGCGACCACGGCGAGCGCCGGACCGTACCGATCCAGGATCTCCTTCATCGTCAGATCCACGACAACGAACCCCCTCATGTTGTGGCCCCGGGACGGCCCCCCGACCCGCCGGCGGATTTTTGGCAACCACCGTTGCAGGGATCTTGGACGCGGTCATCGAAATGTCCTGCACGCGCCGACGGTTCGCTCGGAAATCTTCGAGGCCGCCGGCGTGGTTGGGGTCGCCGGCAGGGGGAACGCCGTGAACGAGGTCCGCGAGGATCCAGAGGTCCGAGAGGACCCGACAGCAGCACCGGACCAGGGGCGGGTCCCGCACTGGGTCCGCGAGGGGATCACCGATCCCCACCTGCGACGTGGCCTCTACGCCACCGCCGCCACCATCGTGTTCCTGCTGTTCGTGCGCTTCGTCTACGAGGCGCCGCCGGCGATCCTGTTCAACGGGGCGGTCCTCGGCTCGCTGTACGGCCTGATCGCCATGGGCCTGGTGCTCATCTACCGCTCGAACAAGATCATCAACTTCGCCCAGGGCGACCTCGGCGGCGTCTCCGGCGTGCTGATGGCCAGCCTCATCGCCGGTGCCAACTGGCCCTTCGTGCCGGCGCTGGTCGTGGGCCTCATCGCCGGCATCGCCGTCGGCGCCCTCGTGCAGGCCACCCTCATCCGGCGCTTCTCCGACGCACCCCGGCTCATCCTCACCGTGGTGACGATCCTGGTGTCGTCGATCCTCGCCGGCGTGCAGCTGATCATCCCGCGGCTGTTCGACCTGATGACCTCCCCGCAGGGCTTCCCGGTGCCCTTCGACTTCTTCCGGTTCCGCTGGGCGCCGCTCACGTTCCGCGGCTCCCACCTGCTGGTGCTCACCGTCGTGCCCGTCATCGCCGTGGCCCTCGCCTTCTTCTTCAAGAAGACCCGGCTCGGCGTCGCCGTGCGGGCGTCCTCGGAGTCGGCCGACCGGGCCCGGCTCCTCGGCATCCCCGTCAAGCGGGTCAACCTCTACGTGTGGGTGATCGCGGCCGGCCTCTCGGCCGTCGCCGCCATCATGCGGACCTTCATCGTCGGTCCGCCGATCGGGCAGGTGCTCGGTCCGACGCTCCTGTTCCGGGCCCTGGCCGCCGCGGTCATCGCCAAGATGGAGAACCTCTGGGTCGCCTTCGGCGCCGCGGTGGCCATCGGCATCGTCGAGGAGGCCGTGTTCTTCGACGCCCAGCGCACCTCCGCGGTCCCGCCGGTGCTGTTCGTCATCGTCCTGATCGCCCTGGTCGCCCAGAGCCGGGGCACGGTCTCCCGGGCCGTCGACATGGCCCAGTCCAGCTGGTCGGCCATCCGCGAGGTGCGGCCCATCCCGCCCGAGCTGCGGAACGTGCCCCTCGTGCGGCGCTCGTTCCTCGCCATGCGCGTCGTCCTCGGCCTCGTGCTCGTGGTGTGGCCCATCTTCCTCGGCACCGGCCGGGTCAACCTCATGAGCTACGGGGTGATCTACGGCATGCTCGCTCTCTCGCTGGTGATCCTCACCGGCTGGACCGGCCAGATCAGCCTCGGCCAGTGGGGCTTCGCCGGCTTCGGTGGCGCGGTCACCGGCGCCATGTACGCCGCCGGGTGGAACGTGCTCGTGGCCCTCCTCGCCGGCGGGCTCGTCGGCGCCGGCGTGGCCATCGCCGTGGGCATCCCGGCCCTACGCATCCGAGGGCTGTTCCTCGCCGTGGCCACCTTCGCCTTCACCCTCGCGTCGGCGTCGTTCTTCCTCAACCCGCAGGAGTTCTCGTGGGTGCCGGCGCAGCGACTGCCGAACCGCCCGTTCCTCCTGGAGCGATGGGACCTCGAGACCGAGCACGCCTTCTACTACTTCTGCCTCGTCCTCCTCGGTGCCGTCCTGCTCATGATGCGGGCGATCCGCAGCAGCCGCACCGGACGGGCGATGGTGGCGGTGCGCGAGAACGAACGGGGCGTGCAGGCCTTCGGCGTCAACGCCATCCGCACCAAGCTCGTCGCCTTCGCCTTCTCCGGGTTCGTCGCCGCCATCGCCGGTGGCCTCGCCGTCATGCACCAGCACGGCCGCCTCGCCGCCCAGCTCGGCGCCGAGGAGAACCTGCGGCTCTTCCTCATCGCCGTCGTCGGCGGGCTCGGCTCCGCTGCCGGCGTGCTCACGTCGGTGGCGCTGTTCCAGATCGTCGACTTCTTCGTGCCCAGCGCCGAGTTCCGCCTCCTGTTCAACGGCTTCGGCGTGCTGATCATCCTGCTCGTCTACCCGTCGGGCTTCGGCGGGATCCTCTACGACCTGCGGGACAACTTCCTGCGCCGGGTCGCCAAGCTCCGGGGCATCCACGTGCCGAGCCTGCTGGCCGACTCGCGCACCGGGCCCGACGAGGAACCCGAGCTGCTCGACCCCGACGAACCGCCACCCCTGGTCACCCACGAACCGATCGAGGTCGTCGTCGACGAGCCGATCGGCGCCGGGAGGACGTGATGAGCACCACGAACGGCCACCGCCCGAACGGCCAGCGCCGCACCCGGCGTCGCGAGCCCCTCGTGGCGGTGCGCGAGGAGATGGGCACCACCACCGCGGTGGTGACCGCGCCGCCACCCGTGGCCGACCCGACGCTCGTCGAGGACGCCCCCGATGTCGACGCCCTGGCCCAGCGGCTGCTGACCGATCCGGAGGACGTGCCGCCGGTCGGGCCGGGCGCAGCCGCCAAGGGACTCGCCGGCGCCAGCTGGGGCCCGCTCGCCATCCTGTTCGGCCTCAACCTCGTCGACGAGCTCGACCGCACGGCCTTCGCCGTCCTCGCGCCGCAGATCCGGGACCACTTCGGCCTCTCGATCGGCGGCATCACCGCCATCGTGAGCGTCGTCGGCATCGTGGCCGTGGGGCTCCAGGTCATCGTCGGCTTCTACGCCGACCGCTACCCGCGGGTGCGCCTGGCGCTCGCCGGTGCCTCGATCTGGGCGCTGTTCACCCTCACCACCGGCCTGGCACCCGGCCTCATCGTCCTCGGGGTCGCCCGCGTCGGCTCGGCGCTGGGCAAGCTCGTCAACGACCCGACGCACCGCTCGCTCCTCGCCGATTACTACCCGCCCGAGGCGCGCGGCTACGCGTACTACCTGCACACCGGGGCCAACAGCGTGGGCGTCGTCATCGCGCCGATCGTGGCCGGCGGTCTGGCATCGCTCGCCAACTGGCGCCTGCCCTTCATCGTGATGGCGGTCCCCACGGCCATCCTGGTGGTCGTCGGTGCGGCCAAGCTGCGTGAACCGGTGCGCGGGGCCCACGAGCGGCGCGAGGCGGGCGGGTCGGTCGAGGCCATCGCGCTCGAGGAGGAGCCGCCCTCCTTCGGCGAGGCGTGGCGGGGCCTGCACCAGGTGCAGACCCTGCGCCGGGTCCTGTTCTCCCTGCCGTTCCTCAGCATCGCCTTCTCCGGCTTCGTGATCCTCCTCAGCCAGTTCTACGAGCAGGAGTTCGACCTCGAGCCCTTCGAGATCGGCGTGCTGTTCTCGTTCATCAACATCGTCCAGTTCGCCGCCCTCGCCGTGCTCATCAAGCGCAGCACCGACTACCTGGCCACGGCGCCCCACAAGATCTTCACGATGGTGGCCATCTCCGCACCGCTCGCGGTCGTGGGCTACATCGGCGCCTCCGTCGCGGGCACCGTGGTCGTCTCGGCGCTGTTCCTCGCGCTGCTGTCGGCGTCGGTCGCCCCGATGGTCGGCGGCGTCCCACTCGTCATGTCGATCGTCATGCCGCCGCGCATGCGTGCGCTCGGCTTCTCGGTCGGCGCCCTCTACACGCTGCCCGGCCTCGTGATCGTCGTGTGGATCGCGTACCTCGCCGAGCAGCGCAGCTTCACCTTCGCGTTCGTGGTGATGGCTCCCTTCCTCCTCCTCGGTGCCGGCATCCTGGCCTCGGGTGGTTCGTTCGTGGCGTCCGACCTCGCCCGCGTCCGGTCGTCAGCCCTGGCGCGGGCCGAGGCGCTCCTGTCCCGCGAGCGGGGCGAGGCCAAGCTGCTGGTCGCCCGCGACGTCGACGTGAAGTACGGCTCCACCCAGGTGCTGTTCGGGGTCGACATGGAGATCGACGACGGCGAGATCGTGGCGCTGCTCGGCACCAACGGCGCCGGCAAGTCCACCTTCCTCAACGCCGTGACCGGCCTGGTCGCGCCGTCCGCCGGCGCCATCATCTTCGACGGGCGCGACATCACCAACTTCACCGCCGAGGAGTCCACCGCCCTCGGCATCGTCATGGTCCCCGGCGGCAAGGGCGTCTTCCCGACGCTCACCGTGCGCGAGAACATGGAGCTTGCCGGCTGGCTCTTCGACAAGGAGCCCGAGCGCATCGCCGAGGCCACCGAGAAGGTGCTCGAGTACTTCCCGATCCTGCGCGCGCGCTGGGAGGAGAAGGCCGGCAACATGTCCGGCGGCGAGCAGCAGATGCTCACCCTCGGCCAGGCCTTCATCGCCGATCCCAAGCTGCTCCTCATCGACGAGCTGTCGCTGGGCCTCGCCCCGGTCATCGTCGAGCAGCTGCTCGAGATCGTCCGGGCCATCCACGCTCGCGGCACCACCATCGTGCTCGTCGAGCAGTCGGTGAACGTGGCCTGCACGGTCGCCGAGCGCGCCGTGTTCATGGAGAAGGGCGAGGTCCGCTTCGACGGCCCCACCGAGCAGCTCCTCGAGCGGCCCGACGTGCTGCGGGCGGTGTTCCTGCAGGGCACCGGCGGCGGCGACGACCGTCCCGACCTGATCGACCGCGAGACCCGGAACCTGCAGCTGGCCCACGCGCCGGTGGCCCTCGAGACGCATGGCCTGTCGGTCAGCTTCGGCGGCATCCGCGCCGTGAACGACGTCGACCTGTCGCTGCGCCAGGGGGAGATCCTCGGCCTCATCGGCCCGAACGGCGCCGGCAAGACCACGATCATGGACCTGATCTCCGGCTTCCTGGCGCCGACGATGGGCCGCGTGGTGCTCCACGGCACCGACGTCACCGACATCACCCCGGACGGCCGGGCCAACCTCGGCCTCGGCCGCTCGTTCCAGGACGCCCGCCTCTTCCCGGCCCTCACGGTGCGCGAGACCCTGGCCATCGCCCTCGAGCGCCACATCCGCACGAAGGACCCCCTGGCCGCCGCGCTCGGCTCGCCGGCCACCCGGACCAGCGAGCGCGAGGTCGTCGCCCGGGTCGAGGAGCTGCTCGACCTGATGAACCTGCACGCCTTCGCCGACAAGTTCGTCGGCGAGCTCTCCACCGGCAGCCGCCGGGTGGTCGATCTGGCCTGCACCATGGCCCACCGGCCCTCGGTGCTGCTGCTCGACGAGCCGTCGTCCGGCATCGCCCAGCGCGAGACCGAGGCCCTCGGCCCGCTGCTGCTGGACATCCGCGACCGCACGAATGCGGCGCTCATCGTCATCGAGCACGACATGCCGCTGATCCAGGGGATCTCCGACCGGCTCGTCGCCCTCGAGCTCGGCGCCGTCGTCACCGAGGGTCCACCGAAGGAGGTCATCGAGCACCCGCGCGTGGTCGAGGCCTACCTCGGCGGATCCGACGAGGTCATCAACCGCTCAGGGGGAGCAGGATCGTGAGGCGCACCAGCAGGAACCCGGCGCTGCTCGTCGCCGTCGTCGCCGCGCTCGTCTGGTCCGTCACCGGCCTCGGGACGGCGGGCGCGTCGGGCGAGCTCGCCGACATCGGGTGGTGGAGCCGCAACCCGCTCTCCTCGGCTCCGGATGGCGGGTTCGCCGTCGGTGCGGCACCGGATGGTCCCACCGCCGTGGCCGCGCTGCGCATCGACCTCGGCGACGGCGTGGAGACGCTCGTGCTCGACGTGTCGCCCACCACCGACCTCTCGGCGCTGGCGTCGCTCGAGGTCTGCGTCGGCGACGACGGGTGGACGGCCGAGAGCAAGGGCGCCTTCGACGACGCCCCGACCACCAGCTGCGCCGGCGCCGCCGTGCCCTTCGCCCGGGCCGGTGAGGGGTGGCGGGCCGACGTCTCCTCGCTCGTGCAGGGGTCGAGCGGCTCGGTGTCGATCGCCGTCGTGCCGACCGCCGGCAGCGGCGCGGTCCCCTTCGAGGTCAGCTTCGCCGACGCCCGTGCGCTCGCCACCGGTGCCCGCGCCGCCTCGCCGCCCCCGCCCTCGTCGGGTGGGTCCAGCCCGTCGCCCTCGCCGACACCGTCCCCGTCGCCCTCCCAGAGCGGCAGCCCGCCACCGCCGCCGGTGGCCACGGGTGGCGCCCTGCCGACCCCGTCGGTGACCACGCCGCCGCCCGCCGCGGCGGCGCCGGCCCCCGCGGCCGACGACGGTGCCGAGGCCGCGCCGACCGAGGTCGACGCCGGAGACGAGCCCTCCTCGACCCTCGAGCTCGCCAACGCCGGCCTCCTCGACGACCTCGGCTCGTCCCAACCCCGGTGGGGCGAGGCGTTCGTGCTCGTCCTCATCGGGCTCGCCGTGGGCAGCGGGGTCTACGGCACCAGCCGGTTCACGGCCGCCCGCGCCTGAGGCGCCCTACCGGTCGGCGTCTGGTCGCCAGGCCCGGCGCCGCTTCTTCTCGCCCTGCTGGCGCTTCTCCTCGAGTCGGCGTCGCTTCGCACCCCGTGACGGGGCGGTGGGCCGGCGCCGGGCCACGGGCCGGGCGGCACCGTCGACCAGGTCGGCCAGGCGCTTCCGGGCCAGCTGGCGGTTGCGGTACTGGGACCGCGAGTCGGCCGACATCGCCCGGACCGTGTCGCCATGGGCGGTGCGGAGCCGCTCGGTCACACCGCCCGGCAGGTCGGCGGCCTCGAGGTCCAGCTCCACCGTGACCTGCGTGTCGGAGGTGTTGGCATGCTGGCCGCCCGGCCCGCCCGAGCGACTTGCCCACCAGCGGATGGCAGCCGCCGGGACCCGCAGGCCGCGGGAGGTCACGAGGTCGTCATCACCGGCCATGGGTGCAGTCTCGCGTCGGTAGTGTCGTTCCGTGACCCGTCGAACCAAGATCGTCGCCACCATCGGACCGGCGTCGGACTCCGAGGAGGTCCTGCGCTCGCTGATGCTGGCCGGTGTCGACGTGTGCCGGCTCGGCCTGGCCCACGGCACGATCGACGAGCACCTCCTGCGGATCAAGCGGATCCGCAAGGTCGCCGCCGAGCTCGAGCGCCCCATCTCGGTGCTGGGTGACCTGCCCGGGCCGAAGATCCGCATGGGCCCGGTCATCGAAGAGGGCGGCCTGTTCCTGGCCGAGGGTCAGCGCATCGAGATCCGCCCGGGCAGCGCACCCACCGCCCCGGATCACATCCACGTCGACTACGAGCACCTGCTCGAGGCCGTCGAGGTCGGCGACACGCTCGTCCTCGGCGACGGCGCCGTCCGTCTCGTGGCCGTCGAGAACGACGGGCGTCGCCTCATGGTCGAGGTCGAGCACGGCGGGCGCATCCAGGGCCGGCCGGGCGTCACGCTGCCGTCGGCGAAGCTGCGGGTGTCGGTCCCGACCGAACAGGACATCGCGCTCCTCGCCGGCCTCGCCGGTGAGCTCGACTTCGTCGCGGCCTCCTTCGTCCGCTCGGCCGACGAGGTGTCGGCCGTCAAGGACCTGGCCGCGGGCGCCGACGTCGTGGCCAAGATCGAGACCAAGGCCGCCGTCGAGGCGCTCGACGCCATCGTCAACGTCGCCGACGCCGTCATGGTGGCCCGGGGCGATCTCGGCAACGAGTGCGACATCGCCGAGGTGCCCCACCTCCAGAAGCAGATCATCCGCCAGGCGGTCTCCTTCGGGGTGCCGGTCATCACCGCCACCCAGATGCTCGAGTCGATGATCCACTCGCCGTCACCCACCCGGGCCGAAGCCACCGATGTCGCCAACGCCGTCTTCGACGGCACCACGGCCGTGATGCTCTCGGCCGAGACCGCCATCGGCCACAACCCGGTGCTGGTCATCAAGACGATGTCGCACCTGTGTGACCGGGCCGAGGCCGCCGCCGACTACAGCACGTGGGGCAGCCAGCTCGGCCGCATCCAGGGCCAGGTGCAGCTCGACGTGACCACCCGCATCACGGCCGGGATGAGCCATGCGGCGTGGCGCCTCGCCACCGAGCTCGAGCTCGACGCCATCATCTCCTGCACGAACTCCGGCTACACGGCCCGCGCCATCTCCCGCTTCCGCCCGCCGGGGGTCCTGGTGGGCGCCAGCCCGTTCGAGGAGACCGTGCGCAAGCTGACCCTCGTCTGGGGCACCAAGCCGCTGAAGACGGACCTGTACGGCTCCACCGACGACATGGTCTGGCACGCCGTCGAGAAGTCGGTCCAGGCCGGCTACATCAAGGCCGGCGACCTGGTCGCCGTGCTGGCCGGCGCCGTCGACGGTGCCGGCACCAGCACCACCGACGTGCTCCGCGTCGTCCGCGTCACGTGAGCCACGGGCGCTTCGTCGCCGACGGGCGGTGCTGGCGAGACGTCGCCGGCGACGGGCCGGCGGTGGTGCTCGTGCACGGGACCATGGACCGCTCGACGAGCTTCGGGCGTGTCCGACGGACGCTCGAGGACCTGCGGGTCGCCCGCTACGACCGGCGGGGCTACGCCCGCTCGGTCGACCTCGGCCCGCCCGACGCGTTCCACCAGCAGGTGGACGACCTGCTCGACGTCGTCGACTGGGTCGCCCCCGACGGTCCGCCCCCGGTCGTGTTCGGCCACTCCTACGGGGGCACGGTCGCCCTCGCCGCGGCCGCCGAGGCCCCGGACCGCCTCGCCGGTGTCGTCGCCTTCGAGCCGCCCCTGCCCTGGATGGAGTGGTGGCCGAGCGGCAGCGCCGGCGCCGAAGCCGTGGCGTCGTCGGCCGTCCCCGAGGACGCCGGCGAGCGGTTCATGCGGCGGATGGTCGGCGACGACCGCTGGCACAAGCTCCCGCCGAGCACCCGCGCCGCCCGCCGGGCCGAGGGCCCGACCCTCGTCGCCGAGCTGGCCCAGCTCCGCCCGCCGAACCCGGCGCCCTTCGAGCTCGCGTCCGTCCGGGTGCCGGTTCTCGCCGCCCACGGCACCGAGGGGGCTGCGCACCACGGGGAGGCCGCCCGCACCGTCGCTGCCGGCGTGCCCGGCGCCGACCTGGAGGTCGTGCAGGGGTCGGGCCACGGGGTGCACCTCACCCACCCGGCTGCGGTGGCGGCCATGGTCCGGCGGCTCGTGACCGAGCTCGCCGTGGGTCAGTAGCTCGGCCGCCGGCTCAGATGCGGGCCGGATCGCAGGCCGGCAGCTCCACGTCGAACCCGGCGATGGCGCACTCGCACGTCTGCGTGCACTCCGTGATGTTGTTCCGCTCGACGTAGACGAACAGCACCAGGAGCAGCAGCGTCGACAGCAGGATCATGCGGGTCATGGTCTTCACGACCAGGCGGACGACGAGCAGCGCAGCCAGCAGGCAGGCGAGCACGACGAGCACCGGGCTGTTGTCCCGAACGAACTCCTCGTAGGGAGCAGCAGCGAAGATCCACGACACGGCAGCAACGTACGGCAACTGTCGAGATCTTTGCGGATGGTGCACCCTGCCGGGACGGGATTGGCGGCTCCGCCGCCGCAGGGCACGTGACATGGGTCGCCTCGCCTCGCCTCGCCTCGCCTCGGCTCCGGCTCGGCTCCTCCCGCCCCATGGTGGAAGCCGGCGGCCGGTCCGGCCGTAGGCTCGGGCCATGTCGCACCCGGTGAACCTGTCCGCCAGCGGTCCGCCCGAGACCGTGCTCGACCCGGAACCGGCCGACGCCCTGGACCGCCTGCAGACCGCGGCCGGTCTCCCCGACGACGACCGCCGGCGGGCCGTCGCCGCCGTCGTGGCCGACCACCCCCGCTGCCTGCATGCCTGGGCTGCCCTCGGCGACGGGGCGCGCGACGAGATCGAGGCCTACGCCGCCTACCGGGTCGGCTACCACCGGGGCCTCGACCGCCTCCGGGCCAACGGCTGGCGGGGCACCGGCTACGTCCGCTGGGTGCACCCGGAGAACACCGGCTTCCTCCGGTCCCTCGACGGACTCCGCCGCGCCGCCGAGGCCATCGGCGAGGACGACGAGGCCGAGCGCTGCGCCCAGTTCCTCGCCCAGCTCGACCCGGCCGGGCGCCCCTCCGCCTGATCGTGCCCCACCGGCGCACCCGTCCTGTTGCCCTGCTGCTCGCCGGGCTGGTCCTGGCCGCGGCGTGCGGCTCCGATGCCGGCGACCAGGCCGTCGACGCCACGTCGACCTCCACCACGCCCTCGGAGGTGACCGCACCGGACCGACCGCCGGCACCGGTGGGGGAGCAGGCACCCGCCGACACGACGCACTCCCACGCCCCGGTCGGCCCGGGCCCGTCACCGGCGGACCCGTCGGCGCCCGGGACCGTGGCGCCGATGCCAGCGGATGCCCCGGACGTCACCGCCGTCGGACCGGTGGGGTCCCAGGCGGTCCGGTACCTGCGCCCGTCGGCCTCCGAGCGCGTGCTCGTCCAGGTGCTGGCCCAGGACGGCGCCGCGCCCCGACCTGCCGTGCCCGAGCGGGTGCGCCAGGTGCTCTCCGGGCTGAGCGGCAAGCCGGTCTCGGTCGCCACCGCCGGCCTCGACGGTGGTCCCCGGTCCTGGACCGGTGACGAGCTGCGGGCGCTGGCCGACTCGGCATCCCCGGCCCAGACCCCCGACCAGGCGGTCCTCACGCTGCTCTTCCTGCGGGGCGGCTTCGCCGAGAACGAGCGCGCCGTCGGCGTGGCGGTGCGCGGCGATGTCGCCGCGATCTTCGCCGAGCGGGTCGACGAGGCCGCCGGCGTGCTCGGCGACCGCAGCGCCGTCGAGGACGCCGTGACGATGCACGAGGTCGGGCACCTCCTCGGCCTGGTCGACCTGGTGCTGGACACGGGGCGCGCCGACCCCGAGCACCCCGGTCACAGCCCGAACCGGGAGTCGGTCATGTACTACGCGGTCGAGTCCACCGTGCTCGGCAGCGTGCTCGCCGGCGGGCCGCCCCGGGACTTCGACCAGGCCGACCTCGACGATCTCGCCCGCATCCGGAACGGCTGACGTCGTGGCACCGGCTTCCGCCGACCGCTTCGACGGCTACGTCCTGTGCGGCGGGGCCAGCCGGCGGATGGGCCGGGACAAGGCGCTCGTGCCCGTCGATGGCGTCGCCATGGCCCGCCGGGTCGCCGACGCGCTCCGCGCCGCCGGTGCCGAACGGGTCGTCGCCGTCGGCGGCGACGGCCCCGCGCTCCGCGAGCTCGGGGTCGACACCAGGCCCGACCGGTGGCCCGGCGAGGGCCCCCTCGGCGGGCTCGTGACCGCACTCGGCGACCTCGGGCCCGGAGCCTCGCCCGTCGCCGTGGTGCTGTCGTGCGACCTGACCGACCCCGACCCGGCCGCGATCGCCCGCATGGTGCGGGTCCGCGCCGACCACGACAGCGACGCCTCGGTTCCGGTCGTCGCCTGCCGCCCGCAGTGGCTGCACGCGGCCTGGCACCGCCGCGCCGCCGGCATCCTCGCCGACGTCTTCGAGGCGGGGGAGCGGTCGCTGGCCGGCGCCGCCCTGTCGTTGCGGGTCGCCACCCTCGACGACCTCGCACCGGCGGCGGTGCACGACGCCGATCGCCCGGAGGACCTCCTCGAGCGCGCCGGTGCCGGACGCCTCGCCGGAACTCGTAGCATCGGCGGGGTGCAGGTCCCCGCCATCGACATCACCACGCTCCGCCAGAAGCTCGACGCCGGCGAGCCGCTGTTCGACGTCCGCCAGCCCGACGAGTACGAGGCGGGCCACGCCCCGGGGGCGGTGCTCGTCCCCCTCGGCGAGGTGCCCGACCGGGTCGGCGAGTTCCCCACCGATCGAACCGTCTACGTCATCTGCAGGTCGGGCGGACGCAGCGCGAAGGCCGTCGAGCACCTCCGGGCCAACGGCGTCGACGCCGTCAACGTCGACGGTGGGACGCTGGCGTGGATCGAAGCAGGGAACGCGGTCGACGAGGGTGCCTGAGATCGCACCGGCTCGCTGGATCGACACGAGCGCTGGCCTCGAGCAGCTCGTCACCGAGCTGTCCGGCGCGCCACGGCTGGCAATCGACACCGAGTTCCACCGGGAGCGCACGTACTGGCCCCAGTGCGCCCTGGTCCAGATCGGCTGGGACGACGGGCAGGCGCTCGTCGACCCCCTCGCCGTCGACATCCGCCCGATCGGGACGCTGCTCACCGGCCGCACCATCGTCATGCACGCGGCCGGCCAGGACCTCGAGGTGTTCCAGCACTCCGTCGGCGTGGTGCCCGACGACCTGTTCGACACCCAGATCGCCGCCTCGTTCCTCGGGATGAGCAGCATCGGCCTCGCGCCGCTCGTCAACAAGATGCTCGGCGTCCACCTCCCGAAGGCCGACCGCCTCAGCGACTGGCTGGTGCGACCCCTGTCCGACGACGCCAAGCTCTACGCCCAGTGCGACGTCGTGCACCTCTTCGCGCTGCACGACCAGATGACCGCCACGCTCCAGGAGCGGGGGCGTGGGGAATGGGTGCGCAGCGAGTGCCAGGCGCTCGTCGAGCGCTCGCTCACCCCGAGCGACCCGGCCACGGCCTGGTGGCGGGTGAAGGAAGCCCGCCGTCTGAAGGGCACGGCCGCCGCCGTCGCCCAGTCGCTCGCCGCCTGGCGCGAGGCCCATGCCGCCGAGACCGACCGACCGCTGCGGACGGTCCTGCCCGATCTGGCCCTGGCCGGCATCGCCCAACGGCCGCCCACGACGGTCGAGGACCTGGTGAAGATCCGAGGCCTGCGGGACCGGGGCATCCCCAAGTCGATCCGCGACGACGTCCTCGACGCGGTGACGCAGGGCAAGGCCCTCCGCCCCGACGACGTCTGCTACCCGGAGGATCGCCCCGTCCCCGCCGAGCTGCGTGGCGCCGTGCCGCTCCTGATGTCGTGGGTCGCCCAGCGGGCCCGTGAGCTCGATCTCGACCCGACGGTGCTCGCCACCCGTGGCGATCTCGAGGGGTTCCTGCGCAGCGACGACGACAACCGGCTGGCCACGGGGTGGCGGGCCGAGGCGCTCGCGTCCGACATCGGCGATCTCCTCGAGGGTCGGGCCGGGCTGTCGTTCGCCAAGGGCGAGGGCCTGGTGCTGCGCCACATCGATCCGTGATCCGCTACGGGTGCGTGTCACAATCAGCGTCGGACGGCTGCGTGTACCGAACCCGCACGCCGCTACACTGATCGATTCTCAAGCCCCCACGAGTCGGGAGCACGCCCGTGAAAAAGGGTCGACATCGTCGTTTCGAAGAGGCCCGGGCGCTCAAGCGCTCGGATGCCGGCATTGACATCTCGGACATCTTCGGGGAGGCGCCGCCGGAACCCTGCGAGGAGTGCGGTTCCGCGCCCGGGGCCGAGCACGCCTCGTGGTGCCTCGCTGACGCCGACGACAGCTAGCGACACGCCGCGCCGCGTTGGAGCGGCCCGGAAGGCCACCTAGGGTTTCGGCCGTGCTTCGACGCGCGCTGGGGGTCCTGCTTCTCTTCGTCGCGGCCTGCGGGTCGGGCGACACCACCGCGGTCGAGCGCGCCGGGGACGCTCCCCAGCAGCTGCCCGACGTCCAGCTGCCGGCCCCCTTGACCACCGAGCCGCCGGCATCGACCTCCACGGTGCCACCACCCACCGAGGGCGCGGTCACCGAGCAGGCGGCGAGCCCCGCCCTCCCGGCGCCCGTCCAACCGGCCCGGGCCGAACCGTGGACGCTCGACGTCTACCGGGGCTTCGGCGCGTGGCTCGACGTGTTCGACTGGTCGGTGACCTTCGGCCCCTCGCCGGACCGGATCGTGGGCCCCGAGCACATCGACCACATGGCCGCCGAAGGCGTCGAGACGATCTACATCCAGGCCAGCCGCTGGAACAGCCCCGAGGACATCCTCGAGCCCGATCGGCTCCAGGGGCTCATCGACCGGGCCCACGGCCACGGCATGGCGGTGGTGGCCTGGTACCTGCCGACGATGGTCGACCCCGAGACCGACCTGCGCCGCATGCTCGCCATGGTCGACATGGACTTCGACGGGTTCGGCGTCGACATCGAGGCGCGCGACGTCGAAGACGTCGCCGAGCGCAACCGACGGCTCCTCGACATCTCGGCGCGCCTCGAGGCCGCGCTCGAGGGCCGCCCGCTGGCCGCCATCGTGATGGAGCCGGTCATCATGGAAGACGTCAACCCCCGGTTCTGGCCCGACTACCCGTGGATGGGGCTCGCCCAGCACTACGACGTGTGGCTGCCCATGAGCTACTGGACGAACCGTCGGGGCCCCTGGCGGGATGCCCACACCTACACGGCCGAGAACATCGCCCGGATCCGTGCCCACATCGGCCAGCCCGACGCCCCGGTGCACACCATCGGCGGGATCGGCGACGAGACCACCGTGGCCGACCTGCACGGCATGGTCGCCGCCGCCGTCGAGCAGCGCGCCATCGGCGGCAGCATCTACGACTACCCGACCACCGACCCGTCCTTCTGGCCGGTCCTGCGGGCCTTCCGGTCCGGGGCGGGCTAGGCCTCGTCGCGGCGGCGGCGCAGCGCCGGGTGCGGCAGCGGCGTCCACTCGCGGCGCTGCTCGACCAGCTCGACGAAGAGCCGGTACGGGGTCTCGCCCACCAGCTCGACGATCTCGTCCCGCAGCACCTCGTAGGTGGGCCGGGCCGCCCGGAACGCCAGGGAGTCGTCGGTGCACCACCAGTGGAACTCGGCGCCGCCGCCGCCCCAGTCGCGGCGCTTCCACTCCCGCAGGGTGGAGGTGACGTGACCGTGGTCGTCGGTGGACTCCTCGAGGCGCAGCGGGAGCTGCCAGCAGACGTCGGGCTTCCAGTCGAGTGGGCGCTCGCCGGCCTCCTCGGCGGCCTGGTGCAGGGCGCAGCCGGCGCCGTTGGGATGACCCGGCCGGTTGAGCAGGATGCAGGCGCCCTTGTGCAGCCTCGTGACCCACTGGCCGCCCTTGCCCTTGCGGGTCGCGCCGTCGCGGGTGCCCTGCTTGTGGAACTGCCACTGCTCGGGCGTCAGCGCCTCGATGTGCCTGAGGGTCTCGGCGTGGTCCTCGTCGTCGACGAAGTGGGCGCCGTAGCTGCAGCACCCCTGCTCCATCTCCGGGGCCTCCTCGGTCAGCACGCCCAGGCAGCCCTGCCCGAAGATGCAGGTCCAGGAGCTGGTGAGGAACGTGACGTCGAAGACCCAGGTGCGGTACTCGTCGGGATCCTCGAACGTCACCAGCTCGTGGAGGTCCTCGTACGGCGTGGGCTGCGAAGGGGGGTTCTCGTCCGCCGGCATGGGACGGTCGACGCTACCGGCCCCGGAACTCGGGTGGGCGATCCTCGCCGAGGGCCGCGAGTGCCTCGCGGTGGTCCTCGGAGCGGAACGTGACGATCTCGTAGGCCTGGGCCAGGTCGAACGACGGGGCCGCCGTCGCCTTCACCCAGGCGTTGATCGCCGCCTTCGTGTACTGGACGGCGAGGGGGGCGCCGGCGGCCAGGCGGTGGGCGAAGGCCAGGGCCTCGGCGTGCAGGTCCGCCGGCGCCACGGCCCGGTGGGCGAGCCCGAGGTGCACCGCCTCCTCGGCCGTGACCGCGTCGCCGGTGAGCAGGAAGCGCTTGGCCAGCATCGGGCCGAGGGCGAGCGGCCACGCGATCGTGCCGCCGTCGCCCGCCACCAGGCCGACCTTCACGTGGGGGTCGCCGATCCGGGCCTGCTCGGACATGAACACGACGTCGGACAGCAGCGCGATGGACGCGCCGAGGCCCATGGCGTGGCCGTTGACCGCGGCGACGACAGGCAGGTGCACGTCGAGCAGGTCCCAGATCATCGCCTTGGCATCGAGTCGCAGGTGCTCGAGCGCGGTGGGGTCCTGCAGCGTCGGGAACCAGTCGAAGTCGCCGCCGGCCGAGAAGGCCTTGCCGCGAGCGGTGAGCAGCACGGCCCGGGCATCGCGCTCGGCCTGCAGGCGGGGGAACAGGGCGGTGAGGTCCTCGTGGAGGGCTCCGTCGACGGCGTTGATCGCCGAGGACGGGTGGTCGATGGTGACCACCAGGACGTCGCCGTCGCGCTCGAAGTCGATGGTCGAGAACTCGTGGCTCATGGCGTGGCTCCTGCTGGGCGCGGCTCGCGGGGGAGTCCGAGCAGCTGCTCGGCGATGATGTTGGACAGGACCTCGGTCGTGCCGCCGCCGATGGTGAGGGCGCGCGAGAACAGGTAGGCCCAGTGCCACACGTCGTCCTCCTCGGCGTGGGGGCCCTGGTCGCCGAGCATGCCGTGGGGGCCGCGTCGGTCCTTGACGAGGGTCAGCAGCTCCTGACCGTGGACGTCGGCGAGCCGCTTCTTGAGCGAGGCCACCGGGGTCGGGTCGTCACCGCGCAGCACGGCTTCGACCACCCGCTGCCCCAGCAGCTCGAGCACCTTGGCCTGGCTCCAGAGCCGGGCCGCCTCCTGGCGCTGGACGGGGTCGGCGACCCCCTCGGCTCGGAGCAGGTCGAACGCGTCGTCGCTCGTGGGCCCCATGCCCCAGCACACGCCACCCTCGGACAGCGAGACCCGCTCGTTCCCGAGGGTGACCTTCGCCAGGCGCCACCCGTCGCCCTCGTCGCCGATCCGGCAGTCGACCGGCACCCGCACGTCGGTGAGGAACACCTCGTTGAAGTGGGACTGCCCGGTCATCTCGGTGATGGGCCGCACCTCCACGCCGGGGAGCGACAGGTCGAGCACGAAGTAGCTGATGCCGCGGTGCCGGGGGGCGTGGGGGTCGGTGCGGGCGAGCAGGATCCCGTAGGCCGCCCGGTCGGCCCACGTGGACCAGATCTTCTGGCCGTTGACGACGTAGGTGTCGCCATCGCGCACGGCGCGGGTCCGCAGGGACGCGAGGTCGGACCCGGCCTCGGGCTCGCTGAACAGCTGGGACCAGAAGTCGGTGCCCGAGAGCAGCCCGGGCAGCCAGCGCTGCTGCTGGTCGCGCGTGCCGGCGGCCACGAGCGTGGGGCCCGCCCAGCCGATGCCGATGGGGTTGTCGGGCCGCACGACGCCGGCGGCATCCAGCTCGGCATCGATCAGGAGCTGCAGCGCCGGTCCGGCGCCGACCCCCCACGGCGGCGGGTAGTGCGGGGCCACCAGCCCGGCTGCAGCCAGGGTCGGTCCGTCGGGGTCGGGGTTGGCCGCGAGCCAAACGGTCAGCTCGTCCCGGCTGGCGGCGGGATCGTCGTCGGTGAGGGCCGGCCCGCTCACGCAGGCGTCGTCCAGGCGTTCACGTCGCGGATGATGCGGTGGATCGAGCTCTGGCGCCACTTGTCGTAGTGCATCACGATGCGGTCGAGGTGGAGGGCATCGCCCCCGGAGCGCTCGGCGGGCGTCGCTTCGGTGCGCTCGATCCGGCCCTCGGTCAGCAGGTCGCCGTGCTCGGCGTTGAGCGCGTCGAGCTGGGCGTCGTCGGGTCCCTGGCGCATGCGGATGATGAGCCGGTCGCCGGCCCAGCGGATCGAGTCGTAGTTGCGGTAGAAGCCGACGATCTCCTCGCAGGCGACGTCGACGTCGTCGGTCACCGCGAAGAGCTCGAGGTCACCCGGGCTGACCAACCCCCCGGCCACCAGCTCGTCCTTCACGAACGTCACCCAGGAGGACCAGTAGGTGCCGCCGGGGACGTCGAGGAGGACCACCGGGGCCGGGACGCTCTTGCCGGTCTGCTGGAGCGTGAACAGCTCGAAGGTCTCGTCCTGGGTGCCGAAGCCGCCGGGGAGGGCGACGAAGCCCTTGGACTCCTTCACCAGCATCAGCTTGCGGGTGAAGAAGTACTTCATCGCGACCAGCTTGTCGTCGCCGTCGATGAACTCGTTCGCCGCCTCCTCGAACGGGAGCCGGATCGTGACGCCGATGGAGTTCTCGCGGCCGGCGCCCTCCATGCCGGCGGCCATGATCCCGGGCCCGGCACCGGTGATGACCATCCAGCCCCGTTCGGCGAAGTCGGCGGCGAGTCGGCGGGTCTGGTGGTACTCGGCGTCGTCGGGCTGGGTGCGGGCGGAGCCGAACATGGTGACCTTGGAGCGGTCGGAGTAGGGCCGGAACATGCTGAACGCCAGGCGCATCTCGGCCAGCGAGGCGGAGGCGATCTTCAGGTCGAGCCGGGACACGTCGTCGCCGGCGAGCCCGACGGCCGTGCGGAACAGGTCGGCCAGGAGATCCCGGTTGCGCACGGCCCCGGCCGCGTCGAGCAGCTCGTCGATCTTGGCTCGGGACACGGGGACGTCGGGCACGGTCCGAGCATGGCACAGCACCATCGGGCCCTGGTCCGGGCCCTGGTTCGGGCTCGGTACCCGGCGAGCACGACCTCGTCTCGTACGCTGGGCGCCGGTCAAAGAAGTGGGGTCTGGGTGAGCTCGGTGCTGATAGTCGATGACGAGCCGGACGTTCGGCTGGTGACCCGCGTCATCCTGGAGGCGGCGGGCTACGACGTGTTCGAGGCCGAGTCCGGTGAGGCGGCCCTCGTCGCGCTGTCCGACGGCGACCTCCCCGACGTGCTGCTGCTCGACGTCCGCATGCCCGGCATCGATGGCTGGGAGGTGCTGCGGCGCCTGCGCGACAAGCCCGGGCGGCTCTGCGACCTGCCCGTCGTGATCTTCACGGCCGACATCAGCTTCGCCGAGCAGGCACCGGTCGAGCTGGCCGAGCGCGAGTTCTTCCTGAGCAAGCCCTTCGACCCCGACGACCTCGTCGACCTGATCGGCCTGGCGGCCAAGACCGCCACGGCCTGAGCCCGGCTACGCGGGGGCGGTGCGACCGTAGAGCGTCGTGCGCTGCTCGAGGCGGCGCCCGAGGGGCTCGACGATGGAGCGGAAGTCGTCGGCCTGCATCATCTGGCCGTGGCTCGCGCCGGCCGCCCGCGAGATGTTCTCGTCCATGAGCGTGCCCCCGAGGTCGTTCACGCCCGCCTGCAGGCACTGCGTGACGCCGGACCGACCCATCTTCACCCAGGACACCTGGATGTTGTCGATGGCGCCCCGGTAGGCGATGCGCCCGACCGCGTGCATGAGCAGCGCCTCGCGGAAGGTGGGGCCACGACGGGCCTTGCGCTGGAGGTACATGGGGGCCGCCATGTGGACGAACGGCAGCGGCACGAACTCGGTGAAGCCGCCGGTCTCGTGCTGCAGGTCGCGGGTGCGCACGATGTGCCGGGCCCAGTGCACCGGGTTCTCGATCGCGCCGTACATGATCGTCACGTTCGACCGCAGCCCGATCTGGTGGGCCGTGCGGTGCGCGTCGAGCCACTCCTCGGTGTCGATCTTGTCGGGGCACAGCAGCGCCCGCATCTCGTCGTCGAGGATCTCGGCCGCCGTGCCCGGAAGGGTGGCGAGGCCAGCGTCCATGGCCCGGCGCAGGTAGTCGGCCAGCGGCTCGCCGAGGCGCTTGGCGCCCTCGGTGACCTCGAGGGCGGTGAAGCCGTGGACGTGGATGCCGGGTGCGGCCTCCTTCACGGCGCGGGTGACGTCGATGTAGTAGTCGCCGTCGAAGTCCGGGTGGATGCCGCCCTGGAGGCAGACCTCGGTGGCGCCCATGTCCCAGGCCTCGCGCACGCGGTCGGCGATCTCGTCGAGGGTCAGCAGGTAGGGGTTGCCACGCAGGTTCAGCGACAGCGGGCCCTTCGAGAACCCGCAGAACCGGCACTTGAACGTGCAGACGTTGGTGTAGTTGATGTTGCGGTTCTGGACCCACGTGACCGCGTCGCCCACGTCGGTGCGCCGCATGTCGTCGGCCACCTCGGCGACCGCGGCGACCTCGGGGCCGCGGGCGCCGAACAGCGTCGTGATCTCCTCGACGCCGAGCTCCTGGCCGAGCAGCGCGCCGGCCAGGACCTCGCCCACCGCGCCGCCGGCCGACGCCCGGTCGGGGATGAGCGCCGGGGGCGGGTCCTCGTGGCCGGAGTACCAGCGGTCGTCGCGGCCCATGGCCTCGGCGTCGCTGCGGTCGAGGACCGGGAAGCGGAGCGCCTCGTCGAGGAACCGCTCGGGTGCGAGGGCGTGCTCCGGGTAGATGGTGAGGCGAGGGGCGAGGGTGAGGCCCCGGGCCTCGGTGACCTCGCGGAGCCGGTCGAGCGCCGGCCACGGCCGCTCGGGGTTGACGTGGTCGGCGGTGACGGGCGAGACGCCGCCCCAGTCGTCGATGCCCGCGTCGAGCAGGACGCCGAAGTCATCGGACAGGTTGGGCGGGGCCTGGAGGTGGATCTCCGGCGGCAGGATCAGCCGGGCCATGGCGATGGCCTGCACGAAGTCGTCGGGAGGGCACGGCGCGGCCTTGTGCATTCCGGTGCCGGGCTTGGGCAGGAAGTTCTGGACGATCACCTCCTGCACGTGGCCGTGGCGGGCGTGGCTGGCGGCGATGGCCTCGAGTGCGCGGACGCGGTCGACGGGCGCTTCGCCGATGCCGACGAGGATGCCCGTGGTGAAGGCGATGCCGAGCTCGCCGGCCGCCTCGAGGGTCGCGAGACGGCGGGCCGGGACCTTGTCGGGAGAGCCCCGATGGCACTCGAGGTCCTCGCGCAGCGTCTCCAGCATCATCCCCTGGGACGGGGCGACCGGGCGCAGCTTCGCCAGCTCGTCGGGGTACAGGGCGCCCGCGTTGGCGTGGGGGAGCAGGCCGGTCTCGTCGAGCACGAGGCGGCACATGGCGGCGAGGTAGTCGACCGTGGAGTCGTAGCCGTTGGCGGCGAGCCACTCGGACGCTGCGGGGTAGCGGTCCTCGGGGCGCTCGCCCAGGGTGAAGAGCGCCTCGTGGCAGCCGGCCTCGGCACCGGCCCGGGCGATGGCCAGGACCTGGTCGGGGGTCAGGTAGGGCGACTCGAGGCGAGCCGGCGGCTGGGCGAACGTGCAGTACCCGCACTTGTCGCGGCACAGCATCGTCAGCGGGATGAAGACCTTCGGGGAGTAGGTGATGCGGGAGCCCGTCCGCTCGTCGCGCACGGCCCTGGCGCGGGCCTGCAGCTCGTCGAGCGGGAGCGCCAGCAACGGGTGCGTCTGGTCCACCATGGACAGACCCTATCGGCGCTTCCCCCTACCCTCGGGGGGTGCCCACCGCCGCCGGCCCCGTCACGGTCGAGCCGGTGGAGTCCCGGTCCCAGCTGCGCCGCTTCGCCGACGTTCCCTTCGTGCTGCTGGGCTCCGATCCCCGCTGGTCAGCGGGCGTGCGGGTCTACGAGCAGTGGCGGCACGACGCCCGCCGCCACCCGTACTTCGACCGCGGCGACGCCGCGTTCCACCTGGCCCGGCGGGCCGGTCAGCCGACGGGGCGCATCGCCGCCCACGTCGACGGGACCGGGTCCGGCCAGGGCTGGTTCGGCATGTTCGACGTCGCCGACGATCCTGCCGTGCTGTCGGCGCTCCTCGCTGCGGCGACCGCCTGGCTGCGGGACCAGGGGGCGACGTCGATGGTCGGTCCCGTCACCTGGCGACCGGACGAGGACTTCGGTGTGCTGGTCGACGGGTTCGAGCACCCGGCGGCCACGGGTCGGGCCTGGCACCCGCCCTGGTACGCCGAGCAGCTCCGGGCCGCCGGCGGCAGCCCGGACGAGCTCCGCCCCACGTTCCACCTGTCGACCGCCGGGTGGGGTGCCGACGTCCCGAAGTCGAGCGGCGAGGAGCCCCCGCCCCACGCCGGCGGCTACGCCGACCCGGCCCTCGTGCTCGACGGCATCGCGGCGGTCCCCGATGTCACGGCCCTGCTGGCCGGGGCCTCGATGCGGTCGGCGTGGCGGTTGGCCCGCCAGGCCCGCGACCGCCCGTCGGACACGGCGGTGTGCGTTCGCTGCGACGGCGATCCCGCGGTGCTGGTGCCCCGGCTGCTCGCTGCCTGTCGGGCGCGTGGGTACCAGACGCTGCTGTCGCCGTGGTCGCCCGACGGTGCAGCACCGGACCGCGTCCACCAGGTGTTCCGGTTCGAGCTCTGAGTCAGCGGATCGGGACCCGGGTGGCGATCTCGTAGACGTGGGTGGGGCCCGACTGGCCCCGCAGGCCGACGGTGCCCCGGGCCGCCCAGTTCGAGCCCTCCGGGCCGGCGGCGCGCACGGCCGAGGCGGCGGCGAGGGCGCGCCCCGGGCGGGACTTGGCCAGGTCGGTGAGGCGAGCGGCCTCGTTCACGGCCCGGCCGATGACCGTGTACTCGAAGCGCTCCTCGCTGCCGACGTTGCCGGCCACGACGGTCCCGCACGACACGCCGATGCCGGCGTGCAGCCCCGGGTGCTCGAGGGACAGCGCCTCGATGCGGTCGCGCAGCGCACGGGCCGCCCGCAGGGCCCGGGCCGCGTGGTCGGGTTGGTGGGCGGGTACGCCGAAGACGCACAGGGCGCCGTCGCCCTGGAACTTGTTCACCCACCCGCCCTCGGCGCTCACCTCGGCCACCACCGCTTCGAAGAAGGCGTTGAGGGTGGCGACGACCTCGGCCGGAGGCAGGACCTCGGCCATCGCGGTGGACCCGATGAGGTCGACGAAGAACGCCGAGGCCTGCCGTGCCTCGCCGCCGAGGTCGCTGCCGCGCTCCATGGCCTGGGCGGCGACCTCCTGGCCGACGTGGCGGCCGAACAGGTCCTCCAGCTGCTGGCGCTCGCGGAGGCCGTGCACCATCTGGTTGAACCCGGCCTGGAGCTGACCGACCTCGCCGCCGTCGTCGATCTCGAGGTCCTGGGAGATGTCGCCGCTGGCGACCCGGGCCATGGCGGTGCGGATGCCGTCGAGGCGGACGGCGATGGTGTCGGCGGCCACCGACACGGCGAGCAGGCCGGCGACGATGCCGATGACGCCCAGGGCCACGAGCGCCTCGTTCGACGTCGCGGCCTCTCGCACGGGGCTGAGCGTGAGGCCGAGCAGTGGGACGCCGGAGGACGCACCCCAGGCCAGCAGCATCCGGGCCCGGACACCGAGGGTGCGGGGTCGGGAGATGTCGGCGTCGCCCAGCGCGCAGGCGAACAGCGGACGGAAGGCCCGCTCGATGACCAGGTAGGAGATCGCGCAGGTCGCCAGGCCGCCCATCACCAGGATCTGGGCGATGTCGAAGATCTCCCGGAAGCCGAACACCCGCCGGATGCTGATGCCCGCCCCGATGACCAGCACCGCCGCGAGCCAGAACCCGAGCGGCTTGGCGGCCAGGCGGAAGGGCGCGCCCAGCAGGTCCTCCCGCTCGTCGGCCACGGGCGTGCGGCCGGCGAGGGCCCACCCGGAGCTGCGGCGGAACTCGTGGGCGACCCAGGCCCAGACCAGGGGTGCGAGGGCGGCGAGCGTGAACAGCACCAGCAGCCAGTCGTTCACCCACGGGGTGTCGTAGGCCTCCGACGCCGGGTACCGGAGCTGGATGTAGCCGAAGACGAAGAGCCCGCCTCCGGAGTGGAGCAGGGAGATGCTGGCGAGCAGGCGCATCCGCACGTCGCGGGCCGTCTGGCGCAGCGCCTCGTCGGGGCGCGGCACGGGGGTGCGGCGCTCGCTCATGGGTGCAGGCTACGAGCCGGCGGCCGCCCGGTCGGTGAGCCAGACGACACCGGGTCGGTCGATGCGCGCGGCGGGGACGTCCTCGCCGGCCCGGACCCGGTCGAGTGCCTCGCGCTTGTCCTCGCCCTCGACGGTGACCACGACGGTGCGTCCGGCCGCGATCGCCGTCGTGGTGAAGGTGAGCCGGGGGCGGGGGTTGGTGCCGAGCGGGTCCTCGTTCGGGACGACGAACCGGCCGGCCGGGGCGTCGAGCGCAGGCGACTCCGGGAACAGGCTGGCGGTGTGGGCGTCCGGCCCGAGGCCGAGGTGGATCACGTCGAGGTCGAGCCGGGCGACGAGGCGGTCGTAGGCGTCGGCCACGTCGCACTGCATCGGATGGATCTCGGCCACCGGCCCGACCGAGCGGAGCAGGGCCTCTTGCGCAAGCCGGTGGTTGGAGTCCTCGTGGTCGAGGGGCACGCAGCGCTCGTCTCCCCACACCACCCGGACCTCGGACCAGTCGACGGGCGAGCCGGCCCGGGCGGCGAGGGCCTCGTAGCAGCGGCGGGCCGTCTCGCCGCCGGAGAGCGCGATGGTGAACAGCTCGCCCGGGCGGGCCGCCCAGGCGTCGGCCACCACGTCGCAGAACGCGGCGGCGACGTCGTCGACGGTGCGGAGGTCGCCCTGCACGCCTAGAGCTCCGAGGCCTTGGCCTCGAGGGTGGTGATCAGCTCGTCGAAGGACTTGGCGAAGGCAGCCACGCCCTCGTCCTCGAGCACCCGGGAGACGTCGTCGAGGTCGACGCCGACGGCGGTGGCCGCATCGACGACCGCCTGGGCGGCGGCGAGGTCGGCGTCGACGGTGCGGGCGACGGTGCCGTGGTCGTCGAAGGCGTCGAGGGTGGCCTCGGGCATCGTGTTCACCGTGTCGGGTCCGATGAGGGTGTCGACGTAGAGGGTGTCGGGGTACTCGGCGTTCTTGGTCGAGGTCGATGCCCACAGCGGGCGCTGCACCCGTGCACCCTTGGCGGCGAGCGCCTCCCAGCGGGGCCCGGAGAAGACCTCCTGGAAGCGCTGGTAGGCGAGCTGCGCCTGGGCGACGGCGACCTTGCCCCGCAGCGCGAGGGCCTCGGGGGTGCCGATGGCATCGAGCCGGTTGTCGACCTCGGTGTCGACCCGGGAGATGAAGAACGAGGCCACGCTGGCGACCTTCGAGAGGTCGTCGGCACCCGAGGCGGCGTGGGTCTCGAGCCCGGCCAGGTAGGCCTCCATGACCTCGGCGTAGCGGTCGATGGAGAAGATCAGCGTGACGTTGATGGAGCGACCCTCGGCGAACATCGTGCGGATGGCCGGCACGCCCTCGGCCGTGGCCGGGATCTTCACCAGCACGTTCGGGGCGTCGATGGCCTCGTGCAGGTGGCGGGCGGACTCGATGGTGCCGTCGGTGTCGCCGGCCAGGCCGGGATCGACCTCGACCGACACGTAGCCGTCGACGCCATCGGACGCGTCGTAGACCGGGCGCAGGACATGGAGTGCTTCGCCGATGTCGTCGGTGACCATCCGCCAGTAGGCGTCGTCGACCGAGCTGCCGCCGCCGAGCAGGGTGGCGAACTGCTCGTCGTAGTCGTCGCTGTCGGCGATGGCCTTCTGGAAGATCGACGGGTTCGAGGTGATGCCGCGCACCCCACGGTCGACGTAGGCCTGGAGCTCACCGGAGCGCAGGTAGCCCCGTCGCAGGTTGTCGAGCCAGGGGGACTGGCCGCCGTTCTCGTGCAGGTCGTGGAGCAGGCCCATGGGCCCCAACCCTAGGAGGAAGCGAGGAGCTCGCGGCTGCGTTCGACCACGTTGTCGGCGGTGAAGCCGAGCTTCTCGAGGACGAGCTCGCCCGGGGCCGAATGACCGAAGTGGTCGATGCTGATGCTGTCGTCGGCGTAGCGGTCCCAGCCGAAGCTGACGCCGGCCTCGACGGCCAGGGTCGGCACGTCTGGCGGCAGGACCTGGTCCTGGTAGTCCTCGTCCTGGGCCTCGAAGAGGTTCCACGAGGGCAGCGACACGACGCGCACGGCGATGCCCTCGTCGGCGAGGCGGCGGGCGGCGTCGACGCAGACGTGGACCTCGGACCCGGTGGCGAGCAGCACCAGCTCGGGCTCGCCGTCGGCCTCGACCAGGACGTAGCCGCCCCGCAGGACACCATCGGCCGAGGTGCCCTCGAGGGTCGGCACCGACTGGCGGGACAGGATCAGCGCCGTGGGGCCGTGGCCGTCGACGGCGGCGCGCCACGCGGCGACGGTCTCGTTGGCGTCGGCGGGGCGGATGACCGACAGGCCGGGGACGGCGCGCAGGGACGCGATCTGCTCGACCGGCTGGTGGGTGGGGCCGTCCTCGCCGACGCCGACGGAGTCGTGGGTGAAGGAGTAGATGACCTTGGCCCCGGAGAGGGCCGACAGGCGGATGGCGCCCCGTGCGTAGTCGGAGAACACGAGGAACGTGCCGCCGACGGGGAGCAGCCCGCCGTGCAGGGCCATGCCGTTCATGATCGCGGCCATGCCGTGCTCGCGGACGCCGAAGAAGATCTGGCGACCGCCCGGGTCGGTGGCGCTCATGACACCGGCGTCGGCGATGGTGGTGCCGGTGTTGCCGGTGAGGTCGGCGCCGCCACCGACCAGGCCCGGCACCGTCTCGGTGAGCGCCTGCAGCACCTTGCCGGACGCCTGGCGGGTGGCCAGGGAGTCGTCGAGGCCGAAGGTCGGCAGCGCCTTCTCCCAGCCCGGCAGTCCCTCGGCGTCGAGGCAGCAGTCGAGCGCGGCACGGTTGCCGTCGAACGCGGCGAGGCGCTTCTCCCACTCCTCCCGGTCGGAGCGGCCCCGCTCGCCGGCGCTGCGGTAGTAGCCGAGGACCTCGTCGGGGACGTGGAAGGGCTCGTCGGGGAGGCCCATGACCTCCTTGGCCTCCCGGATGGTGTCGTCGTCGAAGGCGAGGCCGTGGGCCTTGGGCGAGCCGGTGAGGCTGGGCGACGGGTACGCGATGCGGCTGCGCAGCACGATGATCGTGGGGGCGCCCGTGTTGGCCTTGGCCCGCTGGAGCGCGGCTTCGAGGGCGTCGAGGTCCTCGGCGACCTCGCCGACCTCGTCGACGTTCCAGCCGTAGCCCCGGAAGCGGGTGGCGGCGTCGTCGGAGAGCGAGAGCTCGGTGGGCCCGTCGATGGAGACGAGGTTGTCGTCGTAGACCACGACGAGCTTGTCGAGGCCCTGGTGACCGGCGAGCGAGGCGGCTTCGTGGCTGAGGCCCTCGGCGAGGTCGCCGTCGCCGGCGATGACGAAGGTGTGGTGGTCGAACAGCTCCGGGCCGAACCGGGCGGACAGCCAGCGCTCGGCCATCGCCATGCCGACGGCGTTGGCGAAGCCCTGCCCGAGCGGGCCGGTGGTGACCTCGATGCCGCGGGTGTGGCCGACCTCGGGGTGACCGGGCGTGCGCGATCCCCACTGGCGGAACGCCTTGAGGTCGTCGAGCTCGAGGCCGTGGCCGGTGAGGTGGAGCATCGAGTACTGGAGGATGCTGGCGTGGCCGGCGGAGAGCACGAAGCGGTCCCGGTCGGGCCAGTCCGGGTCGGCGGCGTCGTAGCGCAGCACCCGTGTCCACAGGACGTGGGCCAGCGGAGCCAGCGCCATCGCCGTGCCCTGGTGGCCGCTGCTGGCGGCGTGGGGGGCGTCCATGGCCAGGCCACGGATCACGTTGATGGCCCGCTTCTCCAAGTCGGCGTCGCGCACTGCTCGCTCCAGGTGGGGGACGGTCGAATGCTGCCCGGGGGCAGTGAGGGGTCGACCCTACTCGTTCACCCCGCGACCCTTTCTGGGCCGATGGGCTCGTTCAACGGTCGGCGAAGACCAGGATCGACGCGGTGAAGCCGTGGAGGAAGCTGCGCCCCCCGACGGGGCCGAGCTCGCCGGCGCAGAACATCCCGGCCACCGCGTTGGTGTCGAGTGCTTCGGCCACCACGGCGGCGTCGTGGTCCTCGACGCCGAAGAGCCGCTCGCCCCGACCGTTGCAGGTGAACACGAGCGCGCCCGAGCCGTCGACGCCGTCGAGCAGCTCCCGGAGGTCCTCGTCCGCGCTCGCCGCGTCGCGGACGTGGAACTGGACCGTGGTGCCGACGGCGACCTCGGTGCCGATGGCGATGACGCCCCGGTCTCGGTCGGCGCCGAGCACCGGCCGGACGAGGAAGTCGCCACGGCCGAAGTCGAGTCGGTGCTCGTCGATGGCGACGCCGAGCTGCACCCCCCTGGCCAGCAGGGCCCGGTCCTCGATCGGGAGGTCGGTGGCCAGCTCGGTGAGTCGGTCGAGCGCAGGCTTGCCGGCCAGCTCCATGAGGAAGCCCCGGTCCGACCGGGTGACCACCATCGGATCGCCCACGGGACGGCACCCCTGGCTCACGATCGCCTGCGTGGGCGGCAGCACCACGCCGACGGCGCCGTCGCGGTGGACCTCGCCGTCGAGCACCAGCGCGTTGCCGCCGGGCTGCGAGGCGGCGGAGGCGAGGCCACCGACCACCATGACGTCGGGCCGGGCGGCCGCCAGCTGGGTGAGGAAGCCGTCGGCCGGGAACGAGTGCGGGTCGGCGAGCAGGAGCAGGGTGCAGCCGAGGGGCACGTCGGCCGGCACGCCCTGGACCATGACGGCAGGGCCGTCACCGTCGTCGTGGACGGGGCCGGTGGCCAGGCGCAGCGGGCGGACGGGCTCGGTCCATGCCGCCCACACCGACAGCGCCGGGACCTCCTCCGCCTCCTCGGTGCCGGCGAGCACGGACGACGCCGAGGCGCCGAGCAACGTGCCGGGCCGCAGGACCGTGCTGATGGCCGCGGAGATCTCGCCGAGGAACTCGACGTGCGCCGCGCTGGCGAAGACCACGACCAGGTCGGGCTCGACGCCGCGCTGCTCGACGATGGAGCCGAGCACCTCGCCGACGGCGTCGGCCGCCACGGGATGCTGGGAGAGCGCGGCGGCGAAGGGCACCGGTCAGCCCGCGCCCGGGACCAGCGTGTAGGGCACCACGGTGGCGGGCCCGCCGTCGATGCTGCAGTGGGCCTCGATGGTGTCGTAGGCCTCGAAGGGCAGCTCGGCCCGCACCAGGCGGTAGGCGAACTTGCCCGGCTCGACCTGCAGCGGCTGCGCGTTGCGGGCGATCTGCTCGTCGCCGCGCAGGAACCGGACCTCGAGGGCGCCGGTGCCCTTCTCGTCCGGGGCGCAGCGCACCAGCACGACCATGTGGGGTGCCATGGTGAGCGGCGGCTCCTGGGGGGCCGGGGCGGAGAAGTGCACGCCCTTCAGGTCGATCCTCGTCGGACCACCGGCGAAGGCCTGGTTGGTGTCGAGGTCCTCGAAGAAGAGCGCGGCGACGATGTCCATGGGGGTGGACGCTACCGAGGCGCCCGAAACCCCCCACGGATCGGTGCGTCCTCCTGCTGTTCGGTCGTGGCGGCTTCGCCGCCACAGGGCACCGTCACATGGGTCGCCTCGCCTGTCGGCTCGGCTCTTGTCACCGCTCCCATGCGGCCTCCCCGGCGACGAGCGTGCGCCGGACCGTCAGGTCGTCCCGGTCGAGGACCGTGAGGTCGGCCCGTGCACCTCGTTCGATGCGACCCCGACCGCGGTCGCCGAGGACCGCGGCGGGCGTGGTCGATGCGGCCGTGAGCGCGTCGGCGAGGGGGATGCCGGCCGCCTCGACCACGTTGCGCACCGCGAGGTCCATCGTGAGCGCGCTGCCGGCGATGGTGCCGTCGGCCAGGCGGGGGGCACCGTCCACCAGGGTGACGTCGGCCGCGGCGAGGTGGCCGGCCCGCCAGGCGACGGCGTCGGTGACGAGGGCGATGCGTCCCGCGCCCTTGGTGCGGAACGCGGTGCGCAGGAGCGCCGGATGGACGTGGACCAGGTCGGCGATCAGCCCCGCGGTGACCCGGTCGTCGGCCAGCGCGGCACCGCCGACCCCGGGCTCTCGCTGGTGCAGCGGGGCCATGGCGTTGAAGAGGTGGGTGACCATGGTGGCCCCGGCGTCGAAGGCCTCGGTGGCCCGGTCGGCCGGGGCGCCGGAGTGCCCGATGCTCGCGACGACCCCACGCCCGGTCAGCACCGCGATGGCCCCGAGGGCGTCGTGCTGCTCGGCACCGAGGGTCACCAACCGCACCACGTCGGGGAGGTCGGCCAGCCACGCGCCGTCGATGGGGATCACGGCCCTCGGGTCGTGGGCGCCGGTCCGGTCGCCGAGGAAGGGGCCCTCGAGGTGGACGCCGAGCACCGTGGGCCGGGCGCCGGTCCGGGCCCGTGCCCCGGCGATGCGCGCCAGCGCGGGCCCGTAGCGCTCCAGACGCTGGGAGACGAGCGTCGGCAACCAGGCCGTGACGCCGGTGGCGGCGAGCAGGCCGTCGAGGCGATCCCAGTCGGGGCCGTCGGCGATGGCGACGTCGACGTCGTCCATGCCGTTGACCTGGAGGTCGACGAAGCCGGGGGACAGGACGCTGCCGTCGCCCGGATCCGCCGCCGGCCGGACGTCGTCGATCACGCCGTCGACGACGGTGACCTCGACCGGTCCGGACAGCTCGGGCCGACCCGTTCGGGGCAGCAGTGCGGCGGCGGCCCGGACGACCGTGGGCGCTCCCGAGGGCACGGGCGCACGGTACCGGAGGGCGCGGACCGCCCGAACCGTCACCGGAGGGCGCTCACGGTGGCAAGTAGCCTCCCGATGGTGTCCGACCGAGATCCCGGTTCCACCCGGGAAGCCATCCTCGACGCGGCCCGCACGGCCTTCGCCGAGCGCGGCTACGCCGGGGCGTCGATCGGGGACATCGCCAAGTCGGTCGGCATCGCCAAGGCGAGCCTGCTGCACCACTTCGCGAACAAGGACCAGCTGTACCGCGACGTCTTCGAGAAGCTGCTGGCCGAGTGGTTCGTGCGGGTGGAGGAGGCCGTCGAGGGGCCCCACGAGGGATGGACCAAGTTCGACCACGTCCTCTCGGCCGGCTTCGAGTTCTTCGCCGAGAACCCCGACCTGGTCCGCCTCGTCCGTCGCGAGGCGCTCGACGGCGGTCACTTCGGCGTCGACCTCGGCGCCGCGCTGCGCCCGATGTTCGAGCAGGCCGTCGGCTACCTCGAGGCCCAGATGAAGGACGGCCGCTTCCGCCACCACGACCCCGAGCAGCTGGTGATCTCCGGCCTCGGGGCGGTGCTGTCGTACTTCTCCGACCTCCCCTTCATCGAGGGCCTGCTGGGCCGGGACCCCCTCGCCCACGAGGAGCTGGTCCGACGCCAGGACCACATCCGCGAGTTCTTCCGGGCCGCCCTCGAGCCGTAGGGGTTCCGGGGACCGCTGAGAGTCGCCTGTACGGTTGCCCTCCGTGCCAACCCTCTCCGAGGCCGACTCCAAGGCCCTCCTCGCATCCCACGGACTGCCGGTCGCCGGCGAACGCCAGGTGACGACGGCCGACGAGGCCGCCAGCGCCGCGGAGGCGCTCGGGTTCCCGGTCGTGTGCAAGCTCGGCGGCGACTCGATCGCGCACAAGACCGAACGGGGCCTTGTCCGGCTCGGCCTCGCCGATGCCGCTGCGGTGCGGACCGCGGCCACCGAGCTGCTGGCGGCGGCTCGTCCCGAGGACGGCGAGGTGCACGTGCTGGTCGCCCCGATGGTGAAGGGCAACCGCGAGCTCATCGCCGGCCTCCACCTCGACCCGCAGTTCGGCATGACCGTGATGCTCGGCGTGGGCGGCATCCTCGCCGAGGCGGTCGCCGACGTGGCCTTCCGCCTGGTGCCGATCACCGAGCGCGACGCCCACGACATGATCGACGACCTGGCCACCCAGGCCCTGCTCGGCCCGTTCCGGGGCGAAGCCGCCGTCGACCGTGACGCCCTCGCCGCGGTGCTGCTGGCCCTGTCGGGTGCCGCCGAGGCCGACCGCCGCATCGTGGCCGCCGACTGCAACCCGCTCATCGTCACCGCCGACGGCACGCCGGTGGCCGTCGACGCCCTGATCGAGCTGGCCGACGACGGTGCCGAGCGTCCGTCCGGGCCGGCGCCCGAGACCGCCACCCGTCCCACCGAGGAGCAGTTCCGGGCGCTGTTCGAGCCGCGCGGGATCATCATCGCCGGCGCCTCGACCCACCCGGGCAAGTTCGGCTTCGTCACCCTCCACAACCTGCTGGCCGGCGGCTACAGCGGCCAGATCTTCGCCACCAACCGCGAGGGCTCCGAGGTGCTCGGCGTCCCGACGGTCCCCGACGTCACCGACCTGCCCCCGGGCGAGGCCGACCTGATCTTCCTGTGCACCCCGGCGGCGGCCAACCCCCAGATCCTGCGCGACGCCGCGTCCATCGGCGTGAAGGCCGCCTTCATCACCTCCGCCGGCTACGGCGAGGCGGGGGAGGAGGGGATCAAGGCCCAGGAGGAGCTCAAGGACCTCGCGGCCGAGCTCGGCATCCTCGTCGCCGGCCCGAACGGCCAGGGCGTCGTGTCCTCCCCGGCCCGGCTGTGCGCCCAGATCGTGGCCCCCATCCCCCCGGCCGGGCGCATCGGTGTGGCATCGCAGTCGGGCAACTTCGTGTCCAGCTTCGAGAACTACGCCGTGCAGACCGGGGTGGGCATCTCCCGTGCAGTGTCGGCGGGCAACGCCATCAACGTCACCGTGCCCGACTACCTCGACTTCTACGCCGGTGACGAGGCCACGGCCGTCGGCCTGGCCTACGTGGAGGGCATCCAGGACGGGCGCTCCTTCGCCGAGCGCATGCGGTCGGTCACCGAGCGCAAGCCCGTCGTGGTCGTGAAGGGCGGCGCCACCGCCGGCGGCCAGCGGGCGGCGGCCAGCCACACCGGCTCCCTCGCCTCCGACGACCGGGTCTTCGACGGCATGGCCCGCCAGGCCGGCATCAACCGCGCCGCCACGGTGGAGGAGGCCTTCGAGGCCGCCGCCACCTTCGCCACCCAGCCGCTGCCGCAGGGCAACCGGGTGGTGATCATGACCACGGTCGGCGGATGGGGCGTGGCCGCGGCCGACGCCATCTCCCACACCTCGCTGCAGCTCGCCGAGCTGCCCGAGGACCTGTTCGCGTCCATCGACGGCCTCCTGCCGCCGCGCTGGAGCCGGAACAACCCGATCGACATGGCGGGTGGTGAGACCCGCGACACCATCCCCGAGATCATCGACCTGGTCACCAAGCACCCCGACGTCGACGCCGTCATCTACCTCGGCATCGGCATCCAGGCGAACCAGGCCGCGCTGCTGCGCACCGGCGGCTTCTACCCCGACCACGGCATCGAGCGGATGGCCGGCTTCCACGAGAAGCAGGACGCCCGCTACGCCGAAGCGGCCTGCGACGCGTCCGAGGCCTACGGCAAGCCGGTGCTGGTGGCCACGGAGCTGGCCGTGACCCATCCCGACAACCCCGGCCCCCGCACCGTGCGCGAGCGCGGCCGGCTCGCCTACTCCTCGGCGAACCGTGCCGTCGCGGCCCTCGACCACCTGTGGCGCCACCAGCAGTGGCGCCAGGCCCGGGGGCTCGACCGGACCTCGTGACGGAGCGCACTGCTGCAGCCCGGGCGGGGGGCTGGCGCCACCGGCTGCTGGTGGCGCTGCCCGTCGTCGTGCTCGGCGCGCTCATCGCCGGGTCGTTCGGCGTGGCCGCCGGGCTGGAACCGCCCGCCCATCCCGAGCCCGGGGAGCCCGTGCCGCGCCTCGACGTCCCGCTGCTGTCGGTGCGGCGGGATCTCGCACCGCTCGCCCACGAGGCGGCGCAGCGTCGTCTCGTCACCGGCCTGGGTGAGCTCCTCGCCGGCCTCCCCGACGACACCTGCCTGACGGTCGACGCGGGCGACGTCCGCTTCGCCCACCGGGCCGACGATCCGCAGGCCCCGGCGTCGGCGACGAAGATCCTGACCGGCGTCGCCGCCCTGATCGCCCTCGGCCCCGACCACCGGTACGTCACCACGGTGGCGACGCCGGCACCGCCGGTGGACGGGGTGGTCGCCGGCGACCTCCACCTGATCGGCGGTGGCGATCCGCTGCTCGCCCAGGCCGAGTACGCGGCCCGCTACCCCCGGCCCCAGCAGTTCTCGGACCTGCGCGCCCTCGTCGAGGCCGTCGCAGCGGCAGGCGTCGTCCGGGTCGAGGGCGCGGTGGTGGGCGACGAGACCCGCTACGACTCCGAGCGGTACCACCCGGCCTGGCCGGCACGCTTCATCACCCAGGGTCAGAGCGGGCCCCTGTCGGCGCTGCTCGTGAACGACGGCTTCGCCGAGTGGCCGGCGCGAGGGGTCGGACCGGTCGAGCCTGCCCCTGACCCGGCCGCGCACGCCGCCGACGTCTTCCGCCTGCTGCTCGAGGAGCGCGGCATCACCGTCGCCGGTGGTGCCGGGTCGGGCCCCGCCCCCACCGCGGTACCGGTCGTGGCCGAGCACCGCTCGCCCCCGCTGACCGAGATCGTCGGCCAGATGCTGGCCGAGTCCGACAACGCCACCGCCGAGATGCTGCTCAAGGAGGTGGGGCTCCAGGTCGAGGGGGCCGGCACGTTCGCCGCCGGCGCCGCCGCGACGGCGCTGGTCCTCACCGAAGCCGGCTTCGACATGGCCAGGTCGACGATCGTCGACGGCTCGGGCCTCGCACCCGGCAACATCCTCGACTGCGAGCTGCTGATGGACCTGCTGGCACACCCGCCCACGGCCGACGCCGTCCGCGACGGCCTGGCCGTGGTGGGGGAGACGGGCACGCTGGCCGATCGCTGGCAGGACACCGCGCTGGTCGGGCGGGTCCGGGCCAAGACCGGCACGCTCAACCAGGTGACCGCCCTCGCCGGCCACGCCGCCACGGCCGGCGCCGGGGAGTCGACGTTCGCGCTCGTGGTCAACGTCGTCGAGCCTGACCGCATCCGGCTGGAGACCATCGCTGCCCAGCAGCGCCTGGCCGAGCTCCTCGTGACCTTCCCCGACCGTCCCGACCTGTCGGCCTTCGAACCCTGAGCTCAGGAGCTCCGGAGCAGGCGGCCGGGTCGGGCCCCGGTGAACGCATCGGCCGAGCGGGTGATCACGCCGCCGACGATCGTGTGGTCGTAGCCCTCGGCCTCCTGCAGGAACCGGGTGCCGCCGGCGGGGAGGTCGGCCACCAGGTGCGGTTCGCGCAGGGTCAGCCCGTCGAGGTCGATGACGTTCAGGTCGGCGCGCAGGCCCTCGACCACCCGACCCCGGTCGGCGAGGCGGAACAGGTCGGCCGTGTCGGCGGTCATCTTCTGGATCGCCACCTCGAGGGGCAGACGGGCCCCGGCGCGGTCGCGCACCCAGTGCGTCAGGGTCCAGGTCGGCGTCGACGCGTCGCAGATCATGTTGCAGTGGGCGCCGCCGTCGGCGAGCCCGATGACGGTGCCCGGCTCGGTGATCATCTCGTGGAGCGCGTCGCCGTTGCCGTAGCTGTTGCCGAACAGGGTCATCATCGAGATGGCCTGGCCGTCGCGCTCCAGGAGCGCGTCGTAGTACACCTCGATGGGGTCGAGGCCCTGGGCCTCGGCGATGCCGGAGAACGACTGCTCGTAGGCCTGCTCGTAGTCGACCGGATCGCCGAGCGGGTACGTGCGGGCGAAGGTGTCGAGCAGCTGGGCGGCCGTCGGCATCTGGTCGCGCAGCACCGCCATCATCTGGCGGCTCTCCTCGATGAGCGTGGCCCGCAGCTCCGGGTCCCGCATGCGCTCGACCTTCTCGGCCACCGGCAGGTCAACGAGGGGGGCGAAGCTCGGGGCCATCAGGAAGCGGTGGCGGGCGCCGAGGCCGAGCAGGACGCCGAAGGGGCGGGCCGCGACCTGGGCGGTGATGTCGACGCCCTCGTCTCGTGCCCGGGCGACGAGGTCGAGGTGCTTGCGCCAGCTGTCGGGTGCCCAGTCGTACTGCAGCTGCAGGTAGGTCACGGGCACGCCCGTCTCGGCGCCGAGGCGGCACATCCACTCGATCTCGGACTCGGGCGACACGTGGTCGTCGCTGACGATGCCGGAGGGCGCGACCTCGAACACGCCGCGGCCCACCTCGGCGATGGCCCGCCCGATGGCGAACAGCTCGTCCTCCGCCGCGAAGGTGCCGGGAACCGGGTCGCCGCTCACCGAGGTGTGCCCGATCGTCCTCGACGTCGAGAACCCCATGGCCCCGGCCTCGATGGCCCGGGCGACGAGCTCGGACATGCGGGCGACGTCGTCGGCGGTGGCCGGCTCGTTGCGCGCGCCGCGCTCGCCCATCACGTAGGCGCGCAGGGCCCCGTGGGCGATCATGGCGCCCACATCGGCGGTCCAGCGGCGGTCGGCGAGCACGTCGAGGTACTCCTCGAAGCTCTCCCAGCCCCACGTCATGCCCTCGTTCAGCGCGGTGCCGGGGATGTCCTCGACGCCCTCCATCAGCTCGACGAGGAACTGCTCCTGGCCGGGCGCCACGGGGGCGAACCCGACGCCGCAGTTGCCCATCACGACCGTGGTCACGCCGTGCGGGGTGGACGGCGCGAGCTCCTCGTCCCAGGTGGCCTGGCCGTCGTAGTGGGTGTGGACGTCGACGAAGCCCGGCGTCACGATGCGACCGGTGGCGTCGATCTCCCGACCGCCCCGGGGCAGGTCGGCGCCGATGGCGGCGATGCGGTCCCCCTCGACGCCGACGTCGGCGAGGCGCGGCGCGGCACCCGTGCCGTCGACGACGAGGCCGTTGCGGATGACGAGATCGAACATGGGTGGACCCCCCTGGTCACGAGTGTTGCCAACACGGTAGGCGCGGCGGGCCGGGCCGGCGCCGGCCCTAGGGTCCTGGCGTGGCGACCATGCCGATGTTCCCCTTGGGGTCGGTGCTCTTCCCGAGCCTGGTGCTGCCACTGCACATCTTCGAACCTCGCTACCGGGCGCTGATCCGGGACGTGCTCGACGGCGACGGCGAGTTCGGCGTCTGCCTCATCGAGCGGGGCGGCGAGGTCGGCGGCGACGACGTCCGGACGGGTGTGGGCACCGCGGCCCAGGTCCACGAGGCCCAGGAGCTGCCCGACGGTCGCTGGGCGGTGGTGGCCGTCGGGGGTCGCCGCATCCGTGTCGAGCAGTGGCTGCCCGACGACCCCTACCCCCGCGCCGAGGTGCGCGACCTGCCCGACCCGCCGCCGTCGGTCGCCGAGGTCGCGCTGCTCCCCGATGTGGTGGCCAAGCTGCGCACGGCCCTGGCCAAGTCGGCCGAGGTCGGGGACCCGGCCAACCCGGCGACGGTCGAGATCGCGACCGATCCGGTGCTCGCCAGCCACCAGGTGAGCGCCCTCGCGCCGATCGCGACGATCGACCAGCAGGGTCTGCTCGCCGCCGGCACGGTGGGGCTGCGCCTGGCCCGCCTCGACGCCCTGCTCCAGGACGCGATCGAGGTGCTCGACCTGCGGCTGCGGTCGGGCGACGACGGCGCCTGAGGGCGATGGAGCCGAGCCGCCAGGCGAGGCGACCCAGGTGACGGTGTCCTGTGGCGGCGAAGCCGCCACGATCGAACAGCAGCCAGGCGTGACCTGTCCGCGCGCTCGATCGGTTGCCCGGAACCGTCCCGAACCGGTAGAACGCCCGGCAGCCGACCGAGGAGCAGCGTGGCAGCAACCCGACCCACCCCGAAGTCGTCGTCCCGCGCGACGGTGCGAGCCGCCGGCGCCGAGCCGGTGAAGAAGCGCGGTGGGGACAAAAGCGTCGCCACCATCGCCACCGAGCTGTGGTCGCTGACGATCGACTACGCGAAGCAGGAGATCAAGGACCCGCTCACCGGCCTCGTCGGCTACGTGGCCTGGGGCATCGCCACCATGGTCCTGGTGGGCCTGGGCTCCATCCTGCTCGCCATCGGCGCGCTGCGCGCCCTGCAGACCCAGACCGGTTCCACGTTCACGGGCAGCCTGTCCTGGGCGCCCTACGGCATCGTCCTGGCCGGCGCCGTGGTCGTGCTCAGTGCGGTCGGCGCTCTCATCATGCGAGGGAAGAAGTAGTGGCCACCGACAAGATCACCCGTGACGACCTCGAGGCCAAGCTCCGCGAGCTGAAGGAGGACGTCGACGACACCGCGGAGTCGGCGAAGTCCTACGTCGCCGCTGCAGCCGCCGGCGTCGTCGTGGTCGTCTTCCTGGTGGCGTTCGCGGCCGGCAAGAAGCGCGGTCGGCGCAAGTCCACCGTGGTCGAGATCCGCCGGATCTGAGCCGACCGCACGTGGCCGTCGCCCGGTTCGCCAAGGTCGCTGCGTGGGCCGAGCTGCGCGCCCGCACCGATGGGCTGCGCGGGTCGTCGTCGGCGTGGATGGCCGTCTGGGTCCTGCTCACCGGCTACCGCTACCTCAAGCGCAAGGCCGGCCCCGATCCGGTCATCGTCCGGGAGCGCCTCGAGCCGGGCCAGCAGCTGATCGTCACGCACTTCGCCAAGGGCGCCGCACCGGCCGACCCGGTGGCCAGCCGGCGCCGGCGCCGCCGCCACAGCTGAGCGCCGGCGCAGACTGCCGCGCCACGGTGGCCAGCAGCCAAGATGGTCGGTGCATGAAGGTGCTCCTGCGCAACCCCCGGCGCGAGCTCGACGTCGACGGTCCGTTGCGCGTCGACACGCTGCTGCGACGCCTCGAGATCAACCGCGAGTCGGTCCTGGTGATCCGCAGCGGTGAGCTCGTGCCCGGCGACGCGGAGCTGAGCGACGACGATGTCGTCGAGATCCGCCCGGTCATCTCCGGCGGGGCGGTCTGACCGTGAAGTGCCGCACCTGCCGGGGCCCGGCGATCATCGACCTCAAGGCCCACAACGCCAACTTCTGCGCCGAGCACTTCCTCGCGTTCTGCCGTGAGCAGGTGGCCCGCGCCATCAAGAAGCACCAGATGCTGGCGCCGGACGACCGGGTCCTCGTGGCGGTCTCCGGTGGCAAGGACTCCCTCGCCGTGTGGGACCTGCTCCTCGAGCTGGGCTACCAGGCCGACGGCTTCGTGATCGGGCTCGGCATCGGCGAGTACTCCGAGAGCTCCACCGCCTACGCCCGCGCCTTCGCCGCCGAGCGGGGCCTGACGCTCCACGAGACCTCGCTGCGCGACGACCACGGCTTCGACGTGCCCACCGCCGCCGAGGTCACCCGCCGCGTCCCGTGCTCGGCGTGCGGGCTGAGCAAGCGCCACCTGTTCGACAAGGCGGCCATCGACGGCGGCTACGACGCGGTGGCCACCGGCCACAACCTCGACGACGAGGCCGCCGTCCTGTTCGGCAACGCCCTGCGCTGGAACACCGAGTACCTGGGTCGTCAGCGGCCCGTCCTGCCCGCCCGCGACGGCTTCCCCCGCAAGGTCAAGCCGCTCGTCCGACTCGGTGAGCGCGAGATGGCGGCGTACTGCGTCATCCGCGGCATCGACTACATCGTCGAGGAGTGCCCGATGGCCGCCGGCAACAAGCACCTGCGGTACAAGGAGGCCCTGAACGCCATCGAGGCCGAGTCCCCCGGCACCAAGCACGCCTTCTACCACGAGTTCCTGGCCAAGGCCGCTGACCGGTTCGCCGACGACGCGGCCGAGTCGGTGGCCGCGGGAACCTCGGCGCTGGGGGCCTGCACCCGCTGCGGCTCGCCGTCGTCGAACGAGATCTGCGCCTTCTGCCTGCTCGTGGAGCGGACCGCCGACGCCGTCCCCGTGACCCTCGGTGAGCGCCGGGGAGCGCGGCGATGACCGCCTCGCCGGTCACCGGCCCCATCCCGGGCGACGACCCGGAGAAGCGCTTCGTCGAGGGCGACGACGTGCTGCTCATCGACCGCAAGCGACGCCGCTACCTGGTGACGCTCACGGCCGGCAAGGAGTTCCACAGCCACGCCGGCGTCCTCGCCCACGACCAGCTCCTCGGCTCGGTCGAGGGCACCACCTACCGCACCACGCTCGGGCAGTGGCTGCTGGCGCTGCGTCCCACGCTCAACGACATCGTGCTGAAGATGCCCCGGGGCGCCCAGGTGATCTATCCCAAGGACATCGGCCCGATCATCATCATGGCCGACATCCACCCCGGGGTCCGGGTGCTCGAGTCCGGTGTCGGGTCGGGCGCCCTGTCGATGGGCATGCTGCGCGCCGGCGCCCAGATCACCGGCTACGAACTGCGCGAGGACTTCGCCGAGCGAGCGCAGGCCAACGTCGAGCGCTTCGCGCCGGCGGTGGCCGGGAACTACGACGTCCAGATCCGGGACTGCTACGAGGGCATCGACGAGGAGCACCTCGACCGGGTGGTCCTGGACCTGCCCGAGCCGTGGCAGGTCGTGCCGCACGCCGAGAAGGCGCTGCGCACCGGCGGCATCCTGGTGGCGTACACCCCCACCATCGGGCAGGCCTCCCGCCTCCGCGACACGCTCGTGGAGTCCCGCTTCGCCTTCGAGGAGACCCTCGAGGTCCTGCAGCGGACCTGGCACATCGAAGGGCAGTCGGTGCGACCCGACCACCGGATGGTCGCCCACACCGGCTTCCTCACCAGCGCCCGCCTGCTGGCGGAGTGACGCACCTGGCTGCCGGCGCGCCGTGAACCTGCTCGATCTCCTCCTGCTGGGCTTCGGCGCCCTGGCGATGGCGGGCGGATACCGCCTGGGGTTCCTCACCCGGACCGCGTCCTGGGTCGGCATGGCACTGGGCCTCTTCGTCGCGGCCCGGTCGCTGCCCTGGCTGGTGGAGGAGTTCCAGCAGGAGAGCCCCGCCAGCCTGCTCCTGCTCGGTGGCATCGTGCTGCTGGTCGGCTCGTTCCTCGGCCAGGCGCTCGGCGTGCTCGTCGGCTCGCGCCTGCGGGTGAACGTGCGCAGCACCGAGTGGCGGATCGTCGACCACGCCTTCGGTGCGGTGGCCGGGGTGCTCGGCATGGTCGTGGCCGTCTGGCTGCTCCTGCCGACGATGGCCGAGGTGCCGGGCGCGTTCGCCGGCCAGGCCCGCAACTCCGTCATCGCACGCGGCGTCGACCGCCTGCTGCCCCCGCCACCAGATGCGCTGGTGGCGCTGCGCCGCCTCGTCGGCGAGGACCAGTTCCCGCGGGTCTTCGACGCCATGCGCCCCGCACCCGATGTGGGCCCGCCGCCGGCGAACGTGGACCTCACCGCCGAGGTCGTGGCGGCGGTCGCGCCCTCCACGGTGAAGGTGAGCGGCGTCGCGTGCAGCCGACTGCAGGAGGGGAGCGGGTTCGTGACGCTCGCGCCCGACCTCGTGGTCACCAACGCCCACGTCGTCGCCGGCCAGACCGAGCCCGAGGTCGAGCTCACCGACGGCTCCCGGCTCGACGCCGTCGTGGTGGTCTTCGACCCCAACCGCGACCTGGCGGTGCTGCGGGTGCCCGGCCTGGACCGCAACCCCCTGCCCATCGCCGACGCCGGCCCGGGTGCATCCGGCGGCGTCTTCGGCTACCCGGGCGGGGCCCCGCTGCGGATCCAACCCTTCCTGGTGGGCGACGAGGTGCGGGCGGTCGGCACCGACATCTACGACCGCCAGCGCAGCGAGCGGATGGTGCTGATCCTGGCATCCCAGCTCCGACCGGGAGACTCCGGCTCGGCGCTCGTCGACGGCGCCGGCAACGTCGTCGGGGTCGCGTTCGCCATCGCGCCCGACGACCCCAACGTCGCGTACGGGCTCGACATCACCGAGCTGCAGGCGGTGCTCGCCGGTGACCTGGCCACGCCCGTCGGCACCGGGCCGTGCCTGCGTTGACCGAGGACCTGGGCGACGACCGGGAGCTCGGCGACGGGGAGCTCGTCCCGCTCGAGCGCCGCGTCCTCAGCCTGTGGCGCATCCGGTCGAGCCTGGCCCTCGGGGTGTGGGTCGCCCTCGTCCTGGCGGCCTCCGCCGGCGCCGGCCAGGTCGTGCCGGGCCTCCTGGCCGCGCTCGCGCTCGCCGTCGTGGCCGGCCTGCTGGTGCGCTGGTGGACATCGCTCGTCTGGCGGTCGTGGCAGTTCCGCGTGGGCGACGGCGCCCTGCACCTCCGCCACGGCGTGCTGACCCGCCGGGAGTCGACCATCCCGTACCACCGGGTGCAGCACATCGATCTCGAGGCCGGACCGCTCGAGCGGCGGATGGGCCTCACGTCGCTGATCCTGCGCACGGCGTCCGCGTCCAGCGACTCGACCGTGCCGGGCATCGACGCCGACGACGCCGACGCGCTCCGTGCCCGGATCCTCGCCCTGGTGGGCACCGGCGACGCGGTCTGACGTGGTCGATCTCCGACGTCCTCGCCGGACGTCACCGCTCGGCGCGGTCTTCGACGTCATCGCCCCGGACCGGGTCCGCAACCTGTTGCCGGTGGCCATCGTCGCCATCTCCTCGGGCCGGGTCGTGCTCGTGCTGCTCGTGGCCGGGCTGGTCTCACTCGTGGCCGGCGCGCTCGGGTGGCTGCGGCGCCTGTGGTCGTTCGACGGCGACGTCCTGCACCTCGACGAGGGCGTCTTCGTCCGCAACCAGCGCAGGATCCCGGTCGATCGCATCCAGCACGTGGAGCTGGAGCGCAGCCTGCGCCACCAGGTGTTCGGCCTCGCTGCCGTGCGGGTCGAGACCGCCGGTGGCTCGGGTGCCGAGCTCCGCCTCGACGCGGTCACCCGGGTCGAGGCCGAGGCGCTTCGCACGCAGGTGCTCGACGTCCTCCGCTCCCGTGCGGCGGTGGTCGAACCCGGCAGCGACGACGGTTGGGATCCCGTCCGCCACGGCCCGATGCCACCGCCACCACCGGCGCCGCGCGAGGTCCTGGTCCGGCTCCCGCCCGCCCGCCTCCTGCTGGCCGGCATCACCGGTCCCGAGGTGCTCGCCGTGCTGGCGTCGCTCGTGTTCGGCCTCGACGCGCTCGTCGACCTCGGCGTGGATCCCGACGAGGTCGGCACCGTCGATCTCGGGCGAGTCCCCGTGCTCGCGCTCGCGCTGCTGATCGTGCCCGCCTGGTTCCTGCTCGCCGGGATGATCGCGGTCGTTCGCAAGTGGGACCTCACCGCGACGATCAGCGGGGACGAGCTTCGCGTGACCTACGGGCTGCTCCGCAAGCACGAGTTCGTCGTGCGAACCAGCCGGGTGCAGGACGCCCGCATCGCCCAGCGTCTGCTGCTGCGACCCTTCGGTCGGGCCGACCTGCGCGTGCGCAGCGCCGCCTCGGGAGGCGGCGACTCCAGTCAGGTCGACATCCCGCTGCTCGACGACGCCGAGATCGACCGAATCCTCGCCCGGGTCCTGCCCGACGCCGTGCCCCGCCCACCGCTGCAGCCGGCCCCGCCGGCCGCCCGCCGGCGCGCCCTGGTCCGCTCCTCGTTCGGCGCCGGGGTCGTGGCGAGCGCCTTCGCCGTCCTGGCCGCGGTGGCGTCGCACTGGTGGCTGGTCCCCGCGGCCGTCGTGCTGGTGGCCGGACCGCTGCTCGGCGAGCTCGCCTACCGCGGGCTCGGCTGGGCGGCCCGTGACGCCGTCCACCACAGCCGCTCGGGTGCGCTCGCCCGTCGCACCGCGATCGTGCCCGAGGCCCGGGTCCAGTCCGCCGCACTGGTCTCGTCGATCTTCCAGCGCCGTCGGGGGCTGGCGTCGGTCCGCCTCGACCTGGCCAGCAGCGCCGTCGGCATCCTCGACCGGGAGGCGGGGGAGTGCCGCGCCATCACCGGCGTGGTGACGACCTCCGCCTGAACGCTCCGCCGGAACGCTTCCTCGCGCGCGGATCGACGTCGGATCGTCGGATCGCGCGCACGGAACGTCGCCCGGGCGCGCCACGGGCGGCCCGGAGGCCGCCCGTCGATGCTTCGGATGTCCGGGGCCGGAGCCCTACACCTCGATGAAGATGCACTCCCCGGGGCACTCCTCGGCGGACTCGATGACCGCCTCTTCCTGACCGGCGGGGACGGGGGCGACCGCTTCGGCGCCGCCCGGCTCGCTGAGGATCTTGTCCCCGTCCTTGACGTAGGCGAGCCCGTCGTCGAGGAGCGCGAAGACATCGGGGGCGATCTCCTCGCACAGACCGTCGCCCGTGCAGAGATCCTGATCGATCCAGACCTTCATGTCGGTGTCGCCCTTCCTGCGGGTGGCTTCGATGGTCGGCGATCGAGGCGATCACCGGTGCCTCGCACCCTACCGAAGCGATGAATTGTCCCGGCAACTCCCGCGGAAACAATTCGCAACACGGTGCGCACGGCATCCCGACAGGACCGGTGTATGGTCCGCGAACAGCCCCGAGCACGGGAGTCCGGCCATGACCACAGGAAGCGACGGCGACGGCGAGGCCACCGCCCTCCGCGAGCAGCTCGAAGCCCTCGAGGTCGAGGTGGCGGCGCTGCGCCAGCGGCTGCAGGACGCACCGAAGCGGGTGCGCACCCTGGAGGAGCGCCTGCTCGAGACCAAGGGCCAGCTGTCCCAGGCGGTGTCGCAGAACGAGAAGCTGAGCTACACCCTCCGCGAGGCGCGCGAGCACATCGCGGCGCTGCGCGAAGAGGTCGACAAGCTCACCCAGCCGCCCTCCGCCTACGGCACGTTCCTGCGGATGAACGACGACGGCACCGCCGACGTCCACGCCGGTGGCCGCAAGATGCGCGTGGCCGTGCACCCCGAGCTCGCCGACGACGTCGACGCGCTGCCCCAGGGTGCCGAGGTCGTGCTCAACGAGAGCTTCAGCATCATCTTGTCCCGGGGCCCCGAAGGTCAGGGCGAGGTCGTCACCATCAAGGAGATCCTGGCGGACCGTCGCCGGGCGCTCGTGGTCGGCCGGGCCGACGAGGAGCGCGTGGTCGAGCTCGTCGAGGAGCTGGTCGGCGAGCGCCTGCGCTCGGGGGACACGATGCTCCTCGACCCCCGCTCGGGGATGCTGCTCGAGAAGCTCCCCCGGCCCGAGGTCGAAGAGCTCGTCCTCGAGGAGGTGCCCGACGTCGGCTACGACGACATCGGCGGCCTCGACGACCAGATCGAGCAGATCGCCGACGCGGTCGAGCTGCCCTTCCTGCACCAG
>Ga0208490_100088_pt1 | contig 74927 bp, 69 predicted proteins | sample SubbioAug_CSWold_FD_184818 | JGI IMG/M metagenome (GOLD analysis project Ga0208490, IMG submission 184818) | Serpentinite rock and fluid subsurface biosphere microbial communities from McLaughlin Reserve, California, USA - CR11Aug_CSWold (SPAdes) | ecosystem: Environmental > Terrestrial > Deep...
GTCGCCGTCGTTCTTGTAGTTCTTGGCGGCGTTGATGCCGCCCTGGGCGGCGATCGAGTGCGCCCGCCGGGGCGAGTCGTGGTACGTGATCGCCTTGACGTTGTAGCCCTGCTCGCCGAGCGTGGCGGCGGCGGCGGCGCCTGCGAGGCCGGTGCCCACGACGATGACGTCGAACTTGCGGCGGTTGTTGGGCGCCACCAGCTTCATGTCGAACTTGTGCTGGGTCCACTTCTCGCCGATGGCCCCGGGGGGGACTGCGGAATCCAGGTTGCCGATCACGACGCCTCCTCGAAGCGGAGCTCTTCGTTGGCCTCGTAGGCCTTGATGATCCGGAGTCGCTCGCCGTCGCTGAGGTCGTCGTACTCCTCGACGCTCAGGCGTCCGTCCTCGAGCGCTTCGGCGAACACGGTCTCGCAGCTGAGGATGCGGCCGTCGACCTCGTAGCAGACGTCGTCGGAGGCGGCGCCGGACACGACGGCCAGCGGGAAGCTGAGGTTGCCGATGGTGACGATGGCGGCGAAGCCGAGGGCGAAGCTGCGTCGCCAGCTGTTGTACTTCGGGTTGTTCAGCCCGAGGCTCTGGAACAGGCTCCAGGACCCGTGGTACAGGTGCACGCCGAGGGCGATGGTGGCCAGCACGTAGATGGCGGCCGGCACCGCGTTGGAGAGGCTGGCCTGCACGTTGCGGTAGACGTCGCCGCGGACGAAGTCGGGGTTGACCCAGCCCCAGGTGAAGTCGGCCAGGTGCCAGATCAGGTAGGCGAGGATGACGACGCCGGTGAAGCGCATCGAGCGGCTGGCCGCGTTGGCCGCCTGCCAGTCCCGCTTGGCGCTGTAGCCGCCGGCGTTGGCCCGCCGGTTCATCAGGGTCAGGCTCGCCGCCGCGTGGATGTGGAAGACGAAGGCGAGGATCAGGCCGATGCGGATGATCCACAGCGTGAGGGTCCGGGGGAGCAGCGGGTAGAGCAGCTCGCGCAGGAACTCGCCGTACACGTTGAGGGCGTGGGCGCCCTGGTACATCTTGAGGTTCCCGACCATGTGGCCGAAGACGAAGCCCATCAAGACGATGCCCGTGATGGCCATCACCCACTTCTTGCCCACGGCCGACCGGTAGAAGGCCACCGGCCACGGGGCGGGGCGGCGCGGCGGGTTCACCGGCTGCACGCCACCACCCTCACCTCCTGACGAGGCTGACTGCTCCATGGTCTGCATGGATTCGCACGGTACCCGCGCCCCCATTCCGGGGGGCAATCACCCGGCCCCTGCAGATCAGGCCGAGATGGTGGTCCGGTACTCGTTGCCCACGCAATCGTCGCCGACCTGTCCGCGCAGCTCGAGCACGAGCTCGCCGGGTGCGTGGGGGATCTCGAGCTGCACCGTGCCGACCCGCACGCACGAGTCGGCGGGCACGTCACCCTCGAACGCCCACCGGTGCGCGCCGCCGGTCCAGCGGGCCTCGACCTCGATGGTCCCGGTGAGGTCGGTGCGCCGGTCGGAGACGACGTGGACGTCGAGGGCGAGGGCGTCTCCCGGCGCCACCGTCGCCGGCGGGCGGTCGGCCACGACGATCACGGGGCGGCAGGCCTCGGCGAGCGCGGCGTGGGCGGCCTTCGGCACCCGCTCGTGGTCGAGCACCGACCAGGTGATGCCGGGGTGGGCGTCGGCGAGCGCGAACTGGCAGAACCCGCCGGTCGGGCGGTACTTCAGCCGGCGGAGCGTCTCGACGTGGTGGCGGACGACGGTGGCCTGGTACGCCTGGGTCGCCGCCTTCCACGACTCGTAGGTGTGGCCGTCGCGCGGCACGTGCCGGTCGAGCAGGGCGAGCTGGAGGTTGTGGGTGCCGGCGAGGCGGTCCCAGTCCAGGTCCGGCCACGCGTCGGCACCGACGAAGTCGTCGGTCTCCGGGACGGCCTGCGCGCCGAACTCGGTGGGGAAGCGCACCTGGCTCGGCACGGCCCGGGCGAAGGCCGGGAGGTCCCGCTCGTGGCCCCAGTACCAGCCGAAGTAGAGGTGGCTGTCGGTGCCCTCGAGCCGGGGGAGGCGGGGCAGCACACCCGAGTGCTTGATGACCGGTCGGGTGCCGTCGGCGGCGTCGATGGCCCGCTTCACGGTCCGGTCCAGGACCGTCTTGTTCCACGTCGGCACCTGCTGCGACGCGAACGCCCGCAGGCCGAGGGCGGCGAGGCGGTGCGGCTCGCTGAACACGTCGGGCGCGACGTCGAGGCCCATGGGCTCGTTGTGCCCGCACCACACGGCCACCGACGGGTGGTGGGCCAGCATGGCCACCATCTCGGTGGCCTGGCGCTGGGCCTGGCGCCGGATGGAACGGGCGTAGCCCCACTGGAGCGGGAAGTCCTGCCACAGCAGCATCCCGGCCCGGTCGGCGGCGTCGTAGGTCTCGGGTCGCCCCACGTGGGCGTGGATCCGCAGCAGGTCCAGTCCGGTCTCCTTGGCGAGCTCCACGTCGGCGGCCAGCTCGGCCGGGGTCGCATCGGCGAGGGCCATGCGGGTGGGGGCGAGGTTGGCGCCCTTGCAGAAGAGGCGCTCGCCGTTGACCGACAGGACCCACTTGCGCATCGACACCTGGCGGAGCCCGGTGCGGAAGCGGCGGTGGTCGGACACCCGGCTGCCGGCGGCGTCGCGCAGGCGCACCTCGACCGACGCCTGCTCGAGGTGGGCCTCGCCGAGGGCGTGGGGCCACCAGAGGCGGGGCTGGTCGACGGTGACCGTCCACTCCACGGTGTTGGCGCCGGCGGCCAGCGTCCGGTCGGTGCCGTGGTCGACCGACCCGATCGTGGTGCGCAGGTGCACGCCGGTGGCCTCGAGGGAGTCGAGGTCGGCGGTCAGCGAGAGCACGGCGCGAGCGGGACCCGCCTCCACGCACCGGGTCACCAGGTGGCGGATGCGGACCGGACCGGATTCCTCGAGGTGCACCGGCCGCCAGATCCCCCCGGGGTTCCAGTCGGGGTCCATGCAGTCCCAGTGCTGGAAGACGCCGGTGATGTTCCGCTTGTGGCTCCGGTTGGTCTGCGGCGAGCACCCCACCTCCACCGCGAGCTGGTGCTCGGCGCGCGAGCGGAGCTGGTCGGTGACCTCGAACTCGTGGGCGAAGAAGTACCCCTCGGTGGCGCCGAGGTAGGTGCCATCGAGCCAGACGTCGCCCTCGTAGAAGAGCCCGTCGAAGCGCAGCCACCAGCGGCGGTCGCCGGCGCCCGGGGACTGCTCGAAGCGCACGCGGTGCAGCAGCGGGCCGTCGTGGTCGGCGAAGGCCGGCGTCGAGCGCCAGTGGCCGGGGACCGCGATCGACTCCCACCCCGAGTCGTCCAGATCGGCGTCGGCGAAGGTGCGGCGCAGGTCTTCGTCGGCGGGCGCGGCCAGCCAGCGGTCGGGGAGTGGCATCGGCGCCGGAGCCTAGGAGGACCGAGGTCGACGCTCTGCAGGTGCCGGATAGGTTGGCCCCATGGCAGCACCGTCCAGCCTTCCGTCCACCCTCGGCGCGCTCCGGGAGTCCGGCTGGGAGTCGCGGCCGGTGAAGGAGGAGGTCCGGCGCAACGCCGTGGCCAAGATCCGGGCCGGTGAGCCGCTGTTCGAAGGGGTGCTCGGCTACGAGCAGACGGTGATGCCCCAGCTGGAGAACGCGCTGCTGGCCGGCCACGACGTCGTCTTCCTGGGCGAGCGCGGCCAGGCCAAGACCCGCATGATCCGCTCGCTCACCCGCCTGCTCGACGAGTGGATGCCGGTCGTCAGGGGCACCGAGATCAACGACGACCCGTACCACCCCGTGTCGCGCTACGCCCTCGACCTCGTCGGGGAGATGGGCGACGACACCGAGATCGACTGGGTCCACCGCGACGAGCGCTTCGGCGAGAAGCTGGCCACCCCCGACACGTCCATCGCCGACCTGATCGGCGAGGTCGACCCCATCAAGGTGGCCGAAGGCCGCTACCTCTCCGACGAGCTCACCCTGCACTACGGCCTGGTGCCCCGCACCAACCGCGGCATCTTCGCCATCAACGAGCTGCCCGACCTCTCCGAGCGCATCCAGGTGGGCCTGCTCAACGTCCTCGAGGAGCGCGACGTCCAGATCCGCGGCTACAAGGTCCGCCTGCCCCTCGACGTGATGCTCGTCGCGTCGGCCAACCCGGAGGACTACACCAACCGCGGTCGCATCATCACCCCGCTGAAGGACCGCTTCGGCAGCCAGATCCGCACCCACTACCCCCTCGACGTCGAGACCGAGATGGTCATCGCCGCCCAGGAGGCCCGACCGCTCGAGGCCGAGGGCGTGCACGCCACCATGCCGGAGTACATGAGCCAGATCGTGGCCACGCTCTCGCACCTGGCTCGACAGTCGCCCCACGTCAACCAGCGCTCGGGCGTGTCGGTCCGCCTGACGGTCTCGAACCACGAGGTCTTGATCGCCAACGCCGCCCGCCGCTCGCTGCGCCACGGCGAGGAGGTCGTGGTGCCCCGCGTGTCCGACCTCGACGCGCTCGCCGCGTCCACGATGGGCAAGATCGAGATCGAGTCGCTCGACGACGGCCGGGACGAGGCCATCGCCGAGCACCTGGTGAAGTCGGCCGTGCTCTCCGTGTTCCGCGAGCGCACTGATGCCGCCATGCTCCGCGAGGTCATCGACGCCTTCGAGGAGGGTCGCATCGTCGACGCCGGTGACGACATCTCCTCGGCCGACCTCGCCGCCCTCGCCGAGGAGATGCCCGGCCTCAAGGCCCAGGTCGTCGGCCTCACCGACGGTGACGAGTCCGCGGCCGCCATGGCCGCAGCGGTGGAGTTCCTGCTCGAGGGCCTGCACCTCGGCAAGCGCCTGAACAAGGAGCACGTCGGCTCCCGGTCGAGCTATCGCGCCAGGAGCTGAGGCTCCCGGCCTACTCCTTCATCTGCTCCTCGGCCTGCTCGCGCAGGGTTGCCAGGGTCTTGCGCAGCAGCCGCGACAGGTAGGACTGCGACACGCCGAGCTCGTCGGCGATCTCCTGCTGGCTGCGACGGTGCACGAAGCGCATCTCGATGATGGTCCGGTCCCGCTCGTCGAGGCCCTGCAGGAGCGACTCGACGTCGATGCGGGTCTCGACCTGGCCCATGTCGCCGTCGCTGCCGGCGATCATGGCGCCCTTGGTGGTGCTGCCGTCGCCGATCGGGGCGTCGAGGCTGTCGGCGCGGTAGGAGGCGCCGGCCGAGAGGGCCTCGAGCACGCGGTCGGTGGACTCGTCGAGCCGGTCGGCCATCTCCTGGACGCGTGGCGCACGCCCCAGCTCCTGGGTGAGCTCGGGCTCGAGGCGGCGGGCCTGCACCGCCAGCTCCTGGAGGCTGCGGGGCGGGCGCACCGACCAGCCCTTGTCCCGCAGGAGGCGCTTGAGCTCGCCCTCGATGGTGCGGTTGGCGAAGGTCTTGAAGGTCACGCCGACCTCGGGGTCGAAGCGCTCGACCGCCTTGATGAGGGCCATCAGCGCCTGCTGGCGGACGTCGTCGGCCTCCATGTGGCCCTTGCCGTAGCGGCTCACGTAGTACTCGACCAGCTCGAGGTTGTCCTCGACCAGCCGGTTCCGGAGGCGACGGGACCGCGACGTCTGGTATTCGACGAAGCGGTCCTGTGTCTCAGCGGCCACCGTCGACGCCAGCCGTGGATCGGTCGGCACGCAGCTGGAGGTGGACGGTGTCGCCCTCGAGTCGCAGCGCGTGGTGGCTGGAGCCCGCTCGCAGGAGCTGCTCGGCGATCGGGTCGAGCATCGGTTCCTCGGTGACGGGCGCGCAGACCCCGTCGAGCTCGATGCCCCCCTCGGTGGTCGTGATCGAGATGGTGAGCTCGGCGGTCTCGGTGGCATCGGCCATGGCGAGGGCGCACAGCTCGTCGACGGCCACGCGCAGGGACTCGATGGCCTCGACGTCGAAGGCGCAGTCGTCGGCGATGGTGGCCGCCATGATCCGCACGTGGCGGAGGTAGGCGGTGGTCGCCGGCACGGTCAGCTTGGCGGTGGCTCGGCTGGGTAGGTCAGGCATGATCGTTCCGTTCTACAGTTCCGAGGGCCGGGTACGTGGCCCGCTGATCGAGATGTCTGTGCAACCGTCCATCCGCCGTTTCCCCGCGCGACACGTGACGTCGCTCGCCGCCCTCGCCGTGGTGCGTGAGGCGTTCGTGGAGTGGTTGGCGGGGATCACGACGTCGGATGAGCGCATCGAGGACCTGTCGGTGGTCATCAGCGAGCTCGGGGCCAACGCGGTGCGCGGCACGCCTGAGGGCGCCGACCCCGCCACCGTGCGCGCCTGGGTCGATGACGACCAGGTCGTGCTCGAGGTCGCCAACCGGGTCGACGACCTCGCGGTCCCCGATGTGGACTGGGACCTCGAGGACCCGCTGCGCACCGGCGGTCGCGGACTGCTGCTGGTGTCCGCCTTCGTGGACGACGTCCACGTCGACGTGGAGGGCGACGTGCTCGTCATCCGCTGCACCACCCAGGTCTGACCGCCCGCCCGCCGGGGCGCTGCTGCGCCCGACGGCATCAGTGCTCGATGGTGACGTGGTCCGAGAGGCCGGTCACCGACAGGAGCTTCTCGAGACCCTTGGACGGGTTGCGCAGGACGAGGCCGCCGCCGGCGTTCATGAGGCGGCGGTGGGTGTCGGCGATGACCCGCAGGCCGGCCGAGTCCACGAAGGACACCTCGCTCACGTCGAGCACGGCCGTCGTGGCGCCCTCCTGGAGGGTGGCGTCGATGCGCTCCTGCAGGTAGGGGGAGGTGTGCGGGTCGAGGTCGCCGTTCAGCACGAAGGTGGTGCGATCGCCCTCGTCGATGGTCACCTGGAGGCGATCCTGCGGGGTGGGGGTGGGTTCGGTCATGGGGTGCTCCACGGGTTCTCGCGTGCGGGCTGGGTCGGGATGACGGATCGACGGGCGCGAGGCAGGGCGCCGGTCGTGACGTCCACGACCGGCCAGAACCTACTCGGCGAACCGATGGCAGACGGAGCGCTCAGTCTCCAGAGCGAAGCAGGCCCTTCACCTTGTCGGCGACGCGGTCGACGTTCTTCTTGATGCCGCTGACGCCACGGTCGACCTTGCCCTCGCGCTCGAGGTCCCGGTTGCCCGAGAGGGCGCCGGCGGCCTGCTTCACGCGGCCCTTGGCCTCGTCGAATCGTCCGTCGTCTGCAGCCATGTCCTCTCCCGGTGGTGGGGCGCCACACGCGACGGCGCCGTCGACGGCGTCCATCTCCAGGCACGGAGCCGGTCAGAACCAGGGGGCCGCCGGTCCCGGTGGGCGCCGGTGCCGGACGCGGGGTGTGCGAACATCCCCTGCCATGGCGTCGACACCGTCGGAGGGAGAGGGGCTCCACCGCGCGCTCCCGGCGCCCCTGGCCCTGCTCGCCAGCATCCTGGAGGAGGTCGCCCGAGCCGACGTCGGCACCGACGCCCTGGCCCGGGCCCTGGCCCAGATCGCGTCCTCCAGCCACTGGGAGGCGGCGGCGCTGTGGGTGGTCGACGACGCCGCCGACCTCCTCCGACCGGTGGCCACCTGGGCGCTCGACGGGGAGGCGGACGAGCAGCAGCGCACGCTCCAGGTCAGCCTCGCCCGCAGCGAGGGGCTGCCCGGTCGAGCGTGGGCCGAACGGGCCACCCTGACCGCTGCCGATGCCAGCGAGGCCGTCAGCGTCGCCGACGACGCCGATCGCTTCGCCGCGGCGCTGCACCACCCGATCGTCTCCGGCGGCCGGGTCGTGGGGGTCATCGAGCTGCTGGCCGGGACCGACGAGGACCCGCAGCCCTGGATGGACTCCGCCCTGCGTGCGGTCGAGCCGGCGATGGCCCACCTCCTCGAGCGCGTCCGTGACCGCCTGGCGGTCCGGGCGGCGGAGGGACGGCTCGCCGCCGCGCTCGATGCCGGGCAGTTCGGGGTGGCCGGATTCGATCCCGGATCCGGTCGGGTCGAGTGGTCGTCCCGCATGGCGGCGCTGCACGGCCAGACCGCCGTCCCCGGCGCCGGTCGGCTCCCGGCGCTGCTCGCCGCGGTCCACCCCGACGACGTCGAAGAGATCCAGCGGGCGCTGCGCAGCCTCTCCGAGTCCGGCCCGGGCGAGCCGAGCCCGGTCCACCAGGTCGAGTACCGGGTCCACGACGATGGCGAGCTGCGGTGGCTGTCCACCCGGGTCACGGCCACCGTCCTGCCCAGCGGCCAGACCCAGATCGCGGTCATCACCTCCGACGTCACCGAGCGCAAGGAGATGGAGCAGCGCACGCAACGCCGCACCATGGCGATCGAGGGGCTGCAGTGGGTGAGCCAGGCGATCATCGCCGGCCGGGAGCTGCGCGACACCGCGACCGCCGTGTCGCACGCCGCCACCGGCGTGCTCGGTGCGATGTACGGGGTGGTCCTCTACCAGGTCCCCGGCGACACGACGGACGAGCTGGCGTGGGTGCTGAGCGGCGTGCCGACCGACCTCGACGTCCCGCACCCGCCACGCGACCTCGAGCTGCCCGAGGACCTGGCCGCCGCGCGTGGCCCGTCGTCGGTGGACCTGCGCAACCACCCCGATGTGCGGGCCTTCGTCCTCGGCCTGCGCCTGCCGGTCGAGGTCGGCACCATGCGCTCGGCGCTCATCGTCCCGATCCGGGGCGACGGCGAGGACCGGCTCGGCACGATGGTGTTCCTCCACCCCGACGCCGGGTACTTCACCGACGACGACGTGCGGCTGGCTCGCTCGATCGGCGCGTCGACCGGTGTCGCCGTCGAGAACGCCAAGCACCACGAGCAGCGGCGCCTGGCGGCCACCGCGTTCCAGCGCGAGCTCCTCCCGGACTCCACCACCGCCATCGACGGTGCCGACGTGTGCGTCCGCTACCACCCGGGGCGCGACGGCATCGAGGTCGGCGGTGACTGGTACGACGTCATCGCCCTGGGCGGTGGTCGCGTCGGGCTGGCCGTCGGCGACGTGTGCGGACACGGGCTCACCGCCGCCGCCCACATGGGCCAGTTCCGCCACTCGTTCCGGGCCCTGGTCCAGTCGTCGGTGTCGCCGGAGGAGGCGCTCCGCGTCCTCAACCGCGTCGCCCTCGAGGAGCTCCACACGACGATGACCATCGCCTACGTGGAGCTCGACACCGCCACGGGCGAGTGCCGGACCTGGTTGTGCGGGCACCTGCCCCCGCTCATCGCCGACCACACCGGCGAGTCCGTGCGCTGGCTCGGCGTCGGGGGTCGGCGCGGCCCGATGCTCGGCTTCCTCGCCGACTTCGAGCTGTCTCCGAGCACCGATGTGCTCGGCCCGCGAGAGCTGCTGCTCCTCTACAGCGACGGGCTGATCGAGCGCCGGGGCGAGTCCATCCAAGACGGGCTCGATCGGCTCGCGGCCTCCTTCGTCGGCCGGTCGCCCGACATCGAGTCGGCGTGCGACGAGCTGTACCAGCTGCTGACCGATCAGGGGCCGGCGGCCGACGACACGGCCCTCCTCGCCGTGCGCCGCCACTGATACCGTCGCGCGAACGGAAAGTGGCGGTGGTCTAGGCGCTTCTGGCCACGGGTAGCGATCCGGCACACCACGGGCATGCAACGGGCAGCCCCGAAAAGGAGTGATTCCTCATGGCTACCGGCACTTCCATCTTCCTCATCGCACTCGGTGCGATCCTCACCTTCGCCGTCGACGTCTCGGTCTCGGGGCTCGACCTGGCCACGGTCGGCGTCATCCTCATGGTCGCCGGTGTCATCGGCGTGATCGTGTCCCTGGTCTGGATCGATCGGGCCACCGCCCCCCGCTCCGACCGCACCGTCGTCACCGAAGAGCGTCGCGAGACCCTCTGACCCCCGGGGCCGACCGCCCCGCCGGCGCCGCCGACGATCACCACACTCCGCCCACGGGGCAGCGCCGACGGCGCTGCCCCGTTGCGCGTCTGCGGACGCTGCGCCCCGGGGCGCCGCTACCGTGCCGGCATGGCCCGTCCCACGTTCCGCTACTCGCGATGGGATGGCACCCAGGTCGGCTTCGACCTCGACGCCGATGCGATCTTCGACGAGATCACCGACGACCTGCTGTACCACGGTGACCTCAACGCCGCCCTGCGGCGGCTCATGCAACAGGGGTTCGAGGACGACCAGGGCAACGACGTGCAAGGCCTCCGCGAGCTCATGCAACGGCTGCGCGACGCCCGGCGGGAGCGGCTCGAGAACACCGACCTCGGGGGCGTCTACGACGAGATCGCGGATGCCCTGCGCGAGGTGGTCGACCAGGAGCGTGCCGCCCTCGACCGTCGCCTGGACGAGGCGCGCGAGGCCGGCGACGCCCGCCGGCAGGAGCTCGCCGAGGCGAGCACCACCGAGAAGCACATGCACCTCGACATGCTCCCGCCCGACCTCGCCGGCCAGGTCCAGAGCCTGTCGCAGTACGACTTCGAGTCGGCCGAGGCCCAGGCGCGCTTCGACGAGCTGATGGACCAGCTGCGCCAGCAGCTCGCCCAGCAGTACTTCGACCAGATGGCCGGGGCCATGTCCAACCCCGACCCCGCAGCCATGCAGCGGACCAAGGACATGATGGCGGCGCTCAACGAGCTGCTCGAGAAGCACCAGCGGGGCGAGGACACGCCCGAGGACTTCCAGCGGTTCATGGACGAGTACGGGGAGTTCTTCCCGGAGAACCCGGAGGACGTCGAGGAGCTGCTGCGGGCCATGGCCGAGCGCATGGCCCAGATGCAGGCGATGCTCAACTCCATGACGCCCGAGCAGCGGGCGCAGCTGCAGGGCCTCGCCGAGCAGCTGCTCGAGGACATGGACCTGAACTTCCTGGCCAGCCAGCTCGGCCAGAACCTGCAGCAGATGTTCCCGCAGCTGGACTGGAACCGGTCGTACGACTTCTCCGGCGACAACCCGATGGGCTTCGCCGAAGCGGCCCAGTTGATGGCCGAGCTCGGCGACCTCGACCAGCTCGAGAACCTCCTGCAGTCCGCCACCCAGCCCGGCGCCCTGGCCGAGGCCGACCTCGACCGGGCCCGTGAGCTGCTCGGCGACGACGCCGCCAAGTCGCTCGAGCAGCTGTCGAAGCTCGCCAAGCAGCTGGAGGAGGCCGGGCTGATCCAGAACAAGGAGGGGCGCCTCGAGCTCACGCCCCGGGGCCTGCGCCGCATCGGCGACAACGCGCTCGACGACCTGTTCTCCAAGCTGGCCAAGGACAAGCTCGGCCGCCACGAGCTGTCGTCCTCCGGCATCGGCCACGAGCGCACCTACGAGACCAAGGCCTACGAGTGGGGCGACCCGTTCAACCTCCACATCGGCCGCACGGTGCGCAACGCCGTGAGCCGCGCCGGGTCCGGTACGCCGGTGCAGCTCACGCCGGAGGACTTCGAGATCGAGCGCACCGAGACGGTGGTGCGCTCGGCCACCGTGCTCATGCTCGACCTGTCGCTGTCGATGCCGATGCGCGACAACTTCCTGCCGGCCAAGAAGGTGGCGATGGCGCTGCACGCGCTCATCTCGGGCCAGTTTCCCCAGGACTACCTCGGCCTGGTCGGCTTCTCGAAGGTCGCCCACGTGCTGACGCCCGCCCAGCTGCCCGAGGTGAGCTGGGACTACGACTACGGCACCAACATGCAGCACGGCCTGCAGCTCGCCCGCCAGCTGCTGTCGCGCCAGAGCGGCACGAAGCAGATCATCATGATCACCGACGGCGAGCCCACCGCCCACTTCGAGCCGGGCATGGCCCAGCCGTACTTCAACTACCCGCCGGTGCAGGAGACGATCGACGCCACGGTGCGCGAGGTCATCCGCTGCACCAAGGACGACATCCGCATCAACACCTTCATGCTGGATGCCACCCAGTACCTGAAGACCTTCATCGAGAAGATCTCCCGCATGAACGGTGGGCGGGCCTTCTTCACCACCCCCGAGACCCTCGGCGACTACGTCCTGGTGGACTTCGTCGAGCACAAGCGGGCGCTGCGCACGAACGCCCGTCGCTAGGAGCGCCCCCGGAGGACCTCGGCAGCCCAGGCCACCTTGTGGCACAGGTTGGCGAAGGCGGCCACGGCCGAGCCGGACGCCTCGCTGCGGCGCTGCTCGAGCTCGACGACGAGGGCATCGGCCAGCTCGAGCACGACCGCGTTGACGCCGTCGTCGGGGATCGGGGCTGCGTCGGGCGGCCGGGATCCGGTGCGGGACGTGGCGGCGTAGGTCTCCACCACGTCGGCGAGGAGGGCGACGGCTCGGAAGTCGTGCCCGGCGAGCCAGGTCGAGGTACCGGCCTGACGGGCGGCGTGGGCCTCCCGGAGGGCGACCTCGTGGCTCAGGTGGTACAGATCCCGGCGCGAACGGCGCAGCTCGTGGTGCTCCCAGTCCTGGATCACGGGGCCATGGCTACTCGCCGGAGTCCGCGCACCGCACGCCGGGGGAGGGTGCTTGACACGGTGGGCCCGGTCGGGGAAGGGGTCGGAAGGGAGCTGCAGCGACGGGGAGCGTCAGGATCCGTTGCGGGGAAAAGCCAGGTCTCCCTTGCATCTCGACGCGATCTCGGCGATGATCACACTGTTGTAATTACACGTCTGGTATGGGCGGCGGCCGAGGGGGAGACTCCGGTGGCGCCCACCAGCTGAGCGAACGAGAGGTCCTGGCATATGAGCGTCCCCGTGGACATCGGTGGCCAGTCCGAAGCCCGAGTGTGGCAGGAGTACGCCAACTGCCTCGGCGTCGATCCCGACCTGTTCTTCCCCGAGCGCGGGGCGTCGACCAAGGAGGCCAAGGAGGTCTGCCGCGGGTGCGTCGTCCGTGAGGACTGCCTGGAGTACGCGCTGCAGAACGGTGAGAAGTTCGGCATCTGGGGTGGCATGAGCGAGCGCGAGCGCCGCCGCATCCGCCGGGCCCGCGCCATCGCCCGGCGCGCGGCCGTCGAGTCCGCCTGAGCGCACCGCTCCAGAGCCGGGGTCCGACGGACCTCCGGCGCCCCCGGCTCTTCACGCCCCGTGCCGCCTCCCCCTCCGGCACGGGGCGTGGCGCGCCCGGCCCCCCGAGCCGCACCGTCGGGCCCCGGTAGCCTCGACCCCGTGGCTCGGCGGCGTCGGGAACTGCACCCCGATGACCGTCGTTGGACCGGTGGTGACCGCGTTCCCACCTGGGAGGAGGTCGCCCGCCACGAGGGCGACTTCATCTACACGGTGGCGTACCGCCTCACGGGCAACCGCGAGGACGCGCAGGACCTGGTGCAGGAGGTGCTGGTCAGGGTGCAACGAGGACTGCGGACCTACCAGCCCGGCTCGCTGCGCGGCTGGCTGGGGCGGATCACCACCAACGCCTTCCTCGACGACGCCCGTCGCCGGACGCGCCGACCCTCGGTGGCGCTGCCGGACGACCCCGACGTGGTGCTTCCCGCCAGCCCCGACGCCGCCGAAGCCGCCGAGGCCGAGGGGCTCTCGGACCACGTCCAGGATGCGTTGGCCACGCTGCCCGAGGAGTTCCGGGTGCCGGTCGTGCTCGCCGACGTGGTGGGCCTGCCCTACGCCGAGATCGCCGAGCAGCTCGACGTGCCCGTCGGCACCGTGCGCAGCCGCATCCACCGGGGTCGCCTGGCACTGCGCGAGGCCCTGTCGTGACCGGCGAGCACCCCGTGCCGCCCGACGGACACCCCGACGACCTGCTGTCGGCTCACGTCGACGGCGAGCTGGATCCGGCCACCGATGCCTGGCTCCTCGAGCACCTCGACGAGTGCCCGCCGTGTCGCCGGGCGGCCGACGAGCTCGCCGAGGCCCGGACGCTCCTGCGGGATCTGCCTGCGGTGGACGCGTCGCCGTTGATCGAGGGCTTCCTCGCCCGCCACCGACGGGTGATCCGCCTCGGCGCCGCCTTCGTCGGGCTCGCCGCGCTGGTCCTCTCCGCACTCGGCGCCACCGCGGCCACGCACCGACGGACCCTCGTCCCCGACGTCGCCGCCCTGGCCGCGAACCACCAGGACGATGCCCACGCCGACCTGGGCGGGATGGAACGGCGCACGAGCGCGGCCTACGTCGCGCCCCCCGGCCTCATCGGGTCGGCGGTGTCGCTCGGGCGGCACGAGATGTGGGGCGGCACCGACCTGTCGGCGATCGTCTACCGCGACGGGGACACCGACGTCTCGGTGTACCAGCAGCCGGGGAAGCTGGACTGGGGGCAGCTGCCTGCGGGGGAGGTCGTGCCGGTCGGCTCCGGCGACGTGTGGTTCGGCCCGGGCCAGCCGGTCGTCGCCGTGACCCAGCGAGGCGATCTCGTCGTGACCGTCGTGTCCGCCGACCGGGCCGCCGTCCTCACCGCCGTGGCCGGCATGCCGGACTGGCACCGACGTGCCGTGTGGCACCGGGTGCACGATGCGTGCCAGCGCCTCGTGCGGGTCTTCGCGCTGGACGGCTGACCGGTCCGGCAGATCTCAGGCGGGGTTGGCGTAGGCCTCGACCGGCTCGCGCCGGGCCTTGAGGATCCGGCGCCGCTCGCGCTCGGACGTGGCGCCCCATACCCCGTGGTCGATGCGGTTCTCCAGCGCGTACTCGAGGCACGGCTGGCGCACCGGGCACGTCGCGCAGATCCGTTGGGCGATCGTGACCCCCACCCCGTCGCTGGGGAAGAAGACCTCGGGCGGGTGGTTCCGGCAGCTGCCGTCGTTCATCCATGGCGTTTCCATCAGGTGACCTCCACCTGTTCTACGAAGCCGACGCTCATTCGGTTCCCAATTCAGTGCAGTTTAGCAATGAATAATTCCGAACGGGCGGGCGCCGCGCCGTCGCATCGGCGTCGACACGGGCGAGACTGGTCCCCATGAGCCCCGACGAGCCCCTGGGCCACGGCACCGCCATCCCCGCTGCGCCACCGTCGCGGGACGCGCGGTCCGCGCTCGACGCGCCACGCACGTGGCCTCGTCTCGACCCGCCGCCCCACCCGGGTGACCGCGATCGCGCCGTCGGCCGGTCGGCGCTCGTCGGCGGTGTGGTGGGCGCCGTCGTCTCGCTGCTCATCCTGGGCGTGGCGGCGCTGTGGCCGTCCGGTGGCTTGGAGGTCGAGACGGCCCGCGAGCAGACGCCGATGACGACGGCCACCGGGGGAGTCGACGTCGGCGCCGTGCTCTCGGCCGTCGAGCCGTCGGTGGTCTCCATCGAGACCCGCAGCTCCCTGCTCGACGGGCAGGCCGGTGCCGGCACCGGCATCGTGCTCACCGCCGATGGGCTCGTGCTCACCAACGCCCACGTCATCGCCGGGCTCAACGAGATCCAGGTCGGCCTGTTCGGCGGCGAGCGGGCGCCGGCCCGCCTCGTCGGCTCCTTCCCGGAGGCCGACATCGCGCTGATCCAGATCGAGGGCGAGTCCGACCTGGTGCCCGCCGAGCTCGGGTCCTCGGCCGGCCTGCAGGTGGGCGAGGAGGTCACGGCCATCGGCAACGCCCTCAACCTCGGGGGCCGGCCCACCGTGACGAGGGGCATCGTCTCGGCCCTCGACCGCAGCCTCAGCGCCGAGGGCATCACGTTGTCGAACCTCATCCAGACCGATGCCGCCATCAACCCCGGGAACTCCGGTGGCCCGCTCGTCAACGCCGCCGGGCAGGTGGTCGGTGTCAACACGGCGATCATCGGCGATGCCCAGAACATCGGCTTCTCGATCGAGATCGACATCGTGAAGCCGCTGATCGAGGAGATCCGCGCCGGCGGTGGCGACGTCCGCGGTGACCAGGCGTTCCTCGGCGTGAACACCACCGACGTGGCCCTCGAGGCCCCTCCGGTCCGGGCCGAGTTCGGCATCACCGTCGACGAGGGCGCCTTCGTCCAGAGCCTGGTGCCCGACAGCGCCGCCGACGACGCCGGCCTCGAGCCGGGTGACGTGATCACCGCGGTGAACGGCCAGGCGACGCCGGACTCGGCCTCGGTCGGTGCGATCATCCGCCAGCTGTCGCCCGGGGAGGAGATCACCATCGCGGTGCTGCGCCAGGGCGAACCGCTCGAGCTGACGGCGACGCTCGGCCAGCGCGGCTGATCGCGGCCCTGTGGGGCCACCGGGGTGGGGGACTACGGTGGACGCCTCCCGACCCACCCTCCCGGAGACCTGACATGTCGAACGTCGAGATCGAAGAGGCACCGCTCCCGCCGGTCGCCCACGCACGACTGGTGTACCTGGGTGCCGTCGCTCCGCACTGGGAGATCCAGTCCGACTGGGGCGACGAGGCGCTGATCGAGGCGTTCCGCTCCCGGGTCCGGGCCCGCCTCGTGCTGCTGCCGCCGCACGACCCCCAGTTCCGTCGCAACCGCGAGCGCGTGAACCGCGACGCCGAGCGCGAGCGCATCGCGCTCGACTGGGATCTCGGCTACCCCGAAGACAGCTGACATCGGGGACGTGAGCATGCCGGTCGTCGGCATCGACCTCGGCGGGACGAAGGTCTTCGGTGCGCTGGTCGATCCCGAACGTACCGGCCTCGGCGCGGTGCTGGCCGACGCCAAGACGCCGACCCCCACGGGCGGTGTCGAGCCGGTGCTGGACGCCGTCGAGGCCCTCGTCCGCCAGCTCGACCCGGAGCCGACGGCGGTCGGCATCGGCACGCCCGGCGTGGTCGAGCCGGGCACCGGTCGCGTGCTGCTCGCCCCGAACCTGTCGGGCTTCGATCAGCCCGTGGACGTCGGTCGCCTCCTGCAGGAGCGACTCGGCTGCATGGTGGCGGTGGGCAACGACGTGAACGTCGCGGCGCTGGGCGAGGCCCGGGCCGGAGCCGGCGCCGGTCACGACGACCTCCTCGCGGTGTGGCTGGGCACGGGCCTCGGTGCCGGCCTCATCCTCGAGGGCCGGTTGCGCGTCGGTCCGCACGGCTTGGCCGGTGAGCTCGGGCACGCCGTCGTCGTCCCGGGTGGTCGCCGGTGCGGTTGCGGCGGCCGAGGCCACCTCGAGGCCTACATCGGCCGTCGGGCCCTCGAGGTCCACGCCCGGGAGCTGCACGCCGCCGGACGCCCCACCGAGCTCGTCGACCTGGCCGGGGAGGCACCGATGAAGTCCAAGGTGTTCCGCGCCGCCTACGACGCCGGTGACCCCGTCACCCGTGAGCTCCTCGACGAGGGCATCGCGCTCCTGGGCACGGCGGTGGTCAACGTCGCCGTCACCGTCGACATCAGCGCCGTCGTGATCGGCGGTGGCCTCGGCGAGCGCTTCGGCGAGATCGTCACCGGGCGGGTCGCCGAGAGCCTGCGGTCCCTCGGTCACGCCGGTGTCGAGCCGGTCGTCGTGCCCGCATCCCTCGGCGACCATGCCGGCGCGCTGGGTGCCGCCCGCTTGGTGGTCGAAGCGGGTAGAAGGACACCATGACCCCGACCGACGACCTCGCGCCCGGCGTCCCACCCCGCCGCACCCGCGCGGCCGTCCCGGAGGACCACGACCACGACCTCGCCACCGGCCCCGAGCGGTTCCTCAACCGGGAGCTGTCGTGGATCGACTTCAACGCCCGCGTGCTTGCGCTCGCCGTCGACCCGTCGGTGCCCTTGCTGGAGCGGGCGAAGTTCCTCGCCATCTACGAGTCGAACCTCGATGAGTTCTTCCAGGTGCGGGTCGCCGGGCTCAAGGACCAGCTCTACGCCGGCGTCGACCAGACATCGCACGACGGGCGCACCGCCGCCGAGCAGCTGCTGCTCATCCGCGACGACGTCGTCGCCCTCGGCGCCGAGCAGCAGCGCATCCTGCTGGAGGAGGTCTTCCCGGCCCTCGACGCCGAGGGGATCCACTTCCGCACGTGGAGCGAGCTCGACGAGGACGCCCGCAAGGCGCTGTTCGAGGTGTTCCACGAGCACATCTTCCCGGTGCTCACGCCCCTCGCCGTCGACCCGGGCCACCCGTTCCCGTACATCTCGAACCTGTCGCTGAGCCTCGCCGTGTCGGTCAACGACCCCGAGACCGGCGAGACCCGCTTCGCCCGGGTCAAGGTGCCGTCCAACCTCGACCGCTTCGTCCGCATCCCCGGCTCGCCCACCACGTTCGTGCCCCTCGAGCAGGTCATCGCCGCCCACCTCGACGAGCTGTTCCCCGGCATGGACATCGTGGAGACCGCGGCCTTCCGGGTCACGCGCAACGCCGACCTCACCCTCGAGGAGAACGAGGCCGACGACCTGCTCGCCGCCGTCGAGGTCGAGCTGCGGCGCCGGCGCTTCGGCCGCGCCGTGCGCCTCGAGGTCGAGGCATCGATGGGCGACGAGCTGCGGGACCTGCTCGTCCGGGAGCTCGACCTCGCCGACGACGACGTCTACGACGTGGTCGGCCCGCTCGACCTGTCGGGGCTGTGGGTCCTGCACCGGCTGGACCGGGGCGACCTGAAGGACCCGCCGTGGCAGGGCATCACCCAGGCCCGGCTGCACAAGGACGACGACTCGCCGGCGGACTTCTTCGCCGAGATGCGCCGCGACGACATCCTCGTCCACCACCCCTACGCCAGCTTCCACAAGTCGGTGGAGGCGTTCCTGGCCCAGGCGGCGGTGGACGACAAGGTCGTCGCCATCAAGATGACGCTGTACCGGACCTCCAGCGACAGCTCGATCATGCGCTCGCTCGTGCGGGCGGCCGAGTCGGGCAAGCAGGTGGCGGTGCTGGTCGAGGTGACGGCCCGCTTCGACGAGGCCCGCAACATCGAGTGGGCCAAGGCGCTCGAGGAGGTGGGCGTCCACGTGGTCTACGGGCTCGTCGGGCTCAAGACCCACACCAAGACCCTGCTCGTCGTGCGCGAGGAGCGCGACGGCCTGCGCCGCTACTGCCACATCGGCACGGGCAACTACAACCCCAAGACCGCCACCATCTACGAGGACATCGGCCTCTTCACCACCGATCCTGCGATCGGCACCGACCTGTCCCAGCTGTTCAACTACCTCACCGGGTTCGGCCGGGCCGTCGACTACGAGAAGCTGGTCGTGGCGCCCGACCACCTGCGGGGCCGGCTCGAGGAGCTGATCGCCAACGAGGCCTCCTTCGGCGCCGACGGCAAGATCGTGGCGAAGATGAACGCCCTGTCCGACGCCGGCATGATCGACGCCCTGTACGCCGCCTCGCGCGCCGGTGCCGGCATCGACCTGATCGTGCGGGGCATCTGCTGCCTGCGCCCCGGCGTCGCCGGTCTCTCCGAGACCGTCCGGGTCCGCTCCATCGTCGGGCGGTACCTCGAGCACAGCCGCATCTACCACTTCGCGAACGGCAACGGCCCGGGGTCCCCCCTGTGGCTCATCGGGTCCGCGGACATGATGGGGCGCAACATCAACCGGCGCGTCGAGGCGCTGGTGCCGGTGGAGACCGAATCCAACCAGCTGCGCCTGCAGGAGATCGTCGACGTCGTCCTGGCCGACGACCGGCTGGCCTGGGAGCTCGAGGGCGACGGGCGGTGGAACCGGGTGGCCGACACCGGCGCCGAGATCGAGACCCACACCCGCCTCCAGGAGCTCGCGCTGCGACGGGCCCGGCGCCGGGACGCCTGACCGGGTGGGCGGCGACGACGAGGTGCGCGCCGCCGGCGGGATCCCGTGGCGGCGGACCGGCGACGAGCTCGAGGTGCTGGTGATCCACCGGCCCCGCTACGACGACTGGACCTTCCCGAAGGGCAAGCTCGACCCGGGGGAGACCTGGGAGCAGGCGGCGGTGCGGGAGACCTACGAGGAGACCGGCATCGTGGTCGTGCTGGGCCCCGAGCTGCCCGCCACCGAGTACCGCGACCGGTTCGATCGTCGCAAGCGGGTGCGGTACTGGGCCATGACCGTCGCCGTCGACATCGGGCTCCCGGATGGCGACGAGGTGGACGAGCGGCGATGGGTCGGCGTGGATGCAGCCAGCGAGCTGCTGAGCTACGAGCGCGACCGCGAGGTCCTGGACCGCCTGCGCTCCAGTCCGGACCGCTGACGAGCGAGCTCGCCCGTCGCGGCGGGAGGGCCGGCTCGGAGCCACCGCGGGTCGGCCTGTTCGCGTCCCGGTGGCCGTTCGTTCACCTGCCGTTCACCTTCCACGGGGCTGCTGTCCACCTGGCATCCGTAGCGTCCGCTGCGACCCACACGACACGACCCCGGCCCCCGCCTGGAGGAAGCCGACTTGTCCCGCATCCGGCGCCGGATCCACTCCGCCGCACTGCTGCTGCCCGTCGTGCTCCTGGCCAGCGCGTGCGTGCGCGACACCGAGACGGTCGTGGTCAGCGGATCGTCGACGGTCGAGCCCATCTCCATCGCGGTGGCCGAGGGGTTCGCTGCGGTGCGCGACGAGGTCTCCATCTCGGTGGACGGCCCCGGCACCGGTGACGGGTTCGAGCTCTTCTGCGACGGTCTCATCGACATCAACGATGCGTCGTCCAAGATCAAGCCCGAGCAGATCGAGCAGTGCGAGGCGGGCGGCGTCGACTTCGTGGAGCTGCAGATCGCGAACGACGGCATCGCCGTGCTGACCCATCCCGGCAACGACGCGGTGCAGTGCCTCACGCTCGCCGATCTCTACGCCCTGGTCGGGCCGGAGTCCCAGCGCTTCACGAGGTGGAGCGACGCCCAGGGCCTGGCCGCCGAGCTCGGCTCGGACACCGACCTGCCGAGCGCACCCCTGGACGTCACCGGCCCCGGTGAGGAGTCGGGCACCTTCGCATCCTTCGTGGAGCTGGTCATCGAGGAGTTCACCGAGGAGCGGGGCCAGGAGGAGACGACCCGTCCCGACTACCAGGCGTCCGCCGACGACAACATCATCCTCCAGGGAGTCGGCGGATCGGCCACGAGCCTCGGCTGGGTCGGCTTCGCGTTCGCCAGGGAGGCCGACGGCGTGAAGATGCTCGAGATCGACGGCGGTGAGGGCTGCGTCGCGCCCACCGACGAGACCATCGCCGACGGCTCCTACCCCATCAGCCGGCCGTTGTTCATCTACGTCAACGCCGGCGCTGCTGCGCAGAGCCCGGTGCTCGAGGCGTTCGTGGACTTCTACCTCCACGACGCGATCGACGTCGTGGCCGACGTCGGCTACGTCCCCCTGGCGGACGAGGACCTGGCCGTCGCCCGCGACCGCTGGGCCTCCCGGACGACGGGTGCTGCATGAGCGACCTGACCACTCCCGCCCCCTACACCCTCGAGGACTTCCGGGGCTCGCGACGGCGCATGCGGACCGAGCGCGCGGTGCGAGCCGTGCTGTTCACGGCGGCGCTGCTCTCGATCGTGATCTCGGTGCTGATCGTCGGGTCGCTCGTCGGTGAGGCGTGGACCTTCGTCAGCCAGGTCGAGGCCTCCAGCCTGTGGAGCGACGGGTGGTTCCCCCGACGCGGGATCTACGACATCAAGACCCTCCTGACCGGGACCCTGATCGTCACGGTGATCGCGATGGCCGTCGCGGTGCCGCTCGGGCTCGGCGCCGCGGTCTACCTCTCCGAGTACGCCCTCGGTGGGCTGCGCAAGCTGCTGAAGCCGATGTTGGAGATCCTGGCCGGCATCCCGTCGGTGGTGCTCGGCTTCTTCGCCCTGACGTTCATCTCCCCGGAGATCGTCCAGCGGGTGAGCGGCGAGGCGACGCAGTTCAACATCGCGGCAGCCGGCATCGGCGTCGGCATCCTCACGGTCCCCCTCGTCGCGTCCATCTCCGAGGACGCGATGCGCTCGGTGCCGATGGCGCTGCGCGAGGCGTCCTACGGCCTCGGTGCCCGCAAGATCACCACCACCGTCCGGGTCGTGATCCCGGCGGCGGTGTCGGGGCTGGTGGCCGCCTTCATCGTGGCGGTGTCCCGGGCGATCGGCGAGACCATGGTCGTGTTCATCGCGGCGGGTGCCACGGGCGGCTCGCTGTTCAGCACCGACCCGTTCAAGCCCGGGCAGACCATGACCGCCGCCATCGCCTCGCAGGCCGCCGGGACCGACCAGGTGCGGGGGGCCGGGCTCACCTTCCAGAGCCTGTTCTTCGTCGCCCTGCTCCTGTTCGTGATCACCCTCGTCCTCAACGTGCTCGCCGGGCGGTTCGTCCAGCGCGTCCGCCAGGCCTACTAGGAGCGTCCGGACATGGCCTTCACCACGCCCGCCGCCCAGGTCGGTGCCATCGTCCCCGAACAGGTCCGCCGCCAGCTGACCGGTCGGCGCAGCGACACCGCCGGTCGCGCCTTCCAGGCGCTGCTCATCACCGCGGTCGCCGCCTCGGTGGCGGTGCTGGGCGTCTTGGTCTACGACATGGTCCAGACCGGCAGCGCGACGCTCACCGGTCGCCTCGGCGACTTCCTGACCGGCAGCCTGCGCTCCCAACCGGGCGAGTCCGGCCTCCTGCAGGGCCTGCGCGGCACCTTCTACATCGGGGTGTTCACCGTCGTGTTCGCCTTCCCCATCGGGGTGGGCGCAGCCATCTACCTCGAGGAGTACGCCGCCAAGTCCCGGCTGACCCGGTTCATCGACCTCAACATCCGCAACCTGGCCGGCGTGCCCTCCGTGGTCTACGGGATCCTGGGCCTGGCGATCTTCGTCAAGGCGCTCGGCAGCGTCACGGGTCCGAGCTCCCAGGGCCGCTCGCTCATCTCGGCCGGGCTGACCCTGGCCATCCTGGTGCTGCCGATCGTGATCATCACGGCCTCGGAGGCCCTGCGGGCCGTGCCGGGAAGCCTGCGTGAGGCCGGCTACGGGGTCGGCGCCACCCGGTGGGAGGTCACCAAGGACCACGTCCTGCCGTATGCGGCGCCGGGGATCCTCACCGGCACCGTGCTCGCGCTGGCCCGGGCCCTGGGCGAGGCCGCACCCCTGATCCTGGTCGGTGCGGTCACCGGCTTCCTGTCCGGCGGCACCGAGCTCGATCCGTCGACGCTCGGCGACCGCTTCACCGCGATGCCGATCATCATCACCACCTGGGCCGGCCGGCCCGGCGCCGAGTGGGAGCAGGTCACGGCAGCAGCCATCGTGGTCCTGCTCGTGGTGGTCCTGCTCGCCAACGCCATCGCGATCCTCCTGCGCAACCACTACGAGAAGAAGAGGGGTTGACGTGCCCGAGCACTCGACCGAAGAGCGATCCACGACCGATGCACCGCTGGTGGGCTCGATGCCCACCAGCGTGGCCAGCCCCGGCGGTGGCACCGTCTTCGACGTCGACGACGTGTCGGTGTTCTACGGCGACTTCCGTGCCGTGCGGGACGTGTCGCTGGAGGTGCAACAGCACCAGATCACGGCGTTCATCGGTCCGTCGGGCTGCGGGAAGTCCACGATGCTGCGGTGCTTCAACCGGATGAACGACCTGATCGACACGGCCCGGGTCGAGGGTGGCATCAGCTACCACGGGGTGGACCTGTACGACCCGGCGGTGAACCCGGTGGAGGTCCGTCGCCGGATCGGGATGGTGTTCCAGAAGCCCAACCCGTTCCCGAAGTCGATCTACGACAACGTGGCGTACGGCCCGAAGGTGGCCGGCGCGAAGGGGAACCTGGACGACGTGGTCGAGCGCGCGCTGCAGGGCGCCGCCCTGTGGGACGAGGTGAAGGACCGGCTGAAGGAGTCGGGGATGAGCCTGTCCGGCGGTCAGCAGCAGCGCCTGTGCATCGCCCGGGCGATCGCGACCGACCCCGAGGTGCTGCTCATGGACGAGCCGTGCTCGGCGCTCGACCCCATCGCGACCGGTCGGATCGAGGACCTGATGGTGGAGATCAAGGAGCGGTTCACGATCATCATCGTCACCCACAACATGCAGCAGGCGGCTCGGGTGTCCGACCGCACTGCGTTCTTCACCACCGAGGTGAGCGAGGAGGGCGACCGACGCACCGGGATGCTGGTGGAGTTCTCCGACACCGACCGGATCTTCACCAACCCCGCCGACGAGCGCACCGAGAACTACGTCACCGGCCGCTTCGGGTGATGCGCCAGTGGTTCCCGCACGACCTGCGCACGGGCGATCCCGACCACCCGTCGGCGGCGCTCCGGTGAGCGAGACTGGCGTGATGCGACCCGGCACGTGCAGCACCGGGGCCGGCACATGAGCGACCGTGGCCAACTCCTCCTGGCGGCCGGCGTCCCCACCGTGCTGCTGGTGATCATCGTCGTGCTGGCCTGGCGCACGTGGCGTCGCACCCGCCAAAGGGTGCACCTCGCGTCCGCCCGCCTGGCCGCGTCACCCATGGAGGAGACCGCTGGCCTCGAGGCCGCGCTCGGCCAGCTCGAGCGGACCGTCGACGCTGCGGTCAGTCGAGGTGGTGAGTCCTCCGCGGCCGAGACTCGCATGTCACTGGCGCTGCGCGCGATCGACCACGGGATCGTCCTCTTCGACGAGTCGGGCGAGATCGCGTTCCGCAACGCGCAGGCCAAGGTCTTCCTCGGCGCCCGCTACGGCGACGCGGTCGTGGAGTCCTCGATCGACGAGCTGGCGACTCGTGCCCTGGAGGGCCACGACTCGACCCGGACCCTCGAGCTGTTCGGACCGCCGCGGCGCACGTTGGTGCTCTCGGCCGATCCGTTGGACGACGGCCACCGCAGCATCGGCGCCCTCGTCGTGATCGAGGACATCACCGAGCGGCGGCGGGTCGATGCCGTGCGCCGGGACTTCGTCGCCAACATCAGCCACGAGCTCAAGACCCCGGTCGGCGGGCTCGGTGTGCTGGCCGAGACCATCGTGGACGAGGAGGACCTGACGGTGGTCCGTCGCCTCGCGCAGCGCATGCACCACGAGGCGATGCGGGCGAGTCGGACCATCGACGACCTGCTCGAGCTGTCCCGCATCGAGGCCGGTGAGGCGGCGGTGCAGGAACCGGTCGCCGTCCACCTCGTCCTCGCCGAGGCGGTCGAGCGAGCGGCGAGCGCCGCCGAGCACCGGGGGATCAACCTCGACCTGGAGGAGCCCTCGCACCGCATCCAGGTGCGGGGCGACCGCCGCCAGCTGGCATCGGCGGTGTTCAACCTGCTCGACAACGCGATCAAGTACAGCGAGCCCGGCTCGGCGATCCGGATCCGAGCATCCGCGCAGGACGGCTCCGCCCACCTGGTCGTCGCCGACGAGGGGATCGGCATCCCCCGCCGGGACCTCGAGCGCATCTTCGAGCGCTTCTACCGGGTGGACCGCGCCCGGAGCCGGGACACGGGCGGCACGGGGCTGGGCCTCGCCATCGTGCGCCACGTCGCGTCGAACCACGGTGGGGAGATCACCGTCGAGAGCCGGGAGGGTGGGGGTTCCACCTTCACGCTCGTGCTGCCGCTGAGCAAGGGACCCGTGACCGTGCTCGATGGCCAGGAGGAGCGGTGACGTGGCCGAGGTGACCGTGTTGGTGGTGGAGGACGAGGAGTCCTTCATCGAGGCGCTCACGGTGGGGCTCTCGCGTGAGGGCTTCCGGGTCCAGGTGGCCCGTGACGGCGAGATCGCGCTCGCCATGTTCGACGCCGTGCGTCCCGACGTGGTGCTGCTCGACGTGATGCTGCCGAAGGTGTCGGGCGTCGACGTCTGCCGCCAGCTGCGGAAGCGCTCGCAGGTCCCGATCATCATGGTCACGGCCAAGGGATCCGAGATCGACACCGTCGTCGGCCTCGAGGTCGGAGCCGACGACTACGTCACCAAGCCGTACCGGATCCGCGAGCTGGTGGCTCGCATGCGGGCCGTGATGCGCCGGAGTGCCGAGCGCGCCGAGGACCTCGGCACCGACGCGCTCCAGGTGGACGACATCGCCCTGGATCCCGAGCGCCACGAGGTGCGGATCCGGGGCGAGCAGGTCCAGATGCCGCTGAAGGAGTTCGAGCTGCTCCACGTGCTGCTCGCCAACGCGGGGCGGGTCATCACCCGCGAGCAGCTCATCGACCGGGTCTGGGGATCGGACTACGTGGGCGACACCAAGACCCTCGACGTCCACGTGAAGCGCCTGCGGGGCAAGGTCGAGGTCGACCCGGCGCACCCCCAGCGCATCGTGACGATCCGGGGCCTGGGCTACAAGCTCGAGGCATAGGTCCGCGGCCGGATCCGCTGGGGTCGGCCCTACGATGCGATCGATGGCAACCGCTGGCTGGCGACCCCTGCCGGCACCCCGGAAGGGTGCCGAGGCGTTCGCCGTCACGCCGTTCGGTCGCCTCGCCCGAGCCCACGCGGTCGCGGTGGCCGGCGACACCCTCGTGGCGATCGCCCTGGCGGGGACGCTGTTCTTCTCCATCGACGTCGACCAGGCGCGCGGCGAGGTCTTCCTCTACCTCGCGCTGACGATGGCCCCCTTCGCCGTCGTCGCCCCGCTGGTGGGCCCGGCACTGGACCGGGCGGCCGGCGGCCGCCGCTGGATGGTCATCGGGTCGTCCGGCCTGCGGGCCTTCGTCTGCCTGCTCATGGTGCGCGACGTGGACTCGCTGCTGCTGTTCCCCGAAGCCTTCGTGTACCTCGTGCTCGCCAAGAGCTACCAGGTCGCCAAGTCGGCGCTCGTGCCCACGGTGGTCCGCTCCCACGAGGGGCTGGTCGAGGCCAACTCCAAGCTGTCCCTGATCAGCGGCGTGGTCGGGTTCGCAGCCGCCGTGCCCGGCGCCCTGCTCCTGCACTTCGGCGGCAGCGAGTGGGTGCTCGGGCTGGCGGTCATCGTCTTCGGTGTGGGCGTCGCCATCTCGTGGCGGGTGCCCAAGGTCCAGGTGGCGGCCGGGCCCGAGAGCGCAGAGGGGCGTGCGGAGCTGCGCGGCGCCGGCGTGCTGCTGGCTGCATCGGCCATGGCGCTGCTCCGCGGCATCGTCGGCTTCCTCACCTTCCTGCTCGCCTTCTCGCTGCGGACCGACGGCTCGCCCACCTGGCACTTCGGCGTGGTGCTGGCCGTCTCGGCGGTGGGGTCCCTCACCGGCGCCGCGCTGGCGCCCGCGCTGCGCCGCCAGACCACCGAGGAGCGCATCGTCGCCGGCTGCCTCATCGTGGTCGCGACGCTCGCCGTCGTCGGCGCCTGGCTCGGCGGCCTGCCCGGCGCCGCGATCGTCGCGGTCACCGTCGGCGTCGGCGCGGCGAGCGCGAAGCAGGCCTTCGACTCGATCGTCCAGCGGGACGCGCCCGACGCCAACCGAGGGCGCTCCTTCGCCCGCTTCGAGACCCGGTTCCAGCTCGTGTGGGTCGGCGGTGCGGTCCTCGGGATCATCCCGATGCCGATGTGGGTCGGGTTCGTGCTCGTGGCGGTGATCTCCGGGTTCGCCGGCGCGTCGTACGCAGCCGGGTCGCGCGGCATGCACGAGGTCGTCCAGCGACGCCTCCACCGTCGGACGCCTCGTACGGCGGCGTCGGACGCCACCACCGTCTCGCCGGCCGTGCCGCCGTCGATCGCCACGCCCACCCCCACCCCCACCCGCACCCGGCCGCCGAGCGATGACCCGACCATCGTGGAGGACCCGTGAGCACCCGCCTCGTCGTCCTGGCCGACACCCACGTGACCCGGGGTGGCGCCCGCCGGCTGCCCGACGCCGCCTACGCCCACCTCGACACCGCCGACGCCATCTGGCACGCCGGTGACGTGCTGGTCCCCGAGCTGCTCGACGAGCTCGCCGGCTTCGCGCCGGTCGAGGCCGTCCTGGGCAACAACGACGCCGAGCTGGTGGGCATCCTGCCCGAGCGCATCGAGGAGACCGTCGACGGCGTGCGCATCGCGATGGTCCACAACAGCGGGGCGACGGCCGGGCGTGGGGCCCGCATGCGGCGGTGGTTCCCCGACGCCGACCTGGTGATCTTCGGCCACAGCCACCTGCCGGTGGACGACGAGGGCGTCGACGGTCAGCGCCTCCTGAACCCCGGTTCCGCCACGCAGCGGCGGCGGGCACCGACGCACACGCTGGCGGTCGTGACCTGTGACGACGGCACGTTCGAGACGGAGATCGTGGACCTCAGCTGACGGCTTCCCTGCGCGCGATCCGACCTCCTGTGGTCGTTCAGCGCGTCGGGAACGGGGGCTTCAGATGGTGTCGGTGTCGGTGTCGGTGTCGGTGTGGAACTCGATGCGGGCCAGCCAGAGGCCGGGCGCCTCGATCTCCGCCGGCGTCGGCAGGAACGACTCGCCCTCCCAGAGCCGGTCGAGTGCGTCGAAGCCGGCCCGCTCGACCACGCCGTCGATGAACGCAGTGCCCTGGTCGTAGGTGGCCTGGCTGAGCTGGAGGCCGAACAGGCGGGCGACGAAGCGGTCGGACTCGTCGGCCTCGACCCGCCGGCGCCGTGCCGCCTCGGTGATCATCCCGTAGCTGGAGATGAGGCCGGTGCCGATGGCGTCCATGACGTGGTCGACGTAGCCCTCGATCATGGCGATGAGCGCCTCGAGGCGGGGGAGAAGTGCTCGCTGGGCGTCGGTCTGGATCGCCCCGAGGACGACCTCGGGGTCACCGAAGAGGTTCTGCAGCTCGGCCATCGAGGACTCGGGGTCGGACATGTCGACCGAGCCGAGCTTGTCGCCCAGCGCCCCGGCGTCGGGGCGGAAGCCGGCCGCGTACTCGCGCAGGCCGCCCTCGAGCGCCGCCCGCACGTGGGGCACGGCGAGCACGGCGTGGTGCGCGATCTCGTGCATGCACAGCCAGAGCAGCAGGTCCTTGCGTTCGATCGACCAGTCGTCGGCGAAGGCACTGACGTTCGGCAGCACGAGCAGCAGCTCGTCGGACGGCTCGCGGGGGACCGGCAGGTCGTACTGCCCGAAGCTGCGCTGGGCCAGGTGGCCGATCATCCCGCCGGCGGTGACACCGAGCATCATCGGCGCCATCGAGCCCATCAGCTGGCCGAGCACGGCGGTGAAGGGGTCGCCCTGCTCGGTGGGGTCGGTGGGCAGGTCCGGTGCGCTCGACAGGGACGACGCCAGGGACTCGAAGAGGGGCTTGTAGGCGTCGAGGCTGCGCTGCACCCACTGCATCCGCGTGACGGGCACGACCTGCACGCCCCGCCCGGTCATCGACGTGCTCAGCCCGGTCTTCTGGGCGACGTGGAGGTCGGCCACCCGGGCGAGCTGCTCGACGTCCATGCGGGCGATCGGGTCGATGTTGGCCTCGGACTCGCCGCCGGAGGCCACCTGCATCGCCATCTGGCGGGCGGCGTCCCACTGGAGGCCGCCGGCGGCGCCCCCCATCCCCCCGAGCATCTTCCCGAGGTCGCCGAAGAACGGCAGGCCCTCGAAGGGGTTGTCGTCGCCGGTTGGACCGAAACCGCTCATCAGGAGCATCGTAGGGCGATGGCACGGATCGCGGTCACCGGCGCAGCAGGGCCGGTGGGCCGTCGATTGTGCGCCCTGCTGGCCGTCGATCCCGACGTCGAGCTGGTGCGCGCCATCGATCGTCGGCGTGTGCACCTGCCTGATCGCGTGCGCCACGACCCCCGGCGCGACCGGATCGAGCTGTGTCGCGTCCACCTGCGCGATGCCGACCTCGACGCGCTGCTCGAGGGGATCGACGTGGTCTGCCACCTGGCGGGCTCGGACCCGCTCGAGGACGCGCCGGTCGACCACGACCTGGTCACCACGTCGCGCCTGCTCGAGGCGATGGGGCGGGCCGGCACCGGCCAGCTCATCGCCCGCACGACGGCCACCGTGTACGGGGCATGGCCGGACAACCCGGTGCCGCTCACCGAGACCGCCGAGCTGCGTCCCAACGCCGAATCGCCGTGGGTGCAGGTCCGGGCCCAGGTCGAGGAGCGGATCCGGGACTTCGCCTGCGCCCACCCCGACGTCGCGGTCGCCATCCTGCGCCCCACCGTCACGGTCGCCGAGGAGGGCTCCGACGAGCTCGGCCGGGTGCTCGCTGCCGCGCGCGTGGTCGCCCCGGCCGACGGGGCGTCGCCGGCGCAGTTCCTGCACGCCGACGACCTGGTCGCCGCCGTCGACACCGTGCGGCGGGCCCGAGGCGTGGGTGCGTTCAACGTGGCGCCGGACGGGTCCGTGTCGGCCGAGCGGATCCGTGCCCTGGTGGGCGGCGCGCCCCGCCTGCCCCTGCCGGCCTGGCTGGCCCGACGGCTCACCGCCATCGGCTGGCGCTACCAGCTCGCGCCGACGCCTCCCGGCTTCGTCCCGTTCGTGACCGAGCCCTGGATCGTGGCGAACGACCGCCTGCGGTCGCTCGGCTGGGAGCCGACGATGACGAACGAGGAGGCCTACGTGGCCGGCCACGCCGCCGCGCCCTGGGCCCAGATCTCCCCGAAGCGGCGCCAGGAGCTGGCCCTCGGCGCGGCGGTGGCGGTCCTGGTGGGTGGTGGCGTCGCAGCTGCGGCCGCCATCCGCCGCTCCCTGCGCTGACCGCTTCAGCCCTTGGGGGCGAGGGTGACCTGCACGGTGCGGGTCTCGCCGCCCCGGTGCACGCCGAGCGCCACCACGTCGCCGGGGAGGTGCCGACGCAGGACGGCGATGAGCGCGGACATCGTCGGGGTCGGGTCGCCGTCGCAGGACACGACGACGTCGCCCGGCTCGATCCCGGCAGCCGCGGCCGGGCCGTCGGCGTCGGCCTGCTCGACGAGGGCCCCACCGGAGAGCCCCAGGGCCATGGCCTCGTCCACGTCGAGGTCGGTGCCGTGCAGGCCGAGCCAGACGTGCTGGGCCCGCCCGTGCTCGATGATCTGGTCGGCGACGTGGCGCACCAGGTCGATCGGGGTCGCCACGCCGAAGCTGGTCCCCTCGCTCGTGGCGTTGGCCCCGCTGACGATCCCCACGACCACACCGGAGCGGTCGACGAGGGCGCCCCCGGCGGTGCCGGGGGCGAGTGGCTTGTCGATGAGGATCATGCCGTGGCGGGTCGCGCCGTCGCCCGACGCGAGGCGCCGGCCGGTCGCCGAGACGATGCCGGTCGACACGGTGAGGTCCCACCCGCCGTCGGGCGATGCGCCCACGGCGACGGTGCGGGCGCCGACTGCCAGCTCGTCGCCGTCGTCGGCCAGGACCGCACCGGCGAGCTCGGCCTCCAAGTGGAGCACCGCGATCCCGGTCAGGTCGTCCACGCCGACGGTGCGGGCGACGCCGGCGACACCGCCGTGCAGCACGACGTCGATCTCGTCGGCTCCGGCGACCGCCGTCGCGTCGGTGACGAGGTACCCGTCGCTGCGCAGGACGACGGCGCTGGCGTGGGTCCGCTGGTCGCCCCGGTGCACGAGCAGCGCGGCCACCGACGGTCCGGTCCCGGTGGCCACGGCCTCCACGTCGTCGGCGGCGGGGCCGACCACGGACGTCCGCACGGCGACCTGTCGCTCCACGACCCGGTCGTCGAACCCGCCGAGCACGCCCACCGCACCCACCGCCAGGCTCGCCCCCGCCAGGCCCGAGAGGAGCATCAGCGACGCCACGCGCCGGTCGAGGCGGGGTCTCGCTGCGGCGGGCCCGGCCGCGCCGAGCCCGGACGCCACCTCGCTCGGGTGGCGCCACAGCCGGTCTTCGGGAGGCAGCGGCGGGACGTAGCCGACGTCGTCCTCGTCGTTGTGGTCCTCGCCGTGCCCGTCGCCGGGATCGCCCGGTTGCAGCGGGGGCACCCGAGCGACCCTACTGAGGGCCTCGCAGCTGCGGGCGTCGCCCCACCAGCACTTCACCGGTCCTGCGCGCCGGATCGTAGGCTTGTCGCAGATGACCTCCCCCGCCCCCATCGAGCCCCCGACGAGCGGCCACGACTGGTTCGCGCTCGCCGAGTCGCCGCTGCCGGTGCACGTCGCCACCGACTGGGTGGTGCGCCCCGACTGCGGGGGTGTCGTGACCTTCGTCGGCACGGCACGGGACCACAGCGAGGGCCGGCCGGGGGTCGAGGTGCTCGAGTACGAGGCCTACGAGACCCAGGTGGCGCCCCGACTGGCTGCGGTGGCCGCGGAGGCCCGCTCCCGCTGGGCCACGGTCGGCAACATCGCCCTGCTGCACCGCATCGGCCCGCTGCAGGTCACCGACGCCGCCGTGGTCGTCGCCGTCTCCGCACCGCACCGGGACGAGGCCTTCGCCGCCGCCCGCTTCTGCATCGACGCGCTCAAGCAGTCGGTGCCGATCTGGAAGAAGGAGCGCTGGGACGGGGGCGAGAGCTGGGGCCTCGAGGCCCAGCACCTGCAGGACCCGGCGCTCGTCCCCGCCCAGGAGGCCGAGCGTTGATCCCGTTCCTCCTCGTGATCGTGGTCATCATCGCCGTCGGTGTCGGCGTGCTGGCCTACCGCGCCCGGCCCGAGAGCTCCATCGAGTCCGGCATCCGCTCGTTCCGCCGCGAGATGCGGGCCCTGGCGCCCCCGCCGGAGGACCCCCGAGGTCCCCAGGACGGGTCGAGCTCACCCTTCGACGCGCCGCCCCAGGACGTCGAGTAGCCGTGGCCCGCGACCTCGCCATCGACCTCGGCACCGCCAACACGCTGGTGTACGCCAAGGGCCAGGGCATCGTGATGAACGAGCCCACCGTCATCGCGCTCAACAAGCGCAACGGCGACGTGCTGGCCATGGGCCGCGAGGCCTGGCAGATGATCGGGCGCACGCCCAGCTACATCATCGCCGTGCGCCCGCTCCGCCAGGGCGCCATCACCGACTTCGACATCACCCAGCGCATGATCCGACTGATCCTGCAGCGGGCCGGCGTCAACCGCTTCAACCGGCCCCGGGTCGTGATCTGCGTGCCGTCGGCGATCACCGAGGTCGAGCGCCGGGCGGTCACCGAGGCGGCGCGGCGCGCCGGCGCCGCTGACGCCCAGCTGCTCGAGCAGCCCATGGCCGCCGCCATCGGCGCGGAGCTCCCGATCCACGAGCCGGTGGCCAACATGGTCATCGACGTCGGCGGCGGCACCACCGAGACGGCGCTCATCAGCCTGGGCGGCATCGTCGCCCTGCAGGCGGTGCGGGTCGGGTCCTTCGACATCGACTCCGCCATCCAGTCCTACGTCCGCCGGGAGTACGGCATCGCCATCGGTGAGCGCACGGCGGAGGAGATCAAGATCGCCATCGGCTCGGCCTGGCCCATCGACGACGAGGTGCGGGCCGAGGTCCGGGGGCGCGACCTGATGACCGGCCTGCCGAAGACGGTCATCCTCTCCAAGCCCGAGGTGCGCGAGGCCATCAGCGAGCCGGTCACCGCCATCGTCGACTCGGTCATCGCCTGCCTCGGCCACGCGCCCCCCGAGCTCGCTGACGACCTGATCAGCACGGGCATGCAGCTCGTGGGCGGCGGCGGGATGCTCCAGGGCCTGGACCGGCGGATCTCGGTGGAGACCGACATCCCGGTGCAGCTGGTGCAGCAGCCCCTCGAGTCGGTGGTGCTCGGCGCCGGCCGGTGCGTCGAGGCCTACGACGACCTCAAGGTGATGTTCATGGGCGGCCGCGCCGTCTGAGCCCGCGCGCAACTGTGTGACATCCGTCGCCACCGAGCGGATGCAGGTGTATGTTGCGCCTCGCTAATGACGGAACGTCCAGTAGGTCCGGGGGGACCAGGGCGCTCCGGCTGCACGACTGCCCGTGGCCCACGGGCCGTTCCAGGGGGAAAGCACCATCGCCGCACTACTCGACGTCTCCGACGTCACCGTCCGCTTCGGCGGCGTCGTCGCCCTCGACGGGCTCTCGTTCAGCATCGACGAGGGACAGATCTGCGCCCTGATCGGGCCCAACGGTGCCGGCAAGACGACGCTGTTCAACGTCGTGAGCCGGGTGTACGACCCCACCGAGGGGTTGGTCACCTACGGGGGCGAGGACATCACGGACCTGGCGCCGCACACCATCGCCCGGGTGGGCATCGCCCGCACGTTCCAGAACCTGGCGCTGTGGCCGGGCATGAGCGTGCTGGAGAACGTGATGGTGGGCATGCACACGACCTCCAAGCAGACGTTCCTGACGTCCTCGCTGCGCCTCGGTCTCCGGAAGGAGGAGCGAGTGCTCCGCGAGAAGGCCCACGCCGCGCTCGAGGAGCTCGACCTGCAGCGCTTCGCCCGCCATCCCGCCGCCGGGCTCCCCTTCGGCACCCTGAAGCGGGTGGAGCTGGCCCGTGCCGTCGTCTCGGACCCACGGCTGCTCCTGCTCGACGAGCCTGCCGGCGGGCTCACCCACAGCGAGGTCGACGAGCTCGCCGGTGTCATCAAGAAGATCCGGGACGACCGCAACCTGACCGTGCTGCTGGTCGAGCACCACATGCACATGGTCATGGGCATCTCCGACAAGGTCGTCGTCCTCGACTTCGGCGCCAAGATCGCCGAGGGTCTGCCCGGCGAGATCCAGCGCGACCCACGGGTCATCGAGGCCTACCTCGGAGCGCCGGCATGACCGACGCACACCCGACCGAGACCACCGACCGCCCGACGCCGTCGGGCAGCCTGGTCCTCCAGCTCGCCGGCGTGCATGCCGCCTACGGCCTCGTGCGGGTGCTGCACGGCATCGACCTGGAGGTGCGCGAGGGCGAGGTCGTCGTGGTCCTCGGCGCCAACGGGGCCGGCAAGACCACCACGATGCGGGCCATCTGCGGCATGGTCGACACCAGCGGATCGATCGAGCTCCACGGCAAGGAGATCACGGGCAAGAAGTCCGCTGACGTCGCCCGGCTCGGCGTCGCCCACGTGCCGCAGGGCCGGGGCACCTTCGCCGACCTGACGGTCGAGGACAACCTGCAGGTCGGAGCGTTCGTCCGCAAGGACAAGGAGATCCGCTCCGACATCGAGCGCTGGTACGACGTCTTCCCCGTGCTCGGTCAGCGTCGCGAGCAGCAGGCCGGCACGCTCTCGGGCGGGGAGCAGCAGATGCTCGCCGTGGCCCGGGCCCTCATGGGCCGGCCCCGGCTGCTCCTGCTCGACGAGCCCTCCCTCGGCCTCGCCCCGATGATCGTGCAGAGCGTGTTCCGGAACCTGCAGTCGATCCGGGAGGAGTTCGGCACGACGATGCTCGTCGTCGAGCAGAACGCCAACCTCGCCCTCGGCATCGCCGACCGGGGCTACGTCATCGAAGCGGGACGGATCGTGCTCAGCGGCACGGCCGACGAGCTGAGCAGCGACGACGCCGTCCGAGCCGCCTACCTCGGGTACTGAGCCATGACGTCCGACACCTCGCCCACCCCCCAGGAGTCCTGACCGTGGAGCTCTTCCTCGCCCGATTGTTCGACGGCCTCTCCTCCGGCGCCACCTACGCCGTCATCGCCGTCGCCCTGGTCTTGATCTACAAGGCGACGACGCTGATCAACTTCGCGCAGGGCGAGCTGGCCATGCTCGGCTCGTTCATCGCCTACATCCTCGCCATCGAGCAGGGGATGCCGATCTACCTCGCCATCGTGTTGGCCATGCTCCTGTCGGCGGTGCTGGCCGCCGGCATCGAGCGCGTGCTGATCAGGCCGTTCGACCCCGCCGACCACCTGCCGCTCGTGATCATCACGCTGGGCCTGTTCCTCGTGATCAACGCCATCGCCGGCATGGTCTGGGGCTTCGACCCCCGCAAGTTCCCCCGGATGTTCCCCGAGGGCGACGTCTGGACCTACGGCATCGCCCGCCTGCGGTGGTACACGGTCGGCACCACGATCACCGTCCTGGTCCTGCTGGTCCTGCTCACGCTGCTGCTGAAGAAGACCAAGATCGGCCTGGCCTTCCGGGCCGTGTCGTCGAACCTGGAGTCGTCCGGCCTCGTGGGCGTGCGGGCCGGGCCGACGCTGCAGTTCGGGTGGATGCTGGCCACCGCGGTCGGCACCCTGGCCGGTGCGCTCTTCGTCGCCGATCCGTTCCGCCAGCTCGACCCCACCTGGGCCCAGCGGGTGCTGATCTTCGCGGCCGCAGCCGCCGTGCTCGGCGGCCTGGACAGCCTCTGGGGGGCGCTCGCCGGCGGGCTCATCCTCGGCTTCATCGAGTCGATGGTGGTCGGCTACATCGACTTCATCCCCAACCAGATGGGACTGGCCACCGCGGTGGTCGCCCTGATCGTGGTGCTCCTGATCAGACCCAACGGCCTGTTCGGATCCAAGGCGGTGGAGCGAGTATGAGCAAGCTGCCGATCACCATCACCGAGGGCAGCCGCAACCACCTGCTCCTCCGCTACATCCCCTGGACCATCTTCGGCCTGGTCGTGCTCGTCGCGCCCTTCTGGGCCGCGCACACGCCGTCGCTGAGCATCAGCGACAGCACCTTCACGTTCAGCCTGGGCAACCTCAACCACGCCGTCGCCTTCATGGTCGGCGTGCTGGGCATCGGGCTCCTCGTCGGCTTCAACGGCCAGATCTCCCTCGGCAACAGCTTCTTCATGGGTGTCGGCGGGTACCTCACCGCCACCCTCGTCGTCGACAACGACTGGCCCTACCTCGCCACCCTCGTGGTCGTGCTCCCGGTGTGCTTCATCATCGGCATGCTGGTCGGTCTGCCGGCCCTGCGCATCAAGGGCCTGTACCTGGCGCTCACCACCCTCGGCCTCGCCGCGGTGTTCCCCTCCATCGTCCGCATGGAGCAGCTGCGGGACCGCACGGGCGGCGCCAACGGCAAGCGGATCGATTCCCGCCTGGACGCACCCGACTGGGTGCCCCTCGAGACGATGGCCGATTTCCTCTCCGGACTCCCGCTGGTCGGCGAGTGGGCCTTCGGCGACGGGGGCATCGGCGGACGAGCGGCCAACGCGGCCTGGGTCTACTTCCTCCTCGTCGCCCTCACCGCCGCCGCCTTCTGGGTGACGCGGAACCTCGTCTACAGCCGCCCCGGACGCTCCATCATCGCCATCCGCGACAACGAGACCGGCGCCGCGGTCAACGGCGTCAACGTGCCGATGACCAAGACCTTGACCTTCGGGTTCAGCGCCGCGCTCGGTGGCCTCTCCGGGACCATGTACGCCATGGCCATCGGGTTCGTGGCGCCGGACGTGTTCGGCATCAACCTGGCCATCTTCCTCATCGTCGGCCTCGTCGTCGGTGGCGTCGGCACCCTGAGCGGTGCCGTCATCGGCGGCATCGTCATCGTGTTCGTCCCCGTGTGGTCGGCCCAGATCGATTCGATGCCCGGCCTGCCCGACCGGTTCCTCCGCGGACCGACCGGCATCTTCTTCCTCGGCCTCCTGCTCATCGTCCTGACCTTCTTCCTCCCCGGCGGCATCGTCTTCGGCATGCGCAAGATCCGCGCCCGCTTCGTGCACGTCGTGCCGCCCCGCGAGGTCGGCGGCATCGACGAGGTCCTCGTGTCGGCGGGCGACGCCACGGGCGGGAAGATGTCCAGGCACGGCGGGGGCTCCGCCCTCGACCTGGACGAAGACGTCATCGACCCCGACGGCACCGACCACGAGACCGGACCCGGTCCGGTCTCGGCATCAGCACAGCAACCCAACCAAGGAGAACCAACGTGAGAGCATCTCGACTGTGGCGGATCTTCGCCGTGCTGCTGGCGCTGTCGCTGGTCGCTGCCGCCTGCGGCGACGACGACGACAGCGACACCAGCAGCGGTGGCACCACCGACACGACCGACGACGACGGCGGTGACGGCGACGGCGACGGCGACGGCGGGGAGATCGACCTCGAGGGCGATGTGGAGGTCGCCGAGGGCACCGTGCTCCCGCTGGGTGACTGCCCGAGCGGCTGGGATCCCGAGGCCGGCCTCACCGACGACGAGATCAACATCTACATGAGCCTCCCCGAGTCCGGCCCCGTGGCCGCGCTCGGCGGCCTCGACGACGGCATGCGTGCCTGGTTCGACCAGATGGAGCCGATCGACGGGCGGATGATCAACCTCGTCTCGGCCGACGACGCCTACGACCCGGCTCGCACCTTGAGCAACGTCGAGGACGCGCTCGAGACCAACGAGCCGTTCGCGATGACCTACATGATCGGTACGCCGAACAACCTGGCCATCCGCGACCTGCTCGACGAGGAGTGCATGCCCCAGCTGTTCAACTCCACCGGCTTCCCGGCCTGGGGCGACCCGGCCAACTACCCGTGGACCATCGGTGGCCTGCTCGGCTACAACACCGAGGCCCAGCTGTGGTGCACCTACATCAACGAAGAGATCGGTGAGGACACCACGGTCGCTGCCCTCTACATGGACAACGACTTCGGCCTCGCCTACGAGGAGACCGTCTCGGACTGCGACATCGATCTGGTGGAGAGCATCCGCCACGATCCGGCCGCTCCCGACGTGACCAACGAGATCACCACGCTGGCCGCATCGGGTGCCGACGTGGTGCTCCTCGGCACCACCGGCGCACCCTGCCCGCAGGCGATGGCAGCCATCGCCCAGTCGAGCTGGCAGCCCACGGTGTTCCTCTCCAACACCTGCCAGGGCATCGCGACGTACTTCGCGCCGATCGATCCCGCGGGTGAGGGCGTCATCGTCGCCGCCACCGCCAAGGAGGCCGGCGAGCTCGACGATCCGGACGTGCAGGAGGCCCGCGAGGCGCTCGAGGCTGCCGGCCTCGACCCCGACCAGGGCTCCTTCTACACGGGCGTGATCTTCGGGCACACGGTCGAGCGGGTCTTCCGCCAGGCCGCCGAGATGGAAGGCGGCCTGAACCGGGTGAACCTCATGCGGGCCGTGTGGAACGCCGACATCGTGAACCCGCTGGGTCTCGAGGGCGGTACCTACCGGACCGACGGCACCAACGACGCCTACCTCGTCGAGGCGGCGCAGTTCGTGCGCTACGTGCCGCCGGCGGCAGGTGAGGAGCTCGGCCAGTACGAGCCCATCGGCGACCTGGTGAACCTGGAGGGCGAGACCGGCTCCGTCGGGGGCTGATTCAACCCGTCATCTGCTGACGAACCCGTCGGTGGCCGGCCCCTCGGGGCCGGCCACCGCCGCGTCCGGGCTCGCCTCGCCTACCGGCTCGGTGCCTGATCGGGCGGCGACACCAGGTCCTCGGCGGCCTGGCGGACCTGGCGGTCCCGGTCGCCGAGCGCTCGCTGGAGGGCAGCGTCGACCTCTGGTCCCTCGAACGCCGCGAGGGCGACGACGGCACGTCGCCGCAGCGTCGCCCGCTCGTCGAGCGCGGCGAGGACCGCCGAGAGACCCACCGGGTCACCGATGGCGCCGATGGCCGCCACTGCCGCTTCCCGGACGAGGTGCTCCGGGTGCTCGGTGCCGATCCGGGTGAGGGCCGCGGCGGCACCGGCCTCCGGCGGCTGGCGCTCGCCGGCCGCCCAGGCCGCGGTCTCGGCCACGACCGGGTCGGGGTCGTCGAGCAGGGCCAGGGCGGACGGGGGCGCATCGCCGGGACGCCGGGCCACGATCGACAGGGCACGGCGGCGGACGGCCGGCGCCGGATCGCCGAGCGCGCCGGCCAGCGCCTCTGCGTCGAGGACCGCCAGGCGGTCGAGGGCGGCGAGCGCCGTCGCCCGCACCCCGGGGTCGTCGTCGGCGAGCAGCGCCCGGGCCGCGCCCTCGTCGCCCGTGTGCCCGGCCACGGCCGCGGCGCGTCGGCGCTGCGCCGGGTCCGCGCTCACCCGACGGCGCCGTCGACCAGCTCGGCGACCAGCCCGATCGTGGCCCCGGCCAGCGCGGCGACGGTCAGGGCGACCAGCAACAGGATGCCGAGGAGCGACGCCAGGCTGGTCAGCTTGCGCCACAGCGGCACGCGGGCGACGTCGCGGTAGGTCCCCTCGACCGCCGTGTAGGCCGCCGGCACCCGCTTCCCGTCGCGCCGTCCCGTCGGTGACTGTGCAGGCAGCGGCGCCAGCGGCACCTCGACCGGCTCGTAGGCCTCGACGGCCGTCGTCGACGCCGGGGCGAGGGGCTCGAAGCGCGCATCGCGTCCGGTATCGGGCACCTCGGGTCGGTCCGGCCGCGTCGTGTCGCGCTGCGGGGTGCGCCGTAGGCTGCGCAACTCGAGCCGGCCGAACAGCTCGGACAGCCCGCGAGCATCGATCAGCCACACGGCCATCAGACCGGCGCCGCCGCCGAGCACCACGAGCAGGATGAGAGTGAGCACCGAGGACGAGAGCGTACCGGGGGTGGTCGGCAGTCGTGATGACGTGACCGATGCGCCGCCGCCCCCCACGTCCATCCCGGGTGGGCGAGCGTGGTGGCTCGGCGCCCTGCTGTTCTTCGGCATGGCGGCGGCCGTCTTCGCCGCGTTCACCGTCGAGATCGGCCACTTCGAGTTCCGTCCCGGGTCGGCTCGCCCCACGACCGAGCTGGTCGATGTGGGGGCCGACGTCCCGACCCACCCCCCGGCGGGCGAGATCGCGTTCACCACCGTGTCGCTGCGCCAGTCGACCCTGGCGTCCTACGTCCTGGCGTGGTTCGACGACGACGTCCAGGTCGTGGCCGACGAGCTCATCCTCGGCAACCGCTCCCCCCAGGAGAACCGCCAGTTCAACCTGCAGCTGATGGACACCTCGAAGCAGGACGCCATCCGGGTGGCTCTGCTCGAGCTGGGCTACGAGGTCCCCGTGGCCATCGACGGCGTCGTGGTCGTGGGGGTCGAGGAGGGCTCGGCAGCCGACGGGGTCCTCGAGCGGGGCGACGCCGTGGTCGCCATCGCCGGCGAGCCGCTCGACGACATCGACGACGTGAGCCGGATCATGGCCGGGCGGGCGCCGGGCGAGACGGTGGTGCTCTCGGTGGAGCCGCTCGAACGGGAGCAGGTGCGCGAGATCGAGGTCGTCCTCGGCGCTGCACCCGATGATCCGGCCCGGGGCCTCATCGGCATCTCGCTCGAGCCGCGCCGCCCCGCCTACCGCTTCCCGGTCGACGTCGACATCGACAGCGGCAACGTGGGGGGACCCTCCGCCGGGCTCGCCTTCACCCTGGCCGTCCTCGACGTCCTCACGCCCGGCGAGCTCACGGGCGGGCTCGACATCGCCGTCACCGGCACCATCGACGGGGCGGGCAACGTCGGCACCGTCGGCGGCGTCCGTCAGAAGACGGCTGCCGCGATCGCCGAGGGCTACGACGTGTTCCTGGTGCCCAGCGAGGAGTTCCAGGAGGCGCGGGAGCGGGCAGGAGACGCCCTCGAGGTGATCGCGGTCGATACCCTGGGTGATGCCCTCGACGCGCTGGCGTCCCTCGGTGGGAGTGGACTGGGGAACGCTGCCGACGAGGGCTGAGACCCTCGGTGATCCGGTAGGACTGGCATGACGACGGAAGCAGCGCAGCTGCAGTTCGCAGCCGAGTTCACGCTGTTCATCGCGGCCATCGCGGCCATCGCCGTGACGGCACTGCGGCCCGAGCTCCTCACCCGCCGTGCGCTCGGTCGCCTCCTGCTGGTGGTCGGCTCGGCCGCCCTCGCCGGTGCGGCCTTCCTGCACGGCTCGCTGCTGGTCGACGACGGTGCCGACCCGCTCCTCGTGGGGCTGCGCCTGGGCGGCATCGCGGCGTTGGCCGCTGCCGTCGCCGTCTGGCAGGTGCCGCGCAGCGCGCAGACCGCAGCCGTCGCCGGCGTCCTCGCCCTGGCCGGGGCCGAAGGCCTCGTCGCCGCCGACGTCGAGACGGTGGCCGACGGCGCCCGGGGCGCCGGGGCGGTGCTGTTCGGCATCGGCCTCGTGCTCGCCTCCCGCCGTGCCATCGCCGCTCGCGTCGCCATGGCCGCCGCCACCGTGGTGCTGCTCGTCGTGACCGTGCTGTCGATCGCCCTGTCGATCGTCATCGCCGAGAACGTCGAGGACGAGGTCGCCCGCCGCTACGAGGCCCGGGCCGAGACCGAGTCCCAGGTCTTCGCCGACACGAGCGGCTCCGCCCGGCGCGCGGCGGAGCTGCTGGCCCTCGTGCTGCCGGCCGAGCGCGCCGATCAGATCCGCACGGCCACCGACCCCACCACGGCGCCGGGCGATGCCGAGGCGGCTCGAGCCAGCGTGGCCCAGGCACTGGATGCGTTCCGCTCCCGGGTGCTGCAGCTCGAGTACCCGGGTCCGCTGGTCGTGGTCGGGACCGACGGCCGCCTCGCTGGCGCGCTCGACCTCGCTGACGCTGTCGCCATCCCGCTCCTCGGCGACGACGTCATCGCCGGGGTGCTGAGCGCGCCGTCGGAGGGGTCGACCGAAACCGTCGGCATCGTGGGCAACCGCACGTTCGCCATCGGTGCGGCGCCGATCCTCGCCGAGGACGGCATCAGCGTCCTCGGCGTCGCCGTCGTCACCGCCCGCCTCGACGACGAGTTCCTCGCCGCGCGCGTCGCCGATCCCGCATCGGTCGAGCAGGGGGTCGGCATGGCGCTGGCCGACCGCTCACGCCTCTACGCCCAGACCGGCCGGTTGGCCGGCATGCCGGTGATCCTCGAGCTCGCCGGCGACGTCCTGCGGGAGGGGGAGCGGCGGACCACGGTCGACGGGGACCGGTTCGTGGTCGCCGTCCCCGTGCTGGACGAGAGCCAGACGCCGACGCTGGCGATCACCATCGCCGTGCCGCAGGCCCGCATCGACGCCACCCGCCAGGATCTGTTCCGGCTGCTGTTCCTGGTGGCGCTCGGTGCCGCGGCGCTGGCCATGGTCCTGGCCGGCTACGCCGGGAACCGGATCGGCGCCGGCCTGACCCGCCTCACCACCGTCACCGGCGAGCTGCAGCAGGGCCGGCTGTCGGCACGCGCCGAGGTCGGCGCCGAGGACGAGCTCGGCGTCCTCGCCTCCACCTTCAACCAGATGGCGGCATCGCTGCAGTCGATGACCGACGACCTGCGCTCGGCGGCGGACCAGGAGGCCGCCCTGCGCGGCCGGCTCGAAGGCGTGGTGGCCGGCATGGGGGAGGCGCTCGTCGCCGTCGACGACCGGGGTCGGGTCACCGACTTCAACGCATCGGCCGAGGAGCTGCTCGGCGTGCCGGCCCGCGACGTGCTCGGCCGCACGCTCGCGAAGGTCTGCACGGTCACCGGCGAGGACGGCGTCGACGTCACCCCCCGGTTCGTGAAGCCGGTCCTGGACTCGTGGACGGCAGCCCTCGATGTCAGCCGTCCCGACGGCTCGGGCGTCCCGGTGGTGGTGTCGGCCGGCCCGCTCCGAGGCCCCGGGGGCATCCTCACCGGTGCGGTGTTCGTGCTGCGCGACGTGCGGCGCGAGCGCGAGATCGAGCAGATGAAGACGGAGTTCATCGCCAACGTCAGCCACGAGCTGCGCACGCCGTTGACCCCGGTGCTGGGGTACGCCGACATCCTCGCCAACCGGGACCTGCGGCCCGACCAGACCAAGCGCTTCGCCGGGGAGATCCACGAGTCGGCGCGCAAGCTGCTCCGGGTCACCGACCAGCTGGTGCAGTTCGCCACGCTGGCGGCCGGACGGCTGCAGCTCAACGAGGAGCAGGTCGAGGCCCGAGCGCTGCTCGACGGCGTGGCCCAGCGGTGGAGCGACCGGTTGCCCGACAGCCACACCCTCACCCGCCGGGTTGGGCGTCGGATGCCGCCGGCGGTGCTCGACCGTCGCTACGTCGACGTCGCCCTCGACGAGCTGATCGACAACGCGGTCAAGTACTCGCCCGACGGCGGGCGGATCCGGGTCAGCGCCTCGGTGCACGAGAACGGCACCGGACCGCAGCTGGTGCTGGCCGTGGACGACCGAGGGGTCGGGATCGACCCGGATCGCCGGGAGTCGATCTTCGAGGACTTCGCCCAGGCGGACGGGTCGACCACGCGGCGCTTCGGCGGCCTCGGTCTCGGGTTGGCCCTCGTCAGCCGCATCGTCCGGGCGCACGGTGGCGAGCTCTCGTGCACGTCCGAGCCCGGCAAGGGCACCACGGTGCGGATGATCCTGCCCGTCGAGCGCAGCGGCGAGGCGTCGTGACCCGCCGGGCTGCGCTCGCCGTGGTGGTCCTGGCCGTCCTGGCCGCCGGTGTGCTGGCCGTCGTCGTCCGCGACGACGGCACCACCCCCGGTCCCGAGCAGGCCCGGCTCCGGGTCGAAGGTGCTGCGTCGGTCACGGCGGTCGACGGCACCGCCCGGACCATCACCGACGCGACGGAGGTGGTCGACTTCGGCGACCAGGTCGTGATGGAGGCCGGCACCGCGGTCCTCGAGCTGGTCGGCGGCGCCACCTACGAGCTGCGCCACCGCGACGGTGCCGGCACGGCGCTGGAGGTCGGCGTCACGCCCCGTGTCACCGCCGGCGAGGTCCTGGTCCTCGGCGGCTTCCCCGCACCGGTGGCCGTCGACACCGCCACCCTCACCGCCCAGGGCGCGCTGCGGGTGGACGCCGACGAGACCGTGGCCAGTGCCTATGCCGGGCGCGCCCGGGTGACGGGCGTCGGCGACGTCGGCGAGCTGCGGGGGCTCCGGCGCCTGGTGCTGGTGGCGGGCGCGGCCCCGGAACCCGTCGCGTTCGACGGGACCGACGAGTGGGACCGCCGCTTCCTCGGCGAGGCCATCGCCTTCGGGGATCGCCTCGAGGCGCTCGCCCGCGGCTACACGAGCGGCCTCGCTCCGGGCGAGGGACGGACGGCTGCGTTCTTCCAGTCGGTGCTGCCCGCCCTCGCCGACGAGCGAGAGCTGAGCGAGGACCTGCTCGATCCGACCCGATCACCGGGCGAGACCCTCGTCGGTGCCGCCATCGTGGTGCAGGGTCGGAACGGGACGTTCCGGGAGCGATGGGAGGCGGTCTTCGCGTTCCGGTCCGCCGGCGCCGCGTGGGGTCTGGTCGCCCTGGACCAGGGGGTGAGCTCGGCACCCGTGCTCGACACCATCGAGCTCGCCATCGGCGCATCGGACGGCAGCGTCGTCTCCAGTCCGAGTGCCAACCCGTCGCAGCCGCGCCCGACCACGCCGACCACCACCGCCCCGGGTGCCCCACCGACCACCGGGACCACGACCACCACGACCGCACCGCCGCCTCCCTCCGGTGGCCTGCTCGATCCGGTGATCGACCCGACGTCGCAGGTGCTCGGCGAGCTGCTCGACGTCCTCGGCCTCGGCGACGGCTGAGCTCGGGCACCGGACGAGGCTCCACCGGGACCCCGCCGGTCGCACGTAGGGTTGCTCGGCGATGACCGAGGACCCCCGCATCGATCCGGCCGACCTCCGGAACGTCCGGTTCCCCGGTTCGTCCCGCCGCTACGACGCCCGCGCCGTCGACCAGTTCCTCGAGACCGTCGCCGCCCGCATCGCCGCCACGAACGAGCTCGTCGACCGGCTCCAGGCCCGGGTCGCCGAGATCGACGCTGCCGGTCCGGTGCCGAAGCCTGCACTGCCACCGCCCCAGCTCGCGCACCTCGACGACGACGAGCTGGTGGGCCTCGTCGGCGAGGAGACGGCGTCGGTGCTCTCCCACGCCCGGCGCGCCGCCGACGACATCCGGTCCAAGGCCGAGGAGTCCGCCGCCCGGATGATTCGGGAGGCCACGACCGAGGCCGATCGCGTGACCGCCGAGGCCAGGTCCACCGCCGACGACCTCACGCGCCAGGCCGAGGCGGCCATGGACCAGGCCACCGCCGAGGCCACCGCCGAGGCGACCCGCATCCGGGACGAGGCCGTGGCGGAGGCCGAGGAGACCAAGGCGCAGGCCACCGAGGTCGCCGAAGCCGAGCTGGCCGCCGCCGAGCAGCGCCGCTCCGAGACCGATGCCGAGGTCGAGCGCATCCTGGAGCAGGCCCGGGAGGAGGGCCGGGGGATGGTGCACGAGGCCAAGGAGGTCCGGAGCCGGGTGCTCGAGGACCTGCAACGCCGCCGCGACACCGCCCGGGACCAGATCGAGCGCCTCCTCGCCGGCCGGGAGCGGCTGCTCGCCGCCTACGGGCTCGTGCGGGAGAACCTCGACGACATCACCGAGCAGCTGGCCGATTCGCTGCCCGACCCGGGTGAGCCCGAGCTCCCCGACGGCTTCTCCGGCGTCGTCGGGTCGAGCGCCACGGCTGCCGACGACGAGCTGCACGAGGCCGATCTGCCCGGAGCCGGTGAGTCGGTCGAGCCCGACGACACGGTGGCGCCGCCACCCGTCACCGAGACCGAGGCCGAGATCGCGTCGGACGAGCCCGAGCCGGACGAGGCGGACCCGCAGGACCAGGACGATCCGGTCGCCGCTGAGCCCGACGCGGACCCCACCGATGCGGACCCCGCCGACGGGGACCCGGCCGGTGCGGAGCCGGCCGCCGAGGACAGCCTCGTCGCGGACCTGGCCGACCCGGACCTGGCCGACCCCGACGCGGACCCCGCCGACGAGACCGACCACGCGGGCGACCAGCCCACCGAGCTGGACGCCGACGAGGCCGAGGAGCACGCCGCCGGCTCCGGCGGCGACGTGGACGAGCTGTTCGCCCGGCTCCGGGCCGAGCGGGAGCAGTCGGTGGCCAAGGCACGCGAGGTGGTGGGGGCCGAACCGGCACCCGAGACCGACCCGGCCGATGTCGTCGAGCCCGCTGACGAGCCTGCTGACGAGGCCGCTGACGCGGGAGCCGACGAGGGAACCGACGACGCGGGCGTGGTGGCCGACGAGGCCGAGCCCGCGGTCGACGCCCGTGGCGACGTGGACCGGGTGCCGGCGGAGTTCCTGGCCGACGAGGGCGCCCTCACGACCCGGGCCGAGGCGCTGTCGCCGCTGGAGGTGGCGCTGAACCGCGCGCTCAAGCGCCGGCTGGCCGACGAGCAGAACGAGCTGCTCGACCTGCTCCGCCGCAGCGGCGCGACCACCGCGGACACGCTGCTGCCCGAGCTGGCCGCCCAGGTGGGCGGGTACGCACGCCTGGCCGAGAAGCACCTGCGCGCGGCCGCCACCGCCGGCGGCGACGCGGCCGGGGGAGCAGCCGACGTCGACGTCCGCGAGCTGGCCGAGGGCCTCGGTGCCGCCCTGGTGGAGCCGTTCCGCCGCCGGGTGGAGCGCTCGGCCGCCGAGGTGGACGATCCCGACGAGCTCGACGAGCGGCTGCGAGCCCTGTACCGGGAGTGGAAGGCGCAGCACATCGGGCCCGTGGCCGAGGACGCGCTGCTGTCGGCCTACGCCCTCGGCACCCTCCGGGCGGCGGAGCCCGACGGTCGGGTCCGCTGGCTGATCGACCCGGCCCAGGGGCCCTGCCCCGATGCCCAGGACAACGCCCTGGCCGGCGATGTCGGGGCCGGTGAGGCCTTCGCGACCGGCGACGTCTGCCCCCAGGCACACCCGGGCTGTCGCTGCCTCCTGGTCGCCGATTGAGCACCGGCGTCCGGCGACGAGCCGGACGCGATGGGCGCCGCGCCCGTCATCGATAGGCTCCGCGCCCTCATGCGCCCACCTTCTGACATGCCAAGCCCGGCGGCGCGCCGCGTCCCCTCGACGGGTTCCAACCGTGGACGCACGATCCTGGTCGTCGCTGCGGTCGCCTTGTTCGTCCTCATCACGTCGCTTCGGGGCATCGCCGGCTTCTACACCGACTTCTTGTGGTTCGACTCCCTCGGCTACGACGCCGTCTGGAAGGGCGTCCTCGGCGCCCAGCTGTCCCTGGCGGCCATCTTCGTGGTGATCTTCTTCGCCATCTGCTGGGCGAACCTCTACATCGCCGATCGGTTGGCCCCCCGCTTCCCGCCGGCCGGGCCCGAGCAGGAGGCCCTCGAGCGGTTCCGCGATGCGATCGGGCATCGCACCGGCCTGTTCCGCATCGCCGTCGCCCTGTTCCTGGCGCTGATCGCCGGCCTGGGCATGAGCCAGGAGTGGCGGTCGTGGCTGCTGTTCGTGAACGGCGGCAACTGGGGTCAGACCGACGCGCAGTTCGGGACCGATCTCGGCTTCTACATGTTCAAGCTGCCCTTCCTCTCGTCGGTGGCCGACTGGGCGTTCGCCTCGATCATCATCGTCCTGGTGGTCACCGTCGCCGCCCACTTCGCCAACGGCGGCATCCGCGTCCAGCCCACCGGCCCCGGAGCCGTGGGCCCCCGGGTGACCTCGCAGGTCAAGGCCCACATCTCGGTGCTGCTCGGCGTGCTCGCCCTGATCCGGGCCGGCGGCTACTACCTGCAGCGCTTCGAGCTCACCACCTCGACCACCGGCTTCGTCGACGGTGCCGGCTACACCGACGTCAACGCCCAGCTGCCGGTGCTGAACCTGCTCGTGCTGATCTCGGCGGCCAGCTTCGTGCTGTTCATCGTGAACATCTGGCGGCGGGGCTGGGTGCTCCCCATCCTCGGCGTGGGCCTGTGGGGCCTGGTGGCCGTGATCGCCGGGGGGATCTACCCGCAGTTCATCCAGCGCTTCCAGGTGGAACCCAACGAGTCGACCAGGGAAGAGCAGTACATCGTCCGCAACATCGAGGGCACCCGCGAGGCCCTCGGACTCGGGAACGTGTCCAGCTCCGACTACGAGCTGAACCGCAGTGCCGACGGCGTGGACCTCACCGACAACCGGAACACGGTGCGCAACATCCGCCTGTGGGACCCCTCGCCGACGGTGCTCGGCCAGACCTTCCCCCGCCTCGAGGAGCTGCTGCCCTACTACCAGCTCAGCGACGTCGACGTGGACCGCTACACGATCAACGGGGAGCCCACCCAGGTCGTGCTGTCCGTGCGCGACCTCAACACCGCGGGCATCCCCACCGGGTCCTGGGAGGCCCGCCACGTCATCTACACGCACGGCTACGGCGTGGTGATGGCATCGGGGACCTCGAAGACGACCCAGGGTCGTCCCGACTTCCTGCTCCAGCAGGTGCCGGTGCGCGAGAACACCGACCTGGAGCTGAGCCGGCCCCAGATCTACTTCGGCGAGGGCCTCGGTGGCTACGCCATCACCCAGGCCACGCGCGACGAGCTCGACTTCCAGATCGGCAGCGAGACCCAGCTGACCCGGTACGAGGGCACTGACGGCGTCAGCATCGGCTCGTACCTGCGTCGCATCGCCTTCTCGCTGCGCTTCGGGCAGTACGACCCGCTCATCACCAACTTCATCACCAGCGACTCCCAGATCCACTACATCCGCGACGTGCGCGACCGGGCCCAGACGCTGGCCCCGTTCCTCCAGTTCGACCACGACCCCTACCCGGTGGTGATCGACGGCGGCGTGAAGTGGATCATCGACGCCTACACCACCTCGGATCGCTTCCCCTACGGCCAGATGGCGGACAACCGGGGCCTGCCCGCCGGCAGCGGCCTCGACGGCCGGTTCAACTACGTGCGCAACTCGGTGAAGACCGTCGTCGACGCCTACGACGGCACCGTCACCTTCTACGTGATCGACGGCGAAGACCCGATCATCCAGGCATGGCGGAACGCGTTCCCCGGCCTCTTCGTCGACATCGAGGAGATGGACGAGGGCCTCGTCGCCCACCTGCGCTACCCCGAAGACCTCTTCCGGGTGCAGACCAACATGTGGGCCCGCTACCACGTGAACGACCCGCAGACCTTCTACAACAACAACGACGCGTGGAACGTCGCCCTCGACCCCGGCACCGCCGGAGCCGGACCGGCCACCCAGACCACCAACGCGGCCGGGGAGCCCATCGGGCCCTCGGTGGGTGCCCGCGTCGATCCCTACTACCTGCTGACCCAGCTGCCCGGGGAGGACGAGGCCGAGTTCGTCATGCTGCGCAGCTTCGTGCCCTTCGGCACCGACGACGACAACCAGCAGCTCACCGCGTTCATGGTGGCGAGGTCGGACCCGGAGAACTACGGCGAGCTGGTCACCTTCACCATGCCGCGCCAGAACCGCCCCGACGGCCCGGCGATCGTCGCCGACGCCATGCAGTCCGACCCGATCGTGTCCGAGCAGCAGACCCTCCTCGGCACCGGGGAGTCCACGGTGAAGCTGGGCAACCTGATCCTGGTGCCCGTGGACGACTCGTTGGTCTACGTGCGCCCCTTCTACGTGGAGTCGAACCAGGTCCGGATCCCCGAGCTCAAGAAGGTGATCGCCTTCTTCGAGTCAAACGTGGCCATCGCCGACACCCTGGAGCAGGCCCTGTCCCAGCTGCTGGGCGAGGTGCCGGACCTGGCCGAGGTCGTGGACGACGACGGCGAGGTCGTCGAGGTCCCGGAGGACCCGACGGCGCCGATTGACCCCAACGAGCGGACGGGTACGGCGGACGAGCGCGCCGCGCGCCTGCTGGAGGAGGCCGGCGCCCTGTTCGAGGACGCCCGCGACGCCCTGTCGAACGGCGACCTGGGCGAGTACCAGTCCCTGACCGAGCAGGCCGAGGACAAGGTCAGCGAGGCCTTGCGCCTGCTGGCTGCGTCGACCACCACGACGACGGCCCCGCCGGCCACCGAGGGCACCACGCCGGACGACGAGGAGTCGGAGGAGGCCTAGGAGGCCGTGGAGCGGGCCGGCGTCCAGCCGGTGTCGTTCGGGGTCAGCTCGCGCAGGTCGATCGACCCGGCCTGGCCCTGGACGGCTCGCAGCTCGTCGCGGACGGCGTCGAGCCGCGCCGCCAGGTTGACCTCGAGGCGGGACAGCTCGGCAGCCACCCGGGCCGAGTGCATGCGGGCATCGAGCAGGTCGTCGTTGCTCGGGACGTCGAGACGGTCGAGGAGCGCGTCGGACAGCGAGTCGACCCGCCGCTCGAGGTGCACGACCTGGCCGTGCAGCTGGGCCGACTGGGTCGCCAGCATCCTGAGGGCCCGCTCGGTCCGCTCGAGCGACTGGCTCGAGACCATCGGGACGAGGTCCCGGCCGGGCTCGGCCGCGCCGGCGTCGACGGGCTCCGGGGTCTCGGAGGTGCTGCGGCGTCGGAACCAGGCCATGGCCCGACGGTAGGACCGAGCCGGGTGGGCGGTGGTGGATGGCGTCACCGGGGTCGCCTCGGCTGGCGGCTCGGCTCCTCATGCTGCCGGGCGAGGGCGCCGGACCAGATCGGGCCACGTCGTGTCGGGGACGCCGAGGTCGTCGAGGAGGTCGAGCACGCCGTCGACGACGTGGCCCGGGAGGTGGGCGTCCAGACGGGCCTTGAGGAGGTGCAGCGGCGGGCACCGGTTGAGCACGAACCGGGCGAAGGATCCGTCGTCGAGCCAGGGGGCGTCGTCCGGGGTGAGGTCGGGGACCGAGAAGCGGTCGAGGCTCGCCAGCTCCCGCATCCGCCCCCACGTGAGCACCCGGTGGAAGGCGGTGAGCACGTCCAGGGTGTCGGCGGCGTCCAGGGCGGTGCCTCGGCGGAGCAGGTGGGTCACCGGGTGCAGGGCGACGGCATCGGCGAGCGTCGCCACCTCCTGGTCGGCGCCGACGAGGGAGGACAGCCACTCGATGCTCCAGTAGGTGGACGGCTCGCACGGTGGGGGATCGGTGGGCAGGCCGAGGACCCGTCGGAGCAGGTCGACCTGCTCGCCGCTGGGTGCCTCGCCGTCCAGGACCTCGTCGAGGCCGTCGTCGTCGGCGCGGGTGCGGTGGGCGTGCTCGCCCGAGCGGGAGAGGAGCGTGACGACGTGGACGCGGTGCCGGCGACGGGTGGGGTCGCCCCGCTCGGCCACGTGGTACGCCCACCCGTGGGTGGCGATGCCGACCGCGTGCCAGTCCTCCGGTGCGGTCTGACCGAGCAGCACGTCGGTGGGGTGCCGTCCGTCGAGGGGCCTGACGCCCAGGTCGAACCCGGCGGCGTCGGGCGTGGCGATGTGGAGCAGGCAGGGCTCGATGTCGCCCTCGGCCAGCGCCTCGGTGAGGTGGTCGGCGAGCAGGTGCAGCGACGCATCGGTCGCCAGGTGGTCGCCCAGTGGTGCGGGCATGGTGGGGCCTCCGGCTTCGTGGAGCTGGCTGCCCTGGCACCCGGCGGGGTCGGGTGGGGCGGCGAGCGGCACCGTGGGCGCCGGAGGCGGTGGAGACCGCGAGGCCGTGGGTCGGCTGCCGCCAGCATGGCAGAAGGGGTCTGACAGCGTCGGCGCGTAGGGTCGCCGGATGGCCAAGCGCAAGCGACGTGGCAGCGGGGGCGGACGGGTGACGCCGCCGGCCCGGGTGTGGTCCGAGGACCAGGACGGCCTCCCTCCCCTCGAGGGGATCGTCGCCGCGCTGGAGGACTTCACCCAGGTCGGCGACCGGTCACCGCTCGAGATCGAGCTGCAGGTGTCGCAGTTCCTCGGCCAGCTCGGCGCCGGCTCGCCACCCCCGGTGCCCGGCGAGCCCGACCACGAAGAGCTGCTGAACGGCATCGTCGAGCTGTGCCTGCACCACCTCGAGGAGTCCCCGCCGCGCGTCGTCGTCGACTTCCTCTGGGTGCTCGACGCCTTCGACCCCGGCTGGCTGCAGTGGCCGCTGCACGAGCGGCTCGCTGCGTCTTCGCTGCCGGCCCGGCCGGCGTGGGCGATGGACGTCGGGCAGGCCGAGGTGCGCAGCGCCCACCGGGTCGAGCACGAGACCGGCGACGGCTTCGACATCGCCCTGGTCGCCCGACACCGGTCGGCGCCGCACGACCACGTGGTCGCGGTCTACGTCGATCGCACGCTGGGCGGCCTGGCCACCGACCTGCTCGTGCACGACGACGCCGCCGAGTACCTCCGCCTCTCCGCCGATGCCGATGGCATGCGCATCGTCGAGCTCGACGTGGGGGTGGCAGCGGCGACGGTCGACGAAGCCATCGACACCACGCTGGCCGCCGGCGTGCCGGCTGCCGTCGCCGACGGGTTCTCACCGCAGTGGGCCGTCGTCGAGCACTACCTCGCCAAGGTCCCGTCCGACGCCGAGCCCTTGCCCCCGGTGGTGCCAGCCACCCCCGACCAGTGCGAGGCGGTGGTCGACCGGTTCCTCGCCAGCCTCGACGGGATGGCCCACAAGCGGGAGCGCCAGACCCTGCTCGATGCCGTGGGCTTCGTCGCCGAGGAGCTCGGAGGCGACCCGCTGCGCTGGAGCGCACCCGTGACCCAGCTCATCCTCGGCGGCTGGTTGCCGTTGGCGGGCGCTGACGACGACGAGGTCGCGCGCTTCCCGAAGGTGCTGCGGGCGTTCGTGCCGTGGGCGCACCGGGAGCGCGGGTGGGGCGACCGGTACCTGGGCGAGGCGCTCGAGGTCGTGCGCGCCGCCGAGGCCGGCGAGCTGCCGGGACCGTCGAGCGGGGGACAGGTGGAGATCCTCGAGCAGGCGGTGGCCGCCGGGGTGGACCTCGACGACGAGGTCGCGCTCGACGCCTTCCTGGACGACTACCTCGGCGAGGAGTAGGTGGAACCGCGCGTCGACGCAGTCGACTCGAGGCGCGGATGGGTGGTCGTGGCCGCCGCGACGTCGATGTTCACGGTGTTCGGGATCGCCTACAGCTTCGGGGCCTTCTTCGAGTCGATGTCCGCCGACTTCGGCACCGGGGCCGGACCCACCGCCCTGGTGTTCTCCGTGACGCTCAGCCTGTCGTTCGTCCTGGCGCCGATCACCGGCCGCTACACCGACCGGTTCGGGCCCCGACCCGTGCTGTGGGTCGGGGCTGCATCCCTGGCCGCCGGCCTGCTGCTGACCACGGTGGCGCCGTCGATCGTCGTCGCGTACATCACCTACGGCGTCGGGGTCGGCGTCGCCGTGGCGTGCGGGTACGTGCCGATGGTCTCCACCGTCGGGGGTTGGTTCGTCCGCCAGCGGGCCGCGGCCCTCGGCGTGGCGGTGGCCGGCGTCGGGGTGGGCACGCTGGTCGGCGCACCCCTGGCTGCTGCCCTGATCGGCGGCATCGGCTGGCGGGCGACGTTCGTCGTCTTCGCGGTCGGTGGCGCCAGCCTCATGGTGCTGGCCGGCCTCGTGGCCGAGCGAGGACCGGCCGCCGCTGAGGCGGTCCGGCTCCGGCCCCTCGGCGAGCTCCTGCGGATCCGCGCCTTCGGGTTGCTCTACGGCGCCAGCCTCCTGGTCACCTTCGGCTTGTTCGTGCCCTTCGTGTTCATCGTCAGCTACGCCGAGGGGCGCGGGGTGGGGGAGGTGGCGGCCGCCACGCTGGTGGGCGTGATCGGTGGCGCCAGCATCATCGGGCGGCTGGGGCTCGGCACGCTGGCCGTCCGGTTCGGTGTCACCCGCCTGTTCCGCCTGTCGTTCCTCGTCATGGGCCTGTCGCACCTGATCTGGCTGGTGGCCGGTGACCGGTACGCGCTGCTGGTGCTGTACGCCGTGGTCCTCGGCGTCGGCTACGGCGGCTTCATCGCCATCGCGCCGGCGGTCGTGGCCGATCGGTTCGGCCTGGAGGGCATGGGCGGCATCCTCGGGACGCTGTACACGTCTGCTGCGGTGGGCAGCCTGCTGGGTCCGCCGCTGGCCGGGTTGCTCTTCGACGAGCTGGGCGACGCCACGGCCATCGCGGCGGCCGCCGCCGTCAGCCTGGCCGGCTGGTCGGTGCTGCTGCTGTTGGACTCCGACTGATGCGGCGGCGACGTGCCGTTCGCCGGGTTGTGGCTCGGCGAGGCTCATCGCTACATTCATCTGTCCGCCGCGGGGTGGAGCAGTCTGGTAGCTCGTCGGGCTCATAACCCGAAGGTCGCAGGTTCAAATCCTGCCCCCGCCACCATCTAAAAGCCCAGCTCAGAGGCCCTTTTCGGAGAGATCCGGGAGGGCCTCTCTGGCGCTCTGGGGCCGGATGTCTAACGAGATGTCTAACGAGTGTGTGTGCTGGCCCGGTTCATGGTGGACAGCGTGGCTCCGGTAGGTGGGTGACACTTTCGGGACGCGGTCCGGTACGTGGGCGACAGTTGGTCCGGTACGTGCCTGACACTCCCGGAGGGTTGAGGTCGTCTGGCTGGTGGGTGTCACCTTCCTCGTCGAGGCGCGCGCGGGTGCGTCGAGATCTCGGGGGAGGCCGGCGTGTTGGTGGAGTTGGGTGTCGTGGAGCAGCGCTATGCGGCGGTGCGTGAGGTCCTGGACGATGGGGCGACGGTGACCGATGTGGCTCGCCGGAACGGGGTGTCGCGTCAGACGGTGCATGAGTGGCTTCGGAACTACGCGGCCGGCGGTCTGGCTGGGTTGGTGGACGGTTCGTCGAAGCCGCATTCGTGTCCGCATCAGATGGCCCCGGAGGTCGAGGCGCGGATCGTGGAGCTGCGCCGGGAGCAGCCGGCGTGGGGTCCGATCACGATCCGAGACCGGCTCGAGCGTGAGGGCGTGGTGCCGGTGCCGGGGCGCACGTCGGTGTATCGAGCTTTGGTCCGCCACGGGCTGATCGATCCCAAGGCGCGCAAGAGGAAGCGGTCGGACTACGTGCGGTGGGAGCGGTCTCGGTCGATGGAGCTGTGGCAGATGGACGTCGTGGGCGGGGTGCGTCTCACAGATGGGTCCGAGGCCAAGATCGTGTCGGGGATCGATGATCACTCGAGGTTCGTGATCTCGGCGTACGTGGTGGCGCGGGCGACGGCGAAGCCGACCTGTGATGCGCTGGCGTTGGCCATGCGTCGTCACGGGGTGCCCGAACAGATCCTCACCGACAACGGCAAGGTGTTCACGAACCGGTTCGGCCGTGGGACCGGCGAGGTGCTCTTCGACCGGATCTGTCGGGAGAACGGGATCCGCCACATCCTCACTGCGCCGAGGTCGCCGACCACGACCGGCAAGATCGAACGCTGGCACAAGACGCTGCGCCGGGAGTTCCTCGACGGCAAGGTCTTTGCTGACCTGGTCGACGCCCAGGCCCAGCTCGATGCCTGGGTGGAGCTCTACAACCACGACCGACCTCATCAGAGCCTGGGGATGGTGGCGCCGTGGGAGCGGTTCCGGCTCGCCGCATCGGGTCCGGACCCGGTCGATGTCGACGGACCCGGACCGGTCGAGGCGGAGGAGCGGCCAGCCGGGTCGGTGGCGAACCGCAAGGTGTTGGCGTCAGGGCTGATCAGCTTCGCGTCGACCAAGTACAAGGCCGGCCGATGGCTCGCTGGTGAGACGGTGCAGGTCACCATCGACGGCGGTCTGGTGCAGCTCCATCACCGCGGGGTGTTGATCGCCACGCATGCCCGACATCACAAGGTGGAAGCCGAGAAGGCTGCGCTGGTGCGGGGCACGAAGTCGACGCCCCGCCGGCCGGCGGGGCGACCATCTGCATCGTCGGCGTCGGTCACTCGCAAGGTCGACACGACCGGCAACGTGAGCTTCGCCGGGACCAGCTACCGGGCCGGCAACAAGTTCCGGCGCCGCCAGGTCCAAGTCGCAGTCGTCGGTGACACCGTGGAGATCTCGATCGGCAACGAACTCATCCGCGTCCACAAGGTCCGCCACGACCGCACCCGTGAACACGGCGCGCTCGCCAACCCCGGCGGTCGACCCAACCGCATCAACGCCGCCTAACCCTCCCAGCAGGTGTCAGGTAGGTACCGGACCTCCTCTGTCAGGCGGGTACCGGACCTTGACAGTCTAACGAGTGTTGCCTGGCGCAGCGTGCGGGCTCAGCGTCGAGCGCGTTCTAAGGCGCTGCCCGCTTCGATGAGCAGGAGCGTTCGGCGCGTGCGCCAGGGACAAACCACTGATCCCGCCGTGGCCTCATTCCATGCTGGACTTGCGCTGTGATTCGAATGCCTCTCCGGTCAGAGGACCCGTGTACAGGTCCTCGTTGAGCAGGTGGAGGAAGCCGAACCGCTCTGCAGGGTCGAAGACGAGCTCGTCGTCGACCACGACCTTGTCGGGCTCGAGCCCGACATGGCCTGCGTAGTCTCGAACTTCGTCGAGCGTGACACTTGCCAGATGCCCGCGATGCTCGATGTCTCGTAGGCGGCGCCAGGTACGGGAATCTCGCAGGGCTACCTCACGCAATGCTGCGACGCTTGCGGCGTTCATGGGCAGGTGATCGGTAATTCCAGAGATCCACGTCGAGATGTGCTGCTCGACGAGGCCGATCTGTCTGAACAGCACCTCGAAAGACCGCTGATCGAGCACGACCACCCATCCGTCCCCGAAGACGAAGTCGAAGTCGGCGGAGAATGCGAAGACCGGGCCCTCAATCGCTGAGAGTCGTTCCTGGCCGATGGCGAAGACTCGGCCAGATCGGTGTCGGAGCTGGGGATCGGTGCGTCGGACAAAGGACGTACGGGTGGGTCCGTCTCCGATGGTGACCGCATACATCTTGACGGCGAGATCGAGGTCCGCCGGGGTGATCTGCGAGATCGACCCGAGGTTCTCGGACAGTTGTCGGAAAGCCGTCAGCTCGTTGAGAGTGTCTTCGTCGTCGATCAAGAAGTACTGGCCGCCCGCCAGCTCGGCGGTTGCGGTGTAGGGGATGGGTGCAGCGTCGGCGATCCGTTCGCGAGTGGTCTCGCAGTGCCCCCGGAGTGCTGAGGCTGCGTTGTCGGCCAGGACGAGATGGAAAGCCTCCAGGGCGGTCTCCTGCACCCGACCAACAGTCAACGTCAGTGCCTGTGGGAGGCGGGCATCGATCTCGCTGAGTATCTCGTCCGGGATCGCCACCGGTGCTCCTTACCTGTGTCGCTCGACCAGCACGCTGGCGCCGAGCCGAACGCAACGGCGGGGGGAGTCCCACCTGCTCACGTCGCTTCTGGCTACCAGGTAGAACATCGCCCCTCCGGAACTTGCGCTGTAGACGCGATACCCGAGCAGGTACAGCAGGGGGTTCACGAAGACGCGGCCGGTCGCTACGTGGATGTGGACGATCATCGCTACAACGAATGCGCCAATGATGACTTCTTCAGTCCCCGCCGAGGTATTGATGAAGACCGGCAGCAGGTAGGCGCCTACGTGTCCGAGGACTTCACCGCTCAGATCGTCGATGTCGTCGAACTCGAACGGCTCAGGGTTGCCTTGGCGAACCATGACGGCGCCCGCAACGAGCACGAGGAGACCGATCGCCGCTACGTAGGCGAAGAGCCACGTCCAGCTCGAGTGTCTGGAACGGAAGGCGAGCAGTCCCATTGCGGGTGCGAAGGCCGCAAGCCCGAGCTCAAGGCGCGCACTGAATCGAGCCCGCTGAGGTGGACGGTTCGCCATGGGCGGAGCCTACGAACCCGGTGTGACATCCGGAGCCGGGAGCCGGCTCTGGCCAGTGCTCTGGCTCCGACCGAGGCCGGCAGAGATCAGAGGACTTGGACTACCTCGATCGTCCGATCCTTCTCCGTGACCATGTCGGTGACGACGTCTCGGTGGCACCTGTGGCGGTCACGCTCGACGCACATCACTGCGACGTGTGCATCTCGCGCGCGCTCTATCAGCCGATCGAGCGCCACCCCTCCACCGTTCTCGAGGATGGAGCGCATTCGGGCGCGCCCCGCCTCGCCATCACCACTTCGGAACGAGTCTCGATTGTCCGCCGGGTTACCGAGGAGCCGCTCGTGGACGTACTCGATTCCCGCGTCGCGCAGGGCCGCCTCAAGTGCCCGCTTCGAGAAGCCAGGCTTGCGGCTGACAGCGTTGAGGCGGACGTCGACGAGGACGGTGACCCCAGACTGCGCAAGTCGGTCGGCGAGGGACTCGACGGCGAAGCCCTCGTATCCGACGCTGTAGATCCGTCCGGTCATCTCGTGATGGTTTCCCATGGCGTCCTCCTCGGGCAACCTAGAGGTCGAGCACTGCCTGCACGGGGCCAGCCGGGGGCCAGAAGACCCCCAGGACAAGGAAGCTGACCGGGTGTTGCTCCTGGTTGCCCACGAACAGGACGGTGTCCCGGCCAGTCCAGAGATCGCCTTCGAATCTCTGTCGGACGCGTTCGCGCCAATCGGAGTGACCGCGGACGTGACGCCAGAGAGCGAGCACTTCCCAGTCGACGATCGTCTGCTGATGGGCTCTACATCCATGCGCGCTACATCGGAAGTGATAGCGGAACCGCCACGGCACGACCTCGAACGGCGGCTTCTGGATCTCAGGTTCGTCGAACAGGCTCAACCGTGCCGCCGCACCTTCGGCACGGCGCCGCCACTCGGTGATCTGAGCGTTGTCTCGCTCCGTGATCACGAGCGTTGGGGGCTCGGCGGGACGAACGACTGCGAGTGATGGCACACCAGGCCCCGACCCGCTGCGATTCCGTTCGACGAGATCGCACATCCGTAGCTCGGGAAGCTGTTCAACGAAGTGCCGGCGAGCGGCCCATCCGTCCTTGGTATCGAGGGTCTCGCCAAGGACGATTGATCCGTGCACCGGCGACCAAGACTCCGGACGTCGATCGGTCTTGGGACGACTGACGGCTGCTTCGACGAGTTGGTACTTGGCAAAGCGGTGCTGGTCAGCAAGGTCCCGGAACGGCACCGGGTGAAGCCGAACCCAATGCGGCGAGTCGGTGTCAACGCGGATGCCAGCGACGCACATGGTCTCGTCAAGATCCCGCGTCAGCACCGGCGCAGCCTTCACGAGCACCAGGACCTTCATCGTGATGGGTGCCATGGACTCCCTCCCCGCCGCTCCCAGCCTGCCTGGGCCGGCGTCGGAGTCGGGGGATCCAATCAAGGCTGCGCTGCCCCGGGCGCGGAGTCGCCGAACACGACCTTGGCGAAGATGTGGGCGGCGTCGGCCTGCATCCCCGGGAGCACGTGTTGGTAGACGCTCATCGTGAAGGCCACGTTTGCGTGGCCGAGCCGCTCGCTCACGACCTTCGCCGGCACCCCGGCCTTCAGGAGGATCGTGGCGTGGGTGTGCCGGAGGTCGTGGGGACGGATCCTCGGAACGTCCGAGGCCTTCACCAGCCGGTCAAAGAACTGGCTGTAGGAGTCCGGATGGATCGGCGTGCCGTCAGGCTTGGCGAACGCGAGGGAGTCGTCCTCCGGGCGGACACCGAGGGCGCCGCGCTGCTCGCGCTGATCGCGCTTCCACTGCTTGAGCACAGCGATCGTGAGGGGGTCGAGGTCGACCGTTCGGCGGGAGGAGGCCGTCTTCACGTCGGCGACGACGACCTCGTACGCGACGCTGAGGACGGCCTGGCGCACCGAGAGGCGCTTCTCGCGAAGGTCGATGTCCTCCCAGCGGATACCGAGCACCTCGCCCCGCCGCATGCCGGTGTTCGCCGCCAGGTAGAAGGCGGGGTAGAGCTCGTGGTCCCGGATGTCGGTAAGGAACTGGCGGAGCTGTTCGGCGTTCCATGCGCGGATCTGGGGCTTCGGTGCTGACGACAACTTTGGCGGGTCGGCGAGGTCGGCGACGTTGCGTTGCACGCTGCCCTTCCGGTGGGCGTCGGCCAGAGCCTTGCGAAGGATGCCGTGGATGTACCGCACCGTCTTCACCGACAGCCCGCCACCATCCCCGTTGAGCTTCCCCTCGACGAGCAGCCGGGCGTAGAACTCGTCGAGATCTTCAGGCGTCAGTCGCTGGAGCTGGATCGCCCCGATCCCGGGGACGACGTGATTGACAATGTTGCCGTCATAGGAATTGAAGGTCGACTGGCGAAGCTGAGAACGCTTGATTGGTAGCCAGCGCTCGACGAGGTAGTCGCCGAGGGTGATCTTGTCGGGAGCCCGGTAGTCGCCGTCGTGATGCCGCTTGACCAGGTCGGCAAGGACTCGCTCGGCCTCACGCCGGCTCTCACCCGCCGGGTGCCAACGGTGTCGGCCCTTGCCGGTCCCCGGGTCCGTGCCCTCGTAGATCACCGCGTAGTAGCGGCTCCGCCTCTTCACGATGTGACCGCGCACGCCGCGTCACCTCCCCGAACAAGCGCTCGACGATGGACGCCGAGCGCACTGCGCCCGTGGCGGAAGGTGTCGGGCGGGCCCGAGGGAGTTCGCGCACGAGCGCACGTGGTTCGGGGAACGATCCGAGGCCGCGTCCCCGACGGCCTTGCTCCGAAGGTAGCAACGAGTGTTGCAAGGGTTCCCTGCACGGGCGACGGGCCGCATTGCTCACGCCGACTTCGTCGCGCGGTTGAGGATGTCGTCGATCGCGGTGACGGGAACCACGACGCGGCGCCCAAGGCGGATCGACGGGATCTCGCCACGTCGGACGAGGTCATAGGCGAGACCTCGTGAGATGCCGAGGAGCTGGCCGGCCCTCTCGACGGTGATGGTGCGGGGCTCCTGGTCGCTTGCGGCGCTGCTCATACCCCATGACCCACCACCAAGCATCCATCTCGTTGCAGAGGGTTCAGGTCGTGCCGCCAGGTGCCGTTGCCGACCCTGCGGGTCGGTGCCGTGGCCCGCCTTCGGCGGGGTGCCGTGTGGTCCGCCGCCCGGCCGGCGTCAAGCCCCTCGCTGCGCTCGGGGCCAAGCCCTTCGGGTTGACCCCGTCCTTGACGGCGGCGGACCGGAGGCCCCGTAGGGGCAAGACCCGGCCAGCCGGTCGGGTCATCGCCCCCGGTGGGGCCGGCCGTTTGGGAAGGCGGCCGGCTCCGCCGCCCAGCAACGGGAGCCCGACCCATGAACACCACCTCCACCCCGTCCGACAGCACGACCATCGCCTGCGAAGATCTGACGCCTCGCATGATCGCAGTGGTCGCCTATCCCGATGCGATCGTCGAGGCTGCGGCCGGGTCGATCCCGACAGCGAGCGACGAAGCATTGATCTGGTGGACGCCGTCGGTCGGTCCGACAGCGATGTTGATGGCTCATCGGTTCGCGACCTACGCAGCCGAGGGTCCGACGTCGTGGTCGCTGGCCGATCTGGCTCAGACCTTCGGTGCGGGAAAGTCGGGAAGCCGGATCCTCCACACCGTCGACCGGTTGGACCGGTTCGGGATCGTCGTCCGCCGCGGCGACATCGTCGGGATCCGTCTGTGGCTCCCGCCGTTGAACTCCCGCCAGAAGGCCCGGCTGCCCGAGTACCTGGCCTACGCCTACCCGCACTGATGTGTCCGGAGTGGATGGCCTCGGCAGCGTGCCGAGGCATGTCCCCGGCCCGCTTCTACCCGCCGCCCGACCAGCCAGCCGACGACGCCCTGTCTGTCTGCGCCGGCTGTCCGGTCCGGGTGGAATGCGACGAGCACGCCACCGTCACCGGCGAGACCCACGGGATCTGGGGCGGCCGCCTCGAGACCGACCGCCGATCCCGCCGCACCCGCCAACCCGGGCGCAGCGGGCCTGGACCGCCACCGCTGGTCGCCGATGACGACCTGGCCGAGCTCGTCGAGCACCTCGACCCGGCCCTCCCCGCCGCCGGTCAGCTGCGGACCCGGCTCGGGGTGAGCGTCCCGACCGCATACAAGGTGCTGGGCAGGGCGCGCCGGCTCGGGCTCATCGAACAACGAGGTCGCAATCTCTACCCGGTCCGCTCCAGCTGACGTCCGGTCGGGTCGGGACCAAGGTCGGGCGCAGCTCCGGGACCTCGACCCAGTAGTGGCGCCGGCGCTGCCGGCCGGTTGTCGTCGCCGCCCTTCGGGCGGGTGCCGTGTCCCGCCTTCGGCGGGGTGCCGTAGTCGGCCGCCGCGCGGGTCCTGTCAAGCCCCTCGCTGCGCTCGGGGCCGAGCCTCCCTGCGGTCGGTTGACAGGCCCCGCTGATGCGGCGACCGGAGACGCCCGTAGGGCGAAGACCCGCCGATCCGAGCACCGAAGGGAACACGCCATGAAGGCCAACGACCTGTTCACCACGATCACCGACCAACTCGTCGCCGACATTGAAGCCGGCGCCGGCACCTGGCGCATGCCCTGGCACACCCTCGCCGATGCCGGCACCCCGATCAGCATCGACCGCCGGCCCTACCGCGGCATGAACGCCCTGTGGCTTCCCATGGTCGCTACCGCCAACGGCTGGACCTCCGGCACCTGGGCCACCTACCGCGGCTGGCAGCGTCACGGCGCCCAGGTCCGACGCGGTGCACGCGGAACCCACGTCGTGCTGTGGAAGCCGACGACCGGCACCGGCACCGGCACGGACACCGATGCCGGCGACAAGGCGGAGACGACCGCCGGGCCCCGACGCCGCCTGCTGGCTCGCACCTACGTGGTGTTCGCCGCCGAACAGGCCGACGGAACCGATGCCATCCTCGAGCAGCGCACTGCCGAACTGGCCGAGCGCGACACCCCCGACCGGATCGCCTCCGCCGACGCTTACTTCACCGCCGTCGCCGCCCGAGTCGCCATCGGCGGCAACCGGGCTTGCTACGAGCCCGGCACCGACACGATCCGCCTGCCCGACCTCGCCCAGTTCGACGCCGCCGCCCACTTCTACGGCACCAGCGCCCACGAGCATGTCCACTGGACCGGCCACGCCGACCGGCTCGCCCGGGACCTGACCGGCCGGTTCGGCTCCGACGCCTACGCTGCCGAAGAGCTTGTCGCCGAGCTCGGCGCGGCCATGTGGTGGGCCCAAACCGGGATCAGCGCCATCACCCGTCCGGATCACGCCGCCTACCTCGCCGGCTGGCTCCGAGTCCTGCGTACCGACGCCCGGGCCCTGGTCACCGTCGCCGCCCGCGCCCAAGCCGCTGTCGACCACCTCAACACCCTCGCCGGCCACCCCGCCACCGCCGTGACCGCCGCCTGACCGGCCGGCCCGGACCCGCTCACCCGGGTCCCGGCCGTCGGCGGCCGGGTGCCGTTGCCGACCCTTCGGGTCGGGTGCCGTGGACGCGCATCCGGCGCCGGCCGAACCGTAGAAGGGGATCGTCGTACGGTCGATGCCGACCGCCAGCGTCCAGTGAGGTCCGACGATGCGACGACGACACCCCACCGTCCCAGATCCCCCGGTCGACTCCAGCCCCGCACGGGCCAGATACGACTGGGCGCGATTCGGCCGCCACCGGCTCCGCACCGCGGCAACGGTCCTGCTCGACCAGCCCCTCGGGCCCGGCGGCCGGACCGCCACCACATGGTCCGACCCGACCCAGCCCGGCGGCTGGAACTGGCTCGGATGGCAACGAAGCCCAGTTGGCGGCTGGACGTTGCCGATCAGGCTCGCCCTCGGCGACGTGATCGAGTTCGGCAACGGGGAGGCCCATTGGTTCGGGATCGTCGACAGCTACGACCCGGACGGGTGGCTCACCCTCCGAGGGCCGTACCCGAGCCGTGCGACTGCGGCCGAAGATGCCGAGCTCTTGCTCGCCGCCGAGCGGTACCTGCCTGCGGTCGAGTCCCCGTCCGTGCTCCGCCGCAGCTGCACTCGCCGCCGTCAACGGCCCGGCCGACATCCGTAGGGGAAGGCGAGCGCCACGACCGGCACGAAGGTCTGCCAGGACCAACCGAATCGCGCACACAGATAATCACCGGCGGTGTGCACCCGGCCCGGGCGTGCTCCCGGGACCGAAGCCGGGACCGCCGGTCGGTCTGCTGGGCACGTGCTCAGCATCGCCAAGCTCCGCGTCGGCCAGGAGGCCTACCAGCTCTCCGGCGTCGCCCAGTCCCTCGACGACTACTACACCGGCGCCGGCGAAGCCGCCGGTCAGTGGGTCGGCGCCGGCTCCGAGATGCTCGGCCTCGACGGGGAGGTCGACCCCGACGGCCTGCGCGCCGTGCTCGCCGGCCTCGCGCCGGGCACGGGTGGCCTGACCCCGAACGGCGAGACCCTGCGGACCCACGTCCGGCGAGTTCCGGGGTTCGACCTCACCTTCAAGGCCCCGAAGTCGGTGTCTGTCCTCTACGCAGTCAGTGACGACCCGCGAGTCCAGGCTGCGATCGTCGATGCCGGTGAGGCGGCCCTGCGCGACGCGCTGGCATGGCTCGAGCGGGAGGCAGTGAACGTGCGGCGCGGCAGCGGAGACGAGGTCTACCTCGCCAACCTCGCAGCGAAGGACCCGGGTGCGGCTGCAGCAGCCAGGATCCGCAGCGTCGCTGCGCACGGCGTCGTCGCTGCCGCATTCCGCCACCGCACCAGCCGAGCCGGCGACCCGCTCCTGCACTGGCACACCCTGGTCGCCAACATGGCACCCGGTCCCGACGGCCGATGGACTGCGTTCGTCCATCCGGACCTGTACCGAGCAGTGCGCGCGACGGGCGAGGTGTTCCAGGCCTCACTGCGCAGCGAGCTCACCGAGCGACTCGGCGTCGAGTGGCGTCCCGGACGGCACGTCCCCGAGGTCGCCGGGGTGCCCGAGGCACTGTGCGCTCAGTTCTCGAAGCGCGCCCAAGAGATCGCCGACTGGCTCCAGGCCACAGGTACTCCCGATGACCCGTCCGGCCGGCAGGCAGCCGTCCTCGCCACCCGCAAGGGCAAGCCCGAGGTGGAGCACGAACGCTTCGACACCGCCTGGAAGATCGAGGGGACAGCGGCGGGCTGGGGGCCGCCTGAAGCCGAGGCCCTCATCGCCTCGCGAAGCGCTCCCGTACCCGCGCCACGAGCAGTCGACTTCCCTCTGCCGACCTTGCCGCCGAACTGGATCGTCGACATCGGCCGGTCACTGACCGAGTCGGATTCGACGTTCACCCGACCCCACCTGGCCCAGGCGGTCGCGAGCGCCATACCCGACGGTGCGCCGGCGAGTGTCGTGGACCGCCTCGTCGCTCAGGTGCTGGCCGACCGATCCATCGTCCCGATCGCAGCTGGGGGCGAACGGCGCTGGACCACCACCGAGCTCCTCACCGTCGAGCGCCGCTTCCTCGACACCACCCGGACCGTCGCCGGCGCACGCACGCCCATCCCGAACCACATCGTGGCCGCCGTACTCGACGCCACGCCGTCGCTCGGCGACGACCAGGCCGCTGCGGTGCGGACCCTCACCACCGCCGCCGACGGAGTGGCCGTGCTGGTCGGTCCCGCCGGAACCGGCAAGACCTTCACCCTCGACACCATCCGAGCTGCGTACGAGGGCGCCGGTCAGCGAGTCGTCGGCGCCGCCCCCTCGGCTCGTGCCGCCCATGAGCTCGCCACCGATGCCCGGATCCCCGCGTCAACCCTCCACCGTCTTCTCGGCTCGTGGTCCCGAGGCCGAGAACTCCCGGATGACCACACCCTGCTCGTGATCGACGAGGCGGCCATGGCCGGCATCCGCGAGCTCGAAGCCGCCGTCGGCACCGTCGCCCGTGCCGGAGGTCGCGTCCTGCTCGTCGGCGACCATCACCAGCTCCCCGAGGTCACCGCCGGCGGAGGCTTCGCCGCGCTCGCGACCGACCCGGCCCGCACCGTCGCGCAGCTCACGGTCAACCGACGCCAGCAGCAAGCCTGGGAGGTCACCGCGCTGGCTCAGCTCCGAGACGGGCACGTCCCCGCCGCCGTGGCCGCCTACCGGGCCCACGACCGGGTCGTGGTCACCGACGACCGTGCAGCCATGCTCGGCGAGGCAGTCGACCGTTGGCTCGCCGCCGAAAGGGCTGGCCACCAGCCGGTCCTGATCGCCGGCACCAATGCCACCGTCGACGCTCTGAATCACGCCGTTCGCCACACGCTGCGAGAGGAGGGACACCTGGACGAGCAAGCAGGGCGGTGGGCCGGACGAGACTTCGCCGTCGGCGATCGGGTCGTGCTGCGCATCAACGACTACACCGCCTCCACCACGGCCGGTGATCAAGCCCACGTCCTCAACGGCCAGACCGCAACCCTGACCGCCGGCACTGACGCCGGTGTCGTCGTCCGCCTGGACCACGACCACGCAGAAATCCACCTCGACCGCCGCTACCTCGAAGCCGGTGGCCTCGACCACGCCTACGCCCTCACCGCCCACCGCGCCCAAGGCGGCACCTGGGACCTCGCCATCGCCGTCGGCGCCGATGGGCTCTACCGGGAAGCCGGCTACCTGGTCCTGTCCCGAGGCCGCCACGAGAACTGGTTGATCCTCACCCGACCCGAAGTCGATCTGCTCGACGCGGAGATCGACCGTCACGACAGCCCCCTCCACCTCCCCGATGAGACCACCGACGTCGACGATGACCTGCACCGCCGGCTCGCCACCTCCCGCGCCAAGCAGCTCGCCCTCGTCGCCGACCCAGACGCAGACCACGTTGCCGCGCTGGCAGATACCCGCGACCTCGCCGAGCTCCTCGCCCGCGCCGACCACGCTCGCCAGGCAGAGCGCCTCGCGGACGCGATCGCCGGCCCCGACCCGGGCGCAGGTCCGAAGGACGGCACCGCTCGGATCGACCGGGCCATCCACACCGCAACCCACGCGAGCATCGGTGCCGCGGTCAAGGCGCTCGATCGCCAGAACATTGGCACCATCGCCGAAGTCGACGACCTCGCCGGCACCGTCCGGGTCCGCTTCTGCGCCACCGACGGTCGACAGGCCGAACGCAACCTCGCGTGGAGCGACGTCCAGATCATGGACTCAGGCGCCGACCCCAGGCCGCTTCCCCCGCCCGCCCGGCAGGCCCTCGACGACCTAGTCATCCCCGTTCGACAGCGGCAGCGGCGTTGGGAAACCGTGCTCGCCGAGCGCGGCGTGGCACCGGGGGAACGCCTCCGCTACGAGCGCGCCGCCCGCCTCGTCACCAGCCGGGCGAGCGCCAGCCTCGCCGCATCTCCACCCGGGTGGCTCTCCGAACGACTCGGCCCTCGCCCGGTCCGACCCGCCGCTACCCAGGTTTGGGACGACGCCGTCCGTCATGCCGCCACCTACCGAGCCCACCACTGCGTCACCGACGCAGCCACCCCTCTCGGGCCGCGGCCGGCCGATCCTGCAACAGCCGCCTCGTGGGACCAGGTTCAATCTCGTCTGGCCGCAGCCAGAGTCTGGATCGACACCCACGCTCCGGCTCCGGCTGCCGCACCCGTGCGCACCCGGTCGCGTCAGGAGCTCGAGGCTCGCGAGCACGAGCTCGACGCCGTCCTCTCCACTGCTCCCGCCGACCAGCGCGACCTCATCGCCCGGCTCCGCACTGACGGAAGCCTGCCGTTCGACAACGTCGCTGACTTGCTGACCGACGCACTCGCCACGCAGGACGACCGCCGCCGCTGGATCCTCGAGCACTGGCCCCACATCGTCGAGTACGCCCACGTGCGCAGCACCCTCGACACGCCAGGACCCGACACCCGAATCCTGCTCGCCGCCCTCAGCGCGTCGGACCTCCCACGACTCGTCGAGGCTGCCCAAGGCGGCGAACCGTGGCTCACCCGCCTACTCGGACGCGTCGTCTCTGAAGATGAGCCACTGACACCGCAGGTGCTCGCGCTCCTGGACGACGTGGCGGCGTATCGGTCCCGTTGGCAGGTCGTACACCCGGAGCCGCTCGACCTCGGAGCATGGGGCCCCGAGCAGGCCGGCGAGCGTGAGATGCTCGCCATGGCGATCGACGCTGCGACACCGGTGCCTACGAGGGCCGGGATGGTGCAAGCCGAGCTTGCACTCGACGATCGCTGACGTGCACGTCGGGCTGCCAGGCCTCAGGGTCGTCCCGACCCCGGCAGTTCACGAACGGCGGCGTCGTCGCTGTGCCTGACTCGATCAGACGTCCAGTGCCGGCGGCGGGAAGCTGCGTCGACTGGCCGGGTGCGGCCAGTGGTGGCCTGCGTTGTACCGGTCCGCGGCAACAAGCACCCACGATCGGACGGCGTCCTGGAGCTGGAGATCGATCGGCCCGCTCGTGCGGTCGAGGAGGTTCGCGAGGGCGGTACGGAGCGGTTCGGGGTCGTCCCAGTCAGGCTCTCCGGCACGCAGCGCTTCCTCGAGGGCATCCCAGATGGTGAGGCCAGGTCGGAGGCCGCGGCGGAGGTGGTCGACGGCAGCGACGAGGTCCAGTAGCCAGGTGCCGCCATCGACGGTCGATTGGCCAGGGTCACCTGGCTCGGTGAACGGGTCGGGGGTCATGAGTGCAACGGCTCCGGCATCGACGGCTCCGGCCCGGACAGGGTGTCGAGCAGGCGAACGGGGTCGGTCTCGGTGGACGGCCCTGCCGGGGGCAGCGCCGCCAGCAGGGCGGCGGCGTCGTACTGGTCGCCGATCGACGTGATCGTGGCGAGTCGCGCCGGGTGCTGCCAGGTTTGGATCGCCTCTGCGCTGATGCCGAGGTCGGTCGCGATGGGGATGGTGATGTCGGGGTCGTGGTCGCAGCGAGCGTCGAGCGTGTCGAGGACGAGGTCCTCGGAGATGCCGGCGGTAGAGAGAGCCGCACCTGCTTGCGGGGGCGAGAGTCCGTAGGCCTCCGATGCGGCGGCGAGCTGGTCGCCGGTGGACCCGGAGCGGGCGGCGTAAGGCAGGCCGAGGTCCGGGTCGTCGACCCCGACGGTGAGGCCGGCGGCGAAGGCATCGAGGGTGGGGGCGTGGGCGACGAGGTGCGCGGCGATGGCGGCCGGTCTGTGCCCGGCGGCGGCCATGGTGCCGGCCGCCAGCTCCCACAGGTGGGGGTCCTCGGGGAGCGCTCGAAGGACGTCTCGAGGCCGGGCGGCCATCACTTCGACGGGGGTGCAGCCAGCGGCGCGCATCTCCTGGGCTGTGGCGCCGAGGGCGATCGCAGCGTCGAGACCGGGGACGTCCCAGCGGCCTCGAAGTACGCAGATGGCGTCAGGCATCGGGACCCCGACGGTTGGGAGGAGACCGGCCATCGTGTCGGCGTCGACTCCCTCGGCGTGGAGGATGGCGACGGTGGCGGCAGGGGTGAGGCCGGCGGAGCCCAAGACCTCGGCGAGGTCGGCCGGGTCGGCGCGATCGAGGCGTCGGCGATCGGGTTCGTCGAGGTGGTGGCCGATGAGAGCAGCGAGCTCGGACCGGGTGTAGTCCCCGCTGTCAGCGAGTTCGGTGGCGATCTGGTCGAGGCGAGCGGGGTCGGCGATGGAGAGGGCGCGGACGGCACGGTGGCCGGCGAGCTCGGCCGCATCGCGTGCTTCGTCGATGCTGCGGGTGAGGGGGAGGCGTTCGAGGACGCCGGTCGGACCGGCGTGGACAGCAGGCATCCACCGTCCACCTGGCCCAGGGATCACGTAGACGGTGACCTGGTCGCTCAGGTGTCGCAGCTCGGCGGCGGTGCGTCCCTGGCCGGGCATCGCTTCCCATCCCCGCACCGTGCCGGCAGGTGACACGGTGACGGGATCCGATTGCGGGGCGAGGGCGGGGTACCGGTCCCGGACGCTGGCGACCGCAGCCGTACGGGCAGAGTCGAGGTCGGGAGCTTTGCCGGTGGCGAGAAGTCCGTGGCCGGTGCGGGACGCGACGTCCTCGAGGCGCCAGCGGCCCTCGGAGCCGGTCTCGACGGCGACCAGGTAGGCGGTCTTGTTGAGCCGCAGGTAGGCGCCCGAACCGCTGGCATCCTCGCCACGGCTCGCCCACTCGGCAGGGGAGTAGGGGCCGACGGTCACCCACCGGCCGACCGGGAGCTGCTCAAGCGATGCGGCAGGGAGCCGGTGCCGCCGCCCCGCCGACACGACCCGGTCATCGACGATCGTCATCCGTGGCAGCGGGGAGGCGACAAGGTCGACACCGCTCACAATTCCCAACCCGGCCGTCAGCTTGCGGGCCGGTTCCAGCACGTCGATGAGTCGTTCCCACCGCTCCCGAGGGGGCCAATCCGACGGGTCGACCGTTGGTGGCTCGCCGCTGGGTGCATGCCCAACACGGTCGGCGACGAGCCAGGCCACTTGTTCGGCCAGCCGCCCCTCCACCTCCGGCCGCTTGGCCCGAGGGAGCCGCCTCGCGGCGTCGACCAGGACCCGGTGAGGATCATCGAGCTTCGGCAGCCGTCCACGGACTGTGGTGGTGGCGACCTGGCGCACGGCGGCGAGGAAGTCGCCGGCACCCTCGGGACCGGTGAGGTCGGTCGGCAGCGTGGCCGGGACGAGAGCGTCGGGCGCCGGACGGCGGGCGAGCTGGTCGATGGAGAACACCGGCCGCCACTCCCACCGCTCGACCGCGGCCCGGGTTGGTCGAGTGCCCCCCAGGTACGGGTCGGGCTCGGCGCCACCGGTCGTGACCGGGACCCGCACGGGATAGCCGTGTTCCCCGGCCCGGACCGCGCAGGCACGGTTCGGGTCGGTCGAGGGCACCAGCCGCCAGGTCTCGGTCCCTGCAACGGGCCCGTTGGCGCCGTAGGACGCGAGCAACGCCTGGTTGCGGGCCGAGTAGTCCAGCCACGATTGTGAGTCCGTCAGAGCTGCGGTCCACGCCTCGGGTGTCGTGAGCGTGGCAGCGGACCACCGGTCGAGGTGGGCGGCCATTTCGGCGAACGTGGCGAAGGAGATCCGCTGGGACTGGCGTGCCATGCCGGCACGATCCGCAACCGTGGTCCCGGGCTGGGTCCCGGAGCTGCTCCCGGATCAGTCCCGATCCGCCCGCGGACCAGGAGCGTCGGCTGTTGTTGGGCAGGTGGGGTCGCAGAACACCACCGTCCGGGCACCGAAGCCGGCACTGCGACCGGAGCCGACCGGTACCCGGGTCCCGCACCGCTCGCACCGTCCTGCGACTCGGTTGCCGGCGGCGGCGACTGGGTCGGGCGCGTTGTCGAGGGTGAGATCGAGCTGGCCCTGTCCATCGTCTGTGGTCGTGGTTCGTGCACCGACGGAGGGTCGGCGCAGCGGTGCGGGGCGGTCCGGTGCGAGATGAGGACGGGGAAGGCTGGCCAGCGACTCAGCGATCACCGCCTGGTCGAGGGTCGGTTCCGGGTCGGGCCTGGGGCCGCCGTCGTTTACCGGGCAGGTGCCGGTACTGGGTGCTGATCGAGGGTCTCCGTCGTCCCCCGCCGGGACGACGGCGGACAGGCCGGGGTCTTCCCACCAACGGACTAGCCGGAGGTGGATCGGGGGCAGGGTGCCGTGGAGCAGGACGGCGTCCTGCCGACGCATCTGGCGGATCACGTGAGCGGGGAGCAGGTCCTCGCGCTGCAGGTGCTCCGAGACGGTCCTGCGGCCGCCGTTGCTGTCGGCCGACCACCCTCGCTGCGCGACGTGGGCGGTGCCGCTGACCCGGGATACGTAGTCGAGGGTTGACGGGTCGTCGGTGCCGGAGAAGATCACCTTGGAGCGGTGGCCGCCGAGCACTGCATCGGCCAGCGTGCCGTAGCGGTGGGTGATCTGGGCCTTGGACTGCCAGCCGGTCACGAACATGCCGCCGAGGCCGGCGATGGTCGACACCTCTTCGGGGAGCCACTGCAGCTCGAGCTGGCCTGCCTCGTCGATCACGATCAACAGCGGCTTGTCGAGCCGTCGCCCGGCGATGTCCCAGGCATGGATCTGCTCGCGGAGGTCCCCGAGCAGTCCGCCGAGCACGGGGGCGAGCCGGTCGAACTCGGTGGACGGTGCCGCCAGGTACAAGCTGTTGGCCCGGCCTGACGCTCCAGACATCAGCCATTCGAGGTCCACGTAGCGGGGGCAGTGGTTCGGGAGCTCGTCGGACCAGTAGAAGTCACGTGGGTCCAGCGATGCCGAGTGAGCCACGGCCGGTTCGGTCCACGCCTCGAACGCCAGCCGTGCGGTGGCGTAGATCGACGCCCGGATCTTGGGGTCCTCACCTTCGAATGCCATCAGCTTCGTCAGGGCGTCCCGCGCCAGGAGTCGGACCTCCAACGGTTGCTCGTCGGCCAGGCCCCGGCGCACCAGATCGTTGACCAGCGGGTCCCGGATCCCCACGTGCAGGTACGCCCACGACGCCAACCGGCCGATCGTCAGCAGTGCCGGCCTTTGGCCGGGCGGAGGTCCGAGGAGTTGGGACAGTCCGGCGAGCGACATGTACGCCGATGTGAGGGTCTCGCCGTGTGACTTCCAGTAGTCGCCGCCGGTGACGCCGTTGCGGGGGATCGCCTGCGCCAGGGCCCGCCCGGCTCGGCGGGCTCCCGACGTGGTCGTGACCTCGCGAAGGGGCGTCCACCGTGCCGTCGGAAGGCCGGTGACCCCGCCCGGGTCGAACACGGCCAGGTCGCCGCGTTCTGCTCGAGCCGCGCCAGTGGCGTCGTAGAGGTCCCGCTTCACCGACAGCGCCACCACCGGTCCGTCCCATCCGATGATCCCCGCCGACGCCAGCACCGTCTTGCCTGAGCGGGTCGGGCCGATCAAGGCCACCGACCCGCGGTCGCCCTGCTCACGGAGTGCCCTCCGTCCCCGGGCCGGGTGCCGCTCCCGGTCCTCAGTGGCCAGCAGCGGCCCTCGCGAGGCCAGCCGCCCCAGCAGGAACCGCCCCGTCGGTGCCACGGTGGTCGGGACGGCCAGCGGTCCGACGTCACGAGCCCGGGCCACCCGGGCGTCGGCTGCGACGCCGAACGTCGAACGTGACGGCGACCAGGTCCGGCGCCACACGACCACGACGCCGGAGATCACCCCGCCCGCCACGATCGAGACGAGCAGCGTGCACGACCAGTACACGACTGGTCCCGGAACTCCGGTCGCAAGATCGCCCCACGCCGCGGCGGGATCTCCAGGCGATGAGGCCAGCCGTCCCGCGACCGTCAGCAAGTCGCCGGTCCCGCTCGACACCCGCCCACCCCTCGATCGCGTCGCCACCCAAGCCCCGCCGCCCACCACTCCCGCGACGGTGACCGTGGCCCCGCCGATCACGGCGATCGCCAGCTCGAATCCGGACCCCGCGGGTTCCCGCCCGGCTGTCGGACCGGCCGTCACATGCGCTCCCGCCTGAGCCCGTGCGGGGCCACGGCGTCAACGCCGGGAACCGGGACCAGCGCCGGGACGAACTCCAGGCCCAAGCCCGGGACCGGACCTTCGGACAGTCGCTCCGACACGCCCACCGACTGCAGGAGCAACCCATGAAGCCCTACCGACAGCTGGACGCTGCCTACCGGCAGATCTGCCAACGCCATGTCCGCCGGCCGATCCCTGGCCTCGGCGACCTCGACGAGATCGTCACCACCATCCGTAACGACACCCCCGACCCAGCGGCTTCGGACGAGGCCCTCCGTGACCTCCTTGCCACCGGCCGGTCCGTGCCCGAGGCGAACACGGTGGCGCTCCACGCCCTCGCTCCGGCGTTGGCCTATCGGATCTCCCGGACCGCGACCGTCGGGTACCACCAGGATGCGCTCACGGAGCTGGCGCTGGTGATGCTCGACAGCAGCATCAGCGGAGCGCGCCTGGCGCACCGGCTCGTCAACCGCACCCACAGCCGGGTCTGGCGCAGTGCTCGAGCCGATCGCGTGCGCGGCGGGATGAACCCGGTCGAGATCCTCCCTCGTGAGCCGGATCGTCTCGTCCTCATCCAGGAGCTCCTGGAGGCGGCTACGAACGATGACGTGGTCGCTGATGTGGCGACGGCACGTGTCTCGCTGCAGCGCTTCCGAGCAGCAGTCGAGGATGCCGTTGCGCACGGCGTTGTCCCGGACCAGGTCTGGATCGCCTACCGGGCGAGCCGACTGCGCAGCGCTGGCATAGCGGACCCGGTGCGGACCACCAGCCAGGAACGAGTGCTTGCCCATCGGGCGGCACGCCGGCTCTTGCCGTACATCGATGCGCACCTCGCTGTCCACGCTGCATGACCCAGGCAGGGGCCGGGTCGGTGTTGCAGTTCAGCCGAAGTCGAGTGCCGGTAAGGAGTCGACGATTTCGACCGTCCGCAGCGACACGGTGACCACACGCTTCGCCAGATCGACGATATAGCGGTGATCGCCTCGCTCTTGCCCCCACTGGTTTGGGTCGTTGACGATGCCCGAAGCCTTGTCGGTCTTCGCGTTGTACCGGTCGACATGTATCGACTCCAGTGGGACCTGATGGAGATTGCCGGCTACATCCCGCCGTTCTGCGAAGCCCACGAGGACACGGAAGACGCACGCGAGTCCCTCCGGAACCTGCGCCACTACATCGCACCAAGGGCTGTACCGCCGCGAGCAACGCGCCGTTCAATGCGGCGTGTGTGCCTGCCCGACGAGTTGATCTGAGCGCGCCATAGGAGCGCACCTGGCGCAGGTCTTCCACTGCCGACACGAGTCGAAAGCCCTTAGCAACGCCCTCCTGGTCGGGCCGAGGGACGGCTGGCCTCCGGATGAGACCGTCCGAGTGCGGCTCGGGTTAGCTCAGCGAGCTCACCGCAGCGCCGGTGACTACGAGCCCTACGAACGCGACTATCGCGCCGAGGACGACCTGGGATAGCACGAACAGCCAGAGGCCCCAGAACACACCACGCGCGATCTGGCCCGTAGTCAGCTGGCGAGCGCCACCCAGAGTCGTGGCCGTCGAGAGGGAAGGCTCGGGCGTGTTCGGCCAGAGTCTCTTGAACCCCCACACGGCTGACACGACTACGACAACGGGGATGGCGAGTAGGAGCAGCTCCACGCTGCTCATGATTTCAGTTCAAAGGTGCGCGCTCGTGTAACCCGCAGGATGGTGAGCGCCGAGAGATTCGAGTTCGGCACTGTCCCTCCTCGAGCGCGGCGTATCCAGACGACACTCGGCACGTGCAGAGCCGGGCCCGGTAGAGGCTCCGCCCAGCGCCGACCGATCGCTCGAGGCTAGGCCGACGCATTGGTCGCTGCTCACAGGGTCGCTCGCGCAACCACCCCCAGAAGCGCCATTCTCTTGTGGTTGCGACTGCTTCGGGGACGCGATTAGGTGGCAGCCGATAGGCGCGTCCTCCACCGGCACCTCGGGGTCATGTCCCACTCGATGTGTCCGGCGCGTTTGGGGCGCCCCGGGGTTTGGGGGAGGCGAACCGTACTGTGCCTGTTGTCGGCCCGGCTGGCCACGTCCATGTATGGTCAGCGGTGAGCACGGGAGTCCGCAGCGAGCGGGCTGAGAGGAGGGCTGGTACTGCCCTCGACCGTATGAACCTGATTCGGATCATGCCGACGCAGGGAGGC
>Ga0208490_100089_pt1 | contig 73895 bp, 75 predicted proteins | sample SubbioAug_CSWold_FD_184818 | JGI IMG/M metagenome (GOLD analysis project Ga0208490, IMG submission 184818) | Serpentinite rock and fluid subsurface biosphere microbial communities from McLaughlin Reserve, California, USA - CR11Aug_CSWold (SPAdes) | ecosystem: Environmental > Terrestrial > Deep...
AAGACTCAATGTTAGAGGTAAAGTCAAAGCAACTCTGGTTATCGGCATGAAAATAATTGGTCACAACTTCAAACAAGTCGTCCGCTTCTTTAAAGGTAATATTAGGAAGAAAGCGGAAGATTTTGCCAATCAAAAGAGGCAAGGGGTTAGTCTGCCCGCATAGCAGTAAAATATTGGAAAATGAGGTGAAATAGCTAATGTTTTGATAAAAACATGCCGTAAAACCCCTGGCGTGGAACCAAAAATGGATAATGATGCCAATTTAAATTTTAGGTGAAGCAAAAACAGAAAATAAATACCCTCTTTTTGCAGTGGAATCATATATCGTCCAAGTGAGACTGGCAAACACCCAGCTATATTAATGCGCTCCTATGGCAGGCACTATGGTCGCCGACTACCTATGCTTAACAACATATTAGACGCAGGTTATGCTTTTGTTAATTCAGACCTTAGGGGACGTGGTTCCTCTGAGGGGGAATGGAAACCGGAGAATAATTTTACTGTTGAAGGAAAGGATGGCTACGATTCTGTAGAGTGGATTGCCAGCCAGGATTGGTGTGATGGAAACGTTGGTATGATAGGCGCTTCTCATGCTGCCTATTTTCAATGGTTGACAGCACTGGAAAAACCCCCACACCTCAAGGCAATAGCCCCTTGGACAGGTGATTTTAATGAAATGTTTGTTCCTCCACTTACAGGTGGCGCTATATCTCTAATTACGGCATTGCTTTGGCTGCCAAGGGAAGCTGCTGATGTCGTCAACAGGTTGGAAAGACAAGGCCAGGATGTTAATGATATGCGTCTTACCCTGAATCGAGCTCTTAATAATTTAGATGAGTTTTATAATTTCTTGCCATTAAAGGATATGCCTATTGCCCAGTTTGAACGCCTAAAAGAACTTTGGAATTGGCGATTGAACCCTGTCTCGCAGCCTGAACTTGAGAAGCACCGTATCTATGAGGAAATTGCGGTACCTTGTTTCCATCAATGTGGTTGGTACGATGGGGCAGGTTGGGCTGTAATTGAGAATTTTTGCAATATGAAGGATAGAGCAGGATCAAAATATGCCCAAGACAGCCAGCATCTTGTCGTTGGGCCGTGGCCTCATGCTATGCAATTTCAGAATAACTTGGGTGATTTAAATTTTGGAGCTATGGCAGATAGTTTTGGATCGGGTATTCATGAATTTCAAATAGCTTTCTTCGACAGATATTTAAGGGGAAAGGATGTCAAAATACCGATTGTTAAGTATTTTGTAATGGGTAAAAATAGCTGGCAAACAGCGAATAGCTGGCCTTTGCCTCAAACCCGATGGCAAAGATATTACTTGCATAGTAAAGGCAATGCAAATACCTCCTCGGGTGATGGTCTTCTTAGTTGTGATGCACCCGGTGTTGAGCCTCCTGATATGTTCATTTATAATCCCCACCATCCGGTTCCAACGGTTGGGGGACCCCTAATAGGTGCTATAACAAGTGCAGGCATGGTAGCAGGACCTATTGAACAATCTTATATTGAAAAACGCCATGACGTACTATGCTATACTACATCCGAGCTCAAGGAAGATATTGAAGTAACAGGGCCACTGCAATTACATCTTTTCGCCTCAACATCAGCCAGAGATACTGATTTTTCTGTCAAACTTGTTCATGTATATCCTGATGGTAGGGCATATAACCTTGCTGAGGGGATAATACGTGCTAGCGGGCGCTCATTTCGTCATGAAAAAGAACTAGTAAATCCCGGACAGATATACGAGTTTGTTATTACCTTAGGACAAACAAGCCAACACTTCCGTAAAGGTCACCGCATTCGCATAAACATCTCTAGCAGCAACTTCCCCCAATTTGACCGCAACATGAATACAGGCAATGCTATTGGGGAGGATGCCTACGGTATTCCAGCCATTCAGACAATTTATCATCAACATGAATATGCCTCTTACATAGATCTGCCTATAATACCTTAAGCATTATGAAAGGGATGAATGATTCAGGGATGGTCAGGGAACAGATGGTCAAAAATTCTGCAAAAGATAATAAGGGGATATGATTAAATGGAACACTTATCTAGCCAGCAAAAAACTATTACTATGCTAGCTATTATTTCAACTACTATATTTGTTGGTTTAAATACGACTATCATCAATACAGCTCTTCCGCGCATAGTTGCAGATATAGGGGGGATGGAATACTTCAGCTGGATTTTTACAACATTTATGCTAACTTCCAGCATAACCACCATTTTGGTGGGAAAGTTGTCAGATATTTACGGACGCAAGATATTTATCTTATCAGGGCTGGTTTTTTTTATCACCGGTGCACTATTAGCTGGTTTTTCGGCTAATATATTTCAAATGATAATTTGCAGGGGGATTCAAGGCGTTGGTGGTGGGATGTTGGTGTCCACCTCCTTTGCTGCAGTAGGGGATTTATTCTCCCCTAGAGAGAGGGCTCGCTGGCAAGGATTGATGGGTGCTGCTTATGGAGTTGCCAGTGTATTAGGACCTGCTATAGGTGGATATATTGTTGATAACGCAGATTGGCACTGGATTTTTTGGGTTTTTATACCTTTGGGCATATTTGCTTTTTTATTAATTCTTAAGCTGTTCCCGGCTAAGGCAAGCAATGAAAGAGTAGAGATAGATTACCTGGGATCTATTTTTATTACTATCTTTATGGTTTCTTTGTTGCTCAGTTTTACTTGGGCAGGTTCTAAGTATCCTTGGCGGTCTTGGGAAGTATTCGGGCTGCTAAGCAGTAGCATTGTGGCAATAAGTGTTTTTTTTATGGTGGAGAAAAAAGTGACAAACCCGGTAATACCATTAAACTTATTTAAAAACAAAATATTTTTAATATCAAACTTAATCTCTTTTTTTATGGGGATTGGCATGTTTAGTATTATCATGTTTATGCCGTTTTTTGTACAAGGGGTTCTTGGAGCGACGGCTACAAAATCTGGGTATATCGTAATACCCCTTACTCTGGTAATGATGATTGTAAGTCCAATAACAGGACAGGTAGTTAGCCGAACGGGGAAGTATAAAAAGCTTGGTTTAGTAGGCTTGGCAATAATGGCATTCGGAATATTCCTAACGTCATTAATGAATAGCAACTCTTCTTTGATCACAGGAGCAATTAATATGAGCATTGTTGGAATTGGTTTAGGAATCTGTTTTCCCATATTTAACTTGACTACGCAAAACGCTGTTGAGCATAAATTTCTAGGTGTAGCTACTGCTACCACTCAAATGTTTCGTCATTTTGGGGGAACTATCGGAGTAACACTGTTAAGTTTAGTTATGAATTTTCGGTTTGCGGATCGGTTTGAGGCAGCCTTTAATCAGTCGGGAACATTAATTACGGTGCAAAACGACCCGGAGGCTTCTGTTATTTCAGCCCTAATCCAAAATCCCCAAGAGTTAATGAATACTGAGAAATTGGCTCAGATGGAGGCTATGTTGCCATTACACCTTAAAACAGCCTTTGTAGAAACAATTGAATTGTTGCGGGCAACTTTTGAATACTCATTAACAGGTGTCTTTTTGGTTGCAGCGTTAATTGTCCTGGCAGCATTAATCATTGGCTTTTTTTTGGAAGAAATTCCTCTTCGGACTTCAAATGACTAAAGTTATGAGGGGTGGCCCCAATTTATCAAAATCAATCGGCGCCATTTGCTAAGAACATTCAGAAAATGATAATTAATATATGTTTTAATTATAGAGCAAAAAAGAAGGGTAGGCTCAAAAACTTTGGGACTACCCTTTTAATGCTATGTTAACTTAGCATCCCCAAAATCTCCTGCATAATCTCTTCCTTCCTCTTATTCACCGCCTTAAAGTCCATATTAGGCACATAGTACTCTTCCAGCTTATCATGCAACACCTTCGCCCGACTGATAAAGCTCACCCCATGCTCAATGGCAGCATTATAATTATCCCTGGCCAAGGCCATGTCCTCGTGGTATGGGATTACCCGACTGGCGTCAACATATTCGGCAGTGTCAAAAACCAAGTCCTCGGAGGCAGAGCGAGTAAAGTGGGGGTTGGTGCTGGTAATGATCCCTACCTTTAACTCAGGTATTAACACATGCTCGATAACTTCCGGGTTTAGGGCGCAGTGGTAGACCTCCATACTAATATTCCGGCCGGCAGCCTCCGCCACCAGCTTCTTCATGATGCTGCCCTTGCCGGTGCCCGGGTCGCCGTTAATCAAGAGCTTTTTTTCCACATTGGCAAAAATAGTGTCCAGTGAGTTAACTAACCCGTTGGGAGAAATTGCCGACGCAAATAGGTGGCGTACATTGGCGGGACTGCTGGCAAAAGTGCCAGCACTGTCTGCTGCTTCTCCTAAAGCTTCATTAATAATGCTCTTGGCTAAAGCATTAAGCCCCACCACATCCAATGCATCTTCATCAACATAATAGCACTCCTCCGCATCCCGGTAGATTTGGGCCGCTGCCAGGTAATGATAGGCCCGCTTGAAGTGCTGGCCGATGGACTTATTGGTGGCAATGATCTCAGCCCTATTCTTTCTCATTTTTTCCTCATCCCAATAGTCCCCTAGGTGGACAATAGTATCTACTGCCCCTGGGTTTTTGGGGTCAACGATGTGGGGTGCAGTTCCGTCCACCATAGCCACCTTGATTGAGGGTATGTAAATGCCATCGATGGAGTTGTTGTCTGATGAACAGCAGTGAAACTCTACCAAAAAACCTTTTTCAGCCACTGCCTGGCCGATGGCCTTCATCATGCTGGATTTACCTACACCGGGACCGCCCTTGATAACATATATTTTTGTGGCATCAATAGGGGCCAGGTACTGGTAAAAAGAATAAAAACCTTTGCTGGTGTTTCCTCCGGGGAATACTTTTTTAATACTCATATGACTTTCGCCTCCTTAAATGTCCTATATGCACTTATATTTTATTTTAAAGAATCTAATAGGTGTCTGTTTTTTAATATTTTTACATGGTGAAAGAAATGGAGCTAAAGGGATATTCTTGGCATAATAAAAAATCTGATTGCAAAACCAGGACTAATAAATTAGAATTCTAGGTGAAGCAAAAAAAGCTTAATAAAAAGAGGTGAGTTTTGTGGCGATGATTTTAATTGTGGAAGATGAAGAGCCGATTCGAGTGCTAATTAAGTTGAATTTGGCCATGGTGGGCTATGAAACACTAGAAGCTTGCGATGGGGAAGAGGGTCTCCGCTATATAAACAATGAAAAAATAGACTTAGTTCTCTTAGACATAATGCTTCCTAAGTTAGACGGCTATGAGTTATTACCTAAAATATTAAAGAAAGATATTCCCACAATTATGCTGACAGCTAAAGATAGGCTGAATGACAAAGTCAAGGGGTTAGATATGGGTGCGGATGACTATGTAACCAAACCCTTTGAAGCAGTAGAGCTGTTGGCTAGGATCAGTTCTGTTTTAAGAAGAGCTGGAAAAGAAAGAAAAAAGGTAGTAGTTGATGATATTGAAATATATTTAGATCAGTGGAAAGTCTTCAAGGACAACCAGGAAATAGTGCTGACTTATAAAGAATTCGATTTGCTTTGCTTGCTGGCAGAAAACAAGGGTAAAGTCATGACAAGGGATAAATTGCTGGAGCTAGTGTGGGGGTATGAATTTGAGGGGAATACCAGGACTGTGGATATGCATATTCAAAGGCTCAGAACTAAACTGGGAACCGATAAGATCAAAACTATCTACAAGGTGGGCTACCGACTGGAGGAGTAAAGGATGAAATTCGGGTGGAAAATTTTTCTCCTTTGCATGGGCATTTATGTTATTTCCCTAACGGCCACTGGGATGGTGGTTACCGACAATACATATAAAAGTTTGCTAAAAAAGGAAATCGAACGGGGCTTAGAGGAAGAGAGTAACCTTCATTCTACCTTAGCCTTGTATCTATTAAATAATCAACGTATTGCTCAGGAAAGAATTGAATTAAAAAATTATAGTAAAAGCATAGTTGATATCGTTAAGACAGATAGAAATTACATAGAGATTTATGACGAGAAGCTGAATTTTCTTGCTACGAATGCTCCCAGAGCTTTCTTTTTCTCCCGGGAGGAACTGGAGATAGCCTTAAAGGGTCAAAAAAACTTTGTATTGAGAAGAGATGAGGGAAAACTCTATTTATTTGTCTCAAACGTCTTAGAAATTGACCAGGAGAAAATAGTACTTTCCTTAATAAAGGATATCACTCATGTGGAAAAACAGCGGCGGGAGCAGTACCTGCTTTTTATCAAAACAGGTCTGATGGGGCTAGTTTTTGTGGCCTTAATTACCTGGGGTTTAAGTGCTGTCTTGCTAAAACCCTTTAGGGAACTAAGTCTGACAGCCCACCAGATTGCATCAGGGAACTATCTGGTGAGAGCTAAAGTGAACAGTAAAGATGAGGTAGGACTTTTAGGTGAGCGGTTTAACACTATGGCTGAAAAGGTTGAACAAAAAGTAAATCAGCTACAGGCAGAAGGAGAACGACAGCAACGCTTTATTGATAATCTGACTCACGAGCTTCGTACACCTTTAACATCAATTATTGGCTATGCAGAATACTTGCTTAAAGCAAAATATGACCCTGAAACATTTAAAAGGAGTTTAACTTATATTTACTCCGAAGGGAACCGGATGCTGAATATTGCCAAGACGCTAATGGACATGATTTTAGTCCGGGAAAAACCGTTGCAGTTGAAAGAGCAGGATGTATTTTCATTATTAATTGAGGTGCAGGAGATTATGAAAGTGAAAGGGGCTAGGGAAGAGGTAATTATAACCGTAACAGGGGAACCTGCCTTGGTCCCCATTGATAGAGATTTATTTAAGGTAGCTATTACTAATTTGGTAGACAATGCCCTGAACGCAAGTCAAGCAGGACAAAGGGTGATTATTGGCACTGAGAAAGCATCAGGCTTGGTATGTGTGTTCGTTGCAGATGAAGGCAGAGGTATGGAAGAATCGGAATTAAATAAGGTAACAGAGCCCTTTTATCGTATCGATAAGTCTCGTTCCAGAAAAGAAGGAGGCATTGGTCTTGGGTTAGCTATTTGCCAGCAAATTGTACAGGAACACGGTGCCGGCTTTCAAATAGAGAGTAAGGTTGGGGCAGGTACGAAAATAAAAATTATTTTTCCGGAAAAAGTTTACAAATATGTTACAAATCCAAGGCAAATTGGATAAAAACTCCTGTTATAATGACTTTGTTAGGAAAAATGAAGGGGGATAAAACATGAAAAAAATAGTTGCCTTATTACTAGTTCTTTTGCTTGGATTAACTTTAATTGTGGGGTGTACCGGAGATAAGGCCCCAGTTGATACACCACAAGAGCAGCAAGAGGAATTAGAAAAGGGGCAGGAAGCTGAAGAGCAAACCGAAGAAGCCGAAAAAGATGCTGAAGAAGAGCCTGTAGATGAAGAGACAGAGCAAAAATAATATTATGATTAACCTGAGAGACTTCCTATTGCCAGAAGTCTCTTTTCCTTATCTGCTAAAAGATGTATAATAGGGAAAAGCAAAAAGGGAAAGCATGGGAAAGGACTGGTTTGTTATATGGGGAGAATAACGTTTTTCCTAATGTTGGCGCTAATAATTATCCCAGTAGGTTGTACTCAACAGGAAATAAAAGAAGGCCAAGTTTATGTTGTAAGTAATGAAAATAATTCTGATGAGCAGCTAGGCGATAAATTGAATATTGAAGGAAGAATTCCATTTCAAAAATATGTTAACGAGAGTCTCATGGCCGAGCAAATTCCAAATCAAATATTATTAACCTTTTCTCCTGATGGAAAAGAGATGTATTTGATGGAGAGGATTGAAACAGAGAGTTTCCCAAAAGTTATCAAGGGTGAACCAGGAGAAAAAGTTAGAATAATAATAGAAGATATAACTACAAAGAATCAAAAAATTATTGTTGAGAACATTCCCTTTGTTAACAGGGTGCTTTGGAATACAGAGGGGAATATGGTGGCCTTTGGTGGCGGAGAGAGATTAACTGTTTATGATGTGAAAAGTAAAAATACGGTTATGGAAGAAAAGCTGGCCCAGGATACCATTAATTACTTTTTTTGGTCACCAATAAGTGACAGCAAGCTTTACTCAGAAAAGCCTGACTTAACTAATGGAACTATTTACTATATAGATTCTCAAAAGAAGGTGGAGGCCTACGAAACCAGAGAGGAGACCTATTACAAGGGTAAGCTGGATAGCAATTATTACTACGGCACAAAGTGGGACTTAGCTAACGGAGATATTAATACCGTTATCCTAGATAAGCAAGGAAAAATAATCAAAGTATTAACCCCGGGAAGATTTAGGGATGCATATCAAAAATCGCTGTTAATTGTTGGTGAAAGGGGATTTGGCCTATACTATATCAGGGATATAAACAAATCAGAAGAGTTGATTGCTTTAACACAGGATTACGTCTACGATGTTAAATTCGTAGCCGATGGTAAGATAGTTTATACCACAGGAGCAGAAGACATAGAAAATAATTTATTCTATCTACATATGGTGAGTAATCAAGGCAGTCAATTAAAGAAATTCAAAGTCAGTGGGAGTAGTATTGCTGTTTTGCCCGACGGTAATAGCGGCTATATTAGCGGACCTCAATGGGAGCCAGTGGACTTTGTTCAGAATAAGCTGGGTAAGGATAGCTTGGAGAAAGCTGAAGAAACCGACAACTTACCGGCAATTTATGCAGCAATCAGAGGGGCTATGAGCACACTGTCCAGCCATGAATTAAATGGAGAAAAAAACTGGAATAGGCTAAAAAAGTATTTTATCAATAGCTCCTTACCTGAGCAATGGGCTTATTTTGATGTGGAAGCCATATTCCAAGAGAAAACTGCCAGGCTAAGTGCTGGAAATAACTCAACATATATAATGAGAATTGTCATAAATAACTACAGCATTAATCATACAGGTGATGCAGTTTCTGCAGGAATAAGAGTATATACAAAAACCCCTAATGGTCGGGGAATTACCAATGACTATGCGTTAGAATTAATCAAAAAAGATGGCAATTGGTATGTGACAGGCTTCAGCACTTTTCCTTATTCTCCAGATCAGGGGGAATTACAAGAAATTGTAAGGGAAACAGTGGCCAAATTGCAAACGGGAACAATTTTTTCAGGGGAGCTTGAAAATAAACAGATTTTAATTGGCCAAATTCAATTCTGGCGAAGCGGCATACCTCACTTGGCACCTAGTGTAGAGAGTGCTGACTCGGTGAAAGTTTTCTTACAGGTAAAAAATCAAGGAAAGCAAGAGATATACAAGCTGGTTTTGGAAAAGGAAAATCAAAATTCTTGGAAGCCTGTGAAGCTTACCCGAAAGGAACTGAGTTCACTCTAATAATAAATGATAATCCCTCTTGCCAGACAGTGCATGGTTAGTTAACCAAATTTCCTGGGCATCTGGGCATCTGGGCCCCGGGGTGCCAGGGTGCTGGTCATGGTTTCCAAAGTCTGTCCCTGGATAGTTAGGTCCAGCTGCCAATCAATCCAACCGGTAATACCACACATTATCCATCTCCTCCTGATGATTGAAAATAATTATTAAACGATAAATGTAGTTGAAACTACAAAAGCAAAGGATAAAATATTATATAATTAAGTTTATTAGGAAAAATAATGTGCGAGGTGAATAGATTTGATAGATAATTTTTACAATGTTGCGGTGGAGTTGGTGGATAAGAATCTTGACAAAGGCTTTGGAGAAAAGATTGCTATATACTACAATGAAGAAGAAATAACCTATAGTCAATTGGCAAGAGAAGTTAATAAACTAGGGAATGGCTTGAAAAGTTTAGGGATAGAGATAGAAAACCGGGTGGCACTGCTATTGTTAGATTGCCCCCAGTTCTATTACAGCTTTTTAGGCGCTATAAAAATCGGCGCTGTAGCTGTTCCTGTCAATACCTTGTTAAAAACCAATGATTATATTTATGTTTTAAACGACTGCCGGGCCAAGGTGCTGGTAATCAGTGAAGAACTATTGCACCTGGTTGAACCTATCCTGGACGAAGCAATGTTCTTAAAATATGTTGTGGTAGTAGGCAAACCAAAGCCTGGGCAGATAGCTTATGATAGCTTGGTGGGGGAACAACCGGACACAATAACAACAGCGCCTACCTATGAGGATGACCCTTCCTTTTGGATATACAGCTCAGGCACCACCGGATTTCCTAAAGGAATTGTTCACCTGCATCACGATATGGTTTCTGCCGCTGATGCTACTGCCAAAGGCATCTTCAATATGAATTCTGACGATATAGTTTACTCCACCAGCAAATTGTTTTTTTCCTATGGGCTGGGGAATGCCCTATATTATCCTTTAAGGGTTGGGGCTGCAGCTGTCTTAAGCCCTGTCCGACCTGACCCTCAGGTGGTCTTTGACCTTGTAAAAAAATACAGGCCCACAGTATTTTGCAGTGTCCCTACTTCATACACCGCCATGCTCCAGGCAGCTGGCAAGGGTGAAGCCGATTTTAGCAGCGTAAGGGTAGCTACTTCTGCAGGTGAGACTTTGCCTGAAGTGATCTTTCATCGCTGGAAAGAGCGTTTTGGCATTGAATTGCTCGATGGCCTGGGGTGCTCGGAAGCTTCTAACACCTTTATTTGCAATAGGCCTGGTGAAGTTGTTCCCGGAAGCACCGGAAAGGTTGTGCCGGGATATGAAGTGAGACTTGTGGATGAAGATGGTGCAATTGTACCCTGTGGAGAGATAGGTACTTTGCAGGTTAAAGGGGACAGTTTGGCAGCTTATTACTGGAATAAACATGAAAAGACCAAAAGTTCCTTTTTAGGCCATTGGTTTAATACAGGAGACCGTTTTTATCAGGATGAGGCAGGATACCTATGGTATGTTGGTCGGACAGATGATATGCTTAAGGTTGGAGGGATTTGGGTTTCTCCCATCGAGGTAGAAAGAACCTTGTTGAAACACGACTGTGTCTTAGAATGTGGAGTAGTAGGCAAGGAAGATGACAATAAATTGGTTAAGCCAAAAGCCTTTGTGGTCCTAAAGGATGGATATGAAGCCTGTGAACAATTGGAGCAGGAGCTAAAACAATTTGTTAAGGGACAGATAGCTCATTATAAATACCCCAGGTGGATAGAGTTTATTCCACAACTGCCAAAAACTGCTACAGGTAAAATTCAAAGATATAAACTGAAGGAATTATAGAATTATAATAGAACATTAAACACAACTTAATTTGTTTAACCAGTTGCTTAAAAGGTCGTAATTGTTAATTAAAATGCTTTTTTTCCTTTTTTCAATCAGACCTTCAGAGGCTAAATCTGACAAAGCCCTGGTCACGGTTACCCGATTACAGCCCACATAACTGGCCAGTTCATTATGAGTAATTGGTAGCTCTATTCCCTTACTGTCATCTTTGTAAGGGATACCTATTTGCACTGCCAAATTTTGCAGAGCAAATCCCACTCGGCCAATAGCCGGAAAAAAAGATTCGCCGATTAATTGTCTCCCCAATGCCCGGGAATGCTGGGAAAGAGATTTAGCCAGACAATGGGAGAAATCCTTATCAGCCCCCAACAGGTCGTTAACTTGCTCTGCACTAAAAGAACTAACTATTACATCATTATAGGCAATAGCTGTAATGCCATATGAGGAACCGGTAAGGACATCGGGAGCACCCAGAAAACGCCCGGCCCTAATAAACTCGATAATCCTCTCTTCACCGCTGTCTGTAAAAATACTTAACTTTACAATTCCATCCTGAATAAAAAAAAGTTTATCAGCCTGCTCCCGCTGAACAAAAAAAACTGTGCCCTTTTGATATGACTGACGGTATCCTTTGCTAGTAAACGAGTGATTAGTATAGGAAAAAATAACAGCATCACCACCTTAGTTAGACTGGTAAGGGAAAAACCCATTAGCTATAATATATCAAAAAAAACCTGTAAAATAAAGTAGCTGCAAATATTGTAAGGTTAAGACTATCCAGGTTGACAGATGGAGGTAAACTATTAGATGGAAGTAAGGAGTATTATTAATTTATTGGATGCGTATAAGGCTGGGGATATTTCTAAAAATGAAGCCCTATCCCAGCTAAAAATGATGCCCTTTGAGGACTTGGGATATGCCAAAATAGACCATCACCGGGCACTGCGCAATGGTTTTCCAGAGGTCATCTTCGGCCTGGGTAAAACTCCGGAGCAAATAGGGGAGATATTTTCCAAGCTGGCGGGGAAGAATAATGCGGTAATGTGTACCAAGACTGATGAGGCAGCCTATGAGGCTGTTAGCTTGGTTTGCCCTGATGCTTGTTACCACAAAGCATCGAAGCTGATTATCCTTGAGAGAGGCGAGCCAGAAGAAAAGCGGGGCAACATCCTGGTGGTGGCGGCAGGGACAGCGGATTTGCCAATTGCCGAGGAAGCGGCTATTTCCGCGGAAGTAATGGGAAATAAGGTCACCAGGCTATATGATGTGGGGGTTGCCGGCATTCACCGGCTGCTGGCCAACTATCATTATTTTAATGATGCCCAGGTGGTAATTGTGGTGGCCGGAATGGAGGGTGCCTTGGCCAGCGTGGTTGGCGGGCTGGTGGAACAGCCGGTAATTGCTGTGCCTACCAGTATAGGCTATGGGGCCCAATTTAACGGATTAGCTCCTCTGTTGTGCATGCTAAACAGCTGTGCCACCGGTGTCAGCGTGGTCAATATAGATAATGGCTTTGGAGCAGCAACAGTTGCCAATGCCATCCAACTAGCTATAGAAAAGGCTAGGAGAGGAGGATGTGTCAAGAGTGAATAGGATATATCTCAAAGCGGGAGATTTAATTAGAGAGAACATTCCTTTCTGCCTGGTTACAGCAATAAGTGGGTCAGGCAGATTTAATAGTTTAATCGGCATCAAGGGATTGGCTGAAGAAAATGCAACAGGCCAGGTGGAACTTCAGATAATTAGCAACGGAGGAGCAGTTTCCAACAGGGTTCAAGGTGAAGGAAGAGCAAATGAAGTGGTGAAACAAATATTTGCCAGGCTAGCCCAGGAACTGGCTCAGGAGTGCCTGATAAACCAGCAGCTAATGTTGAAGACTGTGCTGGTGGAGGAGGAAGAAATCACCCTGTTTGTTGAGCCCATTGCCACTGACCCGGAGCTCATTATTTTAGGAGCAGGACATATTGCCAGGCCCTTAGCTAAGATGGCTAAAATGCTTGACTATCAGATAACTGTCTATGATGATAGGCCCGACTTTGCCAATACAAAGTTTTTCACTGCAGGAGAGCGGATTATTTGTGACAGCTTTGATAAAATATCATCCCATGATATTGTCAAGCAAAACAGTATTGTAGTGGTAGTGACCCGAGGTCACCAGCATGATCTGACCTGCTTAGACCAGCTGATAGGCAAGAAACTGACCTATCTGGGGATGATTGGCAGTAGAAGGCGCTCCCTGGAGGTGCGGCAACTGCTATTAAGACAGGGCTTTTCTCAGGAGGGGGTAGATTTTCTCCATGCACCTATTGGCCTGGATATCGGGGCAGATACCCCGGAGGAAATAGCCATCAGTATTCTGGCGGAGATCACCAAAGAAAGGCGTAAGGGCTGGAAAAAGGGCAACCTATTGGCCCTGGATAAAAAAACCTTTGTTGGTTCAATTGATCGAGGTGCTTACCAGGTGCTTAAGCTGTTGGCGGAAAAAGCCCGTAATAATGAACAAGACCCAATGGCCCTGGCAACTATTGTCAAGACCATGGGTTCCACACCAAGGAAAGCAGGAGCCAAAATGATAATCAACGGTATTGGACAAACCTTCGGCACCATCGGCGGTGGCTGTGGGGAAGCGGAGGTAAAAGTAACGGCTCTCGATGTAATTTCCAGCAGTGAACCGGCCTTGGTGAGGGTAAACATGAATAACGATGTGGCGGGAGATGAAGGAATGGTCTGTGGCGGTGCCATGGAGGTTTTTATAGAGCCGCTATAGAAACCTTGTTGAGATAGGGTGATATAAAAAAGTGAGTTAATAGTGAATGATGGTAATAAAGGCGGTACAGCGATGAAAAAAAGACTGGCAATTGTAAAGGGTGCAGGGGACTTGGCCACGGGAGTAGGTTATAAGCTGGTGGAAGCAGGCTACCAGGTGGTAATGACGGAAATAAGTGAGCCAACAGTGGTTAGGCGAAGGGTGGCCTTTGCTGAAGCAGTTTATGAGGGTCACGTGACAGTTCAGGGAGTAACTGCCAAACTGGCTAATAACTTGGCTCAGGTGATAAGGCTATTAGAAGAAAAAAAGGTGATTCCCGTAATAATTGACCCGGAAGCAACTGTGATTAAAGACCTTAGCCCTATGGTGGTTGTGGATGCTATTATCGCCAAAAAAAATATTGGCACCCGAATTGATGACGCATCCCTGGTGATAGGCATCGGCCCTGGATTTACAGCGGGGGTAGATGTGGGAGTAGTAATTGAGAGCAACCGGGGGCCAGATCTGGCAAAGATAATTTATCAAGGTGCGGCTGAACCTAACACGGATATTCCAGGAGCAGTAGATGGCTACACATTAGAGAGGGTGCTGCGAGCCCCTGCCGGTGGTATCTTCACTGGAATTAGGGATATTGGAGATCATGTAACAGCGGGTGAAACTATTGGTTATATTGACGGACAAATTTCAGTAGAGGCTCAAATTGCCGGAGTAATTCGGGGTTTGCTGCGGAGTGGCCTTAGGGTAAAAATGGGTTTGAAAATTGGTGATATTGATCCCCGGGGAATAGTTGATCTCTGCTACCAAATTTCTGATAAGGCACTGGCAATTGGCAGTGCGATAGTAAAGGCATGCAACGATCAATTGGGGGAATTACCCTAAAAATAAAGGTTAAAAGAATATACTGATAAGATTATATTGATAAAGCCTAGGCATTAACTGAAGATGCCAGGGCTTTTTTTGTTTTGTTCAAGAATATTTCGTATTTCGAAATTATTTACCTTTTGTTACCCATGTAATCCTGCCCCAGTAGGATCGCAATGGCAAAGAGGAAAATGCCGATCTCCCGCAGAGGATCTACAAAAACACCCCGACCGGTGTCAAAGAAAATATTGAGCAGCTGAAAAAAAGCGAATATGCCTACCAACAGCCAGATGTATTTTTTAGTGCGCTGGGTAAGAAATTTTGGCCACATTCTGCAAACACACCCCATTATTAAGATATAAACACCTTTTAGGATATCATAATAGGTGTTTATTGGCAAATGTAGCCATAGAAATAGGTGAATTAAAAGGGGCGCATTAAGCAAAAATAAATTAAGGTTCATATTTTGCCAAACCACCTTTTATTGAGGTGATTTGCTTGCGTAATTCAAAGAAGGAGGTTGTCAAGATGACGGTAGGCTCAAAATTGAAGCAAACGCTAGCCAGCCTTAGAGGTGCAGAGAGTGTGTTGCGCACCTATGCTAACCAGACTCAAAAAAAAGAGAACAAAAAAGTTTACCAAGAGGCTGTTCAGGTTTCGGAAGAAATAATTTACAGTTTGGAGGAAAGGCTTAAACAGTTAGAATTTCAAGAGCCTCAGTATAAAGGATTCTAATTTAAAAAAAGTGAAAATTTTTTTTGAATGGAGGGTAAATAATGCCCCAGTGGTTGATCGTTCTAATTCAGTCTTTAATTGTATTTTCGGGCATTCTGTTATTTATGAGACTCATGGGGAAGAAAAGTATAATCCATGTGCCACCCTTTTTCGTAGTTGTCTACATAGCAATCGGTGTCATCGCAGCCTTGCTCTCTGTGAATATTATCAACGTAGTTCATGGAATAATTGCCCTTAGTGTCTGGATATTGATACCAATTGCCGCTTCCTTCACAGCAATGAGAAATAAGTGGTTCCATGACCTGCTTATTGGAAAAGAGACTGTATTCATTAAAGAAGGCAAAATTATGGAAGAGAACCTGCTAAAGGAACGCTATACTCCCGAGGAACTGTTAGGGCAGTTGCGGGCAAAAAAAGTCTTTGACTTAGCTAATGTTGAATTTGCAGTTTTAGAACCAAACGGTGAAGTTAATGCAATGCTTAAGGCAGATAAAAGTCCTGTTACCCCACACTATTTAGGAGAAAAGGTTCCTCCCCAGTCTGAAGCCAGGACAGTAATCCTTGACGGCAAAATAATGGATGAGCCATTGGCCACCTTAGGCCTAAATCGCCAGTGGCTTGAGACTGAGTTAGACAAACTGGGTATTTCCCCGGAAAACATTTTTGTTGGACAGGTAAATTCTTTTGGGGAAATGTATGTTGACTTATTTGATGATGCTATTCAGATGACTAAGCCAAAGGTAAGGGAACTTCTTTATGCAACGCTGGAAAAAGTAAAGGCAGATTTATACACTTTTGCCTTAGATACCGCCGACGAAAAAGTTAAAGCAATCTATTACCGTGATGCAGAAAAGCTTGAGCAGCTATTAATTAAGCTTAGACCCTACTTGCTGCACTGAACCAATCTACTTTAACAACTGAGGTGAAAACCATGTCAAATAAAAAGAAGAAAAAACTAACACCTACTCAACAGCAATTTCATATTTTGGCGAAGGCCAGAGAGCCTCACCGCCCTGTTTTTTGGAACTGTATCAGGGCATTTTTGGTAGGAGGAACAATAAGTGTGATTGGGCAAGCGATTCAATTGTTTTTTATGACATATTTTCACTTTGACGAGAAAACAGCGGGTAACCCTACGGTGGCAGTCTTAATTTTCTTAGCTGCTTTAGCCACCGGGTTGGGGGTATATGATCATCTCGGTCAATGGGCCGGAGCCGGCTCAGCTGTGCCGGTAACAGGCTTTGCTAATGCCATGGCATCAGCAGCAATAGAGCACCGGTCAGAAGGGTATGTTTTAGGCGTGGGGACAAATATGTTTAAACTGGCAGGGCCGGTAATTGTCTACGGAGTAGTGGCCGCTTTTGTAGTGGCGCTGGTAGTGACAACAATAAAAGTATTGGGAGGAATATAAATGCTGCAGAGACATCAAACCTGGTTTTTTGACAAAAGACCTGTTATATTAGCCTCTGCCGCTGTTGGGGGACCCTTTGAGGCTAACGGAGCACTGGCAGAGGATTTTGATATGCTCCATGGTGATATTTGGCTTGGCGAAGATAGTTTTGAAAAAGCTGAAAAAAAATTGCTTGAACAGGCATGTGAAATTGCGATTCGCAAGGGTGGATTAAAGAAAGAAGATGTCCAGTTTTTTTTATGCGGAGATTTGATGAATCAAACTATTTCCAGTGGATTTGCTGCCAGGACTTTAGGGATACCCTACCTAGGTATCTTTGGTGCATGCTCATCTTCCATGGAGGGGCTGGCTTTAGCTGGGCTGCTTGTGAATAGTGGTGCAGCTGAAAATGCACTGGCGGGTACTTCCAGCCACAATGCATCCGCGGAGAAACAATTTCGTTACCCGACGGAGTATGGAGGGCAAAAGCCCCCTACAGCCCAGTGGACTGTAACAGGTGCCGGCGCAGCATTGGTAGGAAAAACAGGTGCAGGGCCAAAGGTAGTTGCTGCCACCATTGGGAGAGTAGTGGATATGGGCATTAGTGATCCCTTCAATATGGGAACAGCAATGGCGCCGGCTGCTGTAGATACGATTCAGGCACATTTTCGTGATACAAATTTAAGTCCTGAATACTATGATGTTATAGCAACGGGGGACTTAGGCAAGGTAGGTCATCATATAGCTGCCGACCTACTTGATAAACACGGACTAAAAATTCCTCCAGAAATATTAACTGACTGTGGAATCAAAATTTACAAGGAAAATCAACCGGTTTTTTCCGGAGGTAGTGGCTGTGCCTGTGCTGCCACGGTGACCTACGGCCACTTTCTAAACAGGATGAGAAAGGGAGAAATCAAAAGACTGTTGGTGATTGCAACAGGTGCCCTATTATCACCCTTATCTTATCAGCAAAGTGAAACAATTCCCTGCGTTGCCCATGCGGTAGCTATAGAATCGGAATAAAGGCAATAAAAAACAAATATTCAAAAAAATCTTAGGAGGCAAATACATGGAAAAATTTTTCTGGGCTTTTGTTGTGGGAGGGGCTATTTGTGTACTCGGCCAATTGATGTATGATAAACTTAAGTTAACTCCAGCCCATACTCTGAGTGCCTTAGTTGTAGCTGGGGCTGTTTTAGGTGGAGTAGGTTTATACGAGCCATTAATAAAATTTGCTGGGGCAGGAGCTACAGTACCCATCACCAGTTTCGGCAATGCCTTAGTAAAAGGAGCCTTGTCTGAGGCAGAACGTAACGGCCTAATCGGAGTGATAACCGGCATTTTTGAAGTAACCAGTGCAGGTATTTCAGCGGCTATTATCTTTTCTTTTTTAGCGGCTCTGGTATTTAAACCAAAGGGATAAGAAGAAAATATACTGTATACATATCTAGCAGAAGAAGGATATTGAACATAAAAAAAGAATTAATAGTTTTTATTGATTGTTTGCCATCAATCTTTTAATCAGGGAGTGTGAGGGAGAAGTGAGTTTTCAAAAAGTTAAAATTACGGATACTACTTTAAGAGATGGACACCAGTCCTTATTAGCAACCAGGATGAAGACTGTGGATATGTTGCCTATTGCTGAATTAATGGAGGAAGTGGGCTTTCACTCAGTTGAAGTGTGGGGTGGGGCTACCTTTGATACTTGTATGCGCTACTTGGATGAAGATCCCTGGCAGCGTTTAAGGGATTTAAAAAAAGTATTTAAGAAAACCCCACTGCAGATGTTGTTGAGGGGGCAAAATCTGGTAGGCTACAAACATTATGCCGATGATGTGGTGGAGGAGTTTATTAAGTATGCTGTTAGCAATGGCATTGGAATTATCAGGATTTTTGATGCCCTTAACGACGTTAGAAATATCCAAAAATCAGCAGAAGTAGCCAAAAAAGAAGGTGCCCATGTTCAGCTAACCCTTTCTTACACCTTAAGTCCGGTACATAATCATAATTATTTCATTGAGAAAGGCAAAGAATTAAAAGAACTGGGAGCAGACTCCATCGCCATTAAGGATATGTCTGGGATTATCAGTCCTCGGGGAGCTTACGATTTAGTAAAGCAGCTTAAGGAACAGGTTGGACTGCCGGTGCAAATGCACTGCCATTATACCAGTGGCATGGCTTCCATGGTCTATTTAAAGGCTATTGAAGCTGGGGCCGATGTGGTGGATACAGCCATGTCTCCTTTGGCAATGGGTTCATCCCAGCCTGCAACTGAAACTATGGTAGCTGCCCTAGCGGATATGCCTTATGCAACCGGCTTGGATCTGGTCAAATTATCTCAAATAGCCGACTACTTTAAGGAAATACGAAAAAATTATACCGAATTTGATATCGGCAGCAGTACAGTAGACGTAAATGTATTACTATATCAAATTCCCGGGGGAATGATTTCTAATTTTGTTTCCCAACTGAGCCAGCAAAATGCACTCCACCGCTTGCCGGAAGTACTGGCTGAAGTTCCCAAGGTACGGGAGGATTTAGGCTATCCTCCTCTGGTAACTCCCACTAGCCAAATTGTCGGTACCCAAGCGGCTATGAATGTATTGGCAGGGGAACGCTACAAGGTGGTCACTAATGAAGTACGGGCTTACCTGCGGGGAATGTACGGCCAGTCTCCTGCGCCTGTTAATGAAGAGGTAAAGCGAAAAGTAATTCGCAAGCAAGAGCCAATTACCGGTCGACCTGCTGATTTAATTGAACCCCAAATGGATCAGGCCAGAAGTGAAATAGCTGACTTGATGATCCAGCCCGAGGACGCCATCTCCTATGCAATTTTACCCGCAGTTGCCAAGCCCTTTTTTGAAAAGCGAAATAGAGTCAATAGGGAAACAGAAAAATAAAAGAATTAAATAAGAACCGTGGTTAAAAGCTGTTAAATAAAGCTTTGACCACGGTTCTTTATTTAAATATTAAAAAGTTTTCTAAAAGGATATTTAATAATAGTCTCAGCCAGGCCCCAGATAAATAACAAGGCAATGGTCAGGTATGAAAGTTCACCCGTTGTCAAAGCCCTAATGGCACTATGAACTGCTCCGCCCATCTTGTGTTGCTGTTTTTCAGATTTTCCTGCTGCTATCATTAGTTTAGGAAACCAATCAGTAGCAAGCAGTCTTAAATTAAGATGAAATAAAATTATGCCCAACTTATTCCAGGAAGCAGTTTGTTTCTTTAAAGGGAGGTAATAGTGCCGGTCAAAGTCACCTTTAGTAGTACCGTGGTATATTAGAGTTTCAGCTGCATATTTGGCTGAGACTAATGCGGCAAAATATCCATCCTTTAGAATCCGGCCATAGCCCGTCAGGTCACCGATGGCCACCCAGTTATCGCCGTAGAAATTCTTTGCCCCCTTGGTAAAGACGGTGGCCCCGCAGATAATTCCGCAGCGCAAGTGGACGGTGGGATTTGGTAAATCAATATATTCCATAACCTGGGGATGCTTAAAAACTGTCTGGATATCAGTTAAGGTAAGTTTTTTATTTAGACAAGTAACGGTAACCCAGTGTTTTCCCTTACAAACCAGGGCTACCACGCAATCAGGAATAATACCGTCTAAAATAAACACTTTTCCCTGCAAATTATTGTATACTGCCTGGGAAGTATCAATTTCTGTAACACTGGCAGCCATTATTTCAGGCGGTTTATAACCCGTCAATTCACTGAAGTTTTTAATCAGCGGGTTGTTGATGCCTCTAAGGCCATTGGCCAAAACCAGGGTGTGGCAAGCTATTTTAATATTTTCACCATTTACTTTACGGCTTAGAGTTACTTCCCAGTTTACTCTGCCGGTTTCCCCATCGTCATGTTGTCCAAGGGGGGTGATTTCCCGCACCAGGGTCGGCTCTATAATAGTCAGGAGCTTGGTCTGTTCTTCTAAACCCTCGGTAATTTTATCCTTGATAGAGTCATCAAAGCCAACTAAGCCAAATTTACTTGTTCGGAGGGTAGAGATCAGTGGTGCAGCAATGGGCACTCCAAAGCTTCCCTGAGGATTAATATAGACAGTCTCATTAATATAACTTAGGACCTGTTCAGGTTGAATGTTAATATTGTAATGGGAGGAAAAAGTCTCCAAAGCCAGATTAGTAACTAAACCGCCGCAGTAGTTGCAATTAGTACTGTTCACTAAAATAACTTCCACTTCTTTTTGCTCCAATTGACACAGCTGCAATAAATATCTGGCCATGGAACTACCGGAGATGCCGCCTCCGATGATAACTACTCTGTCACCTGGTTGCAATGCCTTGGGGGAAACGGGCAGACGGGTAAAAATTTCCGGAGGTTTTTTAGCCAAGCTTGCTTCAATTTTTTCAAAAATCATTAGATCCTCTCCCTCGCCCTATACTATATTAACTTAGAAATGTATATTTCTAAGTGAGTAGATAAATCTCCTCCTTTTTTACGCCAGACAAGGGGACAGGGACTTGTCTGGTCCCCTTGTCTGTGGCTTGCCTTTGGACTAATTTTGTTATATGATGTTTATCAAGAGAATAATTTTGTTTGAATAATTTTGCTTGAATAATTTTGTTTGCAAGGAGGAAATATGAACACTCTGAAAACCTTTTTACTAATGATATTGCTAACTGTTCTAGTGGTATTGATAGGTGGAGCCATCGGCGGCCCAGAAGGACTGTATTTTGCCTTTATCTTTGCCGTAATATTGAATGTAGGTGCCTACTGGTTTAGTGATAAGTTGGCCCTCAAAATGACCAGGTCCAGGCCATTAAAAGAAGAGGAAGCGCCTAAGCTTTTTACCATGACCAGACGCCTGGCGGAGCGGGCTAATATGCCAATGCCCCGGCTTTATCTGATGGATTCAAATCAGCCCAACGCCTTTGCCACCGGCCGCAACCCAGCCAATGGAGTGGTGGCTGTTACTTCCGGCTTAGTACGCTTGATGAGTGATGAGGAACTGGAAGGGGTTATTGCCCATGAGCTGGCTCATATTAAAAACAGAGATATCTTAATCAGCACCATTGCAGCAGTTATGGCCGGAGCTCTAACCATGATTGCTCGGATGGGTATGTACCGGAATATGTTTGGCCGGGGAAGAAATCAGGGAGGGGCTCAGGTGCTAATTCAAATCCTGGCCATAGTCCTGGCACCTATTGCTGCCCTGGTAGTGAGGTCAGCTATCTCCAGGAGCAGGGAGTATGAGGCTGATCAGATCGGGGGGCAAATCTCAGGTAATCCGGAAGGCCTGGCTAAGGCACTATTAAAGCTTGAGCAGGGGGTAAGCAGAACGCCCATGGAAGTAAATGAGGCCACCTCTCACATGTTTATTATCAATCCCTTATCAGGGCAAAAGCTATCCAATCTATTTAGCACTCATCCCCCCATTAAGGATAGAGTGACGAAGCTGCGTCGGCAGGGCAGATAGAATTTTCCGCCAGACAAGTCCCTGTCCCTCTGTCTGCAATATTTTTTAGTGAAAACTATTGTCAATACCTTATGGTTATGATATTATTTATTCAAGAGGTACTTCTAACAAGTTGAAATTAAATAGAATATGGGATGATAAAGATGCAATGATGTGTCTTTTAGGTCATCAGTAGGCAATGGCGTCTACATTTATTGGGAAGATGGTTTCTCAATAGGTGTAGACTTTTTATTTTGAAAATTTATTAAGGAGGTTGTGTAAAATGGCTTTGACAAAGGAAGATGTGTTGCGTAAAGCGAAGGAGTATGATGTAAAATTTGTGAGGCTGCAGTTTACGGATATTTTCGGTGTGTTAAAAAATGTAGCTATCACTGTAGAGCAGTTGGAGAAGGCCCTGGATGGGGAATTAATGTTCGACGGGTCATCCATTCATGGTTTCGTCCGGATTGAAGAGTCAGATATGTATTTACGACCTGACCCGAATACTTTTATTGTCTTTCCCTGGAGACCGGGTAATGGCAGTGTGGCCAGATTGATTTGTGATATTTATACCCCCGAAGGCAAGCCCTTTGAAGGTTGCCCTCGATATGTACTTGAGAAGGTAATTGCTGAAGCTGCTGAACTGGGTTACAGCATGAATGTTGGTCCTGAGGCGGAGTTTTTCCTGTTTATGACTGACCAGGAGGGTAAGCCTACTACTATTACCCATGATAAAGCCGGCTATTTTGATATGACACCGGTGGACTTGGGTGAAAATGCCCGCCGGGATATGGTGCTGGCTCTGGAACAAATGGGTTATGAGATTGAAGCTTCTCACCATGAGGTAGCTCCTGGGCAGCATGAGATCGACTTCAAATATTCAGATGCTTTGGATACAGCAGATAAGATTGTTACCTTTAAATTCGTTGTCAGAACTATTGCCCAGCGCCACGGACTGCATGCTACCTTTATGCCAAAGCCCATTTTTGGGATTAACGGATCAGGGATGCACTGCAACCAGTCGCTATTCTTGGGTGATAAGAATGTTTTTTGGGATGCTAGTGCACCCATGGAGCTAAGTGACACAGCCATGTACTATCTGGGCGGACTATTAAAGCACGCTAAAGCGATTGCGGCTATTACCAATCCCACGGTCAACTCCTATAAACGATTGGTACCGGGTTATGAAGCGCCTGTTTACTTGGCCTGGTCAGGCAGAAATAGAAGTCCCCTAATCAGGATTCCGGCTAAACGGGGCTTGTCAACTCGAATAGAAATGAGAAACCCGGATCCGGCCTGCAACCCTTATTTGGCACTGGCTGTAATGCTGAAGGCTGGTTTAGACGGCATCAAAAACCAAATCCAGCCGCCGCCGGCAACTGACAGAAACATCTATGTAATGACTGCTGCAGAGCGGGCTGAATTTGGCATCGATGCATTGCCCAGCAGCTTGGAAAACGCCATCAAGTGCCTGGAAAGCAATGATATTATAAAAAGCGCCCTTGGAACCCATGTTACTGAAAAATTTATTGAAGCTAAGAAAATCGAATGGGATAAATACAGAATGCAAGTGCACCAGTGGGAGCTGGATGAATATTTAGCAAAATTCTAATGGGGGACTATCAAGGGTGCCTTGTTAATTGTTAATAATAGAGTAACATAGTATATTATACTAAGAAGAAAGTTTATGCTGGGGTGATTACATGCACACTTATCGCTTGATAGTAACTGCTGCTGATGAAAACTATCGAACGAAATTAAAGCAACTGTTTATCCGATCCGGGTACGTTATCGTTGGCGAGGGTGACAATTTTGCCAACACCCTTAGGTTAATCCGGAGCAGAAAACCGGACTTGATTGTAATCGACGGAGAATCGCCGGACGTAAACATTGCTGAATTACTGTATGTGATTGAAAGTGATAAAATTGCACCTGTGGTAATACTTACCAGCAAACTGCAGCAGTATCTAGTCAATAAAGCGAAAGAGAGCTGGTTTTTCTCCTATGTGATGAAGCCTGTCGCCGACCAAGTATTATTGTCTGCTATTGAAGTTGCCCTGGCAAACTTTGAGAGGATTTTAAAAATGGAGCAGGAAATAGAAAAATTAAAAAATACTTTGGAAACCAGGAAAGCTGTGGATAAAGCTAAGGGGATATTGATGGAGCAGCTGCAAATTACTGAGGAAGAAGCTTACAAGCATATCAGAAAAAAAAGTATGGATAAATGTGTGTCCATGAAGGAGATAGCAGAAGGCATAATTTTAGCTTACTAACTAACTAACTACGGGCAATGTTGTCCGAAAAGTTGGCAAAGATGTCAGCGCAGGAGGTGAATATCACCTTTTTGAGCGACGTCTTTTTTATTTACATTTTCTAAGGAAACATAAGGTTGAAGGGGGAGGTTATTAATGGAACTATCCATTGCGATTGATACAATGTGGGTGTTATTGGCAGCCTACTTGGTCTTTTTAATGCATGCCGGCTTTACCATGTTGGAGATAGGGTTTACCAGAGCTAAAAATGCGGTGAATATCATCATGAAGAATATGCTGACCATTTCTGTTGGCGCATTAACTTTTTTTGTAGGAACAAGGTGAAGCAGCTATTAAATAGTTAGTTTAATTGTATATTGAATTTCAACATATGAAATTAAATAAATGAGATTATATACAAATAAACTTCTGGGGGATATACTGTATACATGGCATAAAGCAAGTAAAGTAAGGATATTTATCACAATATGAATATATTTATTGTTTTCCGATGTTCTATGGGGTAAAATAAATATGAAATAATAAAAACCAGTTTCATATTATGAAAATTACCACGGGCTTGGCAATGTATTATCTAAGGATGACGATGAAAAGTAAGTATTAGTAAGGGATTAACGCCATAGAGTTATAGTATACCTGGGAAAAACAAGGGAGGTTTAAGGTGATGGAGCGTAGGGATGTAAAGGTAAAAACAGTGCAGGCTGTCGACAGAACGTTGGCTATCTTGGATGCGTTGAGCATAGAAGGAGTACCCATGACGTTAACTGCTTTAAGTGCTGAGGTAAGGCTTAACATCAGTACGGTTCATCGCCTTTTATCCACTTTGATAGTATGGGGTTTTGTGGAGCAAGAATTTGAATCAGGCAAATATAAGCTGGGTATTAAAGCATTTGAAATAGGCAATGCTGTATTTAAAAACTTAGACTTATTTAAGGTGGCGAAACCCATCTTAAAAGAATTGGTGGAAAAATTCAACGAAACAGTAAATTTGGCTGTTTTAGATGGCCGGGAAGTTGTTTATATTAATCAAGTGGAGTCCAAGAATATGATTAAAATGCTGGCGAAGCCAGGCTCAAGAGGTCCGGCATATTGTACCGGTTCAGGAAAAATACTGTTATCTAAGCTGTCTAATAAGGAGATTGAGAGAATATTTGCCAAGGAGAAGTTCGTTAAGTTTACTGAAAATACTGTTGGCAATACTGAGGAGCTAAAGACGGTACTGGAAGAAGTAAGACAGCAGGCATACGCTATTGACCGGGAGGAAATCGAGCTTGGGGTAAGATGCGCAGCTGTGCCCGTATACAATCTAAATGGCAGTTTAATAGCCGCCTTGAGTTTGTCGGGGCCTAAAAACCGATTGAGTTATGAATATTTAACTGATATAGTGGTGCCTGAATTAAGGGTGTCAGCTCAAAAAATATCCAGAAACCTGGGAAATGTGGAATAAGGAGGAACAATTAAAGGGAGGGAAGGCTATGCAATTTAAAAAAGTTCACGGGTTGGGAAACGATTTTGTGTTAATTGACAGCCTGACAAATATACAACCGATAATTGATTGGGGAAAGCTGGCTGTTGAGATGTGCAATAGAAACTTTGGCGTCGGTGCTGATGGTCTGGTGGTAATCTCGGCCTCAGCCATTGCTGATATTAAAATGCGTATATTTAATCCCGATGGGACTGAGCCGGAGATGTGTGGCAATGCCATTAGGACTGTGGCTGGATATATTTGCCAGCATCATATACTAGATAAGAGAAAAATTACAGTTGAGACTAAGGCGGGGATTTTAGTACCTGAAATAATAGCTAGCCAAGGGACTCAAGCACTGGTTAAGGTGGATATGGGACCACCCAGGTTGGAACCGGCACAAATTCCCATGATTATAGAGGAGAACATAAAAAAAGTAATCAATTATCCCTTGAAAATAAATGGGGAAACAATCTATATAACCTGTATTTCCATGGGAAATCCCCACGGAGTGATATTTGTTCCTGAGGTAACCTCTAAGTTGGTTTCCAGCATGGGACCGACAATTGAAAACCATCCTGCTTTCCCCAATAAGACTAATGTGGAATTTGTTCAGGTTTTAGATAGGGAGCATTTAAAAATGCTGGTGTGGGAGCGGGGAGCGGGTCCAACCATGGCTTGTGGTACCGGTGCCTGTGCCACTCTGGTGGCAGCTTATTTAAATGACTTAGCTGAAAGAAAGGCTACGGTACACTTAGCTGGGGGCGACCTGGAAATAGAGTGGGCAGAAGATAACCGGGTCTATATGACCGGACCTGCTATTCAAGTTTTTAGTGGGAACTACCAAATAAAGGTATAATTTGGAAAGGAGCTTGCGGGTGATACAAGAAGCTAGAAGACTGAGAGAGCTGCCCCCATATTTATTTGCGAGAATTGAAGAAAAAATTGCAGAAGCGAAGAAAAAAGGTGTAGATATTATTTCCCTTGGCATCGGTGATCCGGATCAACCAACTTTTCAACCGGTAATTGACGCATTATGCCGGTCGGTTCAAAAGCCGGCAAACCACCAGTATCCAAGCTCCGTTGGCATGATTGAGTATAGGAAAGCTGTAACTGAATGGTACAAGGGTAGATTTGGGGTAGAGCTGGACCCGGCAAAGGAAGTAATTTCCCTGATTGGTTCAAAAGAAGGCATTGGACATATTTCACTATGCTATGTAGACCCAGGAGATATTAATTTGGTTCCAGATCCCGGATATCCGGTTTATGGCATTGGTACCTTGTTAGCCGGCGGAGAGCCCTATTTAATGCCCTTGCTGCCGGAAAATAAATTTTTGCCTAAGTTGGAAAATATACCTGGGGAAATTGCCAGAAAGGCAAAGATTATGTTTATCAATTATCCGAATAACCCCACCGGCGCCGTGACTGATAAAAAATTCTTTGCTGAGGTGGTTCGCTTTGCCAAAGAATATGACCTAATTGTTTGCCATGATAATGCTTACAGTGAAATGGCCTATGATGGCTATCTGCCCAATAGCTTTCTAGAGGTTGAAGGTGCCAAAGATGTGGGGATTGAATTTGGCTCACTATCTAAGCCCTATAATATGACCGGCTAGAGAATTGGTTGGGCTGCCGGAAATCCCGAAGTCCTTAAATCATTAGCTAAAATAAAATCTAACTTGGACTCAGGAGTATTCCAGGCTGTGCAGGAAGCGGCAATAGCTGCTCTAACCGGCCCCCAGGACGGGTTGAAAGATCTCCAATTACTGTACCAGCATCGAAGGGATATTGTAGTGGACAGCTTGAATAAATTAGGCTGGAGTTTGGAAAAGCCCAGGGCATCCTTTTATATTTGGACTCCTGTACCCAAGGGCTATACTTCTGCTCAATTTGCTGAGCTGGTTTTAGAAAAGGCAGGAGTGATTATCACCCCTGGAAATGGCTATGGAGAATATGGGGAAGGTTATTTCAGGATTTCTTTAACGGTGAATACTGAGAGATTAATTGAAGCCATGGACCGAATTAAAAAAACCGTGGGCAAAGTGGAGTTCTAAAGGACAGTGTCACAACGAGGTGATACTGTCTTTTGGCATTTATATGAGGATATTATTTTTTATGGCGGCAGGTAAAGATACTGGAAATAGCGAAATACTTTTTGATGCTCATCCGTGGCAGAAAGAAATGCAGATGACAAAAGGGTAATGATATTAAAGCTAACGGAACAAGGTATGGAAATACTGGAACGTGCCAAGAACTTCTTGGTATTACTCCAAGATGGTAGAAATATAAGTGAACACAAATGGAAAATTACGAAAACCGAAATAAACCTAGAGTGGGATTAACTGCTATAGGTCATGATGCTCCGGCAGATGGCAGACAAAGCAGACAAAGGGACGTTTCGCTTGTCTTTCTGATTAAGTAGACAAAGGGACGTTTCGTTTGTCTTGCGGATTTAGCCTAATGGAGAATAGTCTTTCACGAAAGGCTTTTCCGTAGGAACTGGGCCCGTCTGATTCAGAAGATCTGTAGAAGTCAAGCCGGGCTTTGATGCAAAGCTGTTGAATATCGAGAAAATGTTACAGTTGATTCCCATTATCGGGCAGACTTGTATTTTGTTTCACAAAGAACAAGTGTTTGATTTGGGGGTTGATTAATTTACTTGTATAGTACTATAATAGAAATATAAACCAAATTTAAAGAGGGCGGTGTTGAACTTTGAGTAAACTTACTTCAATTGAAATCTGTGCTGGTGCTGGTGGACAGGCTTTAGGGCTTGAAATGGCAGGTTTTGAACATTTAGCTCTAGTTGAAATAGACAAATATGCTTGTGCCACTTTGCGTAAGAATAGACCTGAATGGAATGTAATTGAAAAAGATGTTAGAGAATTTTTTGCAAAGGAATATCAAAATGTGGATCTTTTGGCAGGAGGTGTCCCCTGTCCACCTTTTTCTGTAGCGGGCAACCAATTGGGAGCAGATGATAATCGTGACCTATTTCCTGAGATGATTAGATTGATTTCTGAATGTAATCCTAAAGCGGTAATGATTGAAAATGTAAAAGGATTACTTGATACTAAATTTGAAGAGTATCGTATGTCGATAACAAATGAAATTGAAAATTTAGGTTATAGTACTTTTTGGAATCTGTTAAATGCCTGTGATTATGGAGTTTCTCAACTTCGTCCGCGAACATTATTAATAGCACTAAAACAAAACTATGCCGATGAATTCAGGTGGCCTTTGGCGATGCCGGATTCGCCCAAAACTGTCGGAGAAGCTTTATACCATGAGATGTCAATGTATGGATGGGAAAAGGCTGAAAAATGGAAGGTGCAGGCAAATGCTATAGCCCCAACACTAGTAGGGGGATCTAAAAAACATGGTGGGCCAGATTTAGGACCAACACGATCAAGAAAAGCATGGGCCAAACTAGGTGTTGAGGGAAAATCTATTGCGGATGAGCCACCTGCCTCAGATTTTATAGGTAATCCACGCTTGACAGTAAAAATGGCGGCGATATTGCAAGGTTTCCCGGTAGAGTGGGAATTTGTTGGACGAAAAACCCCGACTTATAGACAAATAGGTAATGCATTTCCTCCTCCGGTAGCAAAAGCCGTTGGCAATTCTATCAATACTGCTCTGCAAAAGGGAGAGGATCAGCAAAGGGGAGTTGCATAATGGCTAGAAAACCAGGAGCCAGGACAAAACTAAGGGAATATTTTTTACAACATGTTGGAGAAATACTTGACTCTGAAGTTTTAAGAGAAGTTGCTGGAACCAGTGAATGGGCTCGTCGGATAAGGGAGCTTAGAAACGAAGAGGGAATGAATATTGTAACCCATAATGACCGAATTGATCTAAAGCCTGGTCAATATCTATTAGTAGACAAAAAACCTCTGCCTGCTTTTGAAAGAAATATTTCCAAGGAATTAAGAGCGTACGTGCTAGACAGGAATGGATTTACATGCCAAATGTGTGGTGCAGTTGCTGGTGAACCTCATCCCTACGATTAAAATCGCAATGCCAGACTACATATTGGTCATACTATTGATAAATCTCTCGGTGGAACTGATGATCCAACTAATTTAAAAGCCATTTGCTCAGTATGCAATGAAGGCGCTGCTAATATTACCTCAGAACGTCCTTTAGCGAATAAATTATTAGTACAAATACGCCGCGCACCAAGTAATGAGCAATTGAAAGTATTAAAATGGCTTATTGAAAAGTTTCCTAAACAAGCGGCAAAATTATTAGAACCCTAGTTCCCTGACGAAATCCTATTGAACGCAAATAGATTATAGTTCATGATGCTCCGGCAGCCAGAATCTAAAGTAGGCACCAATTATTGCCCCTGCCAAAAAGCCGCCGATATGAGCCCACCAGGCTACTGCTTGGGCGCCGGTTCCCAGCAATGTCAAGCCGTTAATCAACTGAATCCCAAACCATAAAAATAAAAAATAAACTGCCCTGATTCTGGTAACGGTAAAAATAATTATTAGAGGGATTAGGGCTTGAACTTTAGCCCTTGGAAAAAATACCATATATGCTCCCAGAACTCCTGCGATGGAACCGCTTGCCCCAATAGTGGGAATTGTTGAAGCTGGGTTAGCTAGAATATGAGCCAGACTGCCAACTACACCTGTAATTAGATAAAAAAAGATAAATCCAATGTGTCCTAGTTTGTCTTCAATATTATCCCCAAATACCCAGAGGTAAAGCATATTGCCCAGCAAATGAAACCAACTGCCGTGCAAAAAAATAGCAGTAATTAAAGAAAGACTGGTAAACAAACCGGTAAAAAAAATACCCTCTTGTGTAAATAACGCGGGAATCACACCAAAGTTACTGAACAAGAAAGATAATTCCCTATTAGTAAGAGATAATTGCCACAGAAAAACCACACTGTTGATTATTACCAGAGATACAGTTACATAGGGATAAGTTGCCGCTTTGACACTATCACGCAATGGAATCATTTATTACATCCTTTCTCTTCTTAATAGCTTTAAATTGACTATAATATATAGTATTGTTTTTAACAGGGAAAATAATTTTAGGATTTCACAGGAAAAAACATTAATGAGGTGAAACGTGGAAGGAAATAAAAAGCTAAGCTGGTCAATTGGATTGTTATTCCAAGTTGCATTAATTGGGTTAGCCCAGGTTATTGCATATTTTTTTCTGAAAAAGAATTTGATTGCCACCTTGATTAACGAGAAAATTATTAACAACCTGGGCACAGGGCTTATCATAGGCATTAGTTTGTTTGCAGCAGTTTATCTAAGTTATCGATATATTCCACCCCTGGGAAGATGGAGTAGAAGGGTTATTCTGCCTTTACTTAAAAATATAGATCCAAAATTTTTAATGGCCATGGGCATACTAGCAGGCCTAAGCGAAGAACTTCTTTTCCGGGGAGCATTACAGCCTATCATTGGGATTGGCTTAGCTAGCCTACTCTTTGGCTTTGTTCACTATTTAGGCAATAAAGATTTGCTGTTATATGGAGTAATTGCCTCCGCCATGGGCTTGGTTATGGGTACTGCCTTTAGCTATACCGGCGAAATATTGGTGCCGGTGGCAGCCCACAGTGTATACAATTTTTTAGTTATTACTGCTTTATCCAAAGGCATCTTTGATTAAATGAATAACTACTATACGGGACATACTTTTATTTAGTATAAATGTACTTGTTACCAAAAGCGGAGTTGACTTTTTAGAGTTAACCCCGCTTTTTGTGTTTTATGATTTGAAAATAATAATGTACACAAAGTGCAAAAAATAATTTCATCATGCGAAAAAATGGTGAAAAAAATAGTTATGTTAGAACAAAATACTGCTCAATGCGAGAGTAACCTAAGAAAATATGGGAAATTATCTAACTTTCATAATATGAAAACCTGTTTCAATGATAATGATTTTTATTGAAAACCCTAGTATAATAAAGAGTGTGAGAGGAGTGGTGAACATGGATTGTGTAATGAACAAACAAAGGCAACTGGAAGGACAAATTAGAATTCCTTCAGGCTGTGCCATTAGTGGCATCTTTAATCGCCGAGGAGAGTGTTTTTCCGGTGAAGACATTATTAAGTCAATGGCTTTAATGCATGACCGTTCCAACGGATTAGGAGGCGGGTTTGCTGCCTACGGTATTTACCCGGAATATGCAGACTTTAATGCCTTGCAATTGTTTTTTGAGCACGCCGACAGCAGAGTAAAAACAGAAGAATTTATTTCCAGACATTTTGAAATTGAAAAGTCTGAAAAAATACCCACCAGGAAGGTTCCTGGGATAGGCCCTGGGCCAATAATCTGGAGGTATTTTGCCAAGCCAAATGTGGAGAAGGTGGAGCGTTCCGGTTTAAACGAATTGGAATATACCATGCGCTGTGTGATGAGGATCAATGCGGAGATTCCCGGAGCATTTGTGGCATCTTCCGGGAAAAATATGGGGGCCTTTAAAGCGGTAGGCTTTCCTGAGGATGTGGGGGAATTTTACCGGTTGGAAGAGTATCAGGGTTATCTCTGGACAGCCCACGGACGCTTTCCCACCAATACACCTGGCTGGTGGGGAGGAGCCCATCCCTTTACCCTGTTGGATTGGTCCATAGTGCACAACGGAGAGATTTCATCCTATGGTGCCAATCGCCGCTATCTGGAGATGTTTGGCTATGTTTGTGCCCTGCAGACGGATACGGAGGCCATTACCTATATCTTTGACTATTTATTGAGAAAGCAGCAGGTGCCTTTGGAACTTGCCGTTAAAATAGTAGCAGCTCCTTTCTGGAGTGAATTGGCTCATCTGGACAAGAATGAGCAGGAGCTGGTTAAATCCCTTAGGGCGATGTATAGCAGCTTGCTGATTAACGGGCCCTTTTCCATCATCCTGGGTTCACGGAACGGGATGATGGCCTTAAATGATCGGATTAAGCTGCGTCCGCTGGTGGCGGCGGAAAAAGGGGATTTCCTTTATGTGGCCAGTGAAGAATCGGCAATCAGGGAAATATGCTCCCAGCCGGATAAGGTTTGGTCTCCCAGAGGTGGCGAGCCGATCATCGGATTGTTGGAAGGAGCTGAGAAGCTATGATTTTAACCTCGAATACACCTGAATTTTTAATAGAGCGAAACAAAGAGCGATGTATTCACTGCCAGGTGTGTGTGCGCCAGTGTGCCAACAAAGCCCACTACTTTGATGAAGAGGATGGTAAAGTCGATTCAATAGATATTAATTGTGTAAATTGTCATCGCTGTGTATGCCTTTGCCCTACCAAAGCCATCACAGTTAGAAAATTCCCTTTGGAGTTCAGGGAAAACAGCAATTGGACACCGGCAGTAATGCGAGGAATATACAAACAGGCTGAAACAGGGGGTATTCTGTTATCGGGAATGGGCAATGACCGACCCTATCCTATTTACTGGGACCATCTGCTGCTTAATGCCAGCCAGGTAACAAATCCCTCAATTGACCCCTTAAGGAAACCCATGGAACTGAAAACCTTTATCGGCCGGAAACCGGAAAAGCTGGATTTTGACCAACAGGGAAGATTAATAACACCCCTTAATTGTCAACTGGAGCTAGACCTCCCCATCATGTTTTCGGCCATGTCCTTTGGCTCCATCAGCTTAAATGCCATCAAATCGCTGGCCAGGGCGGCTGTGGAGCTGGGTACCTTCTATAATACAGGAGAGGGCGGCTTGCACCAGGACTTATATAGCTATGGCAGCAACACCATTGTTCAGGTTGCATCAGGACGCTTTGGTGTTCATCCCCAGTACTTTAACGCCGGGGCAGCTATTGAGATAAAAATCGGCCAGGGGGCCAAGCCGGGTATTGGCGGGCACCTGCCGGGGGAAAAGGTGGGGCTGGAGGTTTCCAAGACCAGGATGATTCCTGAAGGGTCAGATGCTATTTCACCGGCACCTCACCACGATATCTATTCCATAGAAGATTTGCGGCAGCTGATTTATTCCCTTAAAGAAGCAACCAGGTATGCCAAACCGGTGTTTGTCAAGATTGCCGCCGTCCACAATGTGGCTGCAATTGCCTCAGGAATTGCTAGGGCTGGAGCAGATGCCATTGTCATTGATGGCTTTAGGGGCGGGACAGGAGCTGCGCCGCTGCGGACCAGGGATAGTGTGGGTATTCCCATTGAGCTGGCTCTGGCGGCTGTGGACGATAGGCTTAGGCAAGAGTCCATCCGGGGACAGGTGTCAGTGATCGCAGCGGGAAGCATCAGAAATTCCAGTGATGTGGTGAAAGCCATTGCCCTGGGAGCGGATGCAGTTTACGTCGCCAGTGCAGCTCTAATCAGCCTTGGCTGTCATATGTGCCAGAAGTGTTATACGGGCAAATGCAACTGGGGTATTGCTACCCAAGATCCACATTTAACTAAGCGGCTAAACCCGGAAATAGGCTGCCAGCGGGCAGTCAACCTGCTCAGGGCTTGGGAGCACGAAATTAAGGAGCTTTTGGGTGGGATGGGTATTAATGCCATCGAGAGCCTCCGGGGCAACCGCCTCATGCTGCGAGGCATTGGTTTAAGTGACCGGGAGCTTGAGATACTGGGCATTGGAGCAGCAGGACAGTGAGAGGGGGAACTTAACATGAATCTTAACATGAATAAAAGTAGCAAAAGAGTGGAAGCCAGGGAGGAGCATTGCATTGGGTGCGGTTTATGCCAGGTTCACTGTATTACCGCCCATTCCCGCTACCCCCATGATATAGTAAAAGCTTTCAAGCGGCAATCACCGCGACCAGTGGCCAGAGTCCGGCTGGAGGAGGCCAGACCTGTGTCCTTTGCCATGCAGTGCAGGCATTGTGACGATCCCAAGTGTGTCAAGGGGTGTATTACCGGGGCAATGACCAAAGACTCTGAGACGGGAGTGGTGACTAACCAGGAGGATAGATGTGTGGGCTGCTGGACTTGCATTTTAGCCTGTCCCTTCGGAGCAATAACCCGGGAGGAAACAGAGAAAAAAGTGGCAGCCAAGTGTGATCTCTGTGGAGCCAGGGAAACTCCTGCCTGTGTGGAGCACTGCCCTAACGGAGCCTTAAAACTTGTGGAAAGAAGGGGAGGGAAGTAGGATGCATTATGTAATTATCGGCAATTCGGTGGCGGCTGCCGGGGCGATTGAGGGAATCCGCCAGGTTGATCAGGAGGGTATGATTACCCTTTTTAGTGACGAGCCGTACCATATCTATTCCCGGCCTTTAATTTCCTACTATTTGGCCGATAAGGTCACAGGGGAGCAAATGAAATACCGGCCCGAGGATTTTTATCGGAAAAATAAGGTGACAGCGTGCCTGGGGGAAAAAATAACCTTGGTTGAACCGGATAAAAGCCAGGTGGTATTGGCAAGGGGAGAAAAGGTGGCCTATGACAAACTACTGATTGCCACCGGTGGCAAGCCGTTTATCCCACCAATTGAGGGGCTGGATAAGGAAAATGTGCATACCTTTCTCAAATGGGAGGAAGTGAAAAAGATCAAAGAAAAGATTGTTGGCGGTAAAAAGCAGGTGGTTATCCTGGGGGCCGGCTTAATTGGCTTAAAGGCGGCAGAAGGATTATCCGGTGCAGGCTGCCAGGTGACGGTGGTGGATCTGGCGGACAGGGTACTAAGTGCCATTCTGGATAAGCAGGCGGCGGCAGTAGTCCAGCAGCACTTGGAAGAGCACAGGCTTAAATTTTGCCTGGAAAATACGGTGTCTGAGGTGTTGGGAGACCAAGGGGTAACATGGGTGGTACTAAAGGACGGTACCCAGCTGCCCTGTGACTTATTAATAGTAGCCATCGGCGTAATGCCAAATGTGGATGTGTTAGGTGCCGAATCTAAGATGGAAATAAACAGAGGAATTCTGGTAAACCAGCAAATGGAGACAAATATAACCGGCATCTATGCTGCGGGAGATGTGGCTGAAGGTCTGGAGCGGCTGTCCCAAGAAAGGCGGGTCCTGCCAATCTTGCCCAATGCCTATCGCCAGGGAGAAGTGGCTGGAATAAACATGGCCGGGGGAACAGTCCGATTTAATGGGGGCATCGCCATGAATGCCATCGGCTTGTTCGGATTTCCCATGTTGACTGCCGGTTATTCTTCCATGCAAGCAGGAGCCGGCTGGGAGGAAATAGCCCAAGTTGATGAGGACAGCCGTACTCTCAAGAAACTGTTTCTCTTTCAAAATCGCCTTTATGGTTTTATCTTCTTGAATCAGGTTGAGGGTGCAGGGATTTATAACTGGCTGTTGGAAGAACAGGTAGACCTTGCTCCCTTTAAGGAGAAACTGCTAGCACCTGACTTCGGCTATATTTATTTGCCCCAGGAGCTGCGGCATAAAAAGCTGGCAGAGGGAGGGGTGGCCTAATGTGGGAGATCAATGCTCAAGGAGTTTACTATCGGGATTTAAATGAAGAAATCTGTACTGCCTATCGCCAGGGACATAATGACATTAGGGTGATTAATGTCAACGGCCAGCGCTATCTAGGCACCGGTTTAGCGAGCCAAGCTAACCTAATCCTGGAAGGCACTCCTGGAAACGACCTGGCTGCCTATCTGGATGGCACCATGATGCAAATCTTTGGCAACGTTCAGGACGGGGTAGCTAATACCATGAATTCAGGGGAAATAGTCATCCATGGGCACACTGGAGATACTTTAGGCTATGCCATGAGGGGCGGCCGGATATTTGTCCGGGATTTCGCCGGCTACCGGGTGGGCATCCACATGAAGGAATACCTGGAAAAAGTACCGGCAATAATTATTGGAGGTACCGCCGGCGATTTCCTGGGAGAGTATATGGCGGGTGGGGTGCTAATTGTATTAGGACTAAACCGGGAGCCCGATACCCCCATCGTCGGGAATTACTGCGGCACCGGAATGCACGGCGGCGTCATGTATCTCAGGGGAGAAGTGGCACCCCATCAGTTGGGAAAAGAAGTAACAGCAGTGCCCTTGGATGACCAGGATCACAGCTTGCTGCGACAGCACCTAAAGCAGTACTGCGAGCACTTTGGCACCCCCATTGATGAAATCATGCAAGTTCCCTTTTTGAAGTTGATTCCCTTTAACAAGCGGCCCTATGGGAACCTATATGTAGGTTGGTAACAGCTGCTCATGTGTATGAATCATTTTAGGCATAGGTTTTTATGACCTGTGTCTTTTTTTTGCAGGAAAATTTCGTCCTTTAGCGAATTAAATTGCTAAAGGTTACAATAATAGCTTAGAAGGTAATAATAAGTATAAGTGTATGTAGTGTATGTAGTGTATGTATTCATTAGAAAGCAGTAAAGGGGGAAACAGGGTGTATCACAGCAAGTTAAAGGATGAATTTGTGGATAAGCTTTTTGCAGCGATACTTTTGTTAAGGGATGAAGAGGAATGCTACCGATTTTTCGAGGATATCGCCACGGTGGCAGAGCTTAAGGCCATGGCCCAGCGGCTGGAAGTGGCTAATATGTTGGAAAAAAACTATACCTATACTAGTATTGCAGATAAAACAGGTGCCAGCACCGCCACCATCAGCCGGGTGAAAAGGTGCCTAAACTATGGGGCCGATGGGTATCAGTTAATATTAAAGAGACTTAAGGAATAACAATTAGGGGAATTACAAAAATAAGAAGCTGGAGTGAGATAAATTGACAATAAACAATAGAACTTTTCAAGTGCCTCCTGGAGTGAAGGACTTACTGCCCAAGGAGGCAAAGGAAAAAAGAGCCTTAGAGGAGAAGTTTGCCCGGATTTTAGCCCAATGGGGCTACGAGGAAGTGGTAACACCTGCCTTTGAATATGAAAGATCCCTAACAGTTGACAGCGGGGAAACGGTAATAAACCAATTGTATCGTTTTTTTGACCGGGACGGCAAAATCCTGGCCTTAAGACCGGATATGACCACTCCCATCGCCCGGTTAGTTGCCACCAGATTGCAGGATGAGCAACTGCCCTTGCGACTGTTTTACCTAGCCAATGTTTTCCGCTATGAGGAGCCTCAAGCCGGACGGCAGCGGGAGTTTTACCAGGCAGGAGTTGAGTTTATCGGTGATAACAGTCCCTATGCAGACGGAGAAGTCATTGCGTTAGCAGTGAAATGCCTCAAGGAAGCAGGCTTGAATAATTTTCAGTTGGCGGTGGGGCAAGTTCAGCTGATTAACGGCCTGATGGCAGAGTTGAATTTGTCTGGGGAGGATAAAAAGCAAATCCACCTGTTAACCAGCAAGAAAGACTTGGTGGGGCTTGAGGAACTGGTGCAATCGTTAAACTTAAGCAGTGAAAACCAGGATAGAATTATGAACCTGTCCCAGTTTCATGGGCAAGAGGATATCTTGCAAAAAGCAGGTAAATTTAACGTCAACTCCCAAACAGATAAAGCCTTAAATAACCTATTTCAGGTATTTCAGGTAATTAAGGCTTATGGAGTGGAGGATAAGGTTTTCATTGACCTGGGTGTATTGCGGGGACTGGATTACTACACCGGCATAGTTTTTGAAGGCTATACAGCAGGGTTAGGTTTTCCAATCTGCGGCGGCGGCCGCTATGACAACCTATTGGGCAAATTTGGCTATCCCCAGCCGGCCACCGGCTTTGCCGTAGGCTTAGAGCGTATTTTCCTGGCCTTAGCCAGGGAGGCCAACAAAACAGCAGCAGAACTGTCCAGGTATCTGGTTAAAGGAAATAATCTGCCTGGGGTATTGGCTAAGGCTGAATCCTTAAGGAATGAAGGCAGCCAGGTGGAAACCGACCTCTCCCAGAGAAATCAGGCAGAAACTGAAGATTACTGCCTGGCAAAGGGAATAACATTGGTGGAGGTTTAACAGCCACCCTTTTTCCCATTGACCGACGAAGTAAACCATGCTAAACTATTTAACATAGCATTGCTTTAATGAGTTAAAGCAATGATTTGCTAAGGAGGGTTTTATATGCTAACTATCGCACTTCCCAAAGGTAAATTATTTGACCCGGGAATAAAAATATTAGACCAGGCAGGACTTGCTACCCGGGTATTAAAGGGGGATTCAAGAAAGCTGGTTTTTACAGACGAGGAAAATCAGGTTCGCTATATGATTTGCCGGCCCACGGATATTCCAACCTTTGTGGAGTACGGTGCTGCCGACTTGGGAATGGTGGGCAAGGACACCATTGTGGAGCAAGAAAAGGATATCTGTGAGCTGGTTGACCTTAAATTCGGCTACTGCCGGTTCGTGGTGGCCATGCCTAAAGACAGGTATGAAGAAAATCCAGATCTTATTAACTATAATTACGGCCGAGTGGCTACTAAATTTCCCAAGGTAGCTGCCGACTTTTTTAAACAGCAGGGGATGCAGATGGAGATTATTAAGCTGCACGGCAATGTGGAGTTGGCTCCTCTGGTGGGCTTGTCAGAAATGATCGTGGACATTGTCTCCACTGGGAAGACCTTAAAGGAAAATAACCTGGTGCCGGTGGGGGAGATTTTTCATGCCACAGCCAGGCTGGTAGCTAACCGGGCCAGCCACCGGATGCAGTTTAGGCGCATTCAGCCCCTGGTTGAAAAAATCAAGGAAATTATGGCCAAGGGGGAGAGCTTTGAATGATTAACATCATATCGGACAAAGACTTAGCAGCTAAAAATTTAACTGCCTATAATGCAGATTACAACACATATGAAAAACAGGTAAAAGAGGTTTTAAACCAGGTGCGGGAACAGGGGGATGAGGCTGTTTTTGCCTATACCAAGCAGTTTGACGGCAGTGATGTGCATGCAGACAATTTTCTGGTTACCCAAGGGGAAATTGATGCGGCTTATGATCAGGTGGAAGAAAAATTTATTGCTGCCCTGAGGAAAGCCCGGGGAAAAATAACTGCCTTTCACCAAAAACAGCTCCGAAATTCCTGGTTGGAACCGGAAACAGACGGGACAATGCTGGGGCAGTTGATTCGGCCGCTAAAACGTGTGGGCATCTATGTGCCGGGAGGAACAGCCAGCTATCCCTCCTCGGTGCTAATGAATGCTATTCCAGCCCAGGTGGCGGGAGTAAAAGAGATTGTGATGGTGACCCCACCCATTCGTGGCACAACAGCAGTTAACCCTTATACCCTGGTAGCTGCCCGGGAAGCAGGGGTGGAGTTCATTTACAAGATGGGAGGGGCCCAGGCTGTGGGAGCCCTAGCCTATGGTACCCAGTCAGTGTCTAAGGTGGATAAAATTACCGGGCCGGGGAATATCTACGTCACCCTTGCTAAAAAGCTTGTTTATGGCGAAGTAGATATTGATATGCTGGCAGGCCCCAGTGAAATAGTTATTTTAGCAGATCAGGAGGCTAATCCGGTTTACATAGCTGCCGACCTTTTGTCCCAGGCAGAGCACGATGTGCTGGCAGCATCAATCCTGGTAACTCCCAGTGAAAAGCTGGCTCACCAGGTAAAATTAGAGTTGGCAAGACAGCTGGCAGAGCTGCCCCGGCAGGATATTGCCCGACAAGCCTTGGAAAATAAGGGAGCCATCGTATTAACAGATGATATCCTGGCAGCAATAGAGATGGTCAACCACTTGGCTCCCGAGCATTTGGAGCTGCTGGTGACAGAGCCATTTAAGCTGTTGGGAAAAATTGAGAATGCAGGAGCAATCTTTATTGGACCATATTCACCTGAGCCCATCGGGGACTATATGGCCGGTCCCAATCACGTATTGCCCACCGGCGGGACGGCCAAGTTTTACTCACCATTAAATGTGGATACATTTTTAAAAAAATCCAGTGTTATTTACTATTCTGCCGAAGCTCTCTTGGAAAACGGAAGGGATACTATCATCCTGGCAGAGGGCGAGGGCTTGATGGCCCATGCCAATGCGGTTAGAGTAAGACTGAAGGACTTGGGAGGGGATAATTTTGAGTAGTCAGGAAAACAGAGACAGGGAAGGGCAAGATACTAGAAGAGCTACAATGAGCCGGAAGACATCTGAAACGGCAATTTCTTTATCTATAAATCTAGATGGACGTGGAACAAGCACAATTCAGACAGGAATCGGATTTTTCGACCACATGCTTACCTTGATGGCCAAGCATGGCCTATTTGACTTGGAGTTAAGGGTAGCCGGTGATTTGGAGGTAGACGGTCATCATACGGTGGAAGATGTGGGCATAGTATTAGGCCAAGCAATCAAGGAGGCTTTAGGCGATAAAGCAGGGATTAAGCGCTATGGTTCAGCTTTTGTTCCCATGGACGAAGCCTTGGTTTTAGCGGCCTTGGATTTTGGCGGCCGTCCTTACTTGGTGTACGAGGTGACCTTGCCTGCCCAGCAAGTGGGTCAATTTGACACCGAGCTGATTAGAGAGTTCTTTCAAGCATTGGCAGTAAATGGGGGTATGAATATTCATCTCAAGCAGTTTAGCGGGGTTAATACTCACCACCTGGTGGAGGCAGCCTTCAAGGCATTGGGGCAGGCTATTAAGCAGGGAGTAGAGGTGGATCCCCGAATTACTGGAGTTTTATCTACTAAAGGAACCTTGGAGTAATAATTTGCAATCAGCTCATATGATAAAGTTCGCTTGATTTGCAAATTTTACTCATCGTACTTATTTATTGTGGGAGGAAGATGAAGAAATGATTGCCATAATTGACTACGGGATGGGAAACTTGCGCAGCGTAGAAAAGGCCTTGGAGAAGATGGGTTTTCCCGTTGAGGTAACAGCCGATGCTGACCGGGTGCTTGGGGCAAAAGGGGTAATCTTACCTGGAGTGGGTGCCTTTGCCGATGCCATGAAAAACCTGGAGAAAACCGGGATGATTCCGATTATCCGTGAAATTGTCTCCCAGGACAAGCCCTTTTTGGGAATTTGCCTGGGCTTGCAGTTAATGTTTAGCGAGAGTGAAGAAAATGGAGTTCACCAGGGTCTGGATATTTTCCGGGGTAAGGTAAGGAGACTCCCTGCCGGGGCAAAAATTCCCCACATGGGGTGGAACCAAATTGACATCCGCCAGGAAAACTCTCTTTTAGCAGGAATTCCTTCCGGCAGCAATTTTTACTTTGTCCACTCTTATTATGTGGATCCGGAGGAACAGGAGAATATTACCACTACAACCAGTTATAATCTTGAGTTTGCTTCCATTGTTTCCCGGGGACATGTAACAGGCATTCAGTTTCACCCGGAAAAGAGCAGTAAGCTGGGATTGGCTATTTTACAAAACTTTGGCAACATGGTGATGGGAGGTTAGGGTTTATGAAAATTTTTCCAGCTATCGATTTGCGGGCAGGTAAATGTGTCAGGTTAGTCCAGGGGAAACTGGATCAGGAAACTGTTTTTGCAGATAATCCGGTGGAAATGGCTAAGGCCTGGGAAAGTAAAGGGGCAGAATTTTTGCACCTGGTGGACTTGGATGGGGCTTTTTCCGGCAAGCCACAAAATCTAGGTGTCATCCGGGAGATAGTGGCTAATGTGAATATTCCGGTTCAACTGGGTGGTGGCATCCGGGTGATGGAAGTGATCGAGGAAATTTTGGAACTGGGAGTAGCCCGGGTGATTTTGGGCACGGTGGCCATTGGCAATCCCCGACTGGTGGAGTCAGCCTGCCGGCAGTATCCCGGCAAAATAGTGGTGGGCATTGACAGTAAAGACGGCAAGGTTGCAGTGGAGGGCTGGGATATTACCTCGGAAAGGGAAGGGGTGGAGCTGGCTCTGGAAATGAAAAAATTAGGAGTGGAACGCATTATCTATACGGATATTAAGCGGGACGGGATGCTCACCGGGCCTAACCTGGCTGGCACTAAGGATTTGGCTGAGCGGACAGGAATGCAGATTATTGCATCCGGTGGAATATCCTGCTTGGAGGATATCGTTCAGCTGAAGAAACTGGAGGCGGTTGGGATAGAAGGGGTAATCGTCGGGAAGGCCCTGTACACCCATGCCCTTAAACTTGAGGATGCCCTCAAGGCAGCCCGGGGAGAGGAGGGCGGTTATGCTGGCTAAAAGAATAATACCTTGCTTGGATGTAACCGGTGGACGAGTGGTAAAAGGGACTAATTTTGTAAACCTGCGGGATGCCGGGGATCCGGTGGAACTGGCCAAGGTGTACGATGAAGCAGGAGCAGATGAATTGGTTTTTCTGGATATCACTGCTTCCAGTGATGGGCGGAAGACGATGATTGACGTGGTTAGCCGAACAGCTGAACATGTATTTATACCCTTTACCGTAGGGGGCGGCATCAGCTCAGTGGAGGACATCAGAAACATGCTCAAGGCAGGGGCGGATAAAGTATCATTAAACACTGCTGCAGTGAAGGAACCTGACTTGGTGGCACAGGCAGCCCGGATATACGGCAGTCAGTGTATTGTGGTGGCAGTTGATGCCAGGAGACTGCCCCATGGGGACGGCTGGGAGGTTTATATTAATGGCGGTCGCACCCCCACCGGCATTGATGTACTGGAATGGGTAAGAAAAGTTGAAAGCTTGGGGGCTGGAGAAATTCTCCTGACCAGTATGGACCGGGATGGTACTAAGGATGGCTATGATCTTCTTCTAACCAGGCAGGTGGCTGAAGCAGTGAACATTCCGGTGATAGCTTCCGGTGGGGTAGGCAATTTGGAGCATCTCCGGGAAGGCTTAACAGAGGGCAAGGCAGATGCTGCTCTGGCAGCTTCCATTTTCCACTATGGTGAATTTTCCATCAAAGAGGCTAAAGATTACTTGGATAGTCATGGGGTGGTGGTGCGTCATGGAGTTTAAGCTTAAGTTTTCTGATACAGGCCTGGTACCGGCAATCATTCAGGATGCTGCCACCGGTAAAGTATTGATGATGGCCTATATGAATGAGGAGTCTCTCAAGCTTACTATCTCCACAGGAGAAACCCATTTTTACAGTCGCAGCAGACAGGAGCTTTGGCATAAGGGAGCTACTTCCGGTCATGTGCAAAGAGTTAAGGAGGCATACTATGACTGTGACGGTGATACCCTGCTCTTTTTGGTGGAGCAGGAGGGGGTTGCTTGTCATACAGGGGCTATGTCCTGTTTTCACAACCAATTTATTAAACCAATAGGTGAAGGAACTGACCTGCCAGAGGCAAACCCAGCATCTAAAATGCATGTCAGCCAAGCAGAAGATAGTTTGGGAACTATCCTGGAACAAGTCTTTCAGGTAATAAAAAGCCGTCAAGAGGAGCTACCCGAAGGTTCCTATACTACTTACCTCTTTCAGAAGGGTCAGGATAAAATTTTAAAAAAAGTAGCGGAAGAGGCAGGAGAAGTATTAATTGGCTCGAAGAATAATAATAACAACGAGGTTGTCTACGAAGCAGCGGACTTGATTTATCACCTGATGGTTTTACTTGCCTATCACGGCTTAACTTTAAGTGACATCCAAGGAGAATTGGCTAAGAGGCGGTAAAAAGAAAAGCAGATGAAAGCAGCCATTAGACCACTATACCAGACTACTGGCAGGTGGTCATTTTATTATAACGGGGGAGATGAAAAATGAAGATAGATAGGGAAATTGACTTAAAGGAAGAAGTTTGCCCCATGCCTTTTGTCAGAAGCAAGCTGGTATTAGAGGAAATGGAGCCAGGCCAGGTACTTAGAGTGATTGTGGACTATCCCCCGGCAGTAAAAAACGTTCCCAAGAGCTTGGAAATCCAGGGGGATAAGGTGTTAGCTGTCAACAAAATCAATGATACGGACTGGGAAATAATTGTGAAAAAAAATTCTTAAAAAAGTGGAAAGTTTTTAAAAGCGGCGCATATAATGTAACAAGAAAGGAACATCTAAAGGAAAAGTGAAAGAAATAACAATAACAACCCATAAGGACCAACCCTTTTATAAGGCTGAGTCTGAGGTTAATTTATTAAAGTTGCAAATTAACTTTCAGGCCGGCGTTGTTAGCCGGCATTTTGCGTTTGGATGAAAAATTAATAATTAGCTAATAGGCACTATTAGCCAAGAAGCTAGCTCTGAGTAATTTAGGGCTAGCTTTGTTGTTTCTAAATGCAGAAATATTGTGTTTAATAACAAAATTAACAATTATTAAATAATTTAAGGAGGGTCTGTTATGAGTCAATTTCGTTGTCAATGCAAGAAGATTGTGTGCCAGATTAAAGGGGATGTGGTTATCATCAAGTGTCGCCATTGCAAGAGATATATTCACATTGTCACTGCTGGGATTAAAGACATTCAGTTTAAGCTTTCCGATGAAACGGATGCAGATAACTCAGAAAAGAAATAAATAGTTTCAAGAATATCAATAGAAATAAATTTGAAATCTAGAAAGGGGGGAAGGAAAATGTTAAAGACTGCTGGTAATGCATGTGCTTACTTGTTGACAGGATGGTTTATCCTAGCTTTCAGTTTGATTGTATTCGCAGGAATATACTTCGCAGGAGTCGTTATATATTACTTGCTCAGGTGATTTTAATATTACTACAACCAAATAGGTTGGTCAGTCCATAGACTATTTAGTCACGAGACCAGCACTTGTTTACCAAATAAGGAAAGGAGTTGGTATTATGGTAAAGGCAAGTGTTGGAAAAGGAATTGTCTACTTTTTCACTGCCTTGTTTGCTTTTGTCTTTATTGCCATAAACTTAGCAGGGATATTTTTCATATTTACCCTGTTTAATGTAGCTTTTGCCAGTCAACCTGAAATTAGCCAAACCAATAAAATGTGCATAACTTGTCATGAAGAGGAAAAATATCTCCTTCAGGATTCGGTTCACCAAAAGTTGGATTGCACATTTTGCCACACTACTTTCAAACAATTTCCCCATCCAACGGAAATAAATCTAGCCCAAGAGGTGCAAGTGGCTTGCCAAAGGTGCCACCAAGGAATTGCCCAGGAATATGCAGTGAGTATTCATGGTGATGAAAAAAATTCACTGGAAAAGGGCACAACTTGCTACAGCTGTCATGGAAGCCACGACATTTTTACTGTTGAAAATCCAGAGGCTAAGCATAACAGATTAAATGTTAATGATTCCTGTATTCAGTGCCATGATGGCAGGGTACTGGAAGGATACAACTATAGCTTTCACGGCGTGGCCTTCAACTCCGGTTATATTGAGTCAGCCAACTGCGTTGATTGTCACGGCAGCCACTCAATCCTTCCCGAGGATAATCCCGCCTCCATGGTGAGTATGAATAATCGCCCGGAAACCTGTGCCAAATGTCATAAAATTGCCAGAGAAAACTTTGCCAAAGGTTCCGAGCACATCACACCCTTTGATAAAAACAATGCCTTGCCTCTATATATAACGCTGCAAATCTTTATATTGTTGATTTTGTTTGATGCTACCAAGGATTCCACCATTGCTATCTTCGATTTAATCCAGAAGCTGCGGGGCAAGAAATCTGACCGGCATCATGTCCGACCTCATGACCGCCAGCCTGATGACAAGATATAGGAAGGGAGGTTTAGTACAATGACTCAAAAGAAATTATATGTTCCCACCTGGGTTGAAAGATTTGACAATAACCAGCGTTGGCAGCATTTACTCTTGGCTATTAGTGTCTTGATGCTGATAATTACCGGTTTCCCAATAAAGTATGCCTATACCTGGTGGGCTCCATATGTAATGGCCATGTTCGGTGGATTTAAAAATATGCTCACTGTGCACAAGATATTTGCGGTGGTCATGATATTCAGTGGGGTATACCATGTTGTCTGGCTCTTCATTAAAATGCCAACCATGAAACGGGCAAAATGGGCAATTATTCCCAACTTAAAAGATGTAAGAGATGCATATGACCACGGTAAGTACCTGTTAGGAATTGGGCAAATGCCCAAATACCACCGATATGCTTACCTGGAAAAGTTTGAGTACTTTGCCGTAGTCTGGGGGGTAATTATCATGGGAAGCTCCGGTCTAATCCTCTGGTTTCCTGAAATGGCTGCAGCCATTTTGCCCCGGTGGGTAATCAGTATCATCCGGGTAGTTCATAGCTATGAAGCCCTTGTATGCTTAATTGCAGTTGCTATAGGCCACTTTTATGCAGTCCACTTTAATCCGGATGTTTTCCCAACAAGCCCGGTATGGATTAACGGCAAGATTTCCAGGGAGCATTTAAAGCACGAACATCCGCTGGAATATGACGAAATTGCCGCTAAGAATAAAGAAAGGGGAGTAGTTTTTGAACCAGATGAACCCCGACAGCTCTCGGGCAGGTTTAAGGACAGTTTGGTCTTGAAATCAGTGTTGCTGGTTATCTACCTGGCGGTTTTTGCCTGGATTATGATTAGCTTTATTCCCCAGCTGTTTATCTTTAACTAGGTTTTTAAAAAGAAATAAGGGCGCAGCTCACCCAGAGCTTCGCCCTCTATTTTTTATGCTTTTTTTCTTAAACCTTAAGCTGGTTGTATTACAGATGATAAATAATTTCTCCGTTTGTTAGGCGGAGGATCCTTTGGTTGACAAAGTCCAGCTCAAAGGCGATTTCCTCTCCTCTGCGGGTCAGGATATTGCCGGGCAGGGTGAGATTGATATCTGTATCGCCACAATTAATTCTCAATTCCGTACTTTGGCTTGAACAAAAAATCTGGGGAAGGCTGGCCACTTCCCCCACCAGACCGGGGAAACCTTTATTCAGACCAAGTCCAGGAATCCGTCCTGCACTCAAGCCTAGCTTGATGGTATAAAAGTCATCCATGAATTTTCCTTCAGTAAGAATATAGGTGGTGGAAGGGAAAGCTTTTACCAGGCCGTACTGATATAAGTCGTCTTTGTTTAAAGCATATAGACTAAGGGACTTAGCCAGTTGGAAATGTTCCTCATTTACAGATGGGATCCATTGTTTAAGGCAAGCCAGAAACTTATCTTCATTGATTTTACTGAACATGCCTTTACACTGCCAGGCCTCTGCTGCCCTCATTTTTATCTGCTCTTGAAAGGGAAACATATATTCGTCAATTGATTCATTAGTTAAGGCAATCACATATTTGTTCATAAATTTAGCTACGATTACTCCCAGATGCTTGCCGTAATTATCAGTCACGTTTAATGTCATCTAAAATCAATCCCTCCTAAGGCCATCCTAAAGCCATCCTAAGGCCACCCTGGGCTGACCAGAATAATCTATGACATTATTTCTCCCTAAAATAATGTAACCCTTTATATCTGCTGAAAAAATTTCACCGGAGGACAAATTGTGGTATAATTAACATGGCAAGAAAAGGAGAAATAAGGAGTGGATTCAGTGGCAGCAATGGAAAATATACTGGCAAACCTTAATCCTCCCCAACGGGAGGCAGTTACGCATACAGAAGGGCCCCTGTTGATTTTGGCCGGTGCCGGCAGTGGTAAAACCAAGGTGATTACAACGCGAATTGCTTATTTGATTAAAGCTAAAAAAGTATGGCCAAGCAATATCCTGGCCATTACCTTTACTAATAAGGCGGCTAGCGAAATGCGGGACCGGGTGGAGCGTTTATTGGCTGACCAGGCAGTTAACCAGGCAGGGTCAATGTGGATTAGCACCTTTCATTCCGCCTGTGTACGGATATTGCGCCGGGAAATCCAGCACCTTGACTATGCCGGCAATTTTGTCATTTATGATTCAGCTGATCAGCAGGTTGTAATTAAAGCCTGTCTCAGAGAATTAAATATGGATGAAAAGAAATTCCCCCCTCGAGCTATTGCCGGGGCAATCAGCAGTGCCAAAAACAAGCTATTGACTCCTGGAAAATTTGCTTTGGTGGCCGAGGATTACTTTCAGGAAATAGCTGCCAGAGTGTATGGCCTATATCAACAAAAGTTAAAGGAAAATAATGGGGTGGATTTTGACGACCTGCTGATGCTCACCGTGAGATTATTTCAGGAGCAACCTAGTATTTTAGAGCAATACCGGCAGAAATTTCGTTACATTATGGTGGATGAGTACCAGGACACAAACCACGCCCAGTACCTATTCATCAGCCTGCTGGCTCAACAACACCAAAATATCTGCGTCGTAGGGGATGATGATCAGTCCATCTACAAATTCAGGGGGGCGGATATCCGAAACATTGTGGATTTTGAGCGGGATTATCCTGCTGCCAAGGTAATTAAGCTAGAGCAAAACTATCGGTCAACGGAGGCTATTCTTCAGGCTGCCAACCAGGTAGTAAAAAATAACCCCTGTCGGCAGGGTAAAGCCCTATGGACTGATCGGGGACCAGGGGAAAAAATAGGATATTACCAAGGATTTGACGAGCAGGAGGAAGCCCGATTTGTGGCCCAGCAAATTCAGGAGTGGACAGAAAAGGAGGGTGGCAGCTATCACCAGGTTGCTGTTCTCTACCGGACCAATGCCCAGTCCAGGGCCTTTGAAGAGTGGTTTCGTCGGCTGGGTATTCCCTACCAAGTAATTGGCGGACTAGGTTTCTATGAGCGCAAGGAAATTAAAGATTTGATGGCTTATCTGAGGGTATTGGCTAACCCGGATGACAGGGTAGCCTTTGAGCGAGTTATTAACGTGCCTAAGCGAGGTGTTGGTGATGCTAGCCTGGTTAAGCTGATGGTAGCATTAGCTGAGTACAATAACAGCTTGGCAGCAGGTCTGGAAAATTTAGAGTCTGTCCCGGGTCTATCGGGGAAAGCTAAGGAAGGATTGTTAGCTTTTCGGGATATGATGGCTAAATTGCGGGGGGATTTACCCAATTTGACTATTACTAAGATAGTTCAGGAAATACTAGAGGTGTCAGGCTACTGGTATGAACTGAAAAACAGCAAGGATTTCCAGGACCAGGGCAGGCTGGAAAATATTCAGGAATTCTTGTCCGTGACAGAAAACAATGACCGGAGTAATCCCCAGGGCTCTCTGGATGACTTTTTAAGTGGATTGGCCCTATATACAGATTTGGATCGAGTGGATGAAGATACCAGCAACTTTGTCAAGCTGATGACCCTGCATACAGCGAAAGGCCTGGAATTCCCCTTGGTATTCCTGGTGGGGATGGAGGAGAAAGTTTTCCCCCATTTCCGCTCCCTGGAGGAACCAGAGGAATTGGAGGAGGAGCGTCGCCTCTGCTATGTGGGTATTACCAGAGCCATGGACAAACTATTTTTAACCCACGCCCAATCCCGGATGCTTTATGGCAAGTGGAATAACTACCTGCCGTCCCGGTTCTTAAAAGAGGTGCCCGAGGAGTTGCTGGCCGGCCCGGAGCAAAAGAAAAAATCCACCACCACCGGTGGGAACCCCTGGAAAAGCGGTTTTAATGTGCCAATAGAGGCCAGCGAGCCGGATTTTTACCAGCTGGGGGAAAAGGTGGCTCACCCCAAGTGGGGTGAAGGGGCAGTAGTCAGTGTAAAAGGCAATGGTGGTGATGCTCAGATTACGGTGGCTTTTCCAGGAGAAGGAATAAAGACCTTGATTGCCAAATATGCACCACTAAAAAAAGTAACCTAGTGGGGTGGTTTCCATGGAACAGGTAATAACAGAGCTTGAGCAGCTGCGGCAAGAAATTAGAAGGCATGATTATCAATATTATGTGTTGGACAACCCGGTAATCAGTGATCAGGACTACGATGGGCTGATGAACCGACTAATCCAGCTGGAGCAAGAGCATCCCCAGCTAATTACCCCGGACTCACCCACCCAGCGGGTCAGCGGTGAGCCCCTGGAGCAATTTGATTCGGTCCCCCATCAGGTGCCCTTGTTGTCCCTGGCCAATGCCTATGATAGGGAAGATTTATTGGACTGGCACCGGCGGATTGCGGGGATGGTAGGTGACCAGGTGGAATATGTGGTGGAGCCAAAAATAGATGGGCTCTCCATTGCCCTGACCTATGAAGCAGGAAAATTTGTCATAGGAGCAACCAGAGGAGATGGGGAAACAGGGGAAGATATCACCCGAAACCTGAAAACTGTGGATAACCTGCCCTTAGTTCTCCGGCAGGAAATACCCAAACTGATAGTCCGGGGAGAAGCCTATCTTCCTAAGGATGAATTCCGGCGCATCAATGAAGAACGGGCAGAGCAGGGAGAGCCCTTATTTGCTAACCCCAGGAACGCCGCTGCCGGTTCCCTGCGGCAGCTTGACCCCCGGGTGGCTGCAGCTAGGAAACTAAGGGTATATATCTATACTCTTCTGTACCAAGAGGGCTTAACCCTAGGAACCCATGGGGAAAGCCTGATAGCACTGGCTGACTTGGGATTGCCGGTGAATCGGGACCGACTGGTTTGTAGGACTATAGAAGAGGCAGCAGATTACTGTGAAGAGTGGATTGACAAGCGGCATCACCTTCCCTATGAAATAGATGGGATGGTGGTGAAGATTAATTCCTTGACCCATCAGGAAGAGTTGGGTTATACTGCCAAAAGTCCCCGCTGGGCGGTGGCCTATAAGTTTCCGGCAGACCAGGCAGAAACAACCCTGGAGAGCATTTTCATCAGGGTAGGCCGGACAGGCGTCCTAACCCCCACTGCTGTCTTGGCTCCGGTGCAGCTGGCGGGTACCACCGTCAGCAGGGCTACCCTGCATAACCAGGACTTTATCACAGAAAAGGATATTCGCATGGGGGACCGGGTGATTGTGCAGAAGGCAGGGGACATTATTCCCGAGGTGGTCAGGGTATTGACGGAAAAGCGGACAGGGAATGAACGACTTTTTCAATTTCCTGCAGATTGTCCCGAGTGTGGAAGCCCGGTGGTGCGGCCGGAGGGTGAGGCAGCTTTTCGATGTTTCGGGGCAGCTTGCCCGGCTCAGGTCCGGGAAGGAATAATTCACTACGTGTCCAGAAATGCCATGGATATTGAAGGGCTTGGCCCCCAAGTGGTCACCCAGCTAATAGAGGCCGGATTGATTGTGAATGTGGCGGATTTGTATCATTTGAAGCTTGAGGAGCTAATCTCCCTGGAGCGAATGGGCCAGAAATCCAGTGAAAATTTGTTGCAGGCTGTGGAGAAAAGCAAGGACAGAACCCTGGGCCAGCTGATTTTTGCCCTGGGAATTCGCCATGTGGGGGCAGGTGCTGCTAAAACCTTGGCCAGGCATTTTGGATCCATGGAAAAACTTAGGCACGCAACCCTGGAGGAATTGGAGGCAATTCCTGAGGTTGGACCGAAAATGGCCGCCACGATGGTGGAATTCTTTAAGATTCCCCAAAACATAAACCTAATCCAACGGCTGGCGGACTATGGAGTAAATATGGAAGAGAAGCAGCTGGGAGAGAACCGGATTGGGAGAGAATTGCCCTTAGCCGGGAAAAATTTTGTCATCACCGGAACCCTTCCTGTCATGTCCAGAAAGGAAACAGGGGATTTTATTGAAACTTACGGCGGCAAAGTGGTTGGCAGCGTCTCCCAGAACACTGATTATCTGGTGGCGGGAGAAAAGGCCGGCTCCAAGCTGGATAAGGCTGTTGCTCTAGGAGTAACAGTTATCAGCGAAGCCGACTTACTGAGCTTAGTTAAGGATAAATAATAGCAATACTCAGGAGTCAGGAGTCAGAAGTCAGGAGCCAGAATAAGAGAACCGGAGAAAACATTTGAATACTTCCTGGTATTTTCGGGTACACAGTGATATTATCAGGGGCTAGGAGTTACAGTAGGGTAACGGTTTATCGTCTTAAAAAATTCTGAATTCTGACTACTGAATTCTGAATACCTGATATTAACTATTAAGGCCGGTCGCCCCTGGATAAAATCAGGTTGGCGGCCTTTTTTTGCGATTCTGCAGCCTCAACGGCAATCTTCCCAAAAAGCGTGCGCAGATTAGGGTCAATAATTTCCGTCTGTATTATTGCATAAGCCATGGCAGCCATCCTGGTGTCCTTTTCATAGTCCAGAAGCATGTCCATATCGGTAAATTTCATCATCAAGTCACTCCTTTGTCATACTTTCATAATAATTCTTCATTACTCGATATGCTTTTTGTAAAACCTTTGCCTCTTCTTTGAAATAATTAGCAATTTCCTCATCGGCACAGTTGCCGGCATAAAAATCACATTTCCGGGCAGCAACTTCAGCTTCGTTGATCATTTTGGCTAGATAGGTACCTTCTTTAATTCGTTGGAGTGTAGTCGGGTCTAATTCCCTTAGTTTTGGCTTATTATGATTTAATATTTTAAAAATAGACATTAAACGTTGCCTCCTTAGGTATGGATACAGGTATGGATACAGGTATGGATACAGGTATGGATACAGGTATGGATAGAGTAAAAAACCTGATATTATTATTACTTAGTTTTCCTGTTGGGGGAATTATTTATTCTTTTTGTTTCCTAATTTACTGACTACTGACTACTGACTACTGACTACTGTGTAGTTGTATGTATTAATCCGCTGCTAACAGCTTAAAATATAGGTATGCGCATTTCAAGAAACAAGCTAAAAGGAGAATAAACGATGCCAAAGAGCTCGATGCTGAAGCTGGCCGCCCTTAGTGGAGTACCTTTTATCATGGTTTTGGGCAACTCCATGCTTATCCCTGCTTTTCCCATTATGGAGCGGGAGCTGAATATTACTCAACTGCAGGTAGGGTTGATGATTACCCTATTTTCTATCCCCGCCGGCCTGACAATTCCCATTTTAGGCTTTGTATCAGACAAAATAGGGCGAAAAAAAGTAATTGTTCCAGCGCTGATATTATATGCCATCGGTGGCTTGATTTCAGGGTTAGCACCGTTGATTTTAAACAGTCCCTATTATATGATTATTGCCGGTCGAATTGTCCAGGGAATCGGTGCCGGTGGCACAGGACCCATTGCCATGGCCCTCGTCAGTGATATCTTTCAAGGGAATGAACGGAGTAAAGCCTTAGGGATTATTGAAGCAGCTAACGGGTTGGGGAAGATTATCAGTCCTATTGTGGGCGCCTTGATAGCCATGATTATCTGGTATGCTCTTTTTTATGTCTATGCCTTTTTAGCTATTCCCACTGCTATTGCAGTCTGGCTGGCCATTAAAGAGCCCCCCATCAAGAACAAAGACCGCAGTGCTAAGGACTATATCGGCAACATAACTAATATTTTCAAACAGAAGGGCAAGACTCTGGCTGGCTGCTATGCAGCAGGCAGTGTGGTATTATTGGTCTTATTTGGGGTGCTGTCATTTTTATCCGACGTACTGGAAGAAGAATATGGGCTTAAAGGAGTAACAAAAGGGTTTGCCCTGGCTGGCCCCGTCTTAGCCATGTCTGCCACTGCCTATTTCTCCGGCAAATTTTTGCAAAGTCACCGGAATCTAATGAAGGAATCCATCGTCACTGGCCTGGTAATATCAACAGCAGCTTTGGCAGTCATTGCCCTGATCAAAAATGATATTGTGTTTTTTACCGGTTTATTTTTTAATGGCGTAGGCGCAGGACTGGTCCTGCCCGCTGTCAATACCTTGGTTACCAGCTCGGCTCCGGTGGAGGAGCGGGGAGGGATTACCGCCCTTTACGGCAGTGTCAGATTTTTTGGCGTGGCAGCAGGCCCCCCTTTATTTAGTATGCTGATTGAAGTAAGCAGGCTGGTGATGTTTGGTGCCGGCAGTGCATTAGTAGCTGTGTCTGCTGGGATGGCAGTGTTTCTGGTAAGTGAGCAAGAAATTTTTGGCAAGAAACAACCGGGTAACCCCGAATCTAATGAGCAGGAAGAACATGGCCTGCTGTTAAAGACCGCACTTTCACCCTGGCTGGCGCGAATTGGACATCTCAGAGACAGGTTTAAGGGAGACAAGCTAAAGTAAATGTTGTCAAATACTGTTGATTTTTGCTATACTAATGTGTATGGTAAATACACATTAGTCAGTAGTCAGTAGCGAAATTCATAGGATGAGGAGGTCTGATGCAGGATGGCTATTACTAAAAAAGAAGTGGAACATGTGGCTTTATTAGCCAGGCTGGAGCTAACGGAAGAGGAAAAGGAAGTATATACCCAGCAGCTAAACTCAATTCTTGAGTATGTACATAAATTGGACAGGCTGGATACTAATGAAGTTATCCCTACAGCCCATGTGCTTCCTTTGAGAAATGTCTTCCGGGAAGATGTGACAACAGCAGGTTTGCCCCAGGAAAAGGCCTTGGAAAATGCGCCGGAGCAGCATGATGGCTTTTTCAAGGTGCCAAAAATTGTCTAATATAACCAGGAGTCAGTAGCCAGAATTGAGGAGTCAGAATAAAAGAACTGGTGAAAATCTGACTACTGACTACTGACTACTGAATGTCTTTAATTAGGGGGGAGAAATAAGTGGAACTCTATCGCTTGACAGCGCATCAAATCCATCAGCTGTTAACAGAAAAACAGGTCAGCTCAGTGGAAGTCACTGAAGCTGCTTTGAATAGAATTGAGCAGGTTGAAGACCGGGTGCAGGCCTTTCTCACCCTGACAAAAGAGCAGGCTTTAGCACAAGCCAAGGCTGTGGACGAGAAAATAGCCAGGGGGGAACAAATCGCTCCCTTAGAAGGTGTTCCGGCAGCCATTAAAGATAATATGTGCACCAAGGGAGTTCTGACTACCTGTGCCTCAAAAATTTTACCTAATTTTGTTCCGCCCTATGATGCCACTGTTGTCAGCAAGCTAAACCGCCAGGGAGTGGTGATGCTTGGCAAATTGAATATGGATGAATTTGCCATGGGCTCATCCACGGAAAACTCCAGCGTGCAGCTAACGCGAAACCCATGGAATTTAGACACGGTGCCCGGGGGGTCAAGCGGTGGTTCAGTAGCCTCTGTGGCTGCTGATGAAGCGTTCTTTACCCTGGGCTCGGATACTGGAGGTTCCATCCGGCAGCCGGCAGCTTTTTGCGGAGTGGTGGGACTTAAACCAACTTATGGGCTAATCTCTAGATATGGCTTGATTGCTTATGCATCATCCCTGGATCAGATTGGACCTGTTACTAAAGATGTTGCCGACTGTGCTCTGGTATTAAATGCTATTGCCGGTCACGATCCGTTGGATTCTACCTCGGCCAATCAAGGGGTGCCTGATTATACGAGCAGCCTGGTAAACCATGTCAAGGGGTTGAAAATTGGTGTGCCCAAGGAATACTTTGGTGAAGGCTTAGATTCTGAGGTGGCCGAGGCCATGAAAGCTGCCATAGCTAAGTATGAAGAATTAGGTGCCATAGTGGAGGAAATTTCTCTGCCCTCAACTGAATATGCCCTGCCGGCCTATTATATTATTGCCCCTGCAGAGGCAAGCTCTAATCTGGCCCGATTTGACGGGGTGGGCTATGGCTATCGGAATACAGAGGCAGAAGACATAGTGTCCATGTACAGTAAAACCAGGAGCGAAGGCTTTGGCCCCGAGGTGAAGCGGCGGATTATGCTGGGCACATACGCCCTAAGCTCCGGTTATTATGATGCATATTATTTAAAGGCTCTTAAGGTAAGGACCTTAATCAAGCAGGAAATAGAACAGGCACTAGCAACTTACGATCTCCTGCTAACCCCAACAGCCCCTACCCCGGCCTTTGAAATAGGAGCAAAAACAGATGATCCCTTAACCATGTACCTGTCGGATATATGCACCATTCCCGTTAACCTGGCTGGCCTTCCGGCTATTTCTATTCCCTGCGGTTTTTCCAAGGGGTTACCGGTGGGATTGCAGTTAATCGGCAAGGCCTTTGGGGAAAATACCATACTTAGAGCAGCGTATACCTTTGAGCAAAATACAGATTTTCACCTGCAAAAAGCTGCACTAACAAGAGGATAGGGGGGACAGGAATGAGGGACTACCAAATTACCATTGGTCTAGAGGTTCATGTGGAATTAAAAACTAATTCAAAAATATTTTGCGGCTGCAGCACTGCCTTCGGCAGCCGGCAGAACACCAATGTCTGTCCGGTTTGCTTAGGAATGCCCGGGGTACTGCCGGTGCTGAATAAAAAGGTAGTGGAGTATGCTTTAAAGGCAGGGCTTGCCCTAAACTGTGAAATTGCTGCCTTTAGTAAATTTGACCGGAAAAATTATTATTACCCCGATTTGCCCAAAAACTTTCAAACCTCCCAGTATGACCTGCCCATCGCTAAAGACGGTTTCCTGGAAATTCTGGTGGATGGCCAGGTTAAAAGGATTGGGATTACCAGGATTCATATGGAGGAGGATGCAGGAAAACTGGTTCATCAGGGAGATGATATCGCCGCCTCCTATAGCTCATATGTGGATCTTAACCGGACGGGGGTGCCACTGATTGAAATAGTGTCAGAGCCGGACCTTTCCTCCGGGGAAGATGTGAAGGCCTATCTGGAAAAATTAAAAGCAATCCTGCAATATACGGAAATATCCGACTGTAAGATGGAAGAAGGTTCTCTGCGCTGTGATGTGAATCTTTCCTTGAAAGAAAAAGGGGCAGCCCAGTTGGGAACAAGAGCCGAGATTAAGAATATGAATTCCTTTAAAGCAGTGCAGCGGGCCATCGAGCACGAAATTGAAAGACAATCAGACATCCTGGCTGGGGGCGGTCAGGTAATTCAGGAAACCAGATCCTGGGACGAAAACCGTGGGATAACTGTATCCATGCGCAGCAAAGAAGAGGCACATGATTACAGGTATTTTCCTGAGCCAGACCTTGCACCCATGGTAATTGACAATGAGTGGGTGGAAAGGGTAAGAAAAACCTTGCCTGAGATGCCCGATGCCAGGAAAAAACGCCTAGTTGAGGAGCATGGCTTGCCGGCTTACGATGCCGGGGTTATCACCAGCTCCAAGGCGCTATCTGACTACTTTGATGCAGTTTTAGTCAAGTATCAGGATGCTAAAACAACCAGCAACTGGGTGATGGGAGAACTGCTACGGCTATTAAATGCAAACGCCATGGAGGTTGAAGAGGTAAAAGTAAAACCGGAGCAGTTGGCTGGTCTGCTAATCTTGTTGGAAAAGGGTACTGTCAGCGGGAAAATTGCTAAAACAGTATTCGAAGAAATGTTTGCCACCGGTGCCGGCGCTGACCAGATTGTTAAAGAAAAGGGACTGGTGCAGATTTCTGACGAGGGAGCTATCGCTGCAATTGTCCAACAGGTGATCGATGCCAATCCCCAGTCGGTGGCTGATTTTATATCCGGAAAGGAACAGGCTGTCGGTTTCCTGGTAGGCCAGGTAATGAAGGAAACCAAGGGAAAAGCAAACCCAGGGGTAGTGAATAAGCTGCTGAAAGAAAAGCTCGACTCCATAGATTAACTTTTAGGCATAACTATTCAGCATCATCAGATGCAAAAAGTCAGAAAAATTTAGAAACGAACATTTGGCGGAGGCTTTTAGGAAAATTTCTTAGCGAGCTTAGAAATTTAAAAGCAGAAGACTCAAGTGAGTAGATAATTTTTCTAACTTTGCCTTTTGCTGAATAGTTACCTATAAGCATAATTTTCCTTCTTTTGCAACAAACTAAAGAGGTCCCCGGCACTTAAGGACAGGTGCCGGTTATTTCTTTTAAAGGAAGGTGTATTGTAGTGCGAGTGTTAATGTTGTCTTGGGAATATCCCCCTTTTAGTGTGGGCGGGCTGGCCAGCCATGTGGAAGATTTACTGTCTGCCTATTCAGGTAATGAGGAAGTGGAATGCCACCTGATTACCCTTGCTGGAAATAGCGACCTACCGCCTATCCAAGTAATAAATAATGTTTACATTCACCGGATTAAACCATATGACAGTGTGGCAGCTCCCGATTTTATAACTTGGGTACTGCAAGTAAATATTGCCATGCTGGAATATGCCAACGGGTTAACAAACCAGATTGACCAGGTGGATGTCATCCATGCCCATGACTGGCTAGTGGCCTTTGCTGCCCGGGCGTTAAAGCATTCTCTGAAGCTGCCTTTAATTGCCACTATTCATGCCACCGAGCGGGGCAGAAATAATGGCATTCACTCTTCCATGCAAAGATATATTGACAATGTGGAATGGTGGCTCTGCTATGAGGCGTGGAAGGTTATTTGCTGTAGTGGGCATATGCATTGGGAAATTACCAATAACTTTCAGGTGCCTGCGGACAAGGTAGTTATTATTCCAAACGGAGTTGACCCTAGCAAGTTTATGAAAAAAGCAAAATCAATAGTAATGGAAAAAAAATATGCTCATGCTGACAAATTAATCTGCTTTATCGGGCGTTTAGTGAGGGAAAAGGGCATTCAAGTGTTAATTGAAGCAGCACCCAGAATTCTATCCCGTTATCCTAACACCCGGTTTGCGATAGTTGGCAAGGGGCCATACCAACATGACTTAATGGGGATGGCAAATGGCTTAGGAGTAGGCCATAGCTTTGACTTTTTAGGGTACGTGGAGGAAGAGGCAAAAAGATACCTGCTGCAAAATTCTACCGTGGCTTGTTACCCAAGTCTTTATGAACCATTTGGCATAGTGGCCCTGGAAGCAATGATCTGTAAGACTCCGGTGGTGGTAAGTCAGGTGGGTGGATTTGAAGAAATCATTGACCATGGTATTACCGGACTTAAAGCCTATCCAGGCAACGCTAACTCTCTGGGAGATCAGATCTTAGCCATTCTGGACAACCAGGTAGATATCAAGACAATGGTGGAACAAGCTTATCAAAAAGTACAGCAGGAATACAGCTGGTCTCACATAGCGGGGAAAACCATCGGGGTTTATATCAAGGTAAAGGATGAGTCGGAAAATACCAAGTGGGTTAACGCCTATGAACACCTGCTCACTCCAGTAAGTCAGCAACATTAATAAGTATCATATCGTATGCAAAGCCGGAAAAATTATAACTCACTACAGTCTACGGCTTTTAAACTACTAAGCTCATTTCCTGAAACTTCACAACTCGCTTTGCTCAAACAGTGAAGCTTCTTTTAGAAATTTCGCGAAGTAATTTTATACAAAGCCTTCGCCAAAACGTTCATTTATAATTTTTTCTGGCTTTTTACATGATAGCAATACTGATAGAAGAAGAGGTTCTGGATTTAAGTCCAGGAACCTCTTCTTTTCTTCCTTTTTTCCACTTTCCACTTTTCACTGCTCTATTGACAATAAACTTTATAGTCCAAGTCTGGGAAAATATTATTGGTATTTTCCAGCCCTTCCAAAAAGTTTTCATCGATTTCATTTGCTTCCAGTTGTTCTATAAGGCGGCGGTGCCAGGCCAAGTGATTTTTGGTGCGCTTATGGGCATACTCCACCATGGTGCCGGTCTTCATAATAAACGCCCAATCGCTGCTTTGAGCCAATATTAATTCCCGAACGGCCTGGTTTAAAGTTCGGACTTCCAGATGATTTTTTGGCTGGCATTCCTTGACTAAACCAATTAACTGCCGGTTAAAGTGATGTAAGTGGGGATAAATCCAGGAGTTGGAGTCATCCAGCCAAACCTGATTATAACCTTGATTTCCCCAGCTTGATGGGCTGGGCTGAGCCGGTTGCAGCTGATGCCCCATGGAAAGATACTCACCAGGAGTAACCATCCGGTAAACCTGTTGATCATAAGCTACTTTGCGCAAATAGTACTCCAACCACTTGGGTCCTTCAAACCACCAGTGGCCAAACAGCTCCGCATCATAAGGGGAGACTACAACTGGGGGAATATCCATGCTGCTGCCGGCATATTCAATTTGTTTCTCCCGGTTGAACATAAAGTTGCCGGCGTGGCTAATGGCTTTTTCTTTAGCCCAACCGGGATTATACCATTCCTTGAAATCTGATTTCCCGGTGATTCGATGATATTTTATACCCGTATTAACCCTGAGGCCTGGGGCAGGCAAGTGGGGATTAAGATAATCTAATTCCAGATCATAGCCTATATCCCGATAATATTCCCGGTAGTCCACATCCCCGGGATAGCCCTCCTGGGCGCTCCAGACTTGCTTTGACGATTCCCGGTCCCGGGGAAAGGCCGCCACTCCTGACGGGCTGACCACCGGTGCATAGCTTCCATACTTAGGCTGAGGGTCTGAGAAAAGCACCCCATGGGTATCGCAGATGAAATACCTAATGTCATGCTTGGCCAGGATGCTGTCAAGACCTTCGTAATAACCACACTCGGGAAGCCAGATGCCCCCTGGATGGGCTTCTATCAAGCGACGATGGGTAGCCACTGCCAGCTTAACTTGAGCTGCCACTGTTTCAGGGAAATCCTGAAATAGTGGCAAAAAAGTATGGGTGGCACAGCAGGTGATTAATTCCAGCACTCCTTTGTATTGGAGCTCTTTAAAGGCGTTTAAAATATTTTTCTGATAGCCCAGGAATAGTTCCTCTGATTCCTGAAAGTGCTGCTGGTACATTCTAGCCAACATTAAAAGGTGGTCATCATATTTGGTGCGCACCACCTCTTTCTCAGCCAGTTCCTGGAGATTTTTTAAGTGTTTTAGATAGCGCTCCTGAAGTAAATTATCCGTTAACATTGAAGCTAGGGGCGGACTGATGGATATGGTCAACCTGAAGGGTACATTATCCTGAACCAGGTTGTTCATTGTTTTAATTAAAGGCAAATAAGTCTCAGTTATTGCTTCAAACAGCCAACGCTCTTCTAAATAGCCCTCTTTTTCCGGGTGCCTGATATAGGGCAGGTGAGCGTGCAAAACAAAACAATGGTAGCCCTTGGTCATATAGGAAACCTCATCCTCTCTGCTAGGTTCTTTTTTAATTATCACCCACTAGTTCGGAAGAACTAATGCCACCTACATCCATGTGCCCTTCAGGCATAAGTCCTGCAACTGGCCGCCAAAGCGGGTCAATATTAGGTGATACACCCCCAAAAGGTACTTTAAGGGTATTGGATATGGCCAGGCAAATAAAACTATCATTGAGCATTCTTCCTAAGTATAAACGAACATGAACATTTCTTTTATGCACTTTAATATACCAGGTATGGGCGAAATCATTAATTTGGATGTCGGAGATGTTGCCTGTATCAAGCTCATGGTAGCGAATTACGGGCATAGAGTTCTCCCAGGCGTGAAAACCGTGATTTTGATTAAATTCCCCGTGGGTTTCTTGGCCCCAGTGCCAATAGCAAAAAATCCAATCAGGATCTTTTAACAAAAAATGAATATGAGGGTTTTTAATGTTTAAATAAATAGGTGGATCATCTTCCCATTGAGCAAAATTAATCGTTTTTTTTTGAGACTTAACATTGTTCAATTCTCCTTGTCTTTGTAATGTTGTTATTTCTGGCTCTATTTCTTCATTGAACTCAAAGTTCAAACTTGGTTCACCGGCAATTTTACTAGGTGGGCGGACTTGTTCCACATAGCGAAAGGCAAAGTAGCCACCAATCAAAACAACCAGCAAAAAGACCATGAATATGAACATTGCTGTTGATAACCTCCTTTTCATGTATTTAAAATCTTTTAGCTAAATAGTAAGTTGAGTTAAAAGCATAATTACTTTAGACAAGCTTATTATTGCCATCCTAGAAAAAGTTATTAATCAAATTTAAAATATTTCACCCATCCAGTTTTTTAAACATACTATAAACTAAAGGATAATTTAAAAGAGGTGAAATTAATGTCAAAAATTAACATAACCGGCATTAGATTTGGTATCTTTGGTGATGTGGAAAAGTATTCCAGAATAGTGATTGAAGGCGACAGCCAATTTAGCCAGTACCAGGCTCAAGCCTTAGCTAATCCTAATCGGGTGTTTATAGATATTCCCAATTCAATATTAAAAATAAGCGGCCCGATTAATATAAATGACGGGCTGGTAAAGACTGTCAGGGTAGGTCAGTTTAAGCCTGATGTGGTGAGAGTTGTGGCAGATTTGGTTAGGGCGGCAAACTTCGGAGTTTTCACCCTAAGTAAGGATGGCAGCCGGCCTTATCGGCTAGTGCTGGATGTCTTACGCACCAATGCAGCTAAACCCTCTCCCATTATTGAAGTACCTAAGCCGGCTAAGCTGGTGGTAATCGATCCCGGACATGGTGGAAATGATCCGGGAGCGATTGGTGTTCATGGCATTCAGGAAAAGCACGTGACTTTAGCAATCAGCTTAGAGCTTGGCAGTATGCTGGCAAAGCAGGGTTTTAAAGTAGCCTATACCAGAACAAAGGATGTCTCTGTTACACTGGCTCAAAGGGTTACTCAAATTGATCAGCTAAAACCTGCTTTGGCCGTATCAGTTCACTGCAATAGCTTTTGGCTTCCTCTAGCCAATGGAATTGAGACCTTTTACCATGGAAAGAAACCCGCCGGAAAGCCACTAGCTGAACAAATTCAAGGTAGTCTCATCAAAGCCTTTAATTGGACCAATCGGGGTGTAAAAACGGGCAATTTCTATGTTTTAAGGGAGCCCCGCCTGCAGGAAATAGTTATGCCGGAAGTAGGCTTTTTATCTAACCCCACCGAAGGAGGGGCGATGGCTAAAAAGAAAAACCAGATCAAAGCTGCCCAGGCTATCACAACAGGCATTTTAGCTTTCAAGTGAGTACCCTGAAAACACCTAAGACGGAAATTTAAATCACAAAAATCCTGCGAGATTGTAAAACTGGTATCCTCTCTAAAAGAATGGTATAATCTAGAATAGCTTTAGCATAGATTCTAGTAAAGGTCTTTCTTTAAAAGGAAAGGGGGCATACAGTTGCTACAAAATTTACCGCAAAATTCGCCGGGAAGAATGGTGGATGTGGCTCTTATCCTAGTGGTAGTAAATTTATTTGGATTTTTTATTGGTATTTACAGCGGACTGGGGCAAGACCTGATAGTCGTTTTTTTTCCTAATATTATTAATGAAGAGCTTGCTTTTTTATTTTTTGCCAGCCTGCTGCAAACGGCACTTTTTATTGGATTGCCAACTTTAATTGTCGTCTATAAGTACAGGGGTAGTTTTAGAGAATTAGGAGTCACTTTAGATAACTGGTGGTCGAATATCTCCTTTGGAATTGTCGGGGGAATAGGGCTTTTTATTGTTGTAGTTGGAGCAGGGGCAATAGTAAACTATTTTGTCCCTATTGATCCGGAACCCCAGCCCTTTGCCCGGCTGATTATGAATATTTCTGAGCCAAAGCAACTGATACTGCCTATTGTCATGGCCTCTTTCCTGGCACCTTTAGGGGAGGAATTCTTGTTTAGAGGATTTATTTATCCTGTGTTTCGCAAACGCACCGGGGTTGTGGCGGCAATCATCCTTAGCAGCATCATTTTTGCCAGTCTTCACTTTGATCTCATTAGGTTTATCCCCCTTGCAGCAGGAGGGGCTGGTCTCGCTTGGCTTTATGAACGATCAGGGTCCCTAATTACACCTGTGGTGGCCCATGCAGTGTGGAATACTATCATGACAGGGATGATTATAGCAGCAGGCATTACTTGATGTATACCTTGTCATCGCAGCAGGAGCAGCAATCAGGATTTATCGGATCTGTTAGGGTTTTACCCGTCAGATAGAACCGTTGATTATTTAATAAAAATTTAGGAGACAATTGTTCCAGCCAAGCGGATTGGTACTGGTTTTCCAGTAATTCCAACCTGTCTTGGCTGATTTTATAGGTAACGCCGGAATAAAGTCTGATAACCGGTTCGTCATCGGGGCAGAATACCTTTCCTTCTTTATGCAGCTGAAACAGGCATTTAAGAGGATGCTTTTCACCCCTGGCGAAAATCAGCATTTCTGCATCCAGTGTATCAATAGCCGGGTCCAAGGTGACTTTTCCCAGGGGTATATTCACGTTGCGCTGAATGGGAACAGGTTTTCCTGTCAAAGGGTCATCGGGAAAGCAGATTTCCAGCTCGCCGTAGCCTAACAAGACAGGCGTCTTGTCATGGGTAATCTGAAGATAATAAAAAAAGTCGTCAAAGGATAGCTCCTGCTTTAGGACAACCTCTCCGGGGATAGATTTCCCCTGGTAATATGCATTAACATTAAGGCGAATTACCAAAGCAAGCCTGGCCTGATAAAGGATGGAAAGTATGGAGACGTTGATATAGCTGGAGATGAAAGAAATACTCCTAAGCTTAGTGGGGGGTGGAATAATTGTCTGCAGCAACTGATTTTTCACCGGGTTAATAGCATACTTTAGCAACTGGCGGAAAAGGGTTAATAAGATTAAGCCCCAAATCAAGGGGAGAATATATAGTAAAGAGTTTACTCCCCAGGGGGGGCTAAAGGTCATCAATATCAGTACAAGCCAGGAAGCAATGACAAACAGAGTAGTTAGGTCTATGTAGTAAAGAATCATTTGGCTGGGCTTATCGGGAAGCATATATTGCATCTGGTATTTTTGCAGCAGCTTATACATTTGTCCTGTTAAGTTGATGCTTTGGTGATAGGATAGATCCATAAATTCTTCCAATATGTCCTGAAGGCGCTCTACCCTTCGCTGCACAATCAAGGACACAAAAATACCCACTGAGCCCAATAGGGTAAGTGCTCCGCCGGTAATGGTCAGGGCTATGGCCAAATAGCTTTCGAACTGAAACATAATAATCCCTCAAATCACTTCGATGTCATGACGCTGCTGGTGGCACTCACGGGAACCGTGAATCCAGCCCATTTCCTCGGACTTTACCTCTAGAGTGCGGAGCAACCGCTGCAATCGCTGGGTGCTTAAGCCGTGTTTCACCGCACCTTGTCCCAAAAATCCTAGATTCTTAATGAATATTAAAGCCCCCTGGAAGTATTCTTGATCTAAAATATAGTGGACTGTAACTTTAAGACAATCTATTAAGTGGAGCCAAAAATGGGAAAGATAAATAAACGGGTGATCCAAACACCAAATAAAAATTCGCTGTAATTGAGCACAATATGCCTCGGTGTATTGCTCTTGGTTATCCCGATTGACCTGCAGGAGATAGCTTTTTAATAATTCATTACAGCCCAGGTTAAGATGATCCAACAAGTCTTCCCTGGCAACTTGGATTATATAATAAATAGCTTCGCCAAAAGGGTTATCCTTCGGTGTTGCACTAAAATCAGCCATATCAACACTTGTCAGATTGCGCAGCTGACTTAAGTCTACATAGACTGATTCACAAGCCAAATATTCCGGTACCCGGCAGAGAACTTGCTGGAGTTTGGCGACAAGTTGGGTAGTGGTGCAGTAAGTCATAGAGTAGTTCACTTCCTCTGTTTCAATCAAATAAATAACACTTGGTCTTTATGTTTAGTATAGCTTGGCTTATTAGCCCTTATACCATTTGGTTACGAGGAGAGATAATTGACTGTGTTGTGGGATAATATCTTTGATGCTTATTTTCATGAAAAAGAATTGCATGAGAAGCTGGAGGGTAGAGAAGAAAAAGCAATTTATCACTTGCCTCAAGAGTATCTGGAGTTGTGGCGGATGCCCAGGTTTCTGGAGGCGGTAACCGGAGATATCAGGAGGATTGAACGAGGGGCAATCATGGAAAGCTGGCAAAACTGGCATAGGGGCCACAGCAGTGCAGTAGCTGTAATTGGCTACCTGGGAGAAGGGGTTTCCCTTTTTTTAAATAGCCTGCAGCCATATTTTGGTGAAGGGCAGTTTTATTACTTGAAGTTAAACAGGAAGGTAACTGGAGAAAAGGATCTATTGGAATTAATAAATATTGACAAGCTGCATCAGGATAAGGCCAGAGTGATTGTGATAGATAACTGTCATCACCTGTTTTTGCGGAAACCAGGTGGTTTCCAGGCTTTAAAAATGTTTCTGGAGATTATTGCTGCCACCAGCAAAAACTTTTTTTGGATTACCGGCTGGGGTAGGCAAAGCTGGATTTACCTAGGGAATATCTTTGGCTTTGAACACTTATTTTCTACTGTTGTTCCATTCCATAAATTAGATGCCCTGGAGTTGGCAGAGCTTTTTTTAACTACTGCTGCAAGCAGGGGCTTTCAAGTAGCGGTTAAAGGTGATTTTTTTGTCAGGATGGCTGAGGTCACCGGCGGATTAATAACCCCGGCAATTTATTACTGGCTGATGTGCTCGGAGGAGCAGGAAGTGGAACCAGGGGTAAAACAAATTGTTTTGCAGGAGCGGACAGATATCTTCCAGTACCAGTGGATGGAGGAACTGTCTGAGGATGAAATATATTTACTCCTTGCTTTGTTGCAGGGAGATGGTTTGTCCCTGGAGCAAATAAAAGACTTTTTAGCAATGGATTACTTATGGTGCCGGATGGCCACCGGCAGCCTGGTTAAGAAAAAGCTGGCCATCGCTGAAAAAGATGTTTGTTTGGTGAACCCATTGGCATTGCCTGCAGTAATCAAGGCGCTGACTAAAAGAAGAAGTGTGATATTTACAAGGTGATAAAATGGAGTTATTATTGGAAGCAATTGACCTAAGCAAAATAAGACAGGTTTTTTTACTGGTACTGGTTGTTTTTGTGCTGCAGCGAATCATTGACAAGCTGGCCTGGGGTCTAGGCCAAAAAATAAAAAAATTGCAGGTTGTCCTCCATCGACTCCAGGTGATAGTGCGATTTGGACTTTACGGTGCCGGGGTATATGTGGCCATCACTATGGTCCTAAGGCCTTCCCCTGAGGCTTTGCTGGGTTTACTTGGGGGAACAGCCGTGGCCCTTGGATTTGGAGCTCGGGAATATCTGGCTAACCTCTTGGCCGGTCTAGTTATCCTATTTGAACAACCCTTCCGGGTGGGGGACCGGATTGAAGTGGAGAGCCACGCAGGAGAAGTTGTGGATATTACCATCCGCAGCTTTCGCCTGCGGACACCCAACGACAATGTAATCACTGTGCCCAATGCAGTGATTTTAAGAACGGGAGTTAAAAGCATCACCCAAGGGAGGCTTTATGCCCTGGTGGAAATTGACTTTTACCTGGACCCTGAAGTAAACTTAGAAGCAGTTAAGGAAATTTTAACCGAAGCTGCCGCCACCTCTAGATACTTCTACGATGAAAAGCCAATAGAAGTATTAGTAGGCATGGAACGCTTCCATATTAGATACGCTGTCCTAGCCTATGTCACTGACTTGCGGCGGGAATGGGAGTTTAAAAGTGATGTCACCGGCCGGGCAATCTCCAGGTTTCAGGAACTGGGAGTAAAGTATTGGGTTAAGCCTGCAGCAGTATTTAATAGTACAGACTAGGCAGACAGGGGGACAGGGACTTGTCTGTTTGTAAATCATCAATAATATTTCACCTATTAGCTTAGAAAAATGTTACTAGGTAACTGAGAATGAGTGGGAGCGAAATTATGGTAAAGAAGATTGCCCCGGTAGCTCCGGGAGATGTAGTCCAAGTAAATATAACCAACCTTAATCAAAATGGGGAAGGTATTGGGAGAGTGGAGGGCTTTGCCCTGTTTGTAACGGGTGCACTGCCTGGGGAAGAAGTTCAGGTTGAGGTAACGGAAGTAAAAAAGGGTTTCGGGCGGGGAATGGTAAGATCCTTGCTTAAGGCTGCACCGGAACGACAGGAGGTTGGCTGTGACTGCTACGAGGCATGTGGTGGCTGCCAACTGCTGCATCTTACCTACCAGGAACAATTGAACTGGAAAAGGCAGTTGGTAGAAGACGCCTTAGCTCGAATAGGCGGAATTAAGACAGCTGTGAAACCGGTTATTGGGATGAACACTCCTTTGTACTATAGAAATAAAGTTCAATTGCACATAGGTAATAGGGAAGAACAGGGGAGATTGAACTTAGGATATTACCAGGCAAAATCCCGGGAGTTGATTCCCGTTTCCGGGTGTTTTCTTTGGCCCGAGAGCTTTCCACCTGTGGTAGATAAGCTGAGACAATTATTAACAGCAACACCACTGGTAAATATAATCAAGCATATCGTGCTGAGGGAAGGCGACCATAACCAGGTGATGGTAATTCTGGTTACAGATAGCAGGAAGGATACTAGACAACTGCAGGAGGCATCAGCCATGCTCATGGGCCAACCCCTGGCAAAGGGTGTAGTGGTAGCCGGTGTCTTTCATAACGTTAACCCAAAGGCAGGGAGCATGGTATTGGGACAGGAATTTATTCACCTGGCCGGCGCTAAAGAGTTAAAGGTAAAGCTGGGTGAGCTTGAGTTTTTTATCTCCCCCGGGGCTTTTTTTCAGGTCAATACTGAGCAAACCAAGGCATTGTATGAACAGGCAGCTGATTACGCCGGGCTATCCGGGAGAGAAACAGTCTTAGATGTCTACTGTGGCACCGGCACCATCGGCTTATATCTTGCAAAAAAGGCTAACAAAGTGTTGGGTATAGAAGTTATGGCAGATGCCATTGTGGACGCCCGGAAAAATGCCCGCCACAACGGAATAGAAAACGCCCAATTCTTTGCCGGGCAGGTGGAACGGCTGCTGCCGGAGATGGTCAAAGAGGGCTTTCATGCCCATGTGGTAGTATTGGACCCACCCCGGGCCGGTTGTGACCGGCGGGTGTTGGAATCAATCTGTCAGATGCAACCGGACCGGATTGTCTATGTTTCTTGTGATCCGGCTACTCTGGCTAGGGATTTGAAGGTGCTGACGGAAGAGGGCTATCAGGTGGCAGAGGTTCAGCCAGTGGATATGTTTCCCCAGACTGGGCACGTTGAGACGGTGGCATTGATAACAAGGGTGGAGAAGTAGGTGTGAAAAAGGCCTTGATATAAGGGCTTTTCGGGGTTTCGTGGTTGAAAACCACTGCTTAGAATTTGCTAATATTTTGCTTCGTGGGAACAGGTCAAAACAAGCGTTTTTCCTTGTGACAGAGCGATTTAGATGTCAGTGCTTGACGAGTGGTCAGGTTAGATGTCATCGGTTAGCGAGTGGTCGACTTAGATGTTTTTTAGATTTGATAGAGGTTGTGTGGTCAGTATTGATTTTTAGGTTGTAGAGTTAGAAATGTTGTATAATAGGCTAATCAACATACCTAAAATGTGTTAATATGTTTATTAGCCGTGTGGTGATAAATCGTTATTTGTGAGGTGATTGAATGGGTAAAATATTAGGCTCTTGGAGTGGTATGCGCAAATATCTGGAACAAGAAATGCTTGCCGAATGTCTATCCGAACGAATTCGCTATAACTGTACTTCCTATGTTGGAATGGATGGGTGTCGTATTTTTGAAATCTACATGGATAATAAATTGATGAAACAATTTTCGTGGGAAACAGTCAATACCTATTTTATTGAAAATGGGTATAAGAAAAATCTTAATCCTGTTGGCATTAGAGAATATTGGGATGAATTTTGGTCACTTATGGATACTGTTCCCATGGAATCTCGAACGGAATATACCGATGAAGAATTTTGTGATGCACTTGAAAAATATCGAAATCAAAGCATTAAAGAAAGTTTAAATTCCGAAAATCCGTTAGTAAAAATGTTTGCCATTTTAGATAGGCGAATTGGTAAAAGAACCATTGCGGATATAAAAGATTCGTTAGAGAAGCAACCAGAATGGCTTCAGATATTTTATCGCTTAAGATTGGATCCAGAGAGCATCTAAAAGTGGAGACAATTCCTATTTGTCAATGAAAGTTGCGGAGGTGTTGTCGTGGCTGATAATAAAAGAATACATTATATCCCACCGTTGCCACAAAAGCGTGAAAAGCGAGTTGGCATTTACTGTCGTGTGAGTACAAACAGTGCTAATCAGCTAAAGAGCCTTACCGCCCAAGTATCAGCGCTAACAAGATTAACGGCAGCTAATCCCAAATGGCTATTGGTTGATGTATATATAGACATTGCTTCAAGCAAGACAGGTTCTTCCCGTAAAGAATTTACCCGTATGCTGCAGGATTGTAAGTCACGTGATATAGAAATTATCCTAACCAAGAGCATCAGCAGATTTGGCCGAGATACGGTAGAGATTCTTGATGCGTTGAACCAGCTAAGGATTCTCGGCGTTCGTGTTATATTTGAACAGGAAGTACTTGATACAGCTGATACAGATAATGACCTTATGATCTCAATAATTGAGTCAATTGCTCAGGCAGAAAACGAATCACGCAGCGACAATATTAAATGGGGTATTAAACAACGTGCCGCACAAGGTACTTCAAAGTTATATAATAGAAAATGTTATGGGTATTTAAACGCAGATGATGGCAGCCTTATCATCGAAGAGCTTGAAGCGAAAAATGTTAGAATGATTTTCAGTATGTATCTTCAAGGCAAGAGCGTGATGGGCATTGTATCTGAATTAGAGCGACTGGGAATCAAGTCCCCTACCGGAAAGGTTAAATGGTGTAAGCGGACAATTGATGTAATGCTCAGTAATGAAAAGTATATAGGGAATGCCCGGTTGTTGGATAATGGAAAGCACGATGCATACTATCTGGCAGAGGATAACAATCCGGCGATTATATCCAAGGAAACATTTCAAGCCGTGCAGATTGAAAAACAGCATCGAAGTAATGTCACAAAGGCCGAAGATGGTAACCAGAGAAAAAATAAAAAATACAGTTCAAAAAAGTAAATTTTCAAAATAGCCTAATCGAAAATCGATTGTTGAGAAGTCAGAATGGACATCAAACCACTATAAACACAGGACTTTTGCTATGTTTCTCTGAGATGACATATTGCCTAAGTATTGATAACAAGGGTTGAGAAGAAAGAGTGTGAAAAAGGCTTGGAATAAGCTTTTTGTGTGATTATAAGGTGGGAATCTGAAGTGTGAAAAATTAGATTTTTTCGCTTCGTGGGAACATATCAAAACAAGCTGTAATCCTTGTGACAGAGCGATTTAGATGTCATAGTCTGGTGAGTGGTCAGGTTAGATGTTGGGTTTCCGAAGTTGAGAGAGTAGGTTGGATTGATTAATTAAAGTCATATTAAAGAGGTGCCCAGATGACAAAGGAGCAATTCAAACATTCGTTTTTTAAGGGTCTTGGCTCTGCCATCATTATGCTTGAGCAATGCCACGATAAAAGCCAATACCGAGATATCGTTCTCTACGCGTGTCTTCATAACACCACATATGATATGCAGTGTGAGGGCGACAGAGGTTTGTATTTGTTTCATGCGATCAAATTGCTTGGTGACGTGGATTTATTTGAGTATTCCATCATTGAAAGGTTTAAAAATGTTAGACATGACCATTGGCTGTTTAATCAGCTGACAAGCTTGCTATTTTTGTTTGCGGAGGAAGGTAGCGAGAAGGCGCAAAAAGCCTTATATGAAAAATATGAACTTCTTCTACATAAAATCGAAAAAATGCAAAAACCTCAGTCTATATGTGAAGAAAGAGATATGTTTGAATGGCTTTCAGTTTGGCTGACATCATTGAACGGTTTTAATGCATTCAAAAAGATAATTTCTGATTATGGACGAAATATTATTAAAGGGAAATCGGATTTTTTCTCATTTGATTGGTTCTATGCAAATGCCCAGAATAAATTTGGAAAAAAGCGTATTGAAAATTATTTACAAAAACAGGCTGACAAATCTGCAGAAGTTAAGGCTTTTTATCAATCGGCCAAAATTATTGACAATCGGATATATGAGGATTTACCAATGCCAACACTTGAAGAAGTTATTCAAAACGCATATAAAGTACAGGATGGTATTAACTACCTCGGCCGTGGAACAGCAATGCGTTTTGCCAGAAATGCAAGTGAAGATGATCTAAAGAAACTTGCCGAGGCGGCGTTAGGCGAGCCAAATTTAAATATTAAGGCAGAGCTTCTTAGGGCTTTGCGCTGGACGCAATATAAGCTTTCTGATGATATATTGCAAGATCTTGTGCAAAGTGAAAATGAAAATATCCGAGATACTGCATTTTACATCATGGGTCAGACTTCGTCAGAAGAAATGCATGATGTTGCACTTTCGATGATCAATGACGGAAACAAACTTGAAAGCGGTATTGAATTGCTTTGTAAAAATTTCAAAAAGGAAGATGAAAAGATACTTTTTGACGCTATTAAAAGAGTCAAAGTAAACAAAAAGAGCAATTGGCATGGGGCCTTTATGGCAATCGAAACCGCCTTTGATAAAGGTCGTTGGAAGCCGCAGACAGACATATTAAAATATGTATACGAAAACACCCTTTGCTCATGTTGCCGTTGGAGAATTGTTGAGTTAATGAATCAGCATAAAGTTTTGACAAAGCAGATTCTAAATGAATGTCTTTTTGATTCAAACAGCGACATTCGAGTTTTTGCCGAAAGAAAGCTAAAATCATAGACGTACATATATATGGAGTTGATAAAATGAAGTACATGACCAAAGATTGGTACGAAACCGCACCGAAGCAATGTCACGAAGGTCGAAGGTGGCAACCAGAGAAAAAGTAAAAAATACAGTTCGAAGAAGTGAAAATACAAAATAGCCTAATCGAAATTCAATTGTTGAGAAATCAGAATGGACATCAAACCAGTATAAACACAGGGTTTTTGCTTTGTTTCTCTGAAATGACATATTGCCTAAAAAATTCACGTTGAGACGGTAGTATTGATGTCAAGGGTAAATGGGAAGGGGCGTAGAAAGCCCAGTATATAAGCTGTTGGTGTGCTTTTGTGCCTGGAATCAGAGCGCGAAAAATGTGTTTTTTTCGCTTCATGGGAACATATCGAAACAAGCCTTAATGCTTGTAACAGAGCAATTTAGATGTCATAGTCTGGCGAGTGGTCAGGTTAGATGTCGGGTGTTAGTGAGTGGTCGATTTAGATGTTTTTCAAATTTTTTAAGGTTGAGAGAGCAGGTTGGACAAAATTGATTATTAAAGGTTGAGTTGATAAAATAGTTGTGTAATAGGCTAATCAACATGACTGAAATATGATTAGATGTTTATTATCCATTACTGAATGGAAAGATGAATTCGCGTTAATAGGGAGATAAAGCAGTTCGAATTTATGATAAAGGCAAGGGAGTTAATTAATTATGCCGGAGTTAATATACGGAAGAAACAATTTAGAACTGAGAGTCATGTGTTATGATGGAGAAGCGCGTATTTTAAGTTCGCAACCGCTCTTTGATTTCCTTCACGGTAAAAGAGATCTGATAATATTAAAAGAATATTATGGCAAGTGTTTAGAGTCACTTTATTTGAAACTGGAAAAGTCACTCTAAATGAGACTGACAGGGTAACTATCCTAAATTATGAATAAAGTCTGTCAGTCC
>Ga0208490_100091_pt1 | contig 72740 bp, 73 predicted proteins | sample SubbioAug_CSWold_FD_184818 | JGI IMG/M metagenome (GOLD analysis project Ga0208490, IMG submission 184818) | Serpentinite rock and fluid subsurface biosphere microbial communities from McLaughlin Reserve, California, USA - CR11Aug_CSWold (SPAdes) | ecosystem: Environmental > Terrestrial > Deep...
GCACGTAGCTCAGCTTCTGGACGAGCTGGATCGCCTCGAAGTGGTTGTTGTGCATCTTCCAGTTGCCGCTGATCAGCGGCTTGCGGTTCGTGCTCATCGGTTGCCCCTGAGTGCTTGGAGGCCCGGCAGGTCACCCTGCTCGAGCAGCTCGAGCGACGCGCCGCCGCCGGTGGAGACGTGGTCGATGTCGCGGGCGAGGCCGAACTGCTCGACCGCCGCCGCGCTGTCGCCGCCGCCCACGACGGTGAAGCCGCGGCAGTCGGCCACCGCCTGGGCGACGGTGCGGGTGCCGGCTTCGAAGCGGGGGTCCTCGAAGACGCCCATGGGGCCGTTCCAGAACACGGTGCGGGCCTCGGTGATGAGGTCGCCGAACTCGGCCGCCGTGCCCGGGCCGATGTCGAGGCCCTTCCAGCCGTCGGGGATCGACGTGTGCAGCTGGCGCACCTCTCCCCCGGCGTCGGGCTTGCCGATCTCGCCGCCGGGCCCCAGGGCGCTGACGTCGCTCGGCAGGTGCAGCTTCTCGCCCGCCTGGTCGAGGACCGAGCGGCACGTGTCGACCAGGTCGGCCTCGAACAGCGAGTCGCCGATGGGGTTGCCCTGGGCGGCGAGGAACGTGAAGCACATGCCGCCGCCGATGATCAGCCCGTCGACGAGGGGCAACAGGGCCTCGATGACGCCGAGCTTGTCGCTGACCTTGGCGCCGCCGAGGATGGCGACGAAGGGCCGCCGGGGATCGTCGCGCAGACCGCCCAGGATCTCGACCTCCTTGGCCAGCAACCGCCCCGCCGCGCTGGGCAGGTGCTGGGGCGGACCGACGATGGACGCGTGGGCGCGGTGCGACGCGCCGAAGGCGTCGTTGACGTAGGCGTCCTGGTCCTGGATCAGTCGCTGGACGAACGCCGGGTCGTTGCCGGTCTCGCCCGGATCGAAGCGCAGGTTCTCCAGCAGCTCGATGCCCGGTGCCAGCTCATGCAGGCGCTGGCGGACCGGGTCCATCGAGTACTTCGGGTCCGGCGCCCCGTTGGGACGACCGAGGTGGCTGCACGCCGTGACCTTCGCCCCCTGCTCCTGCAGCCACAGGATCGTGGGCAGGGCGGCGGTGATGCGGAGGTCGTCGACGACCTCGCGGGTGCCGTCGGGCTGCTCCCGCATCGGCACGTTGAAGTCGGCGCGCAGCAGCACCCGCTTCCCGTCGAGGGGCAGCAGGTCCTCCAGCTGGGGAACCGGATCGGTCATGTCGGGGACGTCAGCTGCAGGCGTGCAGGACGAGGTCGACGAGGCGGTTGGAGTAGCCCCACTCGTTGTCGTACCAGCCGCTGATCTTCACGAGCGTGCCGTTGGCCATCGTGAGCTCGGAGTCGAACGTGCACGAGGCGGCCGAGCCGACGATGTCGGAGCTGACGATCGGGGCGTCGGTGTACTCGAGGACGCCGCTGAGGCGACCCTCGGTGGCGGCGGCCTTGAACGCCTCGTTGATCGCGTCGACCGACGCCTCCTTCGACAGCACGGCGGTGAAGTCCGTGATCGAGCCGGTGGGCACGGGCACCCGGAGGGCGGTGCCGTCGAGCTTGCCCTGCATCGACTGCATGACCAGCCCGGTGGCCCGGGCCGCGCCGGTGGAGGTGGGGATGATGTTGATGGCCGCACCCCGGGCCCGGCGCAGGTCGCGGTGCGGGCCGTCGACGAGCGACTGGTCGCCCGTGTAGGCGTGGATCGTGGTCATGAAGCCCTGCTCCACCCCGAACGTGTCGTCGAGGACCTTCACCATCGGCACGAAGCAGTTGGTGGTGCAGGACGCGTTGGACACGACCTTGTGCTTGCTGGCGTCGAAGGTGTCCTCGTTGACGCCGACCACGAAGGTCTCATCCGCGCCCTTGGCCGGGGCCGACACGATGACGAGCGGCGCGCCGGCCTCGAGGTGGGCGGCGGCCTCGTCGCGGTCGGTGAAGAAGCCGGTGGACTCGACCACGACGTCGACGCCCAGGTCGCCCCAGGGCAGGTCGGCCGGGTTGCGCTCGGCGAGCACCTGGAGGGTGTCGTCGCCGATCGTGATGCCGTCGCCGGACACGCCGACCTCGTCGGGGAGGCGGCCCATGACCGAGTCGTACTGCAGCAGGTGGGCCATCGTCTCGAGCGAGCCGAGGTCGTTGACGGCGACGAAGTCGATGTCGGCGCCCTGGGCCTTCGCCGCTCGGAAGAAGGTGCGGCCGATGCGGCCGAAGCCGTTGATGGCAACGCGGACGGTCATGGTGGGTCCCACCTCGGGAGGTCGTCGGGTGTCAGGTCCGCCGGATCTGACCACGCGGGTCGGGGACCCCACAAGCGGCCGCGTCCGCTGCGGGGGCGGTGGCGGGACGGGCGGTTGCTGCTGCGTTCTCGACCCGTGCGCGCCGGGGGCCGGCGCGTGCCGGGTCGAGTTCGGCGGAGCTGGCGTTCTCGACCCGTCACGCGCCGGGGGCCGAACCTTCTCGGGTCGAGATCACCAGGCGGTTGACGTCGTCGGAATATTTCATGCATTTTCATGCAATGCAGGAGTGGCGGGCGTTGGCGGCGGAGCAGGCAGGGGCGATCAGCCGGCAGCAGCTCCTCGCGCACGACGTCTCCCGGTCGTCGATCCAGCGCCGCCTGAAGTCCGGAGCGCTGATCACCCTGTTCCCCGGCGTCTACGCCGTGGCGGGCTCGCCCGACATCCTCGCCCGGCGCCGCTGGGCAGCGATCCTCGCCGTCGGCGGCGAGCCGGCGCTCTCGTTCGACTCGGCGGCCCGCATCCACGGGTTGTCCGGGGTCGCGGTTCGTGGGCCGGTGGTGCTCACCGGACCCCACAGCGGTTCGCACGCCCTCCCCGGTGTGGTCGTCCACCAGATCGACGACATCGCGCCGGACCACGTCGAGGTGGTCGGGCCCTGGCGGGTGACGACGGTGCCCCGGACGATCGTCGACCTGGCCGCGACGTGGCGGGCTGGGCGGCTGGGGCTCGCTCTCGAGGACGCGGTCGCGGCGCAGCAGACCACCATCGAGGAGGTCGGCGCCTGCCTGCGGTCGGTGGCCCGGCGGGGCAAGCCCGGCGTGCGGGTGCTCACCGGGCTGCTCGACGAGCACCGCCCGGGCGAACCGGTGGCCGAGTCCGAGCTCGAGCGGGACTGGTTCCGCCTGGTCGCGCGCTCGCCGCTCCCCCGGCCGGTCCGCCAGCACCCGCTCCCCCGCACCGACGGCGTCCGGGGGCTGGTGGACTCGGCGTGGCCGCCGGTGAAGCTCATTGTCGAGGTCGACGGCCGGCGCTGGCACCAGCGGATCAAGGACATGAAGAAGGACCGCGACCGGGACCTGCAGGCGGCCGCCGCCGGCTGGCAGGTGCTGCGCCCGCTGCACGAGCACGTCGTCGGCGCACCCGAGGAGACGCTTCGCGAGATCGAGGGCGCCTACCGGATCCGGGCGCAGCAGCTCGGCGCCGCCTGACGGGCAGCGGCCGGGGTTCTCGACCCGTGGCGCGCCGGGGGCCGGCGCGTGGCGGGTCGAGTTCGGGGTGGACCTGGTTCTCGACCCGTGGCGCGCCGGGGGCCGGCGCGTGGCGGGTCGAGGTTCAGGAGAGGAGGTGGACCTCGGCGCGATCGCCGGGCGAGGCCGCCAACCGGCGGTCGCAGGTGAGGAGCGGGCAGCCGGCGACCTCGGCGAGGGCGACGTACACGGCGTCGTACGGGGTGACCTTCGAGCGCAGCTGGTGGGCACGGCCGAGCAGCGATCGCATCCGGTACCGGTCGACCGGCAGCGAGAGCAGATCGTCGACCGCATCCGAGAACCGGGCATCCGACAGGTCGCCGGCCAGCCAGCGCTTCCGGAGGACGGACAGCACCTCGACGTCGAGGAGGTCGGGCGCGAGGAGGTCCTCGCCTCGCACCGCAACCCTCAGATCAGCGTCGCCAGGACCTCGCCGAGCAGCGCCGGGTCGTGGGCGAGGCCGTGGGGGCGGTCGATGTCGGCCTCCACCACCTCCACGCCGTCCAGGTCGCCGAGCGGGAGGGCCTCGGATTGGGCGACGACGACGTCGGGCCGGATGCCGTGCTCGCGCAGGATGGCCACGTGGCGGGCGACGTCGAAGCCCTCGACGCTGGCCTCCGACGCCCGCAGGTTGCTGACGAACACCAGCCGTCCCCGCCGGGACTCCAGGGCCTGGCGGATCCGCGGCACGACCGACGGGGCGAGGACGCTGGCGTAGAAGGACCCGGGCCCGAGCACGATCTGGTGGGCGTCGTGCTCGATGGCGTCGGAGACCGCGGAGGGCACCGGCGGGTCGGCGGGGTCGACGGCGAGGTGCTTGACCTCGCTCGAGCGCTCGATGTCGACCTGCCCGCGCACCACGCCCCCCGACGTCTCGGCCACGAGGTGCACCGGACGGGAGGTGGCGGGCAGCACGCGCATGACGTCGAGGTCGATGCCCAGCCAGCCGGCGACCAGGTCGGCCGCTGCGGCGAGGTCGTGCCCCGCGTCCATGAGGCCGGCGAGCAGCAGGTTGCCGACGGCGTGGCCGGCGAGGTCGCCGTGGCGGAACCGGTGCTCGAAGGAGGCGGCGACCTCGTGGTCGGGGCTGACGGCGGTGAGGCAGCGGCGCAGGTCGCCCGGGGCGGGGACCCCGAGCAGCTGGCGCAGGCGGCCGCTGGAGCCGCCGTCGTCGCCGGTGCTCACGATGGCAGTGACCCGGTCGGCGTACGACCGCACGGCCTTGAGGACGATGGCCAGCCCGTGCCCGCCGCCGATGGCGACGACGTGGGGGCCGCTCATCGCTCGACGTCCCGGTGGGCGACGGTCACGGTGGTGCCCGCGTCGGTGAGCCGGGCGGCGATCTCCTCGGCGATGGCCACCGACCGGTGCCGCCCGCCCGTGCACCCGAGGGCGATGCTCAGGTACGCCTTGCCCTCCTGGCGGTACGCGGGCAGCAGGAGCTCGAGCAGGTCGACCACCTTGTCGACGAACGCCTTCGCCTCGTCCTGGCCGAGCACGTGGTCGCGCACCGGCGCGTCGAGGCCGGTGAGCGGCCGCAGCTCGTCGACCCAGTGGGGGTTGGGTAGGAAGCGCACGTCGAGGACGATGTCGGCGTCGATCGGGGCCCCGTGCTTGAACCCGAACGAGCGGATGGTGGTGACCATCCCGTGGTCGGTGTCCTCGTCGCCGAACGCCGCCCGCACCCGGTCGCGCAGCTGGTGGACGTTCAGCTCCGTGGTGTCGATGACCACGTCGGCCTCGGCCCGCACCGGCTCCAGCAGCCGCCGCTCGGCCTCGATGGCCTCCTCGACGGTGTCGGCGGCGATGGGGTGCCGGCGCCGGGTCTGCTCGTAGCGGCGCACCAGCTCCCGGGTGGAGCAGTCGAGGAACAGGATCCGCACCCGGGGCACGCTGCGGCGCAGCTCATCAAGGGCGTCGACCAGCTCGCGGTCGTAGTGCCCGGTGCCGGCCACGAGCACGATCCGCTTGATGGAGCTGCCCTTGGCGTCGGCCAGCTCGGTGACCTTGGGCATCAGCGCCGGCGGCAGGTTGTCGATGACGAACCAGCCCAGGTCCTCGAAGTCGTTGGCCGCCTGCGACCGGCCGGCGCCCGACAGCCCGGCGATCACGACGATGTCGGCCATGGCACGAAGGGTACCGGGAGGTCACCTCACGCCCGGGACTGCCGGGCGCGGGATCACCAGGTGGTGGCCTGCGCCGGGGTGACCCACCGGACGCCGTCGAACCGGGCGAAGTCGTTGTCGTAGGAGACGATCTCGCACCGGTGCCCGATGGCGAGCGCCGCGAGGTGGGCGTCGTTCACGAGGTTGCCCCCGACACCGACCCCAGCCAGCAGACCGGCGAGCACCCGCGGATGGTCGGCCGTGGGGTGCACGACGACCGATGGGCCAGCGCCGAGCCACGCCTCCACCCGGGCGGTCGCCTCCTCGACGGGGAGCGGCCGGGGGAAGAGCCCGTCCTTGGTCGCCAGCCGGACGAACGCCAGGAGGACCAGCCAGGAGAACGCCACCGTGTCTCGCCCGGACAGTGTGCCGTCCAGCCAGCGGATCGAGTCCTCGTGGTGGCGGGCGTCGGTGTTGACCGCGTAGAGCAGGACGTTGGCGTCGACCAGCTTCACGTGCCGGCTCGCATCTTGCGGACGAGCTCGTCGTCCTCCAGGTCACCCACCACCTGCAACGCCCGGTCGAGGTTCACGCGGGAGGTGCCCATCGACGCGGTCGCCGTGCGGAACGGCGCGGCGACCGTCTGCTCGATCGCACCCGAACGGACCAGATCGTTCAGGGCCTGCTTGAACGACTGCTCACGCTCGCGCATGCGCCGGCGCACGAGCTGCTCGACGTCTGGATCCAGGGTGACGGTCGTGCGCATCTCTGCATCATAGCATCATCCTCTGTGATGCGTTGATGCGGTGCGTGTCTCGGAGCCGGGTGTGCGCGAGACCCAGGGCGATGACGACGAGGACCACGAGCGGGGAGGCGCCGAGGGCGTCAGCCGCGAGGTGGGTGAGGCCGGCGAGCCACGCCACCGGAAGCCACCGGCGCCGCTCCGGTCGCTGGTCGACCAGTACGACGGCCACCAGGACGAGGAGACCGGCGTCGTAGTAGAGGGCGTGGGGCGACATCGCCAGCGCGCCCACAGTCGTCAGCGCGATGCGGGCGTCGAGGTCGCCCTGGTCGGCGACCCACGCCCACGCCACCACGCCGGCGACCACCGCCGCGAGACCGAAGCCCACCACGGTCGCCGCCGTCGAGTCGATGCCGAAGATCGCCTCCGCGGCGCCCGGCAGCGAGACGAAGTTCTGGACGTTGAACGGCGTGTCCACCCGGTCGAGGTAGCGCACCGCGTCGACCCATGCCGAGGGCCAGGTCAGGTCGGTTGCGACGGAGCCGACGAGGTCCAACACGACCACCGTTCCGGCGGCAGCAGCAACCGCTCGCCACCGGCGGGCCAGCACGAGGGCTCCGAGGAACGGCAGGGCGAGCGGCGGCTTGAAGAGCAGCAGCGCCGCGGCGATGCCGGCGGGCACCTCCCGGCCGTCGTGGAGGCTGCGCCACACCACGACGACGAGCAAGAAGCTCAGCGCCGTGTTCTGCCCGCCGGTGACGCCTCGGAACATCGGGAAGAAGGTCAGAGCGACGGCGAACACCTCGACACCGTGCGCCCGCACGGCAGCGCTCAGGGGTCGCAGCAGCGAGATGGCGAGGGCGAGGGCCGCGGCCATGAGCACGGTGTGGACCAGGTACGAGACGCCGAAGCCGAGCGTGGCCAGGGGCACGTAGGGCACGACGAAGAACGCCGGGTAGGCGAAGTAGAGGTTGCCGTCGCGGTCGGGGTCGAGCAGCGGCTCCTGGGCGGCGAACTGCCGCTCGGGGTCGTAGAGATCCTCGGCGTCCAGCGACGGGTCGTCGAGGACCACGTCGCCGGCGGCGTAGAACGCGGCGTAGTCGCCGCCCACGCCACCTGAGATGGCGTCCGGCCCGTCGGCGGTCGCCACCTGCACCACGAGCGCCACGGCGATGGCCACGACCACGGCGATCGCCGCCCGGCGCCCGAAACCTGGTGTCACCCCCGCTTCTCCGTCCGGAGGAACAGCAGGCGGGGGATCTCGGCCGCGTCCTGGTACTCCGCCGCCCGGGCCAGGAACCCCTCCGGCGGCGCCGGCTCCTCCATGCGGGTGAGCAGCAGGCCGTTGCCGATGAGTGCGTTGACGTAGCGGTGCACGGGCCGGTGGATGAACGGGATGAAGACGCCCTTCTGCACCTCCTCGACCGACTTGTCCTCCCGCAGGTAGGCGCCGATGCGCCAGTACTGCTCGGGCGGGTCGAGGATCTGGTCGTCGATCCACCCGCTGTTCGGCGTCTGCAGCAGCGGGTGGTTGAGGAAGAAGAGGAAGCGACCACCGGGCTCGAGCACCCGGGCCACCTCGGCGATCGCGTCGTCGACGTCGTCGATGTGCTCGAAGACCAGGCAGGCGATGGCCACATCGAAGGCGGCGCCGGGGAACGGCAGGGCCGCCGCGCCGGAGCGCAGGTAGACGGGCCCGCCTCCCCGCTCCTTGGCGACGGTGAGCTGGTTCCACGTCGGGTCGAGCCCCACGACGTCGGCGCCCATCGACGCCGCCAGCCGGGCGACCTGCCCTTCCCCCGTTCCGACGTCCAGGACCCGGCGGGCGCCGGCCAGGTGCTCGGCCGCCAGCGGCAGGATCTGCTCCTCGTACTCCGGGTCGACGCCGCCGGTGAAGCCGGACACCCACCAGTCGGCGTGGGTCTCCCAGAGCTCGTCGCCGTCGGTCACCGTCCGATCATGGCAGTGCGCCCGACGCAGTCACCGGCGTCCGAGATGGCAGAATCGATGGTAACGTTCCTACCATGCGTGTGACCGTCGACAGCGCGGGTCGCCTGGTGCTGCCGAAGAAGCTGCGGTCCCGGCTGGCGCTGGGGCGGGGAGGCGTCGTCGAGGTGTCCGAGCGCGACGGTGTCATCGAGATCGTCCCCGTCCCCGCCGATGTCGAGGTGACCGAAGGCGACGGCGGGCCGGTCGCCCATCGCCGCGACGAGGTGCCGCCCCTGACGGACGACGACGTCCGGAGCGCGGTCGATCATCTGCGGTCGTGAACGCGCTCGACACCAGCGTGGTCGTGGCCGCGCTGGTGGGGTGGCACGAGGCGCACGACGTGGCCCGGCGGGCGGCGATCGGGAACGCCGTCCCCGCCCACGTCCTGGTCGAGGCCCACGCCGTGCTGACCCGGCTTCCCTCGCCCCATCGCCTCTCCACCGCCGTCGCCGGGCACCTGTTACTCGAGTGGTTCCCGCCGGCGCGCGTCCTGGTTCCCCCGGACGACCTGGCCGGATCCATCGTCAGCCGGCTCGTCGAGGCCGACGTCGCCGGTGGGGCGTCGTACGACGCGTTGGTCGGCCTGACCGCTGCCAGCCATGGACTGGAGCTGGTGACCCGCGACCGTCGGGCCGCCCGCACCTACGACGCGTTCGGTGTCCGGTACGAGCTCATCTCAACCGCTGGGGGTGAGGGCGTCGGCGACCGTCGGGGCTTCCGGCAGTGATCCGTCGAGGACGAGCCCGCTCACGACCCACCAGTCGCCGGCCGCGACGAAGCGGCCCGCCAGACCAGAGGCCGACAGCGCCCGACGCAACCCGTCGCCCTCGCCCCGCGAGACGACCAGCGCGGGCGTCGGATCCTCGGCCACGGCTCGGGTCACGTGCTCGAACCGGCGCTGGTAGATCGGTTCGACCAGCACGTCACCGCGGCTGGCCCACGTCAGCGGTTGCGCCAGCCAGTAGTCCGCGTAGGCCGTCGTCGCCCCGACCCGCCGGAGGGTGGCGAGCACGTCCTCCACGTCCTCGTTCCGCACCATCGCCCCCGTGAAGGTCGCGTGACCGCCGTCGTCCGCGGCGATCATCCCGCGGGCCCCGACCACGGTGTGGGCGACGAGGAGCAGCACGGGAACGATGGCGAGCAGCGGCCGGCGCCGGACGAGTGGAGGCACGGGCACGCTCGCCGCCAGCACGGCGAGGACCGGGTACAGCACGAACACGAAGCGGGCGGTCGCCTCGGTGCTCGTACCCGACGCCAGCAACACCAGCGGAGCGGTGCACAGCACGGCGACGAGGAGGTCGATCGGCGCCCGCTCCCCAGTCCGCAGCACCAGGATCGAGCCCAGCCTCGCCGCCGCCGCACCGCCAGCGCGACCAGGCCAGCGAGCGCGACGACCCCGACCAGGGTCGGCGCCAGGAACGGCACCAGGCGCTCGCCGTCGTCCCGGAGCCCGAGGAGGTCGGGGACGGTCGCGGTGACGAGGTGGTGCAGGCGGTCCGGCACCCTGCTGTTGCCGCCGCCGGTGGCGAACGGCGTCGTGCCGGTGGTCGCGGTGTGCCAGAGAGCCGGGAACGCACCGACCACGAAGCCCGCCCCCAGCAGCGCCGCGCTCCGGGCCGGTCGCGGCCGGAGCGACGCCCACAGCCACCAGGCAGCGGGCAGGAGCACGATCGCCGCCTGCTGGTTGGTCCAGAACGCGGCACCGGCGACGAGCCCGAAGGCGACAGCCCGGCGATCGCGCCGCTCCTCGTCTCGAGGACCGAGGGCGATCAGCAGGCCGAGCAGTGACAGCACCATCGCCGCCGCGTACCCGCCCCGGGACTTCGCACCCCAGTACGTGAGGAAGTACGGCCCGCCGGCGAACACGGCTGCGGCGAACACCGCCCGCCGGCTCGACAGTCCGCACCTCCGCCCCAGCTGGTGGGCGAGGGCGCACGCCACCCCGGCGAGCACCACCTGCGGCAGCCGCAGCACCAGGTCGCCGTCCGGCAGGATCGCGAGCACACCGGCCTGCAGGTACTGCTCGAGCGTGCCCATGTAGCCCTGGCCGGCGTAGTACGCCCGGTGGTGGCCGTCGAGGATCCGCCGGGCCATGATGCCGGTGACGGCCTCGTCGGCCTCGAGCGTGAGCGCCGGCGTCGTCAGCAGCCACAGCCGGAGCAGGACGGCCCCGGCGACGACCGAGCCCAGCGCGACGCTCCGCTGACCGCTCATCGTCCACCGCACGCACCGACGGTACGGCGGCCATCCCGTGTCAGCGGGTGACCACTCGATCGGGCTCGTGCAGGTGCCGCCAGAGCTCCTCCGCCACCCGATCGGGCAGCCACGACAGCGCCTGCAGCTCCTCGAGCGTCGCCGCCTTCACCTTGCGCATGGAGCCCAGCTCCTTCACGAGGCGCTTCCGGCGTGTTGGCCCCAGCCCGGGCACGTCGTCGAGCACGGACTGCTTCATCCGCTTGTCCCGCAGGGTCCGGTGGTAGGTGATGGCGAAGCGGTGCGACTCGTCTCGCAGCCGTTGGAGGAGGTAGAGCGCCTCGGACTGACGGGGGATTCGGATCGGGTCCGCCCGTCCGGGGACGTAGACCTCCTCGAACTGCTTGGCGAGGGCGGCGACGGGGATCTCGTCGTGGAGGTCGAGCTCCTTCAGCACGTTGAGCGCGGAGGTCAGCTGCCCCTTGCCGCCGTCGACGAGGAGGAGCTGGGGCGGGTAGGCGAACTTGCCGGGCCGCTCCCCCACCGGCTTCTCCCGCTCGATCAGGTAGGCGGTGAGCCGGCGGCGCAGCACCTCCTCCATGGCGGCGAAGTCGTTGTTGCCGTCGACCTCCTTGATCTTGAACCGCCGGTACTCCGACTTCTTGGGGAGGCCGTCCTCGGTCACCACCATCGAGCCGACGTAGTCGCTGCCCTGGAAGTGGGACATGTCGAAGCACTCGATGCGCAGCGGCGCGTCGGGCAGCCCGAGATGCTCCTGGAGCTCGTTCAGCGCCCGGGCCCGGCTGTTGTGGTCGCTGGCCCGCTTCAACCGGTGCCGGGCGAAGGCCTCCTTGGCGTTGTGGGCCACCGTCTCCTGGAGGCGCACCTTCTCCCCACGCTGGGGCACCTTGATCTCGACCCGGCTGCCCCGCAGCTCGCACAGGTACTCCTCGTAGAGCTCCGGGTCGTCGGGCATGTGCGGCACCAGCACCTGCTTGGGGATGCCGAGTGGCGGGTCGTCGTAGAGGCCCTCCAGCACGTGCTCGATGAGCGCGCCCGGTGTGAGCTCCTCGACCTTGTCCACGACGAAGCCCTTGCGCCCGACGACGCGGCCCTTGCGGACGAAGAAGACCTGGATGGCGGCCTCGAGGTCGTCCTCGGCGAGCCCGATGACGTCGAGGTCCTCGCTGCGGTCCCCCACCATCTGCTGCTTGGCGATGGCCTTGCGCACGCTCTCGAGCTGGTCGCGTATGCGGGCCGCCCGCTCGAACTCGAGCTCACTGGAGGCCTCCCGCATCTCCGACTCGAGGCGGGCCACCAGGGCGTCCGTCTCGCCGTCGAGGAAGTCGAGCAGCTCCTTGGTGAGCTGCTGGTAGGTCTCCCGGTCGACCTCGCCCACGCACGGCCCCGAGCACTTCTCGATGTGGAAGAGCAGGCACGGCCGGCCGAGCCGCTCGTGGCGGCCGAACTTGTTGTCCGAGCAGGTGCGCAGCGGGAACGTGCGCAGGAGCAGGTCGAGCGTCTCGCGGATGGCGTAGGCGTTGGCGTAGGGGCCGAAGTACTGGGTGCCCTTGCGCTTCCGCCCCCGCATGACCATCGGACGGGGCCACTCGTCGGAGACCGTGACGGCGAGGAACGGGTAGCTCTTGTCGTCCATCAGCCGCACGTTGAAGCGCGGCCGGTGCTCCTTGATGAGGTTGTACTCGAGCATGAGGGCCTCGACGTCGTTGCGGACCTGGATCCACTCGACGGTCTCGGCCGTGCCCACCATCTGCGCCGTGCGCGGGTGCATGTTGCGCGGGTTCTGGAAGTAGTTCGACAGGCGCTGGCGCAGGTTCCGCGCCTTGCCCACGTAGATCACCCGCCCGTGCGCGTCCTTGAACTGGTACGAGCCGGGCGTCTCCGGGATCGTGCCGGTAGGAGGGCGCTGGACCACCGAGCCAGGCTATTCGGCCCATTCGTGGCCGAAGACCACGATGCCGCAACCGGAGGCTGCAACACTTGAACCGTGGGAGCGGATGCCGGCGGTCAGGCACAGACAGCGCGCGCACCCGGGCGCAGCGGTTTGCTGATCGTCATGACACTCGCCGTGGCGCTCACCACGGCCTTCCTGATCGATGCGGCCAGGCTCGATCCCGGACCTGCGTGGGTCGAGCAGTACCACTACACGACTGATCCAGCGGCTCGGTTGCTGACGTTCGGCGACGGTCAGTTCTACGGAATGATCGCCCAGGATCCGACCCTCTCCAGGCCGGAGGCGATCATCCCCTCCGGCGATCGAGCTGGAGAGCTCGCCTACCGAGCGATGCGCCCAGGTTTCGCCTGGGGAGCGTGGGCGTTGTCGCTCGGTCGGCCGGAGCTCGTACCGGCGGTCCTCATCGTGCTGACCGCCGGCTCAGTCGCGGTCCTGTACGAGGGCGTCCGTCGGCTCGCCGCAGCGCTCGGACGTGACCCGCGGGTTGCTGCTGCCGCCATCATGCTCCCCGGCGTCGTCCGACTGCTCGGATGGACCGGACCTGAGATCGCCGCCGCTGGCGCCGCGTGTCTCGCCGTCGCCGCCGCAGCGCGGGACGAGCCTCGACGTGCCGCCGGCATCCTCGTCATCGCTGTGCTCCTGCGCGAGAGCCTGCTGCTCGTAGCCCTCGGTCTGTTCTTGTCCGGACGCATGCGCGCTCGTCAAGCCGTGGTCCCGCTCGCAGCGCTGCTCGGCTGGGCAACCGTGGTCTGCCTCCGTCTCGGCACGCGTCCAGCGGACGGCCAGCGACTCGAGCTCCTGGGGCTCCTCGAGGCAGCGATCGACTGGGGAACCTTCGAGTGGCTGAGCTTCCTTCTGTTGGGTGTGCTCATGGCTGTCACAGCGCGACAGGGTCGCTTCGGGGCCGCGCTCGTCGCCCCCCACCTCGCCATGCTGCTCGTCATGGCACCGATCACCGGCGTGCTCGAAGGGTTCAGCCGCATCATGCTGCCGATGTACGCGCTCGGCCTCGCGTTCGCTGCACCGGCGGCGCGACCACGTGGAACGGATGCCCCCGTGACACCGGTCGTCGCCGCAGCATGATGCACGGCACTGCGCCATCCTCCCGTCGCAGGGCGCGCCAGATCGTGACCGTCGCGGTGCTCGCCGCCCTGTGTGCCATCCCGCTCATGAAGGGCACGATGCTCCTCGACGAACCATACGGCGACAGTCACGACGGACGGAACGGCGCCGTCTGGGCGTCGTCCGCCGAAGCGCTCCGGGCCGGCCCGATGACGAGCCGCTGGGGTGCCGTCTGGCTGGACGGCACGACCTATGCAAACCACCCCCCGGCGATCCAGACGGTCGTTGCCACCGCTGAGCTGGTTGGCGGCAACCACTCGCGCAGCCACCGGACAGCCATGCTGATCTCGCTCTGGCTCGCCCTCGTTCTCTTGTACGCCTTGCTCCGCGAACTGCGCTTCAGCGTCCCGACAGCCCTTCTGGGTGTGGGCTCGCTTGCCGTCACGCCGTTCGTGCGGATCTACGGGACCATGGTCGACACACCGATCCTCGGACTACCGATCGCGATCTGCACCCTTCTCGGTCTCGTCCGGCTCGAACGACGGCGCACGGTGGATGCGTGGCTCCTCGGACTGCTCGTGCTCGGTCCCCTCGTCTCCTGGCAGATGGTGTTCCTCGATGCGCTCGTCCTCGTCGCGGTGCTGGTCCGGAAGGACCTACGGGGGTGGTTCCGTGTCACTGCCGCCGCATTCGCCGGTGGGATGGCAGCGCTCGGCGGATGGCTGCTGTGGGTGCACGGTGGCGTCGGGCCGGTGCTGGACGTGTTCCTCACGCGGTCCGCGGCGTCAGGGGACCTCGCCGGCGGTCCCGCGGAGGCGTTGGACCTGCAATCGGCTGCTCTCCAGGTCTTCCTCGGTCCTCTGTTCCTTGCCCTCGGCGCCACGGTCATCGCGGCACTGCGACGAGGCGACCGCCAGGTCGTCGCGGCGATGTCGATCGTCGTGGTCCTCGGCTACGCCGCCCTCACCTCGAACGGCGCGGCCATCCACGACTACTGGTCGTACTGGGCCCTCCTGCCGATGGCACTCGGTGTCGCTCTCGTTGGCGAGTTCGTCGTAGGGCACCTGAGCCGATGGTCTTTCGGTCGCCCAACGCAGGCGATCGCGTCCGCTGCGCTGATCGCCGCATTCTTCGTTCCAGCTCTCGTCCCGACAACACTCCACGAACGGGTGAACGGCACCTCGGCTCCGATCGGCGCCGTCCTCGACGAGCTCGAGCCGGCACCGGACCAGGAGACGGTGTGGGTGCTCGGCGGGTTCTTCCTGACCGACCGATGGCTCACCCGATCGCCGTTTGAGTTCGCATATCTGGAGGAACGGGACTACCGGCGACTGATCCGGCAGGGACGCCAGGCAGACATCGTGTTGATCGAATCGAGCTGCCGCATCACGGACCTCATGGCCTGCGACCGCGTCCCTGGGCGGGCTGACCCGTACCCGGAGCGCACGTTCCAGATCATCCGTGTGAAGGATCTCGAGCGCCCCCACCCGCGGTGACCGAAGGCACGCACAACGACAAACCTCGCCCCGACGGTATGCTGCGCCCTGCCGGCCCGGAACCACCGGCACCACATCTGGACCGAGGACGACATCACCGCAGGAGAGGCGCCCGGGCTGTCCCTGCCGTCCGCCAATCGGCCCTCCACCCTTGATCGGGGGACCCGACAACATGCTCCGCCTCCAGCTGCCGCTCCCCGAGCGGTACACCGACGCCAGCGACGACGAGCTCTCGGCTCGCATCGCCGCCGCCAAGGAGGCGCTCGGCGAGCGCCTCTTCATCCTCGGCCACCACTACCAGCGGGACGAGATCATCCGCTTCGCCGATGCGCGCGGCGACAGCTACCGCCTGTCGGTCCTCGCTCAGGAGCACCCGGAGGCCGAGTTCATCGTGTTCTGCGGCGTCCACTTCATGGCCGAGTCCGCCGACATCCTCACCGGCGACCACCAGCAGGTGATCCTGCCCGATCTCAACGCGGGCTGCTCGATGGCCGACATGGCCGACATCGACCAGGTCGAGGAGGCCTGGGAGAGCCTCGAGCGGGTCATCGACATCGACCGCCTCGTGCCGATCACCTACATGAACTCCTCGGCCGCCCTCAAGGCGTTCGTGGGCCGCCACGGCGGGGCCGTGTGCACCTCCACCAACGCGCGCGCCGTCCTCGAGTGGGCGTTCACCCAGGGCGACAAGGTGCTCTTCTTCCCCGACCAGCACCTCGGCCGCAACACGGGTGTCTCGATGGGGTACTCGCTCGACGAGATGGCCCTCTGGGACCCCCGCAAGGAGCTCGGCGGCCTCACCGAGGCGCAGGCCAAGGAGGCGACGTTCCTCCTCTGGAAGGGCCACTGCTCCATCCACCAGCGGTTCTCGGCCCAGCAGGTGGCCGACTTCCGTGCCGAGCACCCCGACGGCCTCGTCGTGGTCCACCCCGAATCGCCACACGAGGCGGTACTGGCGGCCGACCAGGTCGGCTCCACCGACTTCATCATCAAGACGGTGGAGGTCGCGGCACCTGGCACGACGATCGCCATCGGCACCGAGATCCACCTGGTGAACCGGTTGGTGCACGAGCACCCGGACAAGACGATCGTGTCGCTCGATCCGCTGATCTGCCCGTGCTCGACGATGAATCGCATCGACCTCCCTCACCTCGCCTGGATACTCGAGGAGCTCGTTGCGGGGCGGGTACAGAACCGCATCTCGGTGGATGTCGCGACCAGCGAGTACGCGATGCTGGCGCTTCAGCGGATGCTTGATCTTTCCCTCTAGAGCGAAGCTTGCGACGTGGCCGACGACACCGCGAGCTCGGTCCGGTCTCGACGTGGAGCAGCAGCTATGCGGAGGAGGGGCCGTCGATCCGCTCAAGCACGAATTGGATCTCGTAGCACGGCAAGATCCAGACGAGGTTCTCCTCGTAGAACTCCTGGAACCCCCGCCTCAAGTTCACCAGTCTCGAGATCGCCCTCTTCAATAGGTGGCGTCCATAGAACGGTCGTTCCGAACGTAGCTCGAGAGAAATCTCCTGCAACTCGAACGCAAGCGGCGTTCTGTACCGAGGTACGCGACGTCTGAAGGGAACCCCGGCGATCAAGTAGCTCAGGGTGTACAAACCAAAGAACGTGCTGTGGGTCGGATCGGAATAGAAGTAGGGCGAACTGAAATGCGGAACGCTCGCGTACACCTTCCCTCCCCGAGGGATGACACGCTCCAACTCCGCCAGCAACTGCTCGATCGCAACATGTTCGATGAAGTGATTCGCATGAACCGCTGAAACAGATCCGGTTGGTAGGGCCGCAAGGATGTCGAAGACGTCCCCAACAACGTCGGCAGCGCGTGTCTCTCGGTGATCGACGCCGATTGCACCCTCAACGCGTTTGCGATCACCGCATCCGAGTTCGAGTACCACTGGAGTGCCCGGCGTCGCTGCAGCAAGAAGTTGCCCAGGGTCGTGGACGGGCCCCGACGCGGTAGACGAGAATGGACACACGGACCGATGGTAGATCACGAGCAGGAACTCCCAGGCACCACCAGCGAAGCCGGAAGAGTCCCAGATGTCCTTCATGCCTTCACCCCCTATGGCCCCGCAAACGCCAGCACCAGAGCCCGCGTCCTCCGGTGGTTGGACTACGTCGCCATCCCGGCCGAAGTCCATCACTACACGCAGTTGCCCTCGGCACCTCCCCGGGCCCTGGCGGGCGCGTACCGAGACGTTCTCACTGCAGAGCGCTGTTTGCGCCGCCTATCCACAGGGCCACTTGACCTTGTCCTCATCCATAGGGAAGCCTCTCTGCTGAGCAGAGGCTCGACGGAATCGCGGCTCATCGACGCCGCAGGCATGAGCGCTCTTGACATCGATGATGCCCTGCACCTGAGCGGGTCGCGGCCGGGACTGAGGCGGCACCTGCTCCCGACTGCGGCAAAGACTCGACGGCTAGCGGCGTCGGTCGACCGAGTCATCGCCGGCAACGACTACCTCGCAGACTGGGCATCGACGATTCAACGCGACGTTCGCGTCATACCCACCTGCGTCGACAGTCGCGATCACAGCCTCAAGACGAATTACGCCGTCTCTGGGCCACCGATCATCGGCTGGATAGGTTCTGCGGCGACGGAGATTCACCTTGCATCCATCCTGCCGGCTCTGGATGAACTCCACCGAAGAACTGACTGCAAGCTCGAGGTCATCAGCGGACCAGGCGAGGATTGCCCCTTTGGAGTGCCGTACGCAAGACGAATCGTCTGGACTCCGGCTGGAGCGCACCGACTAGCCAACTGGGATGTCGGACTCATGCCGCTTCCCGATGAACCGTATGAGCGCGGAAAGTGCGCCTATAAGTTCCTTCAATACCTTGCGACGGGACTACCTGCCGTCGTAAGTCCTGTCGGTGCGAACGCTGACATCGCTCACAGAGCTGGCGCACTCACAGCCACAAGCGCTGACGACTGGGTCCTTGCGTTGATGGGGTTACTCACGATGGCAGATCAGGACCGGGAACAGATGGGTCGACAGGGCCGAGCGGTGGCTGCGGACTTCGGTTATGAACGCTGGGCCCCGACTTGGATAGCAGCCGTAGCTGGCTCGCCGCGGCGACCTTCTTGAGGGCAGACCTATAACGGAGAGCACCAGCCCACATCGGAAGGATGAGCCCGACGGCTCCCCCGAAGGCACCGCCCGCAAGAGCACCGAGCGAACCCCCCAGCGCCACGTAACTGATCACGAAGACCGCTGCTCGAAGGCTCTGCCGTGCGGCCCCGTGCGCTCGGAGGCCGGCGAGGTATGCGATCGTGGCCGAGCTTCCAGCGCTTGCGACTGCGAGCGGCAGCACCACATCCGAAGCTCGCGCCCACGAGTCACCGAGTAGAGCCGTGCCGACGGAGTCCGGCAGCACATGAAGAGCGACACCAGCAGCGAGGGTGACTGCTGCGAGCGCAGCAGCAACCGAGTCGCACAGCCTGAGCGGCAATCGGCCAGAGCGCGCTACGCGAGCGAGCTCCGGGACTGCCGTTGCCAGTGCGCCAAACGTCAGAACCCCGACCGGCCCCAGCAGGACCTGTGCCCCACGGAAGCCACCGACCTCCACCATGGTTGCAACGACCGCAAGAACAAGTGGGGTGACTTGCGTGCTGCCGTTGAACAGAGCGAACTCGGCCAGGAGCCTCGGTCCGATGTCACGATGGACGTGGAGCCAGTCGATTCCCCCAATTGCCGACGGGATGACGGCGAGAAGGAGGATGCCGAGAAGACCACTCAGACCGCCCGCGACGCCCCATGCCGCGAGGAAACACCAGGCCTCGCTCGCATCGACTAGTCCGTGGAGACCGAGGATCAGCAACAAGGTGAGAAGCAGCCAGCTGGCGTCCAGCACGACGCCGAGCAGCGGACGGCCGCGTGCGAAAGCGGCCTGTCGACACCCATCCTGCAGCAAGACGCCGGGGAGTGATGCCGCCAGCGCCAGCAGGGCTGGACCGAGGGCCCCACGAGTCGCCAGTCCCAGCACACCCACCAGAACTGCTGCAGCGATCCCCACGACGACCACGCCACCAAGCGACCGTTTCAACGGCCCCTCAGCATGTTCGGTCAAGTCGGAGTGGCGAATGAGCAGCGCGTCCGTTGCCAGTGACCTCGAGATGCCAAGGGCGATCACGTACCCCACGAACGCCAGAGCAAAGGCGCCGAACCCGCTCGCCGAGAGCGCATTCGCTGCCACCACGCTGACGACGAAGTTCGACAAGCTATTGAGCCCCTGCGAGAGCAGGGTTGCTCCAGTTCGCCGGCCTGTAGGGCTGAAGAGGAACGTGGAGCTTCGATCCATCACGGCCGCCTCGCTGCGATGAGCTGTTCGTAGATGCGCGTCAGTTCAGCCGCCATCGTCACGGAATCGAACCTCTCGGCTACTGCACTTGCGTTCTCAGCCAACCGGCATCGCAGCCCCTTGTCGTCGCGCATGGCTACCAGTGCGCCATGAAGAGCCGATACGTCGGAAGGAGGGACCAAGAGCGCAGCCTCACCGTCCCCGAATGCTTCCGGGACGCCGCCGACACGAGATGCCACGATCGGTACTCCAGACGCAGCCGCTTCGACGAGCACGCGCGGCATTCCTTCAGACTTGCTCGAGAGGACGAACCCATCAAAGCCTGGCAGGAGCTCCGCGACGTCGCGACGCAACCCCTCGAACCGCACGCGATCCCTGATACCCAACTCCCTCGCCAATCCCTCGAGCCCTGACCGATGGGGACCATCACCGATGATCACCAAGATTTCCGTGCGTGCTGGTGCGCTGTCCAACGCGAAAGCAGTGAGCAGCGTTGCAACATCCTTTGGTGCCTCGAGCCGGCACACCGTTCCCCACACGAAGGTCGTTCCGGAGATGCCGAGCCGACGACGAGACTCATCTCGCGATGACCGGCGGAACGCCTCGAGGTCGATACCGCTGCGCACGACCCGATACTGACCCGGCCTTCCGATACCACGAGCAAGACCCTCGTCGATATCAGCCGGGGTCACCACGACAATCACGTCAGTGACCCGAGCGACCACCCGTTCAAGAAACGCGTAGGTGCTCGAGACAAACCGAGGCTGATAGTCGCGAAAGCTCCACCCATGAACGGTGTGAACAATTACCGGGACGCCGGCGGCGCGAGCGGCGAGTCTCCCAATGAAGCCGGCCTTGGAGCTGTGTGTGTGCACCACATCAGGCTTGGTGCGGCGAAACGAAAGGTAGAGTTCGACAAGAGCTCGAAGGTCGCTGAATGGCCGGACCGGACCAACCAAGTGTCTGACAGCAGCGGTGTTCGACAGCTTTGTGGCAGCATCCCATGAGCTGCCGCCGAAGTTGTGTACCGGCCCGGCGAGAACGCTGACGTCCACGAGCTCTGGATCTCGCTCGCGAGCGTACGCCAAGACGGTCTCCTGAGCTCCCCCGATGTCAAGACGCGTGACCAGTTGCACGACGCGGATCGCCCTCATCGGCCATCACCGAACCCAAAGGAACGAAGCGTTCGGCCGATGATCCGAAGGTCGGTTACGACGTCCTGGTGACGCAGGTACCAGAACTCGTATTGCAGCTTCTCCATGGCGTCAGCATCACTAGCGGCATAGCCATACTTGACTTGCGCCCACCCGGTGAGGCCAGGACGAACCAAGTGTCGTAGCGGGTAGAATGGTAACTTCAACGAGAGATCGTGAACATACGATGGTTGCTCCGGGCGAGGCCCGACAACCGATAGATCTCCTCGCAGGATGTTCGTTACCTGTGGCAGCTCGTCAAGGTGGGTCCTGCGAAGGACACGGCCAAACGATGTCACCCGCGGGTCGTTGGCGCTCGTCCACTCGTCATGAAGATGCCCGGAAACCTGAGGGATCATCGTACGGAACTTGAGGATCGTGAACTCCGATCCACCCTTTCCGACCCGAGTTTGGCGGTAAAAAAGTGGGCCTCGGTTTGCAACGATATTCCCCATCATTATGGGTACGATCACAAGGCACAGTAGCAGTAGCCCGCAGAGGGCGAGGGCCACATCCACGATGCGTTTTGCACGGGTGTACCGGACGCGATGAATCTCCCCGATGTCGAACATGAGCGAAACCCGCTCCAGTTCAGAAATTGGAAGCTTCCCGAGCCATTCCTCGTAGAAGAGCGAGAGCGTCCGGATCCGCACTCCCGTCTCGTGGAGCGACGCTGCCTGCGCAACGATGGACTGTTCGGTCTGCGCCGCTCGATCAAGGACCAGCACCTTCCCTTCCGCCAAGCGAACCGCTTCCGCCAGCGGGGCTCCATCGCTGTTGCCTGGCAAGGCCTCCACCACTCGCAGGTCCGCGACGATCGAGGCCGGTCGCTCCGGATGTGCTTCAAGCTCCTGCCGAAGTGCATGCACTTCCGCATCCGAGGCGACGACCACGACACGGTCTCGCTCCTCTGCTCGGGATCGACCGCCGGCAGCGAGCAGACTGCAGGTCGCGTACCAGCCGGGTAGAAGCAACGCTGACCCGAAGACCACAAACCGCGGCAGGAGAGCGTCACCTACGAACAACTGCACGACGGAAATGCCGAGTGCACCGACACCGGCGGCGGCTACTCCGGTCGCGATCGCGCTCTTCCTGGACCGGACGAGTTCCGGTAGGCCAAGGGCGTACGCTGCAAGTGAAAGCACCGCAATATAGGCGAAGAACCAGGCGAATCGGCCGGACCCGGTCAGATCATACAGGCCGATGAATTGTGCATGGCATTTCCCGAGGAGAAGGACGATGCCGGCGACGCCCAGATACATCAGGGGTCGGGCCAGGCGCCTCACAGCGCCAGGTTAGGGCAGATCCAGAGCGTCCCATGGGCTCCTGATTCAGGAAGCGACGAGCACGTCCCGTCCGGTCGGTGGGTCCGGTAGCACCTGGACCACCCTCGATGCCGCACTACCTGCGTTTACTCGAGCTCTCGTCGCCGCCCCGCTCACCAAACGAACCGAATAAGACCTGGGCCAGGAACTGACCGGTGTGGCTTCCGGTCACGGCGGCCACGTGCTCCGGTGGACCCTCGGCCACGATGGCGCCCCCGCCGGAGCCGCCCTCGGGGCCGAGGTCGATGATCCAGTCGGCGGTCTTGATCACGTCGAGGTTGTGCTCGATGACCAGCACGGTGTTGCCCTGGTCGACCAGGCGGGAGAGCACAGTGAGGAGCTTGCGGATGTCCTCGAAGTGCAGGCCGGTGGTGGGTTCGTCGAGCACGTAGATGGTGTGGCCGGTGGAGCGCTTGGCCAGCTCGGAGGCCAGCTTCACCCGCTGCGCTTCGCCGCCCGACAGCGTGGGCGCCGGCTGCCCCAGGCGCACGTAGCCGAGGCCGACATCGACCAGCGTCTGCATGTGCCGGGCGATGGCCGGCTGGTTCCCGAAGAACTCGAGCGCCTCCTCGCAAGGCAGGTCGAGCACCTCGGCCACGTTTTTGCCCTTGAACGTGATGTCGAGCGTGTCGCGGTTGTAGCGCTGGCCCTTGCAGATCTCGCAGGGCACGTACACGTCGGGCAGGAAGTGCATCTCGATCTTGATGGTGCCGTCGCCGGCGCAGGCCTCGCAGCGCCCGCCCTTGACGTTGAACGAGAAGCGGCCGGGCAGGTAGCCGCGCACCTTGGCCTCGTTGGTGGCGGCGAACAGCTTGCGGATGTGGTCCCACACGCCCGTGTAGGTGGCCGGGTTCGACCGGGGCGTGCGGCCGATGGGCGACTGATCGATGGCGATGACCTTGTCGAGGCTCTCCATGCCCTCGACCCGCTTGTGGCGGCCAGGCGGCTGCTTCGACTTGTAGATCTTCTGCATCAACGCCTTGAGCAGGATCTCGTTGACCAGCGTCGACTTGCCGGACCCGGACACGCCGGTGACGGCGGTGAACACCCCGAGGGGGAACTCGACGCTGACGTCGCGCAGGTTGTTCTCCCGGGCCCCGACCACGCGGATGCGATCGAGCGAGGGGTCCCGCCGCTTCTCCGGGACCGGGATCGACCGCGTGCCGGCCAGGTACTGGCCGGTGATGGAGTCCTTGTTCTTCAGCAACTGCTTGAAGGTGCCCGAGTGGACGACCTCGCCGCCGTGCTCGCCGGCCCCGGGGCCGATGTCGACGACGTGGTCGGCCTCGGCGATGGTCTCCTCGTCGTGCTCGACCACGATCACGGTGTTGCCGAGGTCGCGCATGCGGATGAGCGTGTTGATGAGCCGCCGGTTGTCGCGCTGGTGCAGGCCGATGGACGGCTCGTCGAGCACGTAGAGCACCCCGACGAGGCCGGAGCCGATCTGGGAGGCGAGGCGGATGCGCTGGGCCTCTCCCCCGGCCAGGGTCCCGGCGTTGCGGGACAGGGTGAGATAGTCGAGGCCGACGTCGAGCAGGAAGCCCATGCGGGCGTTGATCTCCTTGACCACCTGCTCGGCGATCATCTTGTCCCGCTCGGAGAGCTCGAGGCCGGCGAGCACCTTGGCCGCCTCGCCGATGGCCAGGTCGCCGATGTCGGCGATGCTGTGCCCGTCGACCAGCACGGCCAGCGAGATCGGGTTGAGGCGCTTGCCCTCGCACGTTGGGCAGGGCACCTCCCGCATGTAGCCCTCGATCTGCTCGCGCTGGGAGTCGGAGTCGACCTCGGAGTGCCGGCGGGACAGGTACGGGACGACGCCCTCGTAGTTGGCGTTGTAGGTGCGGGTGCGGCCGTAGCGGTTCTTGTAGGTGACCGTGACCTTGGAGACGCCCTTGCCGTAGAGGATCGTCTGCTGCTGCTTCCTGGTCAGCTCCCTCCACGGCGTGCCCCGCCGGATGCCGACGTGGTCCATGACCGCCTCGACGAGGCGGTGGAAGTAGGTGGAGTGGCCGCCGGCCCAGGGGGCGATGGCGCCGTCGTCGAGGGCCAGGTCGGGGTCGGGGACCACCAGCTCGGGGTCCACCTCGTAGCGGGTGCCGAGGCCGTCGCAGGCCTGGCAGGCGCCGTAGGGCGAGTTGAACGAGAAGTTGCGCGGCGCCAGGTCCTGGAACGACATGCCGCACGTCGGGCAGCCGAAGTGCTGGCTGAAGGTGATGGTGTCGTCCGGTTCGAGCTCGCGGTCCCGGGGCACGATCTGGATCTCGACCACCCCCTCGGCCAGCGCGAGCGCCGTCTCGAGCGAGTCGGTGAGGCGCCGGGCCATGTCGGGCTTCGCGACCAGGCGGTCGACCACGACCTGGATCGTGTGCATCTCGTAGCGCTCCAGCTCGAGATGCATGTCCGGCCCGAGGTCGAGGAGCTCTCCGTCGACGATGGCCCGGGCGAAGCCCTGCTTGGCCAGGTCGGCCAGCAACGTGTCGTAGGTGCCCTTGCGGCCGTGGACCACGGGGGCGAGGACCTGGAAGCGGGTGCCCTCCTCGAGCTCCATGATGCGGTCGACGATCTGCTGGGGCGTCTGGCGGGCCACCGGCGTGCCGTCGTTCGGGCAGTGCGGCACGCCGATGCGGGCGAACAGCAGGCGGAGGTAGTCGTAGACCTCGGTGATGGTGCCGACGGTGGAGCGCGGGTTCCGGCTGGCCGACTTCTGGTCGATGGAGATGGCCGGCGACAGGCCCTCGATGAAGTCGACGTCGGGCTTGTCCATCTGCCCGAGGAACTGGCGGGCGTAGGCAGAGAGGCTCTCGACGTACCGCCGCTGGCCCTCGGCGTAGATGGTGTCGAAGGCGAGGGACGACTTGCCCGAACCGGACAGGCCGGTGAACACGATGAGCTTGTCGCGGGGCAGCTCGAGGTCGATCCCCTTGAGGTTGTGCTCTCGCGCGCCTTGCACGATCAGCTTGTCGGCCATCCGAGCGAGGCTAGCGGCGGACCCCGGCGCCGAAGGGGAACGTCTGTTCGGTTCAGGCCGTGATGTCGTAGATGTGGTACGGCATCGTCAAGCCGAGGACGTCGAGATCGATGGTCTCTCGCAACGATGCCCCTGGGACATCGGCTGCATGACCTCCGAGGACGCCGAAGCTCGCCAGCCCGGCCGGTCGGACAACTCTCGTGACGGCACTCGCGACGGTGGTGTCGGGCCCGAGGGAGAGATAGCGGCGCTCCTGGACCGCCGGGCCTCCTTCCCGGACGAACCACCCGTTCGTCGAGATGATCACCCCTTCGGAACGGGTCGCGAGCTCTGCGAACAGCTCCTCGATCTCTGCGGTGCGCCACTGCACCCAGGCGATTCCGAAGATCGTGACAGCCACGGCACAGCCGACGAGCAACCGCCGTATCAGGACGTGGGCCGGGCCTAGCTGGGCGGCGCCGACCGCAGTGAGGACAACCGTCGGTGCAAGGAGGTATCGACCTCCCCATTGCGGGTTGGCGCCACCGGTGTACTGGAAGATCCAGGTGAGAGCCGTTGCCCCCAGGGCTCCACCGACCAGGAGCGCCCGGTCCGCCGACCAGCGGGGTCCGAGAATCCCTGCGATGGCCACGGGCGACGCGACGAGCGCCCCAGGGACGAACCCCAACCCGCTCACCAGCGGGATCACGAAGCACACAGCGGCGAGCGCTACGGCGTAGAACCCGAGGCGCTGCTCGGAGCGCCGGGTCAGCCACCACGCGATCCCCACCGACCCAGCGAAGGCGATGCCGAGCGCCACGTCGCCCGGATACGCGTAGGCAGCCGTCCCCCACCACGTGATCAGCGCTTCCTCGGCACGTAGCGGCAGCTCGCCGAGGATGTCGCTCCTCGCCAAACCCTCAGCCCGCTCCACCCGGCTGTTGCCGCCGAGCCACGATTCGAGTGCCGCGTTGGCATACCACACGGCTGTGAAACCGACGAGGCAGAGAATTCCGGAGATGACCGCGGCATGAGTCCGCCGCCGAACGACGAGCGCGAGGCACGTCGCGCCGACGAACGCAGTGGCGACGGCAAACGTTTCGGTCCGCATCGACGCCGATGCGCCCAGAAGGAGCCCAGCACCCAAGGGCAGGACGGGCTGACTGGGGCCCCGGAAGATGCGCAGCAGCAGAGCGAACGCGGCCACCATGAGGCCGGCGCCGAGCGAGTGCTCCCACAGGTCCAGGGCATAGATGAGCATCGGGCTCGCAAGCCCGACCACCCAATACGCGCGCCAGCCGGCGACGTCATCTCGAATCTGGCGGGCGATGTCCCGCGCAGCGAACGCAGACAGCAACGAGCCCAGCATCGGCAAGAAGAGCGCGAGGCGATAGCCGCCGAAGGCGTACAGCGGATGAGCAGCGACCAGCATCGGCAGGGTTGTGACGTTGACCCATTCACCGCGGTCGTTGGGCACCGTGTAGAGGAGCGGGTGGAAGCGGCCCTCGGGGTCCCACTCCTCGGCCCAGTAGCCCACATCAGGACGGAGCGTGGAGCCCTCGACCATCTCGTGGATAGTGATGACCTTGGCGCCGGTGTCGGTCCCGAGGTAGCCATCCGTCGAGTTGAACAGCGACAGCACTGCGTAGACGGCGAGCAGCGCGAGGCCCGCCCAGAGCGGACGGGTCAGGGCGACGCGGATGCGACCAGCGAGTCCATCCACCGTCGGCACGGGCGGCGATCGTATCGACGGCCCGCCTGGTCAGCGGGGACGCTCGAGGACCACGGCTCGATATTCGCCGCCGAGCTCGAACCGGACGTCGGTCTCCCCGTAGGGACCGAGGTCAGCGACCGGCGGCTCCGATCCGTTGCGCCAGACCAGCAGGACTCGCGAGGCATCGTCCGCGGCGACCAGGCGCAGCGCTCGACCGGCGGTGGCCGGTTGCGCGGTCACCGTGCGCCCCTCCAGCGACACCGGGTACGCGAAGCGCCCGAAGGACGGGTCGAGGGACACCACCCAGTCGGCATCGGCGCGCTCCGACGCGTCGGTGGCACGCTCGAGGAACTCCCGCGTCGTGGCCACGTCGCGCCCGAGCACCAAAACCCCGCCGGCGGCCACGATCACGGCGCTGCCCAGCCCGGCGACCGCCGCCAGGCGCGCCGTCCGGCCCGATCCGAGCAGCGAGTCGAGGACGCCCGCCAGCGTCGCGCAGAGGAGCGGCATCCCGACGGCGACGTACCGCCAACCCCACTCGTGCCCGCCGCCCTGCTCGTACTGTGACGCCGCCACCGCGGCACCGAACGCCAGGAACACGACGAGCGGCACCAGCGCCTGCGACCCGCGCCACCGCGGTGACAGCAGCAGGACGAGGTAGGCGATGAGCGGGAACGCCCACAGCAGACCCGGCACCAGGAAGGGGTCGGAGGCGAACAGGACCGCCGATCCGACCGCGCCGGCGGCGAGGGCGGCCACGATCAGGTGATCTCCTTCCGAGGCCGAGACGCGCCAGGCCAGGAGCACCAGGAAGAACGGGACGAGGACGAGACCAAGCGCAGCAGTCGCCGTGGAGACGTCCCCGAAGCCGACGGTGGTGGTCCGCGCTGCACGCAGCAGCGCCTGCAGCTCGGTGCCGGGCCGCACGGCCACCCCGCCCCCGGTGTCCGTCGCGAGCGCCCACCGGACGATCGTCGGCTCGGCGAGGTAGGCGGTCAGCCCGCCCATCGCACACGCGGCGGCAACGCCGATGCGTCCCCACGGCCGCGCTCGGAACGAGGCGACGACGACCACGGCAGCGAGGACCCCGCTGTAGATGACCATCTCGTTCCGGAGGAGGCCGCCCAGCGCGGCGAGCGCCGCCGCGCCCACCACGGACCACGTGGCGGGCCTGGCCGCCAGCACCGTCACCGCCAACCATCCCGCGACCCCGGCGGCGAGGGCGTGGGCCACGACCAGCTGGCTGTCGAACAGCAGCGGGGAAGCCGCAGCCGTCACCCAGAGCGCCAGTGCCGCCCGGCGGCGCGACGTCCCGGCGAGTACGGCGGCAGCCAACGCGGCCGCTGCCGTGCCGAGCACGGACAGGAGACGGACCCCGAACCGGCCACCGACGACGTCGGCGCCCCGGAGGGCGAGCACGTGCACCGGGTGCTTCGCGAACGGGGCGTACTGGTCGCCGACCACGGCGCTGTTCGCCATCGCGACCATTCCGCCCGCGGGGTCCTCCGCGGGGAACGGCCGGGGCACGGTCCAGCTGCCCTTCTCGAGGACGTCGAGCTGCGCGTGGACGGCCGCTTCGTCGATGAAGAAGTAGCCACCGAGGCCGACGTAGCCCGTGACCGCGAGCAGGACCGCGACCGCCGCGAGGCCATGAGCCGCCAGGAACCTCGCCGACGGTGGCGCGCCGGCCGTCCCCACCTGGGCGAGCGTACCGAGGCGATGGCGGGCGGTCGGGGACGGTCAGCCGGCGTGTGCGATCCTCCGCCCTGGGGGGCACCCGTCAGTACTGGATATCGAGTGCGTAGCGGAGGGCGCGATCGAGCGTTGCCCGAAGCTCGGGGCCCAGCGACCCGACGGCGACAGCGTCGAGATCAGCGACCGGCACCGTGATCAGGTTGTCGCAGCTGATGACGCCCTCCTCGGGCAACCCCTCGTCGACCCCCACCTCGACCTCCGATCGGATGCCGCGGATCGTTCGGGTGATCGGCGCGCAGGTGACGGCACTGAGCACCGGGATGGCGGCGTTGCGCGTGAGCACGCACACGGGACGGCGGCCGGCCGGTGGGCCGAGGTCGGCCCAGACGATGTCGCCGCGGGCTACCACTCCGGCACGGTCTGCGCAGACAGACGCCGGGCACTGGCGACAAGGACCGGGTCCTGGGGCTGGCGTCGGTACGCCTGCTGCAGCTCCCGGTCAGCCCGGAGCAGGTCCGCCGCCTCCAGGACCGCTGCGGCCCCTCGACGGAGCAGATCGGAGCGGCTCGTCCCCTCCGCCCGAGCGAGCTCGTCCAGACGCTCGACCAGCTCGTCGTCGAGCTGGACGAGGACCTCCTTGCGCGCCATGACCATAGGGTAACCCATATGGGTCGAGGGTCAGGCGTGGGCGACGCCCCGCTTGAGGTCCTTGATCTCGTCCCGGAGCCGAGCTGCGTACTCGAAGCGCAGCTCCTCGGCCGCCTCGTGCATCTCCTCCTCGAGGGCGGCGATGAGCCGCTCCACGTCGTCCTGGGGCAGCTCGGTGAGCTCCTTGATCCGCTGGCGCTCGGCCGCTGACCGCTTCCGCTTGTCCTTGTCGGGCACGGGCGCGGTGCCGTCGCCACCTCGCAGGAACTGGAGGATGTCGGTGACGGCCTTGCGGATGGTCTGCGGGTCGATGCCGTGCTCCTCGTTGTAGGCGATCTGGAGCTGGCGCCGGCGCTGGGTCTCCCCGATGGCCCGCTTCATGGAGTCGGTGACCTGGTCGGCGTACATGATCACCTGGCCGTTGACGTTCCTCGCGGCCCGGCCCATGGTCTGGATGAGCGAGCTCTCGGAGCGGAGGAAGCCCTCCTTGTCGGCGTCGAGGATGGCCACGAGCGACACCTCGGGCAGGTCGAGGCCCTCGCGCAGCAGGTTGATGCCGACGAGGACGTCGAACTCGCCGAGCCGCAGCGCCCGGAGGATCTCGACGCGCTCGATGGTGTCGATGTTCGAGTGCAGGTAGCGGCACCGCACGCCCTGCTCGAGCAGGTACTCGGAGAGGTCCTCGGACATCTTCTTGGTGAGCGTGGTGATGAGGACCCGCTCGTCGGCGGCGACCCGGGCCTCGACCTGCTCCATGATGTCGTCGATCTGGCCCTTGGTGGGCTTGATGATCACCTCGGGGTCGACCAGGCCGGTGGGCCGCACGATCTGCTCGACCACCCGGGCGCTGTGCTGGAGCTCCCAGCTCGACGGCGTGGCGGACACGAAGACGACCTGGTTGACCCGCTCGATGAATTCGTCGAAGCGCAAGGGCCGGTTGTCGGCGGCCGACGGCAGGCGGAAGCCGTGGTCGATGAGGATCTCCTTGCGGCTGCGGTCGCCCTCGTACTGGCCGTGCAGCTGGGGCACGGCGACGTGGCTCTCGTCGATCACGCAGAGGAAGTCGTCGGCGAAGAAGTCGAGCAGCGTGTACGGGGGCTCGCCCGGCGCCCGGCCGTCGATCGGCGCGGAGTAGTTCTCGATGCCGTTGCAGTACCCGACCTCCTGCATCATCTCGAGGTCGTACTGGGTCCGCATCCGGAGGCGCTGGGCCTCGAGGAGCTTGCCCTCCTTCTCGAACAGGGCGAGCCGCTCCTGCAGCTCGTGCTCGATGCGGCCGACCGCCTGCGCGAGGCGGTCCTCGCCGGCGACGTAGTGGGTGGCCGGGTAGATGGCCAGGTCGGCGTGCTCGGCCACCTTCTCGCCGGTGAGCGAGTCGACGGTGACGATGGACTCGACCTCGTCGCCGAAGAACGTGATGCGCACGGAGCACTCGTCGTAGGCGGGGTGGACCTCGAGGGTGTCGCCCCGCACCCGGAACTTGCCCCGGGTGAGGGCGGCGTCGTTGCGGTCGTACTGCATGTCGACCAGCCTCCGCAGCACCTCGCGCTGGTCGTACTCCTCGCCCACCTGCACGTGCAGCAGGTTCTTGCGGTACTCCTCGGGCGAGCCGAGGCCGTAGATGCACGACACGGAGGCGATGACGATCACATCGCGCCGGGTGAGCAGCGCCGACGTGGCCGCGTGGCGCAGCCGGTCGATGTCGTCGTTCACCGAGGAGTCCTTCTCGATGTACGTGTCGCTCGAAGGGACGTACGCCTCGGGCTGGTAGTAGTCGTAGTAGCTGACGAAGTACTCGACCTTGTTGTCCGGGAAGAACTCCCGGAACTCGCTGGCGAGCTGGGCGGCCAGCGACTTGTTCGGGGCGATGACGAGCGTGGGCTTCTGGACCTGCTCGATGGTCCAGCCGATGGTGGCGCTCTTGCCCGACCCGGTGATGCCGAGCAGCGTCTGGTAGCGCTCTCCCGCCCGGATGCCCTCGGTGAGGGATGCGATCGCGGTCGGCTGGTCGCCGGCGGGGCTGTAGTCGGCGACCATGCGGAACTCGGGCACGGAGGGACGATACCGACGGGTCGTGACGGGCCGGGCGTAGGATCGAAGTATGGCGAAGCGGAAGATCACGGTGACGGTCGACGAGGATCTCGTCGAATCGGCGCGGACGCTCCGCGAGACGTCCCTGTCGGCGCTCGTGAACCGAGCGTTGGCGTCGGAGCTCGACCAGCGGGCACGCGCCGCCGCGCTGGCGCGCCTGCTGGCCGAGTGGGACGACGCGTTCGGTCCGGTCGGCGCGGACGATGCCGCGGCGGCGATCGAAGCCTTCGACGACCTCGATGCCACAGACGTGCCGTCCTCCACCGAGGCCGTCGCCCGATGATCGGTCCCCCGCTGGTGCTCGATGCCGCGGGCCTCGAAGCGCTGGCGCGACCGCGCCCGCCGGATCGGCTGCGGGCGCTGCTCGCCGAGGCGCTGGCGCGAGATCGGGAGGTGATCGCCCCCACGATCGTGTGCGCCGAGGTCGCCCGAGGAGCGGAGCGCACGCGTTCCCTGGAGGCAGCCGTCAGCCGCCATCGGCGAGCGGCGGGCGAGCGCCCAGCGATCAGACTCGTCGACACGGACTTCGACCTCGCCCGGCGGGTCGGTGCCATCCTCGCCGCCACCGGCCGGGGCCCGGAGGAGGTGGTCGATGCCCACGTCGTGGCGGTCTGCGTCCCGAGCGGAGGTGGTCTGGTGGTCACCTCGGATCCGGACGACGTCAACGAGCTCGCCGGCGCCGTCCCGGCGGTCCGTATCAGGACCACCCCTCCCGCCTGATCGCCGTCTCAGCGGGCGGGGCCGAACGAGGGCTGGCAGCCGACCGGCCCCTCGCCGTCGACGGCCCGGAACACCTGGAGCTTCTGCCGCCACGTCGGCCGTGCTCCGCCCTGGCCGCCGTCGTAGCGGACCTCCTCGCCGTCGACCAGGCCGACGACGACAGCACCCGGGCGCTCGGCCAGGTGGTCCTCGAGCATCACCTCGGGGAGCCGCCAGTCGCTGCCGATGTAGAAGCCGAGGTCGACGCCGTCCGCTTCGATGATCTCCACGAGGCGCTCGTGGGCGTCGGTCAGCGGGAGGCCTCGACGGACCAGCAGGTGGTTCGACTCCCCGTCCACCACGGCGAGGTTGGAGTACATGTTCCAGCTCGCCGCCGTCTTCACCTCGACGTACGGGGTGAGTCCGTTGAGCACGGCCAGCACCGGTACGGCGAGGAGGATCCGGCGCGTGCCTGGCGCCAGGAGCGGGCCGGCCCGTTCGGGTGACCCCCGCACGGCGAGGGCGACCACCACGAGCGTGGCCATCCCGTAGCCGAGCCATGACCAGACGCCGGCGTCGTGCAGGACCCAGCGCAGGTCCAGCTCCTCGGACCAGGCGGCACCGACCGCGACGGTCGCGGCCACGGCGATGCCACCGAGCCGCAGCAGCTCCGGGCCCGACGTCCACCGGTGGCGCAGGCCGGTCGAGAGCCTGCGAAGCCGATCGACGAGCGCAGCCACGGTCTCCGACGGCAGGAAGAGCAGGAACAGGACCACCAGGACCGCCGAGAAATCGAAGAACTGGTGGTCCTGGTTGATGGCGAGGACGAAGTGGAAGGCGACCGCGACGACGACGCCGACGACCCGGGTGCGGCGGACCGCCAGCAGAATCGGTACAGAGAGCTCGATCCCGGCCACGGCGACGGCGATCGCCCGGTTGGGCCCGGCTCCCAGGTCGTCGACGAGCGACCCGAACCCCCAGGAGCTCGCCGACTCCCGCAGGAACTGGGCGCCGCAGCTCACCGCCGGGTCGAAGAAGTCGTGGTTGAGCTTGGCGAGAGCGGCGAAGCCGTAGAACGCCAGGAGGAGGAGGCGGAGCGGTCCGAGCATGTGCGCCATGGCCCGCTCGGGCCCGGTGGGGCCGAGGACGACGACGCCGAGGACCACCAGGGCGATCATGCCGTGGAGCAGGAAGTGGTTGCTGAGCAGCGGGGCCTCGAGCCAGACGTTCGCGAGCACGGCGAGTGCGAGGACGACGACCGGCGCCACGCTGCGGGGACGGGCGAGCACCGCGAGGGCGCCGAGCCCGAGCAGCGCCTTGCCCCACCACGGAGCGAGCCAGGAGTTGCCGGCGAGGTGGAACAGGACGGCCAGCGCCCACGTGGTCGCGAAGACCAGCCAGCGATCGAGGTCGCCCGCCTTGGGCTGCTCGACCAGCGCAGACGGCAACGTCACGACCGCTGCCCGGCCCGCACGCACGTCCAGAGTGCGGCGCTCGCCGCCGTGACGAGGACGACGTTGCGCACGACCACGACGGCGCTGGCGGTGTCGAGCGTGTCGGCGACGGCGTACGCCCACACGGTCACGCCCATGACACCGAGGTGCAGCAGGAACCAGCGTCCACCCAGGACCGCGGCGAGGGGGAAGGCCCAGGTCACGAACTGCGGGGAGAGGACCTTGTTGCCCACGAGCAGGAGCATGACGGCTGCGTAGGACGCGAGCCACGGGTCGAGCCGGCTCCGCCACGCCGCCAGGGCGAGCGCCGCCAGTCCGAGGACGGCGAGCACGGAGCTGACCGCCGCCGCACCGCCGGCGCCGTCCAGCTCCCACGACCGGAACCGGTAGGCGTACACGTGCTCCTCGCCTGACACCGCCTGGCCGACCCACGCCAGCGAGGCGGCCACGGATTCGACCTGGACGCCGCGCTCGAGGCTGTACCCCAGCCACGAGTCGGTGCCGAGCCCCACGGCGCCGACCGGTGCGAGCGCCACCGCCGCGGCGAGCGCACCCGCCGCCACCGCGACTCGGAGGTGGGAGCGGGACCACACCCACGCCGTCGCCGACGCCAGCTTCACCGGCACCCCGGCGGCAGCCACCCACCAGCCCCGGGCGTCGCCCCGGGCGAGGAGGTGCGTCGCGACCGCGATCGCGGTCACCACGTACATGTCGAAGCCGCCACTCAGGAAGGGGAACGCGAGCATGCTCAGGACGGCGAAGCGGAGCGCGGCCTCAGGGCGCGGCCGGACGACGACCCAGAGCACGACGAGCTCGAGGAGCAGGGCCTGGACCGCAAGGCTGGACATCGCCAGGCCGGACGGGACCAGGCCTGCGACGAGGAACGGCACGACGGCGAGCGGCGGGTACTCGAACGGGATGTCGACGTAGGGCAGCTCGCCGTGCAGGAACCGCTGTCCGAGGTCGTGGGGGTCGATGGGTGCGAGGACGTCCAGCGGGGCGACCAGGAAGAGGAGGTGGACGACGGCTGCGGCGAGGATGACCGGCCGTCGGGCGGACTCGACGAGTCCCGGGCGCCGGTCGACCTCAGGTGGCGAGATCGCCACGCTGGATCCGTGCCCACAGGTCGTCGACCTGCCGCTCGAGGTCCTCGACGCTCCCCGAGTTGTCGAGCACCACCGTGGCCCGCTCGAGTCGCTCCTCCCGCGTCGCCTGGCGGCTCATGCGGGCGCGTGCGTCGTCGGCGTCGAACCCCCGGTACTCGACGAGCCGCTGGACGGCGAGCTCGGGATCGACGTCGACGACGATGGTGCCGCCGGTCTCGTAGCCGCCCTTCTCCACGAGGAGGGGGATGTCGAGGATGACGACGCCCTCCTGGTCGGCCAGCTCGTCCAACCGCTCGAGGATCCGGACGCCGACGGCGGGGTGGACGATGGCGTTCAGCTGCTCCAGCTTGTCCTCGTCGTGGAAGACGAGATCGGCGACGGCCTGGCGGTCGAGCGTGCCGTCAGCGGTGACGATGCCGGGGCCGAACGTCTCCACCATCGCCTCGAAGACCGGCTGGCCGGGCTGCTGGAGCTCACGGACGATGCGGTCGGCATCGACGATCACGGCACCCTTCGCCTCGAGCAGGGCCGACACCGTGGACTTGCCGGAGCCGATGCCGCCGGTGAGGCCGAGGACGAGCACGGGCCGCAACCTACCGGCCGGCGTTCTCGACCTCTGGAGGTCCGGCCCCCGGCGCGCCACGGGTCGAGGTTCCGGGGTGGGGCGATCTCGACCTCCCGCGCGCCGGCCCCCGGCGCGCTACAGGTCGAGGATGCGGCGGCCGGTGACACCTGGGCCCCCGGACTAGTCACGTCCGGCGCGCCGGAAATGACCCGGACGTGCCATGGAGACGAAAGCGGACAGTGCCGACAATCGGTCCAACACCGCCAGCGGGAGGGCCCACGTGCGCCAGCGTTCCAATCTGATCATCTTGTTCGGCATCGCGTTCTTCCTCATCGGAGGCGCGATCGTGTACCTGATCGTCACCGACGACGAGGACGACGGTGCCGGCACCGCCGCTGGGCCGGGCGAGGTCACGGTGTTCGTGGCCGCCCAGGACATCCCGCCGAACACCACCGGCGCCGACGTGATCGAGCAGGGGCTGCTCGCCACCGAGCAGGTCCCCGCCGGGTCCCAGCCGGTGGGCGCCATCACCAGCGGCAGCAGCCTCGAGAACCAGCTGTTCCTCGTCGGCGTGGCCGAGGGCGACGTGATCACCAGCTCGCAGCTCGCGGTCCGATCGCTCTCGAACATCTCGGTGCCCGACGGCTACGACGGCGTGGCCGTGACGCTCCCCTACGTCAACGGCGGCGCCGGCTACGTGGCGCCGGGCGACACGGTCAACGTCTACGGGCTCTACGGCGCCTCCGACGAGGCGGCCGGCCTGACCACGGGCGCCGGCGGTGCGACCGCCGACGGCGTGCGGCTCCCCCGCACCGAGCTGATCCTGACCAACGTGCTGGTGCTCGACGTCAGCGCCCAGGAGGCCCGGTCCACGGCGACCACGACGCCCCCGGACCAGCAGCAGGCCCAGCAGACCACGGTCAGCCGCACCGGGCTCGAGACGCCGCTCACCTACCTGCTCGCGCTGAAGCCCGCCGACGCCGAGCGGGTCGTCCAGGTCTCGCAGTTCGCCGAGCTCTACGTGAGCCTCACCGCTCCCGAGGCCCCGCCGGCCGGCGACACCCCCGGCGCCGACAGCGGCTCGGTGCTCGACCCGGTCTCGGCCGACAGCGCCGTCCCCCAGGGCTAGCCGTACCCTCAGGGATGTGGGAGACGGACGAGTGAGCAAGATCCTGGTCCTCGATCGGGGCGACACGCTGGCGGAGCAGATCCGCAGCCTGTCCGACCAGTTCGACGAGGCCCCGAAGATCACCAGCTGCAGCCGGATCGGCGCGGTCGGCGAGGTGCTCGAGGAGGACGGGCCCTTCGACGTCCTCGTCGCCGGGCCCAGCCTCGGCACCCGCTCCGGCCTCGCCCGGCTGCGCATCATCTCCGAGGAGCTCCCGGAGATGCGCATCGTCCTCGCCTTCTCCCGCCGGCCCGACGCGTCGCTGCGTGACATCGTGCGCACCGGCGCGATCGACCTGCTCCAGCTCCCGGTCGAGGACGCGGACATGGTCGAGTCGCTCGAGCGGGCTGCCGCGCTGGCCCAACGGGCACCCGAGCCGGTGGTGGTCGAGACCGTGGTCGCCGCGGAGCCCGAGCACCACGAGCAGGGGCCCGCTCGCCCCGGCACCGTGTACACCATCGCCTCAGCGACGGGTGGCTGCGGCAAGACCTTCTACGCCACCAACCTGGCGTGGTTCCTGCACCACTGGCTGGGCAAGTCGGTGTGCATCGTCGACCTCGACCTGCAGTTCGGCGAGGTCTCCACCGCGCTGCGCCTGCGCCCGAAGTACACGATCTTCGACGCCCTCCAACGCGAGGACGCCGACGAATCGGACCTGCAGGCCCACATCATGGACTACATGGTCGTGCACGACACCGGCGTGCACGTGCTCGCCGCGCCCCGCGAGCCGAGCGAGGCCGACCGCATCACGCCCCCGGACGTCACCCGCATCCTCGAGGCGGTCCGCCAGAACTTCGACTACGTGCTGGTCGACACCCCGCCGGCGCTGGCCGAGACCGTGCTCGCCGCGTTCGACCTGTCGGACCTGCTCTACGTGATGGCCACCCTCGACCTGCCGAGCGTGCGGAACATGAGCGTGTTCCTCTCGACGCTCGACCGGCTCCGCATCCCCACCGACAACCTGCGCCTGGTCCTCAACAAGGCCGAGGACGACGTCGGCATCGACATCGACCAGGTGACCAAGCTGTTCCCGCAGGGCTTCGAGTCGATCCTCCCCTACGCCAAGGAGGTGAGCCGGTCCATCAACCTCGGCATGCCCGTGATGGCCGCCTCCCCGGACGCCGAGATCAGCCGGCTGATGGCCGGCGGCATGAAGAACGTGCTGCCGAAGGACCTGCAGGACCGCATCGCCCAGGAGACCGCCCCGAAGAAGGCCGGCCTGCGCCGGCTGTTCGGCAGCAAGTGACCCCCAGGAGGTCGCCCGCATGAAGCTCTCGGAGAAGCTCGCCGCCCTCGAGGAGCTCGAGGACGAGGGGGAGGAGACGGCGGAGGAGTCCGCCCCCGCCGCCAAGAAGCCCGCCGAAGCGGTCAAGAAGGCGGCGAAGAAGCCGCTGCCGCGCCTCGCGAAGGACGACGGGGCGTCGAGCTGGGACGCCACGAAGCGCAAGGTCCGCCACCTCGTCCTCGAGGAGATGGCCGACCGCATCCGGGACCTCGACGCCGAGGAGCGCGAGACCGAGCTGCGCGAGGCCCTCGACCGCATCCTGCAGCGGGAGGACATCTCGGTCACGCCCATCGAGCGGCGGCGGTTCGTCGCCGAGATGGTCTCCGACACCCTCGGCTACGGCCCGCTCGACTCGCTGCTCGCCGACGACAGCATCACCGAGGTGATGTGCAACGCCTACGACGACATCTGGGTGGAGCGCGGCGGCCGCATCGAGCGCACGGCGACGAAGTTCACCGACGACATGCAGTACCGCCAGGTCATCGACAAGATCGTCTCCTCGGTGGGCCGGCGCGTCGACGAGGGCTCCCCGATGGTCGACGCCCGCCTGCCCGACGGCTCCCGCGTGAACGCCATCGTGCCGCCGCTGGCCATCAACGGCGCCGTGCTCACGATCCGGAAGTTCGCCAAGGATCCCTTCACCGCCAAGGACCTGATCAACTTCGGCACCTGGACCATGGACCTGGTGACGGTCATGGACGCCGCGGTGCGCGGGAAGCTGAACATCCTCGTCTCCGGCGGCACGGGCACCGGCAAGACGACCAACCTCAACGTGCTGTCGAGCTTCGTCCCCGACGGCGAGCGCATCATCACCATCGAGGACTCGGCCGAGCTCCAGCTCCAGCAGCCCCACGTGATCACCCTCGAGACCCGCCCGGCCAACGCCGAGGGCTCCGGCCAGGTGACCATCCGCGAGCTGGTGAAGAACAGCCTGCGCATGCGCCCCGACCGCATCATCGTGGGCGAGTGCCGCGCCGCCGAGGCCCTCGACATGCTCCAGGCGATGAACACGGGCCACGAGGGCTCGATGACCACCGTGCACGCCAACACGGCCCGGGACGCCATCTCCCGACTCGAGACCATGGTCCTGATGGCCGGCTACGACCTGCCCGTGCGGGCGATCCGCGAGCAGATCGCCTCGGCGCTGCACCTCATCCTGCAGGTCACCCGTCTCCCCGACGGCAAGCGCGTGATCACCTCGCTCACCGAGGTGCAGGGCATGGAGGGCGACATCATCCTGCTGCAGGACGTGTTCAAGTGGGAGCCGATCCCCGGCGCCGAGCAGAAGTACGCCGGCGAACTGGTGGCCACCGGGCTGCGACCGAAGTTCGTCGACAAGCTGGCCGAGCACGGCGTCGAGGTGCCGGCGGCGGCGTTCCGGGCGCCGCGACGCGCGGTCGTGCCCGCGCCCAGCCGCCGAGCGGCGTCGCGCGCACCCAAAGCCGCCGAGATCGCCGCCAAGGAACGGCTGCGATGAACACCTCCGCCTGGCTGGCCGTCCTCCTCGTGGGGGGCGGTCTGGCGATGATGGTCGTCGGCGTGCTCGGCCGGATCTACCGGCGCGACCAGGAGCTGGCGCAGATCCTCGACCTCCCCTGGGGCGAGCAGGACGTCGAGCTCCAGGCCATCGCCCAGCGCCGCAGCCCGATCGTCGAGAACACGGTCGGGGCTGCGTCGGCCCTCGTCGACTCCTTCGACGCCAAGGGCTCGCTGCTGGCCAAGCTGGAGCGGTCGAGGGTGCCCCTGCGTCCCGGCGAGTTCGTGGTGGTCACGATCGCCGGCGGGCTCGTCGCCGGTGCGGTCATCGCCGCCGCCACCTCGAACGTCTTCTTCGGCATCGCGGGCGTGCTGGCCTCGCCGTTCGTCGGCAGCGCCTACCTGAACCACCTGATCGCGCGTCGGCGACGGAGGTTCGAGGAGCAGTTCCCGGAGGCGCTGACGCTCATCGCGTCGTCGCTGTCGGCCGGCCACACGTTCCTGCGCTCGATCCAGATGATGACCCAGGAGGCAGGCGGTCCGCTGGCCGAGGAGTTCGGCCGGGTGGTGTCCGAGACGGAGCTGGGCGACCCGCTGCTCGACGCCCTGCAGCGCATGGCCGACCGGCTGGACATCCGCGACGTCGACTGGGTGGTCCAGGCCATCCGCATCCAGCAGACCGTCGGCGGCAAGCTCGCCGACCTGCTGCACACCCTCGCCGACTTCATCCGGGCCCGCGAGGAGATCCGCCGGGAGGTCGACGTCCTCACCGCCGAGGGCCGGGTGTCGGCCTACGTGCTCGGGGCCATGCCGGTGGGCCTCCTCGGCTTCATCTCCGTCATGAACCCCGGGTACATGTCGCCCATGTACCGGGGCTGGGGCTACGTGTGGCTCGGCGTGGCCGGCCTCATCACCGTCGTGTCGATCGTGATCATCCTGCGCATGGTCAAGTCGGTGGAGGTCTGACGTGGTCGCCTTCGGGATCCTGTTCCTGGTCGTCGGCGGCGTGTTCGTCGTCCTCGGCCTGCGCGCTTCGAGGGAAGAGGTCGACGAGACCGACCCCGAGGTCTACCTGCGCAGCCTCGATGAGCACGGGGGCGATGCCGACGAGTTCGAGCTCCTGCTCTCCGAGCCGTTCGTCACCCGGGTGCTCCGACCGGTGGCGGCCCGCATGCAGGGGCTCGTCGCCGGTGCCCTGCCCGGCAACTACCGCGACCGGGTGCACGAGCAGCTCGTCTACGCCGGCCTGACCGGGAAGTACCGGGCCGAGGAGATCATCACCGGCCAGATCATCCTCGGAGCCGTCGGGCTGATCCTGGCGCTGCTCCTGGTGCTGTCCGGCGCGATCACCGGCGGTTCGGCCATCCTCGTCCTCCTCCTGTTGCCCGTCCTCGGCGCGCAGCTCCCCCGCACGATCGTCCGTCGCAAGGTGGAGGAACGCCAGGGCGAGATCCGCCGCGACCTGCCCGACACGCTCGACCTGCTCGCCATCTCGGTGGAGGCCGGTGTCGGGTTCGAGGGTGCGCTCGGCGTCGTGACCGACAACTTCGACTCCGCCCTGTCCGAGGAGTTCTCCCGTACGCTCCGCGAGATGGAGCTCGGCCTGCCCCGGCGGCAGGCCCTGGAGAACCTCAAGCGGCGAACCGAGGTGCCGGAGCTATCGAACTTCATCCTGACCCTGACGCAGGCAGACGCACTCGGCATGCCGATCGGCCGGGTGCTGAAGACCCAAGCGGGCGAGATGCGCCTGAAGCGGCGCGCCTGGGCCCGGGAGAAGGCCGCGAAGCTGCCGGTCAAGATCCTGTTCCCGCTCATGCCGATCCTGCTCGCGACGTTCATCGTGATCCTCGGCCCGGCCGGGGCATCGATCGGCAGCGCCTTCAACTGATCCGCGAGCGAAGCGGGCCCGCCGAGCGGATCGACGCGTTCCGCCAGCCGACGCTCATCATCCGGTGGGGCACGACCACCGTCGGGTGCGTGCTCGCCGCGCCGGACCTGGCCGAGCTGTCGACCCGGACGTTCCTGGCCGTCAGCTTCATCGTGGTGTACACGCTCGTGCGGACGGTGGTCCCGATCACGGCGACGCCTGGGCTGCGCCGCCTGGTCGAGCTGGTCACCGAGGCGGCGCTCGTCGGGATCGCCGTCGCCGCCACCGGCTACTTCGAGTCACCGATCGCGTTCTCGCTGCTGACCGCGGTGTCGATCGCTGGCTTCGTCGCCGGGTTCGGGACGGCGCTCCGCTTGGCAGCGGCCACCACCCTCGCCATCGGTATCCCCGGCATCAACGCAGGCGATGCCTTCCGAGACGACGTGCGGCTCGCCGCCCAGTGGGCGGTGGAGCTCTTCTTGGTTGCCATCGTGGCCGCCTACGCCCGCCGGATCTCCGGCGACGCCGAGCAGCGCCAGGCCCAGGCGCTCGACCGCATGGGCCGTCTCGCCGACGCGAACGAGCTGCTGTTCTCCCTCCACCAGGTCGCCCAGCAGCTCCCCGCCTCCCTCGACCTCGACGAGGTGCTCGACAGCACGATCGACCGCCTGCGCGACCTGCTCGACTTCGACTCGGCCGCCATCCTCCTGTTCGAGGAGACCGACGGCTCCTGGTCGGTCGCGCGTCGCTACGGCGCCCGGCTGCCCGGCGCCCTGCCGGCAGCGGACCTCCCCCCTCCTGTGCAACGCGCCGCTCGAGGTCCGATCCCGGTCGTACACGTGCCGGACCTCCTCCGAGCCAACGGCCCGGGGCTCTCGCACCGCGCCGCCTCCGGCCTCTACGCCCCGCTGCGCGCCCGCAGCACGACCGTCGGCGTCCTCGTCCTCGAGCGCGACAACGTGCAGCCGTTCACCCATCGCGACATCGAGCTGCTCGCCGGGTTCGTCGAGCCCGCGGCGCTCGCGCTCGACAACGCCCGGTGGTTCGCCCGCCTGCGCACGGTCGGGGCCGACGAGGAGCGCAGCCGGATCGCGCGCGACCTCCACGACCGCATCGGCCAGAGCCTCGCCTACCTCGCCTTCGAGCTCGACCGCATCGTCCGCAAGGACGAGCGGGGCGACCGGATCTCCACCGACATCGCCGGCCTGCGCGACGACGTCCGGGGGGTGGTCACCGAGGTGCGGGACACGCTGTACGACCTGCGCACCGACGTCTCCGACGAGCGCGACGTGCCATCGGTGCTCGAGGAGTTCGCCCAGCGGGTACGGGACCGCTCGGGCATGGAGGTCCGCATGCGGATCGACGAGACCGCCCGCATGCCCCGCCCCCAGGAGCGCGAGCTCTGGCGCATCGCCCAGGAGGCGATCGTCAACGCCGAGAAGCACAGCCACGGCTCTCGCATCGAGGTCTTCTGGCTGTCCGACGGGCGCGAGGCCATCGCCGAGGTGCGCGACAACGGCGCCGGCATGCCCATCGGATCGGCCGGACGGATGGACAGCTACGGGATGCTCGGCATGCGCGAGCGAGCCGCGGCCATCGGGGCCAACCTGGCCATCGACTCCGTTCCCCGGGAGGGCGTCACCGTCCGGGTGTCGCTCCGCTCCGCTCCGGACTGAGCAGCGGTAGCCTCCGTCGGTCCAGCCACCGCGGGAGGACGACGTGACCGAACCCATCCGTTTGCTGCTCGCCGACGACCATCGCATGCTCCGCGAGACGATGAAGCGGTCGATGGTCGACGAGGGCTTCGAGATCGCCGGTGAGGCGTCCGACGGGCAGGAGGCGGTCGACCTCGCCCTGGAGCTCGACCCCGACGTCATCCTGATGGACGTCACGATGCCGGAGATGGACGGCGTCGAGGCGACGCGGCGAATCGTCGAGCAGCGTCCCGAGTCGCGCATCGTCATGCTCACGATGCACGCCGACCAGGACGTCATCGCCGCCGCCATCCGCGCCGGCGCCGTCGGCTACCTGGTGAAGGACTGCTCGTTCGAGGAGGTGGCAGCCACCGTCCGCGAGGCGTTCGCGGGCGACGTCTCCCCGCAGATCGCGGCGTCGATGCTCCGCGAGGCCCGGGGTCTCGCCGACGAAGCCGACACCGTGGTCACCAAGCGGGAGATCGAGGTCCTCCAGCTCATCGCCGACGGCTGCTCGACGCCGGAGGTGGCCGAGAAGCTGTTCATCTCGCAGAAGACGGTGAAGAACCACCTGGCGTCGATCTACGCCAAGCTCGACGCTCGCGACCGGACGCAAGCGGTGCTCCAGGCGGTCCGGATGGGCATCGTCCGGCTCTACTGAGCACGCTCCGTGGCCCGGCGAGCACGAAATAGGGTCACACGACCTATGTAGCCGCGAAACCGAGGTGGCGATACTTCTCCTGTCAGGAACCTCCGCTCCCGGTGATCCGGGGCGACACCACACAGGGAGCTACCCCAACATGCTGCAGTTCGACGTCTTCAAGACCTGGATCCTCGCCCGCTGCAAGAGCGAGCGTGGCGCCTCCCTCGTGGAGTACGCCCTCCTGGTCGCCCTCATCGCGGTGGTGTGCATCATCGCCATCACGTTCCTCGGCGACGAGGCCAGCAAGAAGTTCTCGTCCGTCGGCTCCGGCGTCAACTGAGCCCGACGACGGCACAGGCGTCGTGAGGTGAGAAGGGCGAGCCTTCGGGCTCGCCCTTCTTGCGTCCGATCCTCGTCTCCAAGGGAGGAAACGTGGTGACCGCTCTCCGAGCACTGAGCAACCGAGACGATCGGGGCGCCAGCCTCGTCGAGTACGCCCTTCTGCTCGCGCTGATCGCCGTGGCCTGCATCCTGGCGGTCACCTTCTTCGGGACCCAGACCAGCGACTCGTTCTCGCGCACCGCGAGCGCAGTCAACGCTGCGCCCGGCACCTAGCGGCGAACAGCGACCATCCACGTCGCGTCGCTGAAGCCAACGCGCCAATCGGCGCTGGTCGCGAGCAACGAGCTCGTCGGCAAGGACCGTCGCCACACCACGACGTCGATGTCGTGCTCGTCGAGCACGTCCTCCCACCGGGGGCCGCTCCGCAGCAGGGTCAGGTAGTCGTCGAAGACGTCCGGGGGCATCATGTCGAACCGGTCGTCGATGAAGACCTCGCCGGTCGCCCCGTCGAGCGCTTGCAGGAAGTTCCCCTCCGGGACGTCGGTTGCGACCCTCACATCATCCAGTCCGGCGCTGCGCAACCACGCCACGGGCCGAGCGGCGTAGTCCTCCACCGCGTTCGGGGGCGTGAGCAGGGTGTTCGCGGAGACGAGGACGAACAGGACGCCGATGAGCACGCCCATCGGGCGTCCCAGCCCGGGCCGGTCGTCGCCTCGGAGGGTCCCGACCCCGGGCACGACCTTGGCGAAGGCGGCGACGAGGACGACGGTCGCCAGCACGATGTTCCGCTGCGAGTAGAGCGATGCGCCCAGGAACGCAACTGCAGGAAGGATGAGGCACCACTCCCGGGCCCAGCGCGCCAGCGCCAGGACGGCCACCAGCGCGAACAGGAGGAACGACAGCTCCGATGTCGACCGGAACGTCGGCGCCTGCCACTCGATGACCTCCTGGAAGATGTCGCTGCGGTCGGCGGCCGTGAACGGGAACGTCAGCACGCGGAGCCCGAGCGGCCCGGCGGCGGCGAGGACCGTCCCCGCCACGACGGCCAGCGCGACCCGCCGCTCGTCCTCCGGCACGGCGCGCCATCTCCGTCCGCGATCGAGGGCGCCGCCGAGGACCACGAGCGCGACAAGGACGATCGCGAACACGAACGAGCCGTGGCTGTTGCCCCACACCCACATCAGCGGCAGCAGTCCCCACCAGGGGAACTCGCCGTCGAGCGCCAGCAGCACGAGGGCGACGCCGATCACCCCCACCATGTAGGGCCGCTCCGTCCAGAGCCCGGTGGCGACGAACAGCGCGCCTGCGATCAGCGCCACGCGAACGAGCAGGGAGCCGGCCGGGCGGGTGAGGCGCCAGAGCAGGGCGGCGGCGAGCAGGTACACGAGGATGATCAGCAGGCGCAGCCCGACGGCGCCGCCGAGCCGCTCGAAGCCCGCGTATGCCACGGACGCCAGCCACGACTGCACCGTCCACGGCTCCCCGAGCGCGGTGAACGTGTACGGATCTCGAGAGGGCACCCGACCCTCCTCGAGGATGAGACGGCCCGTGGCCAGGTGGGTCAGGAAGCTGTTGTCGTTGAGCGGCCTGCTCGCGATCCCGGCCGCCCACGTCAGCACCAGCAACCAGATGATCGACCCCAGCGAGCCGAAGCCGCCCTTCTGCTCGGTCTCCTGCTCCTGCGCCGCCTCGACCTCCGTCACCGCCCAAGCATGCAGCAGCGCCGGCGCCGGGTCACGGACCCGGGCACCGGCGCGGCCGCCCCGTTGCGATTCGTCCCGTGGTGATCAGCGCTTGAGGGCCATGGCCTGCAGCTGCTGCCGACCGGTGCCCTCGGGCATGAAGACCTCGGCGCCGAGCTTGATGCCGTGGTCCTGGAGCCTCTCGGCGAACTTCGGCCGCACGCCCGTGGCCTTCAGGTGGCCGCGGAACTTGCCGTGCTCGTCGACCCCCATCGAGTAGTCGAACAGGAAGATGTCCTGGAGGGTGATGATGTCGCCCTCCATGCCCTGCACCTCGGTGATGTGGGTGATGCGCCGGGTGCCGTCCTTGAGGCGGGTCAGGTGCACGATCAGGTCGACCGCGGATGCGATCTGCTCGCGGATGGCCCGCACCGGCAGGTCGAAGCCGGCCATGAGGACCAGGGTCTCGAGGCGGGCGAGCGTGTCGCGGGGCCCGTTCGAGTGGATCGTGGTGATCGAGCCGTCGTGGCCGGTGTTCATGGCCTGGAGCATGTCGAGGGCCTCGCCGGAGCGGCACTCCCCCACCACCAGGCGGTCGGGGCGCATGCGCAGGCTGTTCTTGACCAGGTCGCGGATCGTGACCGCGCCCTTGCCCTCGATGTCCGGCGGGCGGGACTCCATGCAGAGCACGTGCTCCTGGTGGAGCTGGAGCTCCTTGGCGTCCTCGATCGTGCAGATGCGCTCGTCGCCGGGGATGAAGCTCGACAGCACGTTCAGGGTCGTCGTCTTACCGGTGCCGGTACCGCCGGAGACGATGACGTTCAGCCGGCCGACGATGCAGGCCTGGAGGAACTTCGCCGACTCCTCGTTGAGGGTGCCGAAGTTGATCAGGTCGTTCACCTGGAAGGGCTCCTTGGAGAACTTCCGGATGGTCAGGAACGGACCGTCGATGGCCAGCGGCGGGATGATGGCGTTCACGCGGGAGCCGTCGGGCAGGCGGGCGTCGACCATCGGCGACTGCTCGTTCACGTGCCGGCCGATCTCGGTGACGATCTTCTCGATGATCCGCTGCAGGTGGGCGGCGTCGATGAACTTGATGTCCGTCTTGGTCAGCTTGCCGTTCTGCTCCACGAAGATCTGGTCCGGGCCGTTGCACATGACCTCGGTGACGCTGTCGTCCTGGAGGATGGCGTCGATCGGCCCGTAGCCGAGGACGTCGTCGACGATGTCCTGTATGAGCGACGCCTTCTCGGTCGCCGACAGCGGGGTGCGCTCGTGGGCGAGCGTCTCCTGCAGGTGCTCCACGACGCGGGCCCGCAGGTCGTCCGGGGACACCCGCTTGTCGAAGAGCACCGGGCCGAGCTTCTCGACCAGGTGCTCGTGCAGACGCTGCCGCAGCTCGTCGAGCGCCGGGTTGCGCACCGGTGCCTCCGCCACGGCCACGGCGCCGCCTTCGTCGTGGATCTGCTTGTACAGGCTCATGCCTCACCCTCTCCCAGGAGATCGGACGTCTTCCCCGGGGTCATCGGCACGCCGGAGCGGAAACCGAAGCGATTTCCGCAGCGCCGGCCGACGACAGCTCCGCGGCGAAGGGTTCAGGCGGAGCGAAGGGGGTCGAACCAGGACACACCGGGATAGCGGGCGAAGCCGGCGTCCGCCGTGGCGACCCGGGCGCGCGGACGTCGGGACGGATGCCGCCACGGGCGCCCTACCTCTCGTCGACTGCGTTGCGGTCCGAGAGATCGATCAACGGGCGCTCGCCAGGATCGCCGTGAGCCGGCAGCATCGCAACAGTCGCATCCGTCTGGCGGTCGGCGAGCACCAGGCGGAGGCCTTCGACAACGAGGCTCGTGAACGTCCGACCGGTCTCGTGTGCGCGCCACTGTGCCTCCTCGGCGAGGCCATCGGGCAGTTCGATGGTCGTCCGCATACCGCCGACCATACGCGGCGGGGAAGTCCCAGAACGGCGAGATGCCCGCCTCCAGGGAGGCGGGCATCTCGACCAGTGCTGTGCTTCGGACTGCGGGGGCGCTCAGGCCTCCTTGTCGGCCTCCGGGGCCTCGTCGGCGGGGGCCTCGTCGACCGGGGTCTCGTCGGCGGGGGCCTCGTCGGCCGGGGCCTCGGAGGTGTAGGCGGGGGCGCCGGCGTCGGCGACCTCGGGGGCCTCGGCGGCCGGCTCGTCCTCGCCCTCGTGCACCTCGCCGATGAAGTTGCCCTCGGCGTCGTACTGGTGCTCGCCGAAGTGCTCCTGGTACTCGGCGGCCACGACGCCACCCTCGGCGGCCTGCTTGATCGACAGGCTGATGCGCCGGCGCTGCAGGTCGAGGTCGATGATCTTGACCCACAGCTCCTCGCCGGGGGTGACCACCTGCTCGGGGAGGTCGACGTGGTGGGCCGACATCTCCGAGATGTGCACCAGGCCCTCGATGCCCTCGCCCACCTGGACGAACGCGCCGAAGGGCACGAGCTTGGTGACCCGGCCGTAGACCAGCTCGCCCACGCGGTGGGCGCCGGCGAACTCCTGCCAGGGATCCTGCTGGGTGGCCTTGAGCGAGAGGCTGATGCGCTCGCGGTCGTGGTCGACCTCGAGGACCTGGACCTCGATCTCGTCGCCGACGTTGACGACGGAGCCGGGGTGGTCCACGTGCTTCCAGGACAGCTCGGACACGTGCACGAGGCCGTCCATGCCGCCGAGGTCGACGAAGGCGCCGAAGTTGACGACGCTGGACACCACGCCGCGGCGGACCTCGCCGGGCTTGAGGTTGATGAGGAAGTCCTCGCGCTGCTCGCGCTGGGTCTCCTCGAGCCATGCCCGGCGGGACAGGACCACGTTGTTGCGGTTCTTGTCGAGCTCGATGATCTTCGCCTCGAGCTGGCGACCCACGTACGGGGCGAGGTCGCGCACCCGGCGCAGCTCGACGAGGCTGGCGGGCAGGAAGCCGCGCAGGCCGATGTCGATGATGAGACCGCCCTTGACCACCTCGATGACCGGACCGGTGACGACGCCCTCGGCCTCCTTGATCTCCTCGATCTTGCCCCAGGCCCGCTCGTACTGGGCCCGCTTCTTGGACAGGATCAGGCGGCCTTCCTTGTCCTCCTTGGTGAGGACGAGCGCCTCGACCATGTCGCCCAGGCTGACCACCTCGGACGGGTCGACGTCGTTGCGGATGCTCAGCTCGCGGGCGGGGACGACGCCCTCGGACTTGAAGCCGATGTCGAGGAGGACCTCGTCCTTGTCGATGCGGACGACCTTGCCCTCGACGAGCTGGCCGTCCTCGACGGTGACCATCGAGTCGTCGATGTAGTCGGCGAAGGAGCCGACGTCGTTGGAGGTGATCTGACGGGGCGTGTAGACGCCCTCGTCGTCGAAGGTGCCCATCTCGGACGGGCTCTGCGTGAGGCCCTCCGGGACGAGGGTTGCGCTGGACGTGGTGTCGGTCAAAAGGTTCTTCTAACTCGGTCGTGGTGGCTTTCCGGACGGGGCCTGGGGCGCGCCGGGGCGCGACAGACCAGCGAGCCACCGTAGCAGCGGGCTCCAGCGATCGCCCAGGGCGGGGGCCGGCGGGCAAACCCCGTTCTGGGCAGCTGGTGGCGGCGCGGGCACCGCTGCGGGCGGCCCGGAACGGTCTGCGTCTCCTTTCGGGCAGCCGTCGACCCGGTCAAGAGCGACCTCAGCTGCCCAGAAGGAGCGGGCGGGTTCCTGTCACCGGCTGTCCGGAAGATGTCGAGATGCACTGGGAGGCACGATTTCGACAGCTCTCCGGGCGTCAGGAGGGCGTCGTCGGCATCGACCAGCTCGGCGAGCTGGGTTGCGACGGCGACCACTGGGCCCGGGCGAAGCGGTCCGGACGCTGGATCGCGATGAGCCGGCGGGTGGTGCGGCGTGCTGGCCTGACGTCGACACCGGCGCTTCGGGCCCACGCTGCGGTGCTCGACGCCGGCGGCGGGGCGTTCCTCCACGGTGGGTCGGCGCTCGCGTGGTTCGACCTGCGGGGGTTCGACCTCGCTCGTCCGCAGGTGGCCCGTCCCCGGGGGACGACATCGACGCCCTGCGAGCTGGCTGCGGTGCACCGGGTTCGCGACATCGACGAGGTCGACCTCGTCGTGGTCCGGGGCGTGCGGACGATGACGCCGCTGCGAGCGATCTGGTCCGAGGCCAGCCGTTACTCGGACGAGCCGTCGTTCGATCGGGGCGTCGTCCGCATCGGTCGGCTCCTCGACCTCGCCAACCGGCGCGACCTCGTGCGCTGGGACGAGTTGCACCGCTCGATTGAGCGGCTCGGAAGGCGTGGTCGGGCCGGGACCCGTGTCCTGCGGGCAGCCGCCGAGCGCCGACGACCGGGCACGAGCGCCACAGAGTCGCGCAACGAGGACCGCTTCGAGGAGGTGCTCGCCGAAGCCGGCGCGGCCCCGATGGAGCGGCAGGTGGTCGTGGGCGGCGACCGCCCGATCGGCCGCAGCGACCACCGCGACCCCGATCACCCGTTGGTCGTCGAGGTGAACAGCCTCGCCTTCCACAGCACGCCGTCGGACCAGGATGCCGACGAGGAGCGCTACGCCGCGCTCGTGGCCGCCGGCTTCACGGTGGTCGTCGTATGGGAGGACGCCCTCTGGTCGAACACGGCCTCCGTGGTCGCCGCGGTCCGGGCCGGGCGCCGCCACGCCCGGCGGGGTCATCCAGCGGTCGTCCACACGGTCGGCTGCCCGTGGCCGTATGACCCCGATCGGATCGTGGTCGGCGCCGACACGCGGCGGTACCGCGGATGACCCGCCCGATCAGGCCGTTCCGGGCCGCCCAGCACCGCATGTGGAGCGACCAGGGCTGCCCGGAACGGAAGGGTGCTTCTGGGCAGCGGCCGACCGCGCTGAGAGCGATCTGGGCTGCCCAGAACGGATCAGGGGGTGGGCTTGCGGGCGAGCAGGAGGAGCTCGGGGTGGTCGACGTCGGGCGGGCGGCGGGCGTAGTCGCCGGGCTCCACCGACCAGACCGCCTCGACCTCGAGCCCCGCGGCCGCCGCCAGCAGGCGCAGCTCGCGGGGCGTGAAGCCCGTCGTGTGGAGCTCGGCGGCGAGGTCGCGACCGTCGGCGTCCTTGACGGACGTGCGCTCGTGCATCACGCCGGCGTCGGCGTCGAAGTCGCCGCCCGCCCCCGCCTGGAACCGGACCTGGAAGTACGAGGAGAACGCCGAGACGGCGAGGCGGCCGCCGGGCCGGAGCACGGACGCCAGCTCGCACAGCGCCCGGGCGTCGGCGTCGACGGGAGCACCGGGCCCGCCGAGCAGGCCGAAGCCGCCCTGGCACAGCGAGATGACCGCGTCGAAGCCGGCGCGGAACGGGATCGAGCGGATGTCGGCGACCACGGCCGGCGCCGGCGGATCGCCGGCGGCGACGAGCCGGCAGAACGACTCGGCCAGGTCGAGGCCGACGACGTCGATCCCGCGAGCGGTTGTCGCAGCGATGTGGCGCCCGGGACCGCAGCCGGCGTCGAGCAGCCGCATCCCCGGTTCCAGGCCCAGCGCCTCGACCAGGAAGCCGACCTCCTGCTCGGTGCCCTTCGTGAACGAGTACCGCAGGTAGGTCTCCTGCATGTGGTCGGCCAGCGGGCGGAACCACCGGCCGGACTCATCGGTCACGTCACTTGGCGGCGGCCCAGGAGTCGCCGAGGGCGATGTTCACCTCGAGGGGCACCCGCAGGTCGGCGGCGCCGCGCATCTCGGACTCCACCAGGCCCGGCGCCACGTCACGCTCGTCCTCGGGGACCTCGCAGATGATCTCGTCGTGGACCTGGAGGATGACCCGGGTGCGCAGGCCCTCGCGGTCGATGGCCCGGTCGAGGTGGACGAGGGCGACCTTGAAGATGTCGGCCGCCAGGCCCTGGATGCCGGCGTTCATGGCCTGGCGCTCCCCTGCCTGGCGGATGCGGATGTTGCCGGAGGCGAGCTCGGGGATCTGGCGCCGGCGGCCGAACAGCGTCTCGGTGTAGCCCTTCTTGCGGGCCTCCTCGACCACCCGGTCCATGTAGGCGTGCACGTTGGGGAAGGCGGCGAAGTAGGCGTCGAGGATGACCGCCGCCTCCTTGGTCGGGATGTTGAGCCGCTGGCCCAGCCCGTAGGCCTCCATGCCGTAGGCGAGGCCGTAGGAGACCATCTTCGCCTTGGCCCGCTGGTCGGGCTTCACCTCGTCGAGGCCGACGCCGAACACCCGGGCGGCGGTCTCGGTGTGGATGTCGGTGCCCGACTCGAACGCCTCGATCAGGCCCGGGTCCTCCGCCAGGTGGGCGATGCAGCGCAGTTCGATCTGGTTGTAGTCCGCCACCAGGAACACGTGGCCGTCGGCGGGGATGAACGCCTCCCGGAACTCCTTGCCCGTCTCCGAGCGCACCGGGATGTTGTGCAGGTTCGGCTTGTCGGAGCTGAGGCGGCCGGTGCGGGCCACGGTCTGGTTGAACGTGGCGTGGATGCGCCCGTCGGCGGCGACCTCGTGGAGCAGCGACTCGCCGTAGGTGCCCCGCAGCTTCTCGACCTCGCGGTAGGCGAGGATGTGCTCGATGATCGGGTGCTGCCCGACCATCTTCTCGAGGGTCTGGGCATCGGTGGAGTAGCCGGTCTTCGTCTTCTTCTGGGGGGCGAGGCCGAGCTCGTCGAAGAGCACCTCGCGCATCTGCTTGGTGGAGTTGACGTTGAACGGGTGGCCGGCCGCGTCCTCGATCTCCTGGCGCAGGCGGTCGGCCTCGGTGGTGAGGCGGTCGCGCAGGGCGGTGAGCACGCCGACGTCGACCCGGACGCCGACGACCTCCATCTTCGCCAGCACCCGGATGAGCGGCGTCTCCAGCTCGTCGTTGAGCCAGCGCAGGCCCTGAGCGTCCATGGCGTCGAGGAGCGGGGTGGCGAGCTCGGCGGTGGCGAGGGCCGAACGGGCGGTGGTCAGCGACAGCGGCACCGGCTCCTCGGCGCCCAGGTCGAGCTGGCCCTCGGGGACGGTGCCGTCGTCGGGCAGCTCCAACCGGGCGTAGCGGGTGAGCAGGTCGGCCAGGCGGTACGACGACTCGGCCGGGTCGAGCAGGTACGAGGCCAGCGTGGTGTCGACGGCCAGGCCGCCGAGGTCGAGGCCGATGCCCCACAGGGCCTTGAGCAGCGGCTTGGCGTCGTGGACGGCGAGGCGGCGGTGGTCGAGCACGGGGCGCAGCGCGGCCTGGACGTCGGCGTGGGACAGCACGTCGGCGGGGAGCCACAAGACGTCGGCCACCGCCTCGTCGAGCACGAGCGCGAGGCCGAGCAGGGTGGTCTCGGGTCCGAAGGCGCCGGCGACCCCGATCGGCGGCGCGTCGTCCGCAGCGGCGGCCAAGCGCCCCAGCGCCTCGACGGCGTCGGCGGGCAGCGACCCGTCGACGACCTCGGCCTCGAGCACGTCGGTGGCCTTCACGCCCCCGAGGTCGTTGCCGATCGCCTCCGTCAGGCGCTCGAAGAGGGAGTGGAACTCGAGGAAGTCGAAGAGGCGCTTGAGCTCGTCGGCGTCGATCTCACCCATCTCGAGGTCGTCGAGGCCGCCGGGCAGCTCCTCGGCGAGGTCGAGGTCGCGGATCAGCTCCATGACGATGGCGTTCTCGCGCACGACCTCCTCGTGGGCGGTGAGGTTCTCCCGCAGCTTCGGGGTCTGCTCGTCGAGGTGGCTGAAGATGCCGTCGAGGTCGCCGTACTTCGCCAGCAGCTTGGCGGCCGTCTTCTCCCCCACCCCGGGCACGCCGGGCAGGTTGTCGCTGGTGTCGCCGCGCATGGCGGCGTACATCACGTACTTCTCGGGCGGGACGCCGCAGCGCTCCATGATCCCGGCCTCGTCGTACAGCGCGTAGTCGGACACGCCGCGCTTGTTGTAGAGGACCTTGATGTGGGGATCGGCGACGAGCTGGTACACGTCGCGGTCGCCGGTGACGATGATGACGTCGTGCCCGGCGTCGGCGGCCCGGCAGGCGAGGGTGGCGAGGATGTCGTCGGCCTCGAAGCCGGGCTTCTCCACCATGGTGATGCCGAGGGTCTGGATCACCTGGCGGACGAGGCCCATCTGCTGGCGCAGGATGTCGGGCGCCTCGGCCCGGCCCGCCTTGTAGTCGAGCACCCGCTCGTGCCGGAAGGTCTTCTCCGGACGGTCGAAGGCCACGAGCACGCCGTCGCTCGGGTGGTCTCGCAGCATGTTGATGAGCATCGACGTGAACCCGTAGACCGCGTTCGTCACCTGCCCGGAGGCGGTGGCGAGGTCGGTGGGCAGGGCGAAGAACGCCCGGTACGTCAGGGAGTTGCCGTCGATGAGCAGGAAGCGGCGACCGCTCCCGGCGGGTGCCGCCATCGGGCTGCTCAGGCCCCGGCCTCGTCGCCCTCGGGGGCGATGGTGCCGGCGATGACCTGCTCGGCGATGTCCTTGGCCTTCACCCGACGGTTCATGGCCGCCTTCTGGATCCAGTCGAAGGCGTCGCTCTCGCCCATCCCGTGGTTGTCCATGAGGATGCCCTTGGCCCGGTCGACCTTCTTGCGGGTCTCGAGCTGGTCCTCGAGGGACTGGGTCTGGTCGTGCAGCGCCCGCATCTCGCGGTGGCGGCCCAGCGCGATCTCCACCGCCGGGATGAGCTCGGAGCGCTGGAACGGCTTCACCAGGTAGGCGAGGGCGCCGGCGTCACGGGCCTGCTCGATGAGGTCGCGCTGGCTGAAGGCGGTGAGGATCAGCACGGCCGCCTTCTTCTCGGTGGAGATCTCCCGGGCGGCGGCGAGGCCGTCGAGCCCGGGCATCTTCACGTCGAGGATGGCGAGGTCGGGCTCGAGCTGGCGGACGAGCTCCACGGCCTCGTCGCCGCGGCCGGTCTCCCCGACCACCTCGTAGCCCTCCTCCTGGAGCGTCTCCTTGAGGTCCAGCCTGATGATGGCCTCGTCTTCGGCGATCACCACGCGAGTGGCCACAGGAGTCTCCTTCCCCGCTTCGCAGCGGTGGCTCGGGCACGGACGGGAGAGCGAGCCTGCCACGCCGCCGTCGCCCCGGTCGAACGAATGCGAGGCCCCTCGAGCCAGTCTCGCAAGGTCAGGGCGACTCGGCGAGGAGGCGGTCGAGCAGCTCGTCCTGGGTGCGCTCGAGGCGCTCGATCTCGGCGGCGACCGAGGCACGGTGGGTGCGCATCGACTCGGCGTGGCGGGCCGCCTCGCGGTGCTCGCGCTCGGCGACCGGGGTCTCGGAGACCAGCGCCCGCAGGCGGGCGTCGTCGGCCGCCTCGCTGAGCGGGAGCAGCTGCTCGTCGGCGATGCGCAGCTCCTCGCGGAGCTGCTGCAGGCGCTGCCCGACCTCCCGGAGGCGCCGCTCGACCTGGCGTCTCGACACGGCGGCGAGCCTACGCCGCCGGCCGCCGCCGGGCTGAGCAGGTGCGGCGCTGGGGATGGGTAGCGTCCGACCACCACCGGACCAGGAGAGACGCAGTGCGCAACGGTCGCAGCGACGGCTGGGGCATCGATCACGGCTACCACGCCACCGACGGCACCTGGCACGAGACCACCGACGCCACGCGGGCGGCGTTGCGCCGGGCGATGGGCGGCGACCCCGCCCACGAGGCCCCGCCGCCGGCGCCGCCCGTGTGGACGGTTCCCCAGGGCTGGGGGGAACGGCTCCAGTCGCCGTGCCGGATGCTCCTCGAGGAGGGCGGCGAGCTGGGCGTCATGGTCGATCTCCCGGCCGACCTCCCGATCGGCCGCCACCGCCTGGTGCCCGTCGACGACGGCCCGGAGACGCTGCTCATCGTGCGGCCGCGGCACTGCCACCACCGGGGAGACATGCGCCTCGCCGCCCTCGCCGTGCAGGCCTACGCCGCTCGCAGCAGCCAGAGCTGGGGCATCGGCGAGCTGCGCGACCTCCGCACGCTCGGCGGGTGGGTGCGGGACCACGGGCTCGACCTGCTGGCGCTGAGCCCCCTCCACGCCCCGTCGCTCGGAGATGTGCCCGGCGCAAGCCCGTACTACCCGAGCAGCCGCCGCCACCTGAACCCCCTGCACCTCGCCATCGAGGAGGTGCCGGGCGCGGCCGACGACCCGGAGGTGCAGCGGCTCGGTGCCGAGGCCCGGGCGCTGCTCTCCGAACGGCACATCGACCGGGGCGCGGTGTGGCAGCGCAAGCGCACCGCCCTCCAGGGGCTCTTCGGCCGGCTCGGTTCCGCCGCCCAGCGGGAGCTCGACGAGTTCAGCGCGTCACGCGGCCGGGATCTCACGCTGTTCGCCACGTTCTGCGCCATCTTCGAAGCGCACCAGAGCCCGTGGTGGGACTGGCCACCGGAGCTGCGCCACCCGGACGGGAGCGGCGTCACGCAGTTCGCGCGGGAGCACGCCGAGCGGATCCGCTTCCACCGCTGGGTCCAGATGCTCTGCGACCGCCAGCTCGCCGACCTGGCCAGGACCTGCCCGGTGATGACCGACCTCGCCGTCGGCGTCGACCCCGGCGGCGCCGACGCGTGGGTCGACCAGGACCTGCTCGCCCTCGACGCCCGGGTGGGCGCCCCGCCGGACGACTTCGCCGCCGACGGCCAGGACTGGGGCCTGCCGCCGGCGATCCCGCACCGCATGGTCGAGGACCGCTACGAGACCTTCGCCCGCACCGTGCGGGCGGCGCTGCGGCACGGCTCGGGCATCCGCATCGACCACGTCCTCGGCCTCTTCCGCCTGTTCTGGATCCCCACCGACGGGACGGCTGCCCAGGGCGCCTACGTGCGCTACCCGGTCGACGACCTCCTCGCCGTGCTCGCCATCGAGTCCGAGCGGGCCGGTGCGTTCGTCATCGGCGAGGACCTCGGCACGGTCGAGGAGGGCGTGCGGGAGAAGCTGGCCACCGAGCGGCTCCTCGGCACCCGCCTCGTCTACTTCGAGGACGACGTGCCCGCCACGTGGCCCGCCGGCGTGGCCGGGGCCGCGACCACCCACGACCTGCCGACCGTCGCGGGCACGTGGACCCACGCCGATGCCCGCCTGCGGGAGGAGGCAGGGCTCTCGGCCGACGGCACCGACGCCCTCCGGGAGACCCTGGCGCGGGTGGCCGACGATGCCGAATCGGTCGAGGAGGTGGTCGTCCGGGTCCACGAGGCGCTGGCGGCCTCACCCGTGGAGCTGGCGATCGGCAACCTGGACGACGTCCTGTGCACCGAGGAGCGCCCGAACATGCCCGGGACGGTCGACGAGTGGCCCAACTGGTCGATCGCCCAGCCGACCCTGGTGGACGACCTCGTCGCCGGCGAGCCCCCCGAGACGCTGACGTCTCTCCACCGCACCCCCTCCTGAAACTGGCAGCGGCTGCGTTGCAGGCTGGCCCGATCGGGCCATGTGGAAATGGCTCCCGCGGGCGATATGCCGCGCGGCGGCAGGTGTCGATAGTGGACACATCGTCCCGATCCGCTCGGGACGGTCACCCTCTCCGGGTCCACGCCACCACGCCGAGCCACCGAGGACGAGATGCGGGCACGCCCCCGAGCACGACAGCGCCATGGTGAGAGCGGTGCGGCCATGGTCGAGTTCGCGTTCGTGGGCGTCCTGCTCGTCGTGCTGCTGTTCGGGATCATCAACATGGGTGTGCTGCTGTCGTTCAAGCAGAACCTGACCCAGGCGGCGTCGGAGAGCGCCAGGGCCGGCATCGCCGTGAGGAACAACACCGCGAACGACACCACCGCGAACACGGCAGCCGAGCCCTACAACGACGAGCGCTACATCGTCGTCGACAAGGCGCTCAACGACACCGTCGATGACCATGACAAGTCGTGCGGGACGCCCGGCGAGTCCACGACCAGCACGGGCTTCGTCTCTGTCGGCGGCATGCGCTGCCTGCGCAAGATCCACCTCTGCTCGGCGAACACGGACGATTTCGCCGCCATCACCCCGAACCGGGCCGCCGGCGATTGCCTCACCGTGCGGATCGAGTACGACAACACCGGGAGCAACCGGCTCATGCCTGCGTTCCCCCTCATCGCCGCCATGGAGCCCGAGACGATGTCGTCGCAGACCACGATCCGCCTGGTGCCGGTGTCGTGATGCGACGGCTGCTCCCCGTCCGCCGCCGTCGCGACCGCGGCGCGGTCATCCCCATGGTCGCACTGTCGCTCACCGTGCTGATGACGATGACCGCGTTCGCTGTCGACCTCGGCCGGATGCGCACCGAGCGCCGCGACCTCCAGGCCGACGCCGACGCCCTCGCCCTCGACGCCGTCCAGATGATCCACGGGCTCGACGCCGCAGCCGCCCTGCCGGTCGCCCAGGCCGAGGCAGCGGCGAGCGCTGTGCGCAACAACGTCGACCCGTCGGAGATCCAGTCAGTGGAGGTCGGCACCTGGGACGTCCCGACGCAGACCTTCACCGTCATGACCTCGGGGTTCCCGGACTCGGTGCGGGTCATCCTCACCGACATGGTCGACATGTTCTTCGACTTCTCGACGGACGAGCGCTCCGTCACCCGCACCGGGGTGGCGAAGGCCGTCGCCCAGACCAGGGGCGAGCTGGGCTCCGTGGTCGCCGGCATCCAGCCCGACGTCTACGACCCCACGACCGGGTGCGCGGTTGGCGCCTCCGCGTCCCTCCAGATGACCGTCATGAACTACGTGTACACCGAACTGCTGGGCATCACCGCCGAGTCCAGCATCGGGGGCACGGTCGCTGCGGGAGTCGACGAGAACCGGAGCTGCCAGATCAGCGGGCCCAACGACGGCCTGGCGCTGGATGCCGCCTCGTACCGGGGCATGGCGGCGACCGACGTCGCCTTCCGCGACCTGGCCACGTTCCTCGGCGCAGGCAGCCCCGACGACCTGTTGGACCTCGAGGTCACGCAGGCTGAGGTGCTCGAGGCGACCGCGCAGGCGCTGCAGAACGGCGAGGACCCGACGACCACCCGGTACCAGGTCGGCAGCCAGCTCCTCGCCATCGCCGGGGAGCTCGACACCACGACCACCTTCGTCTTCGGCGACGTGTACGCGGGCGAGGACCTCGGCACCGTGGACTCACCGGTCGACGGTTCCGTGGTCGGCGGCGGCACCGGCTCCGCGGCTGACGCCTCGCTCAACGCCCTGGACCTGCTCTTCGCCACGGCCACCGCGATCGACGGCGAGAACTTCGTCGGGGCCGACGGCGACCTCAACGTGCCGCTCCCCCTCGGCACGGGCGGTGCACTCGTGAACGTGCCGATGAAGGTGCACGTGATCGAGCGACCGCAGTGGCACCACGACCACCGGGTCGCTGGACAGCCCGGTCCCTCGACCTCGCAGGTCAGCATCGCGCTCGACGTCCCAATCTCCGTGAGCAACCTGGGCATCGACCTGTCGTATCTGAACATCCTCAGGATCGGCACACCGAACACGGCCAACGCGACCGGAAGGCTCCCGCTCGTGATCGAGATCGGGAAGGCCACCTCCACCTACACCGCGATCACCTGCCCCGCCGACGGCAGCGCGTCGCTGGTGGACATGTCCGTGACGAGCGGTGCCGCGCGGGTGCGGATCGGGACCACGACCGACACGAACTTCGCCGACGGCGTCTCCGTGACCACGCCCAGCGCACTGGCCGCCGGGACGTCCTACGTGACGACCCTGGGCGTGAACGCGCTCGGCCTGTCGATCTCGCTCCAGGCCGGGGTCGACATGGCGGCTCGCACGACGCTTCCGGCCGTGGTCGGACAGAGCTTCACCGGCGCTGGCGCCGGCGGACTCGCCCTCGGCACCGAGCTCGACGCCGGCGGAGGGTCGGCGAGCAACGAGTTCGCCTGGACCGGGCCGGACGCCCCGCCGGACAGCTACACGCCCTGGTACCGCTACCGCGGTGGCCTCAACAACGTGTCCATCACCGACTCCGTCGTCGGCAGCTTCGACTTCGGTGCGAGCTCGAGCGGCACCCTCGGGCTGCTCACCTCGGTCACCCAGTCGAGGGCCGCCCAGAACGGCGTCGTGCAGCGAGCGCTCGACCCGGTGCTCCAGCGGCTCGACTCCACCGTCCTCCAGCCGCTGTTCAACGCCCTGGGCCTCACCCTCGGCGGGGCCGACGCCCGGATCCGCGACGTCCGCTGCCAGGTGCCCGCCCTCGCCAACCGAGGCTGAACGGCCTGCGACCACTAGCCTCGCCGGAAGCCAGCCCGGGTGGCGAAATCGGCAAACGCTGCGGTCTCAAACACCGTTGATCTCACGATCTTGCGGGTTCGATCCCCGCCCCGGGCACGTCCAATGAGCATGGTCGGCTCTTCGACGCCCCCATCCCGTCGAGCCGCGCGACGTGCTCACGTCGGGTGCTTGGGACCTCGACCGTGCTGCGGCACCAGCGCAGGCCACTGCTTGCTCGACAGCCCCACCTCCGTGCAACCCATCGCCTTCCTGGCCATCGCATGGACCCGGTTTGCCAGCAGCACGAGTTCCATGGAAGCGGAAACGAGACGTGACGGCGGGCCAACTCGTCGGCGGAGACGATCCGCATCCTGAACACATCCCTTCGCTGCGCCGACATGCAACCGTCCCCGAGGTACTGACCGAGCAGGTACGCGTACGCCCGACACCGTCCTTCGTCCATCAACTCGATCGGCGCTCCCATTCCTCCGACCGTAAGAAGGGGGCACCGACACGAATGGACCGTGCAACGGAGCCGCTGCCAGTTTCGTACGATCGCCGGCGTGAAGAGGTTCCTGTTGCTGTTCGTGGCCTTCCTCGTCTTCATGCGCTGGCGGCACGAGGGCTTCGAGGCGTCGGACGCCGCCAACGGGTACGGCGCCTACGCCCCCGTCCGGCCCGCCGCCTGAGAAACCTCCGTCACATCTGAAACCCGGGGCCGGCCGGATCGGTCGGACCGGACCGTGCTCGCATTCGTCTTCCCCGGCCAGGGGAGCCAGCAGCCCGGCATGGGCGCCGCCTTCGCCGGCGACCCGTCGTGGTCCCTCGTCGAGGAGGCGTCCGACGCCGTCGGCCGCGACGTGGCTCACCTGCTGCTCGACGCCGACGCCGGCGAGCTGGTCGAGACCCGCAACGCCCAGCTGGGCACGTTCGTCCACTCGATGGTGGTGCTCGACGCGCTGCGTCGCCGGGGCGTCGAGCCCGAGGCGGCGGGCGGGCACAGCCTCGGTGAGCTGAGCGCGCTCTGCGCCGCGGGTGTGCTCGCCTACGCCGACGCCGTCCGGGTCGTGGCCGAGCGGGGTGAGGCCATGCAGGTGTGCTGCGAGCAGCAGAAGGGGACGATGGCCGCCGTCCTCGGCCTGGACGAGCCCCAGGTCACCGAGGTGTGCGCCGCCACGAACGGCGACGTCTGGGTCGCCAACCTGAACGCTCCCGGCCAGGTCGTGATCGCCGGCGACCCGAGTGCGGTCAGCGACGCCGGCGCCGCCGCGAAGGAGGCCGGCGCCAAGCGGGTGATGCCCCTCGACGTCTCCGGCGCCTTCCACACGCCGTTCATGGCGCCGGCCACCGAGCGCCTGGCCGCGGCCATCGCCGATGCCTCCTTCGCCGACGCCGCCATCCCGGTGGTGGCCAACGTCGACGGCGCCGTCCACACCGCCGCCGCCCACTGGCCCGGGCTCCTCGACCGCCAGCTCACCAGCCCGGTCCGCTGGATCGCCTGTGCCGAGTCGCTGGTCGCCGCCGGCGCCGACACGTTCGTCGAGGTCGGCCCCGGCCAGGTCCTCACCGGCACGCTCAAGCGCATCGCCAAGGACGCGGCCCGCCACTCGGCGATGACGCCTGCCGAGGTCGACGCCGTCGCCGACGCCCTGCAGGCGTCCGGATGAGCGCCGGCGGCCGCATCATCGGCTGGGGCACGGCCCTGCCCGACCAGGTCCTCTCCAACGCCGACCTCGAGGCTCGCCTCGACACCACCGACGAGTGGATCACCGAGCGCACCGGCATCAAGGAGCGCCGCTACGGGGGCACGACGGCCGGCCTGGCCGCCGAGGCCGGGCGCATGGCCCTCGAGCACGCCGGCGTGGACCCCTCGACGATCGACCTGCTCATCCTGTGCACCACCAGCCCCGACCGGTCGCTGCCCGCCTCGGCGAGCCGGGTGCAGGAGCTGCTCGGCCTCGACTGCGGGGCGTTCGACCTCAACGCCGCCTGCTCCGGCTTCGTCTACGGCCTGGCCGCAGCCAACGGGTACATCGCCATGGGGTCGAAGCGCGTGCTGCTCATCGGCGCCGAGACCCTCGACAAGATGACCGACCCCGACGACCGGGGCACGGCGATCCTGTTCGGCAACGGCGGCGGCGCCGTGGTGATCGACGCCATCCCCGACGGCGAGCCGCCCCAGCTGCTCGGGTGGGACGTCGGCTCCGACGGCAGCGCCGAGCACATCCTCTACGCGGAGACCGGCGGCTACATGCAGATGGACGGCCGCGAGGTGTTCCGCCGCGCCGTGCGGGTCATGGTCGCCTCGGCGAACGCCGCCATGGAGCGGGCCGGGGTCACCGTCGACGACATCGCCCTCGTGGTCCCCCACCAGGCCAACATCCGCATCATCGACTCGGCCTGCGACAAGCTCGGGTTCCGGCGCGACCAGACGGCGCTCGTCCTGCACTCGACGGGCAACACCTCGGCTGCGTCCATCCCCCTGGCCCTGGCCGAGGCCCTCGACCAGGGGCGGGTCGCGGACGGCGACCTCGTGCTGCTCACCGGGTTCGGCGCCGGCATGACGTGGGCGTCCGCCGTCCTGCGCTGGTCCGGCCAGGATGGTGGGTCGTGACCCCCCGCACCGTCCTCGTCACCGGCGGCAACCGCGGCATCGGCCTCGCCTGCACGCAGGCCTTCGTCGCCGACGGCCACCGGGTCGCGACCCTGTCCCGCTCCGGCGGTGCGGTCGAGGGCGCGCTCGCCATCGCCTGCGACGTCACCGATCCCGCCGCCGTCGATGCCGCCCTCGAGAAGATCGAGGCCGAGCTCGGCCCGGTCGAGGTGCTCGTCGCCAACGCCGGCATGACCCGCGACGGCCTGCTGGTGCGGATGTCCGACGAGGACTTCACCAGCGTCCTCGAGACGAACCTCACCGGCACCTTCCGCCTCGCCCGGGGCGTGGCCAAGAAGATGATGCGAGCCCGCTTCGGGCGCGTCGTCCTCATGTCGTCGGTGGGCGCCTACCTCGGCGCCGCCGGCCAGGCGAACTACGCGGCCTCGAAGGCCGGGCTCATCGGGCTCGGGCGGGCGATGGCGCGCGAGCTGGCGAGCCGGGGCATCACCGTCAACGTCGTGACCCCGGGCCCCATCGACACCGACATGTTCGCCGCCGTCACCGACAAGCGGCGCGACGAGCTGGCCGCCACCGTGCCCGTGCAGCGACTCGGTTCCCCCGCCGAGGTCGCCGCCGCCGTACGGTTCCTCGCTTCCGACGACGCCGGCTACGTCACCGGCGCCGTCCTGCCCGTCGACGGCGGGCTCGGCATGGGCTTCTAGGCAACGGATCCCCCCACGAACACAGGAGAGCAACAGCGATGGCAGACGACTTCGAGCGGTTCAAGAAGTGCGCGGTGGAGGTCCTCTCGGTCGAGGCCGACCAGGTGACCCCCGAGGCGAGCTTCGCCGACGACCTCGACGCCGACAGCCTCGACCTGGTCGAGCTGGTCATGGCGTTGGAGGAGGAGTTCGACGTGACGGTCGAGGAGGAGGAGCTCGAGGGCATCACCACCGTCGGCGCCGCCTTCGACCTCATCAAGGCCAAGCTCTAGCCACCCGGAGGCGCCCGTGAGCGACGATCGCAACCACCGCACCCGCCGCCGAGTGGCCGTCACCGCCGTCAGCGCCGTGGCCAAGGCGGGCGTGGGCGCCGACGCCTTCTGGGAGGGGCTCCTGCGCGCGCCCGAGGACGGGATGCGCCGGATCGACGACTTCGATCCGACGCCCTTCTTCGCCAACCCCAAGGAGGCTCGGCGCAGCGATCGCTTCGCCCAGCTCGCCCTCGCCGCCGCCCACGACCTGCTCACCCGAGCCGGGCACGCCGACGGCGAGCTCGGCCACGACCCGAGCCGCATGGGCGTGATGGTCGCCACGGGCATCGGGGGCATCGAGACGCTCGAGGAGCAGATCCTCGTGCAGGACAGCAAGGGCGCCCGGCGGGTCTCGCCCTTCCTCGTGCCGATGATGATGCCCAACGCCGCCGGCGCCTCCATCTCGATGAAGTACGGGTGGCAGGGGCCCTGCGAGACGGTGGTGACGGCGTGCGCCGCCGGCACGCACGGCATCACCCGGGCCGCCGACCTCGTGGCCTGGGGGCGCTGCGACGCTGTCATCGCCGGCGGGTCGGAGTCGTCGCTCACCCCCACCGGCCTCGCCGGGTTCCAGAACATGACCGCCATGTCGAACGACGGCGTGTCCCGCCCGTTCTCGGCCGAACGCAACGGGTTCGTGATCGCCGAGGGCTGCGGGCTCGTCCTGCTCGAGAAGTGGGACGCCGCGGTCGCCCGGGGCGCCACGATCCTCGCCGAGTACCTGGGCGGCGCGTCCACGGCCGACGCCCACCACATCACCGCCCCCGCACCCGACGGCAGCGGCGCGGTGACCTGCATGGAGCTGGCGCTGGCCGATGCCGGACTGCGCCCGGGGGACATCGCCCAGATCAACGCCCACGGCACGTCGACGCCCCTGAACGACGCCGCCGAGGCCCACGCGATCGTCAAGGTGTTCGGCGGGTCAGGGCCGGCGGTGACCTCCACGAAGGGCGTGACCGGTCACGCCCTCGGCGCCGCCGGCGCGCTGGAGGCGGTGGCCGCGGTGCTCTCCATCGACAAGGGGCTCATCCCGCCGACGTTCGGCACCACCGAGCTCGACCCGGAGCTGCCGGCGATCGACCTGGTGCTCGGCGACCCGCGCCCGTGGGAGCCGGGGCCGGTGCTGTCGAACAGCTTCGGCTTCGGCGGCCACAACGGCTGCCTGATCGTCGCCCCGGCCTGAGATCGGGGCGACGGCTCAGTCGCCCTGGTCCTCGGCGTCGTCGCCGATGTCCACGTTCTCGTCGACGGTGTCCTCGGCCTCATCGAGGCCCTCGCCGACGTCCTCGCCGGTCTCGTTCAGGTCTTCCTCGAGCTGCTCCTCGTCGACGTCGACGTCGACGGCAGGATCGCCGTCGTCGCCGCCGCACGCGGCTCCGAACAGGAGGATGCCGGCGCAGGCGGCGCTGGCGAACATGCGTCGGGTGAGGTTCTGCATGCCCGCGTTCATGCCCTGGCGCTGCCGGGGACAGAACCTCATGCTTCGACGACGACGAACAGCAGCTCGGCCTGGCAGGCCACCTCGTCACCGACGCGTGCCACGCCGCTCCCCTTGCCCGCCCGGGCCGACATCCGCCCCATCGTCACCTCGAGCGTGAGGGCGTCGCCGGGCAGCACCTGACGGCGGAACCGGGCCTTGTCGACCCCGCCGAAGAGCAGGAGCTTGCCGGCGAAGCGCTCGTCCTGCAGGGCGGCGATGGCCCCGGCCTGGGCGAGCGCTTCCAGCATCAGCACCCCCGGGAGGGTGGGCCGTCCGGGGAAGTGGCCGGCGAAGAAGGCCTCGGCGCCGGTGAGCTGCCAGGTGCAGCGCGCGGAGTCGCCCGGCACCACCTCGTCGATGGTCGTGATGAAGGCGAAGGGGTCCCGGTGCGGGAGGATCTCGCGGGGGTCGAGGCCGCTCACCTCAGACCCGGCGCTCCTCGAGCGCTTTCAGCAGCTTCTTCGGCGTGTCCTTCGGGCTGATCTTGGGCCACGCCTCGGCGATCTTGCCCTTCTCGTCGATCAGGAACGCCGAGCGGATGATGCCCAGGTACTTCTTGCCGTACATCGACTTCTCGCCCCACGCCCCGTACTGCTCGGCCACCTCGTGGTCCGGGTCGGAGAGCAGCGGGAACCCGAGCGAGTACTTGTCGTCGAACTTCTTCTGCTTCTCGGGCGCATCGGGGCTGATGCCCAGGATCTGCACGTCGACGTCGTCTCGGATGTCGCGCAGCTCGCACGACTGGGTGGTGCAGCCCGGCGTGTCGGCCTTCGGGTAGAAGTAGACGAGCACCTTGCGGCCCTTGTGGTCGGACAGCTTGACCTTGTTGCCGTCCTGGTCGAGCAGGGTGAACGCGGGAGCCTTGTCGCCAGCGAGGGGAGCCATGCCGGCGATCTTGGCACGGACCGATCCTTGTGCCGACCCGGCCGTATCGTTACCGTGCGTAACACCGACGCGAGACCGGGGGACGCAATGGGCACGATGCTCGACACGCCGCAGCGCAAGGCGCCGGAGGCACCGCTCGCCTTCGACCTGGCCGACCGGGCGTTCCGCGACGACCCCTACCGCCGCTACGACGAGCTGCGCGAGTCCGACGTGCTGCACCGCTCCCCCTTCGGGGCCTGGGTGCTCACCCGCCACGCCGACGTGCACGCCGCCGTGCGCGACCACCGCCTGTCGTCCAACCCCCGCCACCAGGCCGGCGGCCCGGTGCGGCCGGGTGCGCTGCCCTTCCTCGGCGACGGCGGCATCGAGCTGCTGCTCACGGCCGACCCGCCCGACCACACGCGGCTGCGCCGGCTGGCGAACAAGGCCTTCACGCCCCGGGCCGTCGAGCGGCTTCGCTCCCGGGTCGAGGAGATCGTCGAGCAGCTCCTCGACGAGGCGACAGCGTCCGGCCCGACCTTCGACGTCATCGCCGACCTCGCCGGGCCCCTTCCGGTGATCGTGATCTGCGAGCTGCTCGGCGTGCCCCTCGAGGACCAGGACCAGTTCGGGCCGTGGTCGTCGGACATCTCCCGCCTCATCGACCCCGACGTCACCCCCGAGATGCTCCAGCACGCGATCCCCGCCGTGCTCGGCCTGGTGCAGTACTTCAACGAGCTCATCGAGCGCCGGCGGGCCGAGCCGGGCGCCGACCTGCTCAGCTCGCTCATCGCCGCCGAGGCAGAAGGCGACACGCTCAGCCACCAGGAGCTGATCGTGATGCTGATCCTGCTGTTCATCGCCGGCCACGAGACGACCACGAACCTGATCGGCAACGGCACCCTCGCACTGCTCCGGAACCCCCACCAGCTCGACCTGCTGCGCCAGGAGCCCGAGCTGGTGGTCGCCGCCACCGAGGAGCTGCTGCGCTACGACCCTGCCGCCCAGATGACGGTGCGCACCGCCACCGAGGACGTCGAGCTCAACGGCATCCCGCTGGCGAAGGGCGAGAGCGTCGTGTGCGCCCTGGCCGCGGCGAACCGTGACCCCCGGGTGTTCGAGGCGCCGGGCGAGCTCCGACTCGACCGCTCGCCCAACCCCCACCTGTCGTTCAGCGGCGGGATGCACCACTGCCTCGGGGCCAGCCTCGCCCGGCTCGAGGGCCAGATCACCTTCGACGCCCTCGCCCGCCGCTTCCCGGACCTGACCCTCGCCACCGACGAGGTCACGCACCGCGAGCACTTCATCCTGCGGGGGCTCACGGCGCTGCCCGTCACGACCTGATCAATCGGCGTTGCGCATCGCGTCGGCCGAGCGGACGAAGTAGTCGCGCATCGCCAGCTCGGCCTCGGGGAGGACGTCCCGCTCGTCGACCAGGCTGTTCAGGGCGGCGAGCATGTGCCGGACCCAGGCGTCGCGCGCCTCGGGCCCGATCTGGAAGGGGAAGTGGCGCATGCGCAGCCGCGGGTGCCCCCGTTCCTGCGAGTAGGCGTCGGAACCGCCCCAGAACTGGATGAGGAAACCGGCCAGGTGGCGCTTCGGCTCGGTGAGGTCGTCGGGGTACATCGGGCGCATGACCGGGTCGTCGGCGACGCCGGCGTAGAAGCGCTCGACCAGCTCGGCGAAGAACTCATCGCCGCCGACGGCCTGGTGGACGGTGACCGTGAACCGCTCCTCGTCAGCCACCGTCGACGACCACCTCAGAGACCTGGGCGGCGGTGCCGTAGATCCCCTTGGCCATCAGCGACGTCTCCGCCTGCCGGCGCCGGCGGTAGACCTCGGCCCGGTGCTCGTGCACCTCGGCGTCGTCCGGTGCGGCGGCACCGGCCCACTCGGCGAGCTGGCACGCCAGCCGCAGGTCGCCGCCGTCGGCGTCGGCCAGCTCGATCGCTCGGGCGGCGAGCGCCCGGGGCCCGCCCGCCAGGGTCGCGACCTCGGCGGCCAGCGCCTCGTCGCGAGGCGGCTTCAGCCGGGCCGGGTTGCCGTCGTACCAGCCGCCGTAGAGGCGCCAGACGTTGCGAACCACGAACTCGGGCTCGTCGTAGGTGGCCCGCAGGTATGGGAGGTCGGCGACGCGGTCGGGCAGCCGGACCTCGTGCACGATCTCGTCGAGCGTGGCGCCGGCGTTCATCATCGCCAGCGTCTCCCGGAGCAGCAGCTCGAGGGCGGAGGCGGTCTCGTCGAGCACGGTGCGGATGCGGTCGCGCCCGGCCACGGGGAGGCCGTGGGCCGGGAGCAGCAGCTCGGGCTCGAGGGCGACCATCTTGCGCAGGGCGGCGGCCCAGTCGGCGGCGTAGCGCTGCACCTTCTGGGGGTTCCCGGCGTTCGGGAAGACCCAGATGAACAGGTCGCCGCAGAAGATCGCCCGGTGCTCGGGCACCCAGGCCCAGGCGTGATCGTCGGTCTCGCCCCGGTCGTGGCGCAGCTCGACCGTGGTGCCGCCGGCGTCGAGGTGCAGGTGTGCCTCGAAGGTGTCGTCGGGCTCGACGAAGTGCTCGGGGAACTGCAGGCCGCCGGGGCCGAACTGGCGCCCGTTGATCACGGCGTTGTAGCCGTGCGTCAGCCGGTACCGGTCGAAGCGGGCGGAGGCGTTCTCGTGGGCGACGATCCGGGGGCGGGGGTCGCCCCGGTGCTGGGCGTCGGCGAGGAACGCGGCGGCCCCGCCGACGTGGTCGACGTGGCCGTGGGTGTAGACGATGGTGCGCAGGGGGTCGTCGCTCCAGGTGCGCACGGCGTCGACGGCCACCGGGCCGAACGGGGCGAGCGACGTGTCGAACACCGTGAGCTCCCCACCGGACCGCAGTGCCCACACGTGGGAGAAGGCGGTGACGACGCCGATGCCGTCGGCGACCTCGTGGAAGGTGCCGTCGGTGGGGTTGTTCGCCGCCGGGCCCTCGTAGGTGCCGTCGTCGATGGAGCGGGCGGACCGTTCGAGCAGGTCGGACACGACGCCGAGTCTGGCTCAGCGCCAGCCGCTGAAGCCGCCCCGGGGCCGGGCGTGCACGTGCCAGTGGTCGGGGATGGAGCGCCGGTCCGGGTCCAGCCAGTGCTCTCCGAGCCGGGCGTCGGCGACCTCGTGCAGCCGGTGGATCATGTGGGTCACGTCGGTCTCGGCCGGGTCGACGCCGTGGTGCCGCCAGACGACCATCGGGACCGCGCACGCCTCGCACTCGGCCACCCAGCACACGTCGTCCTCGTGGAACCACGGCGTGAGGCGGGCGGCCTCGCACAGCTCGCAGGGCGGGCGGGCGTCGTCCGGCACGGCCGGAGGCTGCCACAGCGCGCTCGGCGACGATTCGTCGACGAATCGTCGAGCGTTCTGTCGAGCTGACGAATCGTCGACGAATCGCTCCCGATAGCGTCGATCGGGTGACGACGCCGGGCTCGACCTCCGCCTACGCCGACGCCCCCACGAGCGGCACCGGGCCGGGCGTGCTCGTCCTGCACTCGTGGTGGGGCCTCACCGAGGCGATCAAGGACCGGTGCAACCAGCTCGCCGACGCCGGCTTCACCGCCGTCGCCCCGGACCTGTTCGACGGCGAGGTGGCCCGTGACGACGCCCACGGCGAGCGGATCCTCGCCGAGGCCGACGCGAACCGGCTGGTCCTCGGCGTGCAGTCGACCGCCGACGCCCTCGTTCGCATGCCCGCCACCGCCGGCAGCCGCATCATGGTGGTCGGGTTCTCGATGGGCGCCTCGCTCGGGCTGTGGTTCTCCGAGCGCTTCCCCGACCAGGTGTCGGCCGTCGTGGGCTTCTACGGCACCCAGGGCATCGACTTCCAGCGCACCCGGTCCGCGTACCAGCTGCACATGGCCGAGGACGACGCCATGCTCGACCCGGACGAGCTGGCGCTGATGGAGGCGAGCTTCGGCCTCGCGGGGCGACCGGTCGACCTGCGCACCTACGCCGGCGTCGCCCACCACTTCGCCGAGGAGGGCACCCCGGGCTACGACGCCGAGGCGGCCGAGCTGGCCTGGCAGCGCACGATCGAGTTCCTGCGGGCGAACGCCGACTGAGAGTGCAACGCAGGCGCTGCCAGTTTCGGGAGCGGGTGCAACGCAGGCGCTGCCAGTTTCGGGAGCGGGTGCAACGCAGCCGCTGCCAGTTTCAGAGGGCCGTGTCGATGGCGTCGCGGAGGCGGGCGACGAAGGCGCCGGCGTCGAGGGCGGAGCCGCCGTCGAGGAGCAGGCGCATGATCGCCGAGGCGACGATGACGCCGTCCGACGGTGCCGCGGCGGCCGCCGCCGTCTCCGGTGACGAGATGCCGAAGCCCATCACCACCGGGAGGTCGGTCACCTGCTTCAGGCGCCCGGCGAGGTCGGCCGTCCACGCGCCGACGTCGGCCCGCTCGCCCGTCACGCCGAGCACGTTCACGCCGTACACGAACCCACGGCTGCGGGCGGTGAGGCGCCGCAGGCGCTCGTCGCTGCTGATCGGGCTGGCGAGCATGACGGTGTCGACGTCGGCGTCGCCCACGGCCTCCTCCCAGGGGTCGAGCTCCTCGAGGGGGATGTCGGGGATGATCGCCCCGTGGACGCCCGCCCGGCCCAGCTCCTCGACGAAGCGCCGGTAGCCCATGCGGTACGGGATGTTGGCGTAGGTCATGGCGATCAGCGGGATCGACACGTCGAGGCCCTGCAGCTCGGACAGGATGCTGATCGGCGTGGCGCCCCGGCGCAGCGCCTGGTCGTTGGCAGCCTGGATCGTCGGGCCGTCCATGACCGGATCCGAGAAGGGGATGCCGACCTCGACCGCGTCGGCGCCGGCGTCGTCGTAGGCCCGGATCACGTCGAGCCAGTCGTCGGTGATGCCGCCGCTCACGTAGGGCATGAGCAGCTTGCGCCCGGAGTCCCGCCGCGCCCGGAGGTGCTTCTCCAGGGTGCCCATCACGACACGTCGTGGCCGAGCAGCTCGGCCACCTGGGCCACGTCCTTGTCGCCTCGCCCGGACAGGTTGAGCAGCACCGTCTTGCCGGCCAGCTCGGCCCGGGCCCGGCTCACCCAGGCGAGCGCGTGCGCCGGCTCGAGGGCGGGGATGATGCCCTCGGTGCGCGACAGCAGCTGGAAGGCGTCGAGCACCTCGGCGTCGGTGACCCGCTCGTAGCGGGCCCGGCCGAGGTCGGCGAGGTGGGCGTGCTCGGCGCCGACGCCCGGGTAGTCGAGGCCGGCGGAGATCGACTCGGCCTCCTGCACCTGGCCGTGGTCGTCCTGGAGCAGGAACGACAGGGCGCCGTGCACGATGCCGGGCACGCCGTGACCGATGGCGGCGCCGCCGGCGGGCTCGACCCCGACGAGGTCGGCGGCGGTGTCGACGAAGCCGGAGAAGACGCCGATGGCGTTGGAGCCGCCACCCACGCAGGCGGTGACGACGTCAGGGTCGCGACCGTCGAGGGCCCGGCACTGCTCGCGGGCCTCGTCGCCGATGACCCGGTGCAGCTCGCGCACCATCCACGGGTACGGGTGCGGGCCCATCGCCGAGCCGAGCAGGTAGTGGCTGGACTCGACCGTGGCCACCCAGTCGCGCATGGCCTCGTTCACCGCGTCCTTGAGCGTGCGGCTGCCGGTCTCGGCCGAGCGGACCTCGGCGCCGAGGAGGCGCATGCGGAACACGTTGAGCTTCTGGCGCTCCATGTCGACCGCGCCCATGTAGACGACGCAGTCGAGGCCGAGGAGGGCGGCCGCGGTGGCGGTGGCCACGCCGTGCTGGCCGGCACCGGTCTCGGCCACCAGCCGGGTCTTGCCCATGCGCTGGGCGAGCAGGGCCTGGCCGAGCACGTTGTTGATCTTGTGGCTGCCGGTGTGGTTGAGGTCCTCGCGCTTGAGCAGCAGGCGCAGGCCGAGCTCGTCGGAGAGGCGGTCGCAGACCGTCAGCGGGCTGGGGCGGCCGGCGTAGTCGCGCAGCAGCCCGTCGAGGCGGGCCCGGAAGGCCTCGTCGGCCCAGGCGGCCCGGAACTCGCGCTCGACCTCCTGGCAGGCGCCGACGAGGCTCTCGGGGATGTACTGGCCGCCGAAGCGGCCGAAGCGGCCGTCGGTGATGTCGCCCATGAGCGAGGCAGTGCGGGGTGGAGCGGTCACGGTGCGATCCCGAGGTCGGCAAGCGGGGGGTGGGTGGCGCCGCAGCCCGCACCCGCGGCCTTGGCGGCGGTGACGAAGGCGCGCACGGCGTCGGGGTCCTTGCGGCCCGGGCGGGCCTCCACGCCCGAGGCGACGTCGACGCCCCAGGGCTGCACCTGGGCGATGGCGTCGGTGACGGTGTCGGGGCGCAGGCCGCCGGCGAGGAGGATGCGGTGGCGGCGGGTCAGGTCGCCGACGAGGGCCCAGTCGAAGGCGACGCCCGCGCCGGGCGTGGGGGCGTCGAGGAGGACCACATCGGCCCCGTGCTCGTCGATCTCGGCGAGCTGGGGATCGCCGGCGGCCAGCGCCCGGATGAGGACCGGGACGTGCTCGTGCACCTGCTGGCTGGTTCGGGGGGTCTCCGAGCCGTGGAGCTGGACCGCCCGCAGCCCCACGGCCTCGACGGTCTCGAGGACCTCGCGGACGAGGTGGTCGCGGAACACGCCGACCAGCAGCACGTGGTCGGGCACGACGGCGGCGATGGCCCGCGCCTGGTCGAGGTCGACGTAGCGGCGCGACGGGGCGAAGATCATCCCGACGGCGTCGGCGCCGGCCCCGACCGCCACCTCGGCGTCGGCGGGGTCGGTGATCCCGCAGATCTTCACGAACACGGGTGCGACGGTAACGGAGGGTCAGCCGGATCCCGCAGCGCGCAGCGAGGCGACGGCGGCGACAGGGTCGCCCGAGGTGACCAGCGACTCCCCCACCAGCACGGCGTCGTAGCCGGCGGCGCGCAGCGCAGCGGCGTCGTCCGGGCCGCGCACCCCGGACTCGGCCACGGACACCACGTGGTCGGGGAACTGGCTCGCCATGCACAGCGCCCGCTCGTGGTCGACCTCGAAGCTGACCAGGTCGCGCTGGTTCACGCCGACGAGCGTCGCCCCGACGGCGAGCGCCCGTTCGAGCTCGGGCTCGTCGTGGACCTCGACGAGGGCGTCGAGGCCGACCTCGGTGGCCGTGCGGTGGAACACGGCCAGCTCGTCGTCGTCGAGGGCGGCGGCGATGAGCAGCACGCAGTCGGCACCCATGGCCCGGGCGTCGAGCACGTCGCGCTCGCACACGGTGAAGTCCTTGCGCAGCACGGGGAGGCTGCAGGCGGCCCGGGCGGCTTCGAGGTCGGCGCGGGAGCCGCCGAAGTGCTCGCTGTCGGTCAGCACCGACAGGCACGTGGCCCCGCCCCCGGCGTACTGGCGGGCGAGGGCGGCCGGGTCGAGGTCGGCGAACAGGTCGCCCTTGGACGGCGAGCGCCGCTTGACCTCGGCGATCACGCCCAGCCCGTCGGCGGTGCGCAGGGCGGTGGCGAACCCGCGGGCGGGCGGCGCGGCCCCCGCCTGGCGGCGGAGGTCGTCGAGGTCGCGATCGTCGGCGGCGGCCCGGATGCGGTGGGCCAGCACGATGCCGTCGAGGTAGGTGGCCACGTTCGGGGAACCTATCGCCGGCGTGCCCTCGAGACGCTGGACCCCCGCTCGGCGCGGCTGGCGTTCACGAGGGCGACGAACGGCAGGGCGAGGAAGCTCAGCCCGGACGCGGCGAGGAGCGCGA